>Ga0181518_10002293_pt1 | contig 18507 bp, 21 predicted proteins | sample PEATcosm2014_Bin_28_FD_119751 | JGI IMG/M metagenome (GOLD analysis project Ga0181518, IMG submission 119751) | Peatland microbial communities from MTU Mesocosm Facility, Houghton, MI, USA - PEATcosm2014_Bin01_60_metaG | ecosystem: Environmental > Terrestrial > Soil > Wetlands > Peat | place... | reverse complement strand
TACTGAAAAGCGAGGAAAACGCATCCTTATATATGGATACAACCTCATGCTTCCCTGTTTTCAGAATGCCGATGCTATGGCTACCCTTCGCCACTGCGCTTTGTTCCGCCACTGCGCTTTGTGATTCGCCGCAGTTGCGGATGGGGCGCGGATTGGCGGCGGATGCGCAGGCGGGCAGCAATCTGCGCGTGATTGGCGCGTGATTCGCGGGGATGCCGCAATGCGGGGCTGGCCGGCCGGGGCAGCGGTTTCCCGCGCAGAATCGTTCTGGCGGGGCCCTGGCGGATGGCCGGCGGGACTTGTCCAGCAGGGGGAGGCGGGGAGGAAATGACTAGCCTGGGCGCTGTTTTCGGCCTGATAAGGGAAATGGATGTATGATAATAATAGTAGTTGACAATCAGGCGTGATAATAGTAATATGTGCATATAGGGGACGGCATGAAGGTTTGCAAGCGTTGTGGTGCGGACTGGAAGGAACGGGTCAAGAATCCGCGCTACTGCCCATTGTGTAAGAGTCCATACTGGGACAAGGAGCGGGTGAATGTTGACATACGAGGAACAGGAGTCGATGCGGAAGGCGGCGATAGACGAAGTGGGGGCGGAGCCTCCGTGCCCGATTTGCCGCAGGGCGAGGGTAAGCCGAAGCAGCTATATCCGGTGCAACGGTTGCGGGGTAAACTGGCTGGACGAGGAGATGGGTCTGCCGAATTACCTCGATCTGGACCCACGGGTGGCGCGGGCGAAAAATGCCCACACGGCAACCGGAACCCGGCCTACTGCCAGTACGTCAAAGGTGGATGCTGAGGGTTGATCTGGATGTACGGGAAGGAGCAGGGGAGGGTGTGATGGAGAAAAAGATTGCAGTGCCGGAAGGGATGTTGAAGGCGGCGTGGGCTTCTTTGGGGAACGAATGGCATCTAAAGGAATATACACGGATAGCCCTCGAAGCAGGCTTGCGCTGGCTGTCGGAGAACCCGATAGTGCCGACTCCAGAACAGGCTCTTGAAATGGCAACTGGAGGAAAGTTCGACCATTTCGATAATTGGGAGTTGGTTCGATGGGGTTCCTCTGAGTGGCAGCGCCGCTGTTTCCTTGCGCCAGAGCCTGAATGCGGCTGTCTCAACTTGCAACTGATGAGCGACCGAACAGAGGGAATGAGGCTCTACTATCGCTGTTACGAATGTGGGCGTCTATTTAATCTCAAAGAAGCCAGAGATCGCCTCTTTTCCGAACGCGGCATTCCTATCCCCAATCCAGACCCTTTAAGGAACGATCCTCCTCTGCCTGATTATCTGCGGGTTCCGATTGATGTCGGCCGCGCAGCTCAAAAACTAATGAATTCCGCGCCGGAGCCGGAAGTGCCGAAGAGCGAAAGGGAAATCATCGACGCATGGCTCAGGAGGCATCAACCGAACAGTGATCTACGGGTGTCAGTTGTGGGAGATGCAATGGCATCGGAACTGTTGCGAGAACTCAAAGCCTACCGGCGCGGACGGGCAAGCAAATGAAAGCCGGATTTCTGGAGGGAAACAAGATCAGGGGCAAGAGCGGCTGGGTTGAAGCGTCTCGCCGAAGGGGAAGACCGCCGGAGCCGATGAAGGTTATGCCGGCGAAGTTCGACCTCCTGCTGAAACGGTTGAAGGTGGAGGAGTCTGAGGCCGCGGAGCACCCCATCGTCAAAGCCTGGGTGAAGGTCCACTACCGCAGCCTGTACATCCCGGAGAAAGTCTTGGAGCGGGTCGGGATTTCGCCTCTGGCCTGTCTGTGAAAGGACTATGATGAAGGAACACGAGATTGCATGTAGGCTAAGAGAAATTGAGAATACCGTCTGGCGCATCGAGTGCATGGTCGAGCGCCTCCTTCACCCCCAACCTTTAACCCGCCTCATCGCGGTTCGTTTTACAGGAGCAGAAATGACAAACAGTCTGGTTTTCAATGTAGGGCAAACCTCGCAGGCGTCCATCACCCCATTGCTGGCGGATGGCGTCACCCCGTCTGGCGGCGTACTTTCAGCCGTCTCGTACACGTTCACGGACCCATCCGCGACCGTGGTTCTCAACCCCGATGGCCTGACGGCCACCGTAACCGGAGTAGCGGCATCATCCGGGCCTGTTGCTGGCAGCGCGTCCTGCACGGTGACGGACACGGATGGAGTTGTCAGCCAGTGGACTCAGGCGTTCACGATCACAACGGTAGCGGTGGTTCCTCCTCCTCCTCCTCCGGCGCAACTCACCCAGTCCATTGCGGTGGCCTTCACAGCGCCGCAGTAGTGGAGCGGCTCAGGGCGCAAGCCTCATCCCGCCGCCGGGGCAGTATCGGCAGTTCCCGCTCTGCTGCCCCGGAAACACAAGGAGAACCATGAAGAGAATGTGCAGCAAATGCCAGAAGCAGATTACGCGCCGCCACAAGTGGCACATGGTCAAGTCGAGGTTCCTGTTCTTCTGGACGGTGGAACACCCCACGCACCACGATTGCGACTTCCCGGAGATAGGAGCGCGGCGGTTGAAGAAAGAACCCCCATTGCCTTTCCCGGACACGAACGAGAGCTACCTGTCCCCAAGAGAGGAGATTGCAAACCTATGATTACCATTCGTCCTGACGCCGAAGAATTGCTGACCGATATTCACACGCTCATCGCCATGCTGAGAAACGACGACCAGCCGGAAACCCGCAAGCAGAACCTCGACCGGATGGAACGCATTGTAGACATGCTGGCGAGTTCACTCGAAGACCGACCCGAAGGCTGAGTTTGGGATTTTGTGGTATCTTGGTATCCATGTTGAATCGTTACCCAGGCAGCAAGCTCAGGAACCTTCGCAAGCGGGCGCTGTTGACGCAGATGCAGGTGGTGGAGTTGACCGGCGTCTCCGAAACGACGATTCACTACCTCGAACACGATTTGCGCCTCCCTCAAACTCAAACCCTGAATAAACTGTTGAATCTGTACGCTCTGCGAATACAACGGCTGGAGCATATGGAGCAGATTTTCGGGGAAGATGGACGAAAACAAGGAGAACCTCAATGCCAGCAGAAGTCAGCATCGCCAAGCAACTCAGCGGGCCAGAATGTCTCGAAGCCTGTGTTTCAGCACTGCGCTCCACACTGGTAAAAGACGACCGCTTCATGCCTCATATGGCCTACCACGGCTTCACCGCCGACATCGTGTTCAAGTTCACCCCGCACAACAGTTTCGCGCCGCCGGTCGAACGGACTTTGGAAGTCAAGGGCGGAGAGCAGGGCATGGAACAGCCATCGGCAATGTTCCACGTGGAACTTCCGCTTCGGCCCCCGAATCAGGTGCGCGAAGAGGCTCAGTTGCCCACCCCGGTCCTGGTGGCGGACGACAAAGGCCAGGCGCATGAAGAATGGAAGAAAACCGGCAGTGTCCCCAAGCAGTCGCCGGTTCCAAAGAACAAGATCAAAGGAGTCTAGTTATGACGTGGAACTGGACGAAAACGAGGGAGTTGCCTGAATATCTTCCGCCAGAAGAAAGAGACTGTCTTGCGGCTTACGGTCGGCGCAGCGATGGCATGGTGTTTCAGGTCAACACGAAGATTTCGAAAGGAACTACCCAGATTGTCAGAAATGACAAACTGAGGGAACTTCGGGAGACGCTGGACACCTTTCTCGATTGTGCATGTGTAGTGGGTAAAAACTGCGAGAGACATCGAAAACTTGCCACCTAAGAAGCCCATCCCGATCCGCCGCGCCGAGACAGCGAAACAGTTCCGCTCGGATGCTCTTCGTCGCTTGAAGCAGCGTTTTGAGAAGGAAGGCGAGGAGTTCGATCCCTCCGGCGAAGTGGTCGTCACCCCCATGCTGAAAGCGGCGGACGGCGGAATCCTTAGAGTGATGGAGGCTATCAGGGCACACGATAATGAGGATGCGAGAGCCTTCATTGAAGTCTATGACGGCTTGAGCGCCAGGGACCGCCAGTACCTCAAACTGGAAGAGATCGCGGTCGCGGCGGGCATCACATCCCTGCGGCTGGCGGAGGTGGCGACCTCGGCCATGATTCTCTACGGGCAGACTCAGGCAAAGATATTCATTGCCTCGTCCATGCGGAACGTCTTGAAGGCCACCGTCAAAGCCGCTACTGACCAGGTGCCTATTGTGGCCGATCTTGGAGAGGCGCGAGTCGTGGTAGGCCACACGAACGGAGACGTTCGGGCGATGGAACTGTTCGGCAAGATGAGCGGCTTGGTTCCCGTTCCTAAAGGCGCTCAGATCGCCATTCAGACCAACGTGACAACCGAAAAAGGTGAGTCTGAGGAAAACGAACCTACCTACCTCGACGCCGGCCAGCGGCTCCGTGCCATTCACGACGCCGTAGAGCAGAGACGGTTGCCGTCTCCTCCCACACTGCCATTTGAGATTGGAGGGCGTTTAGACCACATGCAGGCCGAGACCGCCGAAATCATCGGAGCGCCAGATGTTTAGTCAGCGGAGAGTCGTTGAGAAGTTGACTGCCATCTCCGAAAAGACTGGCTGGGTGCCTGAATACCACACGCTCTCTGAAATCGAGGCTTTCAACTCCCACTTTGACGCTTTAGCCGACAAAGCGGAGCGCGATGAGGGCGACCGCCGCTATGTGCAGGAACGGCTGGGTTATGAGGAATTGAAGTGGATCGACAACGAGTTCCGCATCTGCGCGTCCGACTACCGCTATTGGACCGAAAACTACGCCTATATCAATGCCAACGGGCAGATTGAACGGTTCAAGCGCAGGGCTTCCCAGGAGATGCTTCTTGAGCTTTGGGCGGAGCGCCAGGAGCTTGGTTACGGGATCGAGCAGCAAATCTTGAAGGCGCGGCAGCAGGGCATCTCGACCGAGGTGGAACTTGCGATTACCCATCAGGTCAACTTCGGCATGGGTGTCAATGCCGCTATCGCTTCCTACGACTCGGACGCTTGCGAGCGCATGTTCGGCATGGCGCAGTTGGCCTTCAATGAGCAGCCGATGTGGATGAAGGCCAACCCCACATCCGATAGAGCGGGGTCGTTTCTGGCGTTCGCCGGGAACTCCACTCGGCTGACTCAGTATTCAGGACGAAAGGCTTCTGGAATCGCCCGTGGCGACACTCCGAGCGTCATTCACATCTCGGAGGTCAGTTCCTTCCCCCGCGCCAAGGACATTATCGAGAACTCGCTTTTCCAGTCTGTCCATCCATCTCCGCGCATCTTTATGATTCTCGAATCGACAGGAAACGGAAACACGGATTGGTGGGCAACAACTTGGTACTCCAGCCGCGATTACTGGGCCTCTGGAGGGGCAAGGTTGCAGCCGGTGTTCTTCCCCTGGTTCATTGCCGACGACCTCTTCCCCGGAGAGACGTGGCGCCGTGAGCACCCCGTTCCTGGGGGTTGGCATCCCATCATCGAGACGGAGCGCATGATGGACAAGTGCGCGGCCTACGTCCACAACACCCCCCTGATGCGCCGGTTCTATGGAGACGACTGGCGAATGCCTCCCTATCAGGCTTACTTTTGGGAACTGAACTACCTCGAATACAAGCGCAAAGGCAACGCAAGGGGATGGGCGCAGGAGATGAGTTGCGACGATATTGAAGCTCTGCAACCCAAGAAAGACCTCGTGTTCGATGTGGCGGAAACAGAGAAGCAGTATCGGGAACGCGACGGCTACACGGTGTGGGCCATCACTGGAGAGCAGATTCCCGAACGCTACCACCCTGAATCGCGGGAGATCGACTACAACACCGACCGTTTCAGGGTTGCGTTCAACGGCCAGATTCAGGATGTGACCGGGAAACACTCGCATGAGATGGTGTGGGAGTTCGTTCCTCTCAAGCAGCCGGAAGAGAAGGCGGGTTCGATCTTCGACGCCGACTGCAAGTTGATTGTCTTCAAGTGGCCGGAGCCGGGGTACGACTACGGGGTGGGTGTTGACCCATCCGGCGGGACTGGGGGCGACAATGCCGTGATTTGCGTCATGCGGAGGTCGCAGGATGGCCGGGAGCCGGATGAGCAGGTAGCGGAGTTCGCCTCAAACAAAATCCCCCAGGCGATGCTCCACCCATTCATCATGGCGATTGCTACGCTGTACGCTCAGGAGATGTCCGACGTGCCCCTGGTTGCGATTGAGAACGTCTATGGGACGGGCGACACAGCGCAGATTCAGATGCTCGAACACGGTTACAAGCGTCACTACAAGTTCTCCCGGCTGGACGGCAAGAACCCCAAAAAGGACCAGAAAAAGTCGAAGAAGCTGGGATGGTACTCGTTCGACTGGAGCCGGACATTCATGCTCGGCCAGTATGTCAATGCCGTGCAGAATGGGTGGTATAAGCTCCACTCCCCCTTCCTGCTCAGGAATGAGATTCCGGCTTTCCAGATCGATCAGACAGAGAAAGGAAAGATCAGGATGGACCACGAATCCGGCAAGCATGACGACCGGATTTTCGCCTCTGCGATCGCGTACATCATATTCAACGACACTGAGAGCATGTCGAAACGGGTGGAGCACAAGTTCGTAGGCGAAACCGTGGACGTGAAAGTAAACTACGACTGGCCGGAAGGAATGGTTGTACCATATACCCAAGTCTTTGACGGCTTTGAGGCGGCAATATGAACGGACGCGAGAGACTTTACTGGCAGCAGAACGCACAAGGGCACGTCTTCCTGAGCGATCCCGCATCTCCTGTGAAGCGGGGTTTTCAACTGTTTTCCACGGTCACTCCGAGCGAAATGGACCGCATCTTCGCCAAGATCGACCGGCAGGAGCGGAAGCGGTACTCCGAGATGACGGAAGCAGTTTGGGGAAGGCAGCGGGCATGGTTGGGCGAGCAGCAGGCGAACGTCCGTCACAAGATCGCCAACTCGCACAGCGAGCAGGAAAAGGACTTTCTTCACGCTTGGCTCAAGGCGTTCGACAACAAGATGGACAAGCTGATGAAGAACACCGTCTACGGGGTGAGCGCCATGCAGGAAGCCGCCGCGCCAATCCCCGCGCAGGGCAAGACGTTTACCGTGGATGACATTCGGCTGGGCAGACTGGAACTGACCAGGCCGACTTTGGAATTAGTGAAACCCGCAACTGAGGTGGTCGAATGAGCGAACCGCAGGAAATATCATGGCAAGCGCCGCCTTTTGAGCGCTCCGACAAAGACAAGCTGGCCTTCGCCAAGCGGTGCATCGAGAGCGGAATCAAGTGGAACCAGGAGCAGTGTTCCTCAGACGACCTGACCCGCGCTTTGGACATCCTTTCCGGCAAGACGGGGTGCGCTCTCTCTGGCAAGTGGGCCAACATCACCACCGGAGACCTCAAGCGAGACATCCGCGAGATTATCGAGACACTGGCGAACATCCGGCCCATTTGGGGCTACCAGACCGACAATGACGCTTTCCGGGCTGAGGCGAACATGATGAACAAGGTGACGAAATCCGTCTACCTTGAATCCTTTGTTGATCGCTCGCTCAGGGACGCGCTCCAGTTTGGTGCGGTGTCGGGCGGTGGGTTCATCTCGCCGATGTACTCCCGCGACAAGTTCGGCTCAGGGGAAGGCGAGTTTGTCTTCATGCCGCTGGGCCAGCCGGACGTTCTTCCGGTCCAGTTGCCGCGCTCGCGGAACTACCAGAAAGCGTATGTGGTGACGCTGGCTGTCCCGATGGGCGTTGCGGAGGCTCATGCCCGGTTCCCGCTATTCCAATCGAAGTTGAAGCCCTTCGCCAAAAAGCGGTATGGCAAGACGGCTGGCGGGGAGCAGCGCCGCGGCTACGACCAAAACCGTTGGCGTATGCACTCGATGGAGACCCAGTTAGAACAGTTCTGCGACATCTTCTTTACCTACATCCTCGACCTCCGAATCAACTACGGAGCATTGGATGACGAGGGCAAGCCGATTCTCGACGAAGAGGGGAATCCGGTTGGTAAAGAGCTTGAGATGGGGCAGGAAGGGACTTCGTGGTACTACAAGGTGCCTTACGTCGGGCAGACGATCACGCGTTTTGAGGACGGCCGGCAGGTGAAGCGGGAGGCGACTGAGGACGACTGCCGCGTATACCCGATGCGCCGGCTGATGATCTCCTGCGACGAAGCGCTGATGTACGATGGCCCCGCGTTCGACTGGCATGGGATGGTGCCGTTGATTCCGTTCTACCTCGATGATTGGGCGTGGGAGGGGACTGGGTACTCACTCTTCCGGGGGACAGCTTCGACCCAGGACGCGATTGACGACCTGGTGCGGTCTGTGTACCGAATTGCGATGGCGCGGGCGGGGACAGGGAAGAGCTATAACACAGACATTACCGGGAACGTCGGCGGGAAAGAGGGGAAAATCACTTCGCGGCAGGCGGAGCAGTTGGACCCCTTCGATCCGAATGCGACGTGGGGCGTGGACGGCGACACCAAAGAGCCGGTGATGCGTCCTCCCATGCCGGAGTGGTGCTACAACGTCCCTGAATGGGTGATGAAGGTTATCGAGTTCCTGCAAAACACCATCTCGAAGCAGTTGGGGCTCGACCAGATTCAAGCTCTCGCCAAGCTCAAGGCCACACTCGACAATCCAGAGAAGCTGCTGGATTCGGAAGGCCCGGTAGCTATCGGAACGTCGCGGTCGATGGAGCAAGGTCTTAGGGACTTGGGCGTGATGATGAAGTTCCTCATCATTCAGTACATGACGGTGGCGAGGACAATGCAGTATGTGGGTGCGAACGGGATCGCTCCCGAAGTCTTCGACTATTCGCCGGAGAAGATTGTTCCATCGCATCTTCCCGGAGAGACGACCATCGACGCCAGCGGCCAGCCGCAGAAGTCGATTGCGGATGAGGTGGCAAGGGCTAAGGCGTTCGCCAACAATCTTCGCTACTTCATTACGCCGCACTCGCTGCACTACATCGCGCAGAAGGAGATGAAGTTGAATCTTCTGGCGTTGCTTGGCAAGGGAGTTCCGGTGGACCCGGAGACGATAGCCGGTCAGTTCGATCTTCCGAACTGGGGCAGCATCGACGGCTCGACAATCAAGGAAAAGGTCTTCGCATGGGCCAAAGAGCAGTTGACCGAGAAGGCCGACATTGCGCGGTTGGAGAAGGCTCTGGGCCTTGGACAGCCGGAAGAAGGTGGAAAGCCCGGACCTGCCCCTGGAGCGCCGGGAGCGGGGCATCCGCCAAGCAACAAGAAACCTCCGAAGGCGGCGCAAAAGGGCGCGGCCAGCGGTGGCAGGGTGGTTCTCAAAACGTCGTAGGAAAGGGAAACCATGAGTGTTCGCTGGACAGTGAAATCAAAGGAAGTTCATACCTCGAAGGCCATCTGGATCGGGGAGAAGCCGAAGGATGGCGGCGTGTCTCTGCTGCTTGAGGCTCTGGCGTGGGCCCGGAATAACAAGCAAGCGGGCAAAATGACGCTCAACCTCGGCACTGGAGGCTCAATCAGCAATCTGGAATTTGAGCAGAGCGAAGTTGTGCCGTCGCCGGTGGCCGAGTTTGACGCGGAAGAGGAAACGGGAAACGCCGATTCCCAAACATAGGTTATCAAAGCGGTTGATTTTCAACGTCTTGGCTTGACACCGTAACCTGTCAGCGCAAGGATTGCTCTAACAGGATTATCGACGCGGCCTTCGGGATTCGCCTATCGACTCCTCAAATTGAACCGAGGAGAAACGAAATGGCAAAGCGTGGCAGACACCACAAGGGTGGCAAGAAGCTGAAGGTGCTGGGCGCCCATCTGGGCGGAAAGACCCACAAGAGCCGCAAGGGTGGCCGCAAGCACGGCCGGAAGCGCGCCTAGCATGGGCAGCTTTCCTCCAAGCGTAACACCTCCAGGGACCGGCGCACCGCCGCAAGGCGCTCCCGGTCCCGGTGGACCGTCTGGAGGGTCTCCGGCGATCAAGCTGGCGATGTTGGGCCAGTTGATTCAAGGACTCGCGCAACAGTTCCCACAAGGACAGCAAGGTATCAAGATGATGCTGGATGGACTCCGCATGGTGCAGTCGTCTGCCTCCGCGCAGTCTACCCCGCCTCAACCCGCCGCGCCGCCCCGGTAATCCTGAGACATTCCAAAGAGGAGAAATATCGTGACCGAACTCGAATGGCTCAAGCAGGAATCGGGGATGACCGATGAGGAATTGAAGGCGATGGAGGCTGTCGCCGGACGCGCCAAGTTCATTGGCATGTTGCAGAAGATCATCGGCACGAATGAGGCCGCAACCAAGGCGAAAACCGAAGCGGAACAGGCGCGGATCGACCTCGAAACCCGCTATACCAATGAGTTTGTGCCGGAGATGCGCAAGGTGACACAAGACGCGCTCGCGGCCAAAGGCGAAGCCGCCCGGTTGCAGGCGCAGTTGGCGCAGGCCCGCGAGTATGGAATCGTTCCCGACGCCCCCGCCCCCGCTCCCGCCGCCGATCCGACACCGAGAGCGCCTGGTTCTCCCGATCCCGCCGCGCAGGAGCAGCAGTTCCGGGCATGGTCGCAGGCTCAGAGCCGCGCCATTATCACCGTGAACGACCTCAACGCGGAACACTTCAAGCTCTTCAAGGAGCCGTTGCCGAACGCGGCTGAGTTGGCCGACGAAGTACAGCGCGAGCACACGCTGGGCCACAAAGACTTCACGCTCAAGGCCGCATGGGAGCGCAAGTTCAACGTCCCGGCCAAACGTGCGGAGATTCAGGCAGCGGAGCGCAAGTCGGAGATTGACGCCGCTGTTGCCGCCGCCCGCAAGGAAGATCGCCAGAAGCAGGGCGCAAATCCAGGCCTCGTTACTGGGCAGCCTTCAAGGTTCTCAAATTACAAGCCTTCCGACGCCAACTCCGGCAAGGAGCCGTGGAAGGTTGCACCAAACCAACGCAAGGCAGCAAATCAGCCGTGGCGCGACAAGTTTGCGGAGAAGGTCCGCGCGGCTGCGTAAGATTTGAAGTTCAAGGAGAAGTGAGATGGCCTTTCTAGCGCCGCTGTTTCCAGAGATTCCGGCTACAACGCTGAACGAACTGATTGACGGGTATGTGTGGCAGAACAGCTACATCTCCACCCCGTTTCAGCGTTACTTCCGCGCTTCCGGCGCATACCGCCCCTTCGGCGGCGGCGCTGCGATGCAGTTCCCGTCACTGTACGCGGGCGCTCAGGGCGGCGCGATCTACCCCGGCCAGGATGTGACGGTCAATCAAGTGCAGATGATTACCGCCGGAACCTTCCAGCCGAAGTTCTACGAGAAGCACATCCTCGTGAACGAGTTCACCATCTCCGTGCTGAATACCGGCCCCGAAGCCCGCGTGAAGATTCTCGAAGCGTACCTTGAGCAGATGCTTGAGGGCATCGACTTCCAGATCGAGGGCGATATGTTCCGTCACGGCCAAGCGGCCGGCAACGGCGTCAGCGACAACCGTTTGGCGTCGATCAATGGCATCTCGGAAGCGGCGAACGACGGAGTGACGCCTTCGTGGGATGGCAACGTCTTCCCAACCTACTCCGGCCAGACCCGCAACGGGGCAATCGGCGCGTCGATGAACTCGACCCCGATCTGGCTTGGCGATGCTTCCGGCAACCCGGCTCCCCCGAACTATCAGGCGCTCCTGAAGTCGTACTCGCAGCCCATCGGCACACCGACTCTCGGCGCGACCTCCTACATCGGGTATACCGCGATTGCGGCCAGCTTCCAGCGCCAGCAGCGGTATGAGACCCGCGATGACCAGAACATCAACTGGAGCGGTATCAAGTTCGAGGACGCGACGATCTTCAAGGACGACATTGTGCCGTCGTCAAGCCCGAAGCAGTCCATCGCCAATCTCTTTACCACCCCCGATGGGACAGCGCCGGCCCCCGGAGCGATTCAGACTGGTCAGTTCGTATTGACCGCCGCCATGCTGGGCAACCAGTCTCTCAGTGGTCTGCCGAACCTTGGCTTCACGTCGAACGCGACTCCGCTCCTGACGGGCGGGTTGAACACCATTGTGGTTGGAGAGCCGCTGTTCTGGCTGGGCGTGGATGATTGGGAGTACCGGCCCTCGAACTCCGAGGACTTCAACTACTACATGATGGACCCGATTCGCTGGCCGCAGAATCCTGTGCTGTATGTGCAGTTCCTCCGCCACGCGCTCAACTTCTACACGCCGACACCGCGGCGTCATCAGCAGACCTACGGAATTCGGGGGTAGGCCGTCAACGATTTTCGCAGTAAGGGAGATGTCACATGCCGAACACGCCGACAGTTGGAGTCTTCATCCCAAACGGCTACTTGAACCTTGGCAGCTTCGCCAGCCCGACTGGGCAGCAGGACGCCTACGGGAACCAATACCCGACCGCGCTTGCCGCCGGGAAGGTTATCGAACTCAGCGCGTCGGAAGCCCGTGTCGCCGAATATCCGGGCACTACGCTGTATGACGGCGCTTACCAGTGCGTCCTGCTCGATTCCAGCGCGACGGCGGCTCTGGCGGTTCAGGGTTTGTCGGCGTGGATTCGCTTCGACTCCGGGGCGACTCAGGGCGCCTTGCCGATGACGACTTACGAGAACGCTACCATCACCACCGCAGACGAAGCGAATACCCTTGGAGCGCCTTTCGCGATGGCCGGCATCTTCATCAATCCGGCGACTGTGGGCGGCGTGTCGAACACACCGACTCCGGGGCAGTATTGCTTCATCTTCGTGGGCGCTGGCCGGGCGCAGGTTGTTTATAACGGTTCTGCGACCGCAGGAAACAACGTTCTTCCTGTGGCTCCGAACTCCGCTCAACTTGGGCAGTTCGCTCCGGGCGCGGCGGCGGCTTCGATCTATCCGAACGGCACTGCTTTGACCACAACGAGTGGGGCGGCTTCGACTGGTCCGGTGCTGTATCAGGAACTCTTCTATCGGATCGCCAACCAGGGATAAGGAGCGGCTATGTCTGTCGGATCGGCAAGTTATGTCAGTGGGTTCCCGGACGTATTCGGTGGGAAGCTCTTCAATACCATCGACTACTCCGGCCCCACCGCTTACAACAATACGGGGACGCCGGCGACGAGCGGAGACACGATGGACCCGCACTTCTTCGGTTTCCCAAACACCATCGAGACATTCGTTGGCGAGAGTATGGACCAGAGTGGAGCTTACTTCGTCAGGCCGATGCCTCAGAACAATGGCGTGACGGGATGGAAGTTGCGCTGGTTTCTTGCGAACGGAACGGAAGTCTCGAACGGCACCAGTCTCGCAGCGTACACGGTGAAGTTGGCAGCAATCGGGTTCTGACGGGCGAACGGTCAATGGCTTGGGGGTAGGGGGTCAAACCCCTATCCCCTTTTTCTTTGAATGGAGATGGTTATGGCAGAGACACCGAAGTGGAGCAACGGCTTTCAGAGAAGCGATAGTGAATTGAACTCTGAGGGAAAAGCTGCTCGTGACAAGCATTTCACGAGTGAGAGATTCGTTGGACGCAAGGCGACGGCGAAGAAGTTGGCGAAGCGCAAGGTGACACGGAAGGTGCGGTAATGTCTTTCATCGACATGGCGAGTGAGCTTGAGCAGGCCATACCTGGCTTGGACCGCATCTACGCGAAGACACTCGTTAAGAGGGCTTGGCGGGTGGTCAGAGACGCGAACCTGTGGAGCTTTCAGCTTGCTCAGGGCGGTTTCTCGACGCCGCAGGTGCTTACGGCGGGGTCCGTATCGTTGCCGGGAGGGTTGGGGTCCAATCAGCTTGTCGGGGACGCCGTAGCGACCGCGGCGTGGTCTGCGCTGCCGTTCATGTTTGCGCCCACCGTGCAGCAGATTCGCGCCAAAGGCTACTCCATCTACTCGATCATCGCCTTCGACACAACGACCAATCCCCCGTTTGGAACGCTGACTCTAGACCGGCCATTCGTTGACCCGCTGCCGCAGTACACCGGCGTGGGCTACCAGATGTTTCAGGCATACATCCCAGCCGTCAAGGGTTTCAAGCGGTGGCTCAATGTGGCCGATATGTTCAACTGCTGGAGCATCGACATTTGGACATCTCGGCGCACGGTCAACATGCTTGACCCGGCGCGGCTCTACACATCGAATCCGGTAGCGATTCTCGGACTAGGGGCAGACCAGCGCGGAGCAGGAACGCCGACTCCATCGGCTACGCTGGGGCAGCAGCTTTTCGAGTTGTATCCGAACCCTTCAAGCGCGATCTCGTACCAGACCTACTACGTTTGGGACGGGCCGGAACTGGTCAATAATTCCGATGAGTTGCCGTACCCGATCACTCAAGATGTGGTGTTGACCAAGGCTCGGACGTATGCCTACGAGTGGGCAGAGGCTCGCAAGGACGTGATGGTGGCAAAGGGCAGCGGCGCGAATTACTCGCAACTCAAGAAAGAGGGGGAAGGCGAGTTTCTGATGCGGTTGAAGACTCTTCGCCTGCTCGATAAGGAAGCGGTGGATTCCTACAACATTCAGATGGGCAACTTCATGGGCGGATTCGTGAGAGCGCCTTACTACAATGCGCAGGTGGGCAGGGCTTCAATGGGCGCTGGAGGGTGGCGGTGAGCGAGTTTTGGCCCTGGATTGGCGAGGAGGATGAATGCCTGGAATTGAGCATTTTCGGTCGAAGGAAGCGTATCGCAAAAGCCGTGCGTATCAACACATCCACGGCATCAAGACTACAGCCCCAGAAGTGTTTGTGGGTGGCAGGAAGCACAAAGTGAAGCACTCGAAGCCGAAGATGGCGCGTAAGAGGTAAGTGGTGGGAGCTTATTCCTATTTGACGTTCGCGCAGCTTGAAGGTGCTCTGTTGCAGCGCCTCCAAGATACTGCGGGCGTGTTTACGACCTCCGCAGAGGCTCAGTTGTACCTGCAAGAAGCTCTGCGGGTGTACAACGCTCAGGTGCAGCCCAACACTGGAATTGTTGATTACGTCTTCGACTTCGACGCAGGGGGTACCTGGCTGAGTATTAACGTGGCAGGTTCCCCCCGCGAACGCACGGTGACGGACGCTGAAATTCAGACGCAGATGGAGTACATGCTGCTGGAGCCTCCAACCGGGCTTACTTGGACCGGAACAACTCAGTTCAACATCACCGCGCTCGAACAGGCGCTCCAGTTCCGCCGCGATGAACTGCTCCAGATGACAGGAGCGAACCCGGTAAACAAGATTCTCTCGGCTCCAGTAAACTCGCAACGCACGATCTTGTCTGATTCCTCCATCGATCTGCGCCGAGTGCGCTGGATTCCCGACTCTTCGGTGTCTTCTGAGGCTCCTTATGCCTTGGGACGCGGCGACGTGGTGAGCGCGGATGCTTATGGATACGCTCTGGCGATTCAGCCGGGAGCGCCGGACTCGTGGCGCGTTACCTCCAGCCCGCCACTTTCATTCGATGTGAGTTGCCCTCCGAACTGCCCTGGACAATGGGACACGATTCAACTCTATGCCGGGAATGCCCTTTCCCCGCCCACAGCGACCATTCTAGGGCTTCCCGACGATTGGTGTTGGGTTGCCATGTATGGAGCCTTGGCGGACGCTCTGGCGAACTCCCCGGAGGCTACAGACCAACTGCGGGCGAAGTATTGCCTCATGCGCTATGAGCGCGGCATGAAAGCCATGATGACGCTGCCGTGGCTGCTCGAAGCCTCGATAGCGAGTTTGCCTGTCGATACGCCGTCGTACAAGGCGATGGACGCCTACGCGCAGAATTGGGAGAACACTTGGCCGGCGGGCGACCCGCAGATTGTGGTAGGGGGAGTGGACCTCATCGCTCTGGCGCCGTTCAACACAGGCGCAACGGTTTCAAGCATCCTTACCGTGGTGGGCAATGCTCAGGTTGACTCCACGCAGCCCGTGCAACTCTCGCGGGACGCGGTGGAGCAGGTATTGAACTATGCGCAGCACGTCGCCTCATTCAAGATGGGCGGGTCAGACTTCCTAGCGACCATGCCGCTGTTGAAGCAGTTTGAAGACTACTGCGCGGCGCAGAATCGCAGGTACGCTGCTCTTTCTATATTTAGACCCGACATGCTGCAAGAGGGCGACAGAAGTGAAGACACTGACCCCCGTTTTGGGCCTCCGCGGAAGGAGGTAAAGCGTGGCGCGTAGACCTGACGACTTTCATGGAATGGACCTGACGAGTCCGGTAAACCGGATTCCGCCGGGCAGGGCTGCGCTCGCGGTCAATACCAGAGCCTATGGTCAAGGGCAGTTCAATCTCCGCAATCCATTGACCGGCGCTATCGTGGTCGATTCAAGTCCGATCGTTCTCGACTCATCAGTGCAATCAATTTGCCGGATGAACGATACGACACCTGCCGGACCACCTTCGGGCTACGTCCTCATCTCCGCCGATGCAGCCGGAAACATCTACGCCAACGATGAAATTGTCTCCACGGGGCACACAGGGAACCCGGTTTCGATCGTTCCGTTTCGACCTAACACGTCAGTCCAGCCGTGGGCTTACATTGGCGACGATGCGCCATATCCCAACGTCACTGTCGATTCGTCTTTCAACTGCGCGGGAATGATAAAGGTTCGCTCAGACGGTCTTTCGCGCAAGATGGGAATTGCGGAGCCTCAAGTAGCTCCTACGGTGACTTTCCCCGGCGGCGGGTCGGGCGCTTCGCTGATCTACTACTACTACACCTACCGCGCCTCCGAGACTGGGGCGGTATCGAATCCGTCTCCAGTGTCGATTCCAGGCACCAACTCGCAATCGAACCCCACTGAGACTCAAAACGCGGCCAGCGGGGGAGTCGTCAATCCGAACGTCACCATCAACGCCACGCAGTATGAAGGAAACGGGACGCAGATTAGAACCAAAGGAGGAGTGGCCCCAGGAACCGTTACCGACTACATAGTTCCCCACAACTTCGGTTTTTCTATCCCTGAGAACGTCACCATTGACGGCATCCAAGTCGATGTGAACTGGCTTGGACAAAATGCCGGAACGGGCGTCATTTCCGGGGCTGCCCTTTACTATCTTGGTTCGCAACTAGGCATCTTCAAATCCCCCGGAATCTCCAACCAGTCCTCCGCTGTCGATACCCTTCTCGGAGGAAACACGGATACTTGGGGAGCCTCTCTCACACCAGACATCATCAACGACAACACCTTCGGATTTGGTGTGCAGGTGACCACGCAGGTCGTGGGAGGGTCAGACCGATCCTTCTTCAACTTTTTCAAGATCACGATTTACTACTCGACTCAGGACGCAAACATCACTCCTACTGCGTCGCTCGATCCGCAGGTAGACAAGATCGACATTTACCGGCAGGGTGGGGGGTTGGCGAATCCCACCTATGTAGGCACGATTCCGAATGCGGCTATCGCGTTCAATGACACGCTATCCGATTTGGCGGTTGCTACCAACCCGCTGCTGGAGTTCGACAATTATGAGCCGTTTCCGTCGATTGACCTTCCCCGCTCAGGGACGCTCAACGCATCCGCTCAAGTGCTTACATGGGCAAGTGGCGACCAATTCAATCTGCGCTGGCTACCGGGCACGATCTTGCTTCTCGGCTCTCCCAGCCAGATTGCGTACACTGCCGTGCGCCGGCCGTCGTCGCCAACGTCATGGGACTTCACAAACAACGATCCCACTGTGCCCATCATTCCCGATGGAACCGGCTTGGCGTGGAACATTGCGGAGCCGGACCTGGCCGCGCAGCCTCTTCCCTACCTCTCCGGGCCTACAGACAACATCAACTTCGTCTTTGGTGTAGGCGACTCGCTGAGGCCGGGAACACTCTACTGGTGCAAGGGTTCAAACCTCGATGCGGCTCCCGACACAAACCAGATGGAGGTCACTGACCCGTCTGAAGTTCTGGTCAACGGCGCGATGTCTGGAGGCTTGGGAGTCCAGTTCTCAATCAAGAGGGCGTGGATCATCCTGCCAAACTTCTTCAACGCTCTGGCGACGGTCACAGGGACTCAGGGTTCGACGTGGACGCTTCAAGCTACCGGAATCACCCGCGGCCTGTTCATTCCCCGGTGCCTGTGTGTGGCTGGCGGAGGGATGATCTTTTTCCGCGTGGATGACGGTGTTCACATGAGCCGCGCCGGGGCAGCTTCTATTTCGATCACCGACGATGAACTGTATCCTTTATTCCCGCATGAAAGCCCAGGAACGGGCGCCACAGCCCCGCAGCCAGTCACTCGAAACGGCATCACCATCTACCCGCCCGACGATTCCAAGCCGGAGAGCCAGAAGTTCTCGGTCGTAAACAACTGGATGTACTACGACTACGTTGGAACAGACGGAAACCCGCATACCTTGGTGCTCAATACGATCTCTCAAGGGTGGGTATGGGATATGTACGACCATCCCGCCACAGCCCATGCCAGCAATGAAGGCGAAAGCAAGCAGGGAGTCCTTGTTGGATGCGCCGATGGATCGGTTCGCATGATGGCTCCCAATGGAGCGGAAACGGTGAATGGAACCGTTCTGACGCCCGCGATTGGCGGACATGGGTGGATGTTCGCCTACGAATGCACAGTCGAGTACGCAGCGAGTACCTCGGTTCTACTGACCTTCATTGCGGCTGACGTGAACAATGGAAGCTACGCTCCCGATGCTGTGACGCTTCCATCGACGGGCGGACAGATCACGAAGTACACCTTCAAGGTCAGTC
>Ga0181518_10002291_pt1 | contig 18510 bp, 19 predicted proteins | sample PEATcosm2014_Bin_28_FD_119751 | JGI IMG/M metagenome (GOLD analysis project Ga0181518, IMG submission 119751) | Peatland microbial communities from MTU Mesocosm Facility, Houghton, MI, USA - PEATcosm2014_Bin01_60_metaG | ecosystem: Environmental > Terrestrial > Soil > Wetlands > Peat | place... | reverse complement strand
GGCAGAGTTCGAGGCTGCCTACTACCGTCAGATGGAACCCGCCTTCGAGGCGGTTACTCAATAAGCCGAGCAGTCAGCAAACCCGGGGCGGTTCACATCTTTCATTCCGATCGCGGATGTCAACCCAGGTTCAAGGGGTCGTAGCAACACTGCCTTGTCCAGTTGATTGTAGAAGCTGATTGAGTGCTTCGGCGGGCGTCCGAGCAGGTCATCAGAAAGCTGGCCGAGGGCGACAAGCTCCTGGCCGAAGGCAAGACCATCGACGAGGTGGCCAGACACCTCGAGATCACCGAGTCGACCTGACGGCACGCACAAGCGTTGGAAACTCGCTGAATCGTCTTTCTCGCTTCGGACGGATACAACTGCGTTCACGCTTGCGGTCACCTGCTGACCAATGGAAGCGGGGAATTGACGACCAACTCGCGTTCTGGCATCGCTCGATCTCCGGGACCTTGGCTGCCAGCGGTTCTCGGCTGATCCCACTGAGAAGAGAGCGCACGCTGATGTGCCTTCTGGTGGAAATGCCAGATGACCCGCCCTTGTCACTCATGGTGCTGAAGACTCGATGCCGGGCCGAAAGAATGCGGCGTCGGGAGCAGGCCATCGTCAATCCTGGCGTCGTCGCAGAGAGCGGGCATGACCGGGAAGCTACCCGTTCACAACGCCGCGGCGGCCACTCCCGGATATCCGCGTTCGGGCCGCCATCCAGGTCTCTACGTACCTGGCCCCACAATGGACGGTGGGCGCTGAGGGACTCGAACCCCCGACCTGCTGGTTGTAAGCCAGCTGCTCTAACCAGCTGAGCTAAGCGCCCGGATTGCTATCTAACACTCTCGATCACCTCGGGCCTCGGATTTGGCTCAGCCGCGACGAACACGAGTCCCTCAAATCGGTGAAACCGTTCCTTCCGACCCAAACTCGTTCCACGACAACACGACGCTGTGTTCGAGCCCAACCAATCTGGATGGACGCTTCACGATCAGTCAAATGACCATAGCCGCGGGCGTTCCTCTGGGATTAGGCTGGCTTCCCTACACTTGTGGAAACCGATGCTAAAGCTCATGTGTCTCTCATGGGAAGAGGAGAGGCGAGCTTCCCGTTCTTGAAGGCCGCCCGCTGTTTGCTCACCCACGGGCCCAAGCCGAAGTCGCCCTCCGTGTAGCTCCTCGGCACACGGGCGTGACCCTCGTGCTGCGTGAACCGGCATAGGTAGTTGAACCCCTCCTCCCAGTTTTCGGCACGTGCCTCCCAAGTCCAGTGGTGGTACGTCCCCTCAGCAATGGTGGTCGCTCTTGTCGAGTCAGGCTGTCAAAGTCCGACGCCCTCACCCGTGCAAGTGTTGTAGTAGCCATTGGAGGGGCTGAAGGTTTCGCCGTATTGAGGGAAGTACCACGCCACAGCTTGGTATCCGTAGGTGCTCCCGCAGTTGCCCAGATTGAAAGCAACCACAGTCGCGGGCTCATGGCTGCCTTGGGCGACGCCCTGGTTCGGCCCGACGTACCAACCAGTCCCGATTCCCGTCGCCTGGGGACCACCCCAGGACTCCCATCTTATGTTTGACACCACGCTGGTCGGATCGCCTTCCATGTTGATATCAGACGGCTCGACCTGGCCGCATCCCTGACAATAACTGGCGGTTGGACTTCCCAGGGTCGGCTGTTTAGTCGGACTCGTCGTTGTCGTGGTCGGTGGAGTATGCCTCTTCGAGGTCACGGTGGAACCGCAGCCGGCGAGAGTGAGGGCCATCACGGCTAGACCTACCAATATCCTCCGCCCACGTCCCATTCGTTCCCTCATCATTCGACGTTCATTGCCACGGCTATGTCGAGCATGATCCCTCGGTACCTGCGGGGTTAGGGCCACTAGTCCTGTCTTCGCTCCGGTGTCCGATCCTCTCTTCGGTGCGCCATTATCGCTCTCCTGCCATCTCCCTTCCCGGTCTTTGGCGTCGCCCCTCTCGAACGCGGGAAGCCCATTCCAGATCGGAGATCACCTTTTCGGGGGTCCGGAGATGGCCGCGTCTTGGTGCCAGTTCCCGAGTTGTCGCTCTGGTTGGGAGAGCGGCAACCGATGGTGGCCACGGCGATGGGACGAAGCGCGCGCGTCGGCAGTGCAGCTTTGGTCTCTGGGTGTGAGCGAGGCGTCTATCCGTGGAACGCCCCACCCAGGTGGCCCGGTCGCCCCAAGTTTCAGGACGTTGGATATGTTGGAACTGGGAACTGCCGGACTACAAAGTCGCTCAAGATTGTCAAACAGATTGATGCAGACCGAAGGCTGCCAAGCGACTCGCCATGAGCCACTTCCGACCGGTGCTTCGGGCGGCTCAGATCGAAGTCGAAGCCCCGCTTATTCGAGCAACGCGCTGACCGACGCCGGAAAGCTGGCTCAGCGCGCTCCCACGGCAGCTGAAGGCCGATGCCTCGTCGACGAGGTCTAGCAATACTTGAAAGACGAGATGCTGCAGCCGATGTGGCAGTCGTGGCGGATCTGCGCCTATGCCAGGGCACACGGCTGGTGGGGACCGGACCATCGGGGTACGCACTGTCGGAAGTGCCACCGATCGTGGACCGCCAAAGGGTAGGACACTGCCCAGTGTGCTGTGAGCACTTCGCCACCGACGGAACGGCCGAGCTCCACTGGGCGGGTCGGAGCTATGGCGCGCGCCACCTCGACCCTCACGTTGTCTCTGCGCTCGTTCAGGGCAGCGATGGGGTGTGGCACATGGCCGGGAATCGCCCGGCATACGTTGAAGTGCTGTGCGGAGAGGCCGGCAAGCCCTCTTTGAATAGCCAGGCACCCGCCGAGGTGGCATCGTGACGGCTCGCACAACCCCTGGACACTAGGAGATTCGACGTTCGACACCGTCGCCGCCATCGTCCGACGGCTTTTCGGTCAGCTACACCGGGTGATGAAGCTGGTCGTTTGAACGTTGAAGACACATAGCTGCGCACCGCCACCTACACCTTCTTCGACGCCACCTAATTGGGTTCCGCTCCACCTTGATCCTGATCGTCTTGAAAGTGGCTGGTTAGAGCTACGGCGAGGCGCTTGAATTGCCACTACCCTTCGGCCAGACGAGAGACGGGACGCCAATGAGACGAGCCAGGGCTCTGTCCGTGTTGCATCGGCGTATTTGGTGGGACCCCGCGTGAAGCGATTGCGGGTATCTGGCACCGTGCGTCGTCTGATGATCGGGGCGGGTGCCATCCTGATCCTGGTCGGGGTATTGGGCCTGGTCTTCTCGTGGGGCTAATCGTCTGGACTCGACGGGGTCAGTTGCGCACAATCGGACTCTTCGGGTTCGGCGCACTGCTGGGCGCCTTTGCCCTGGGCGTCCTGTCGATCCCCACCGCGGCGCAGAGCGACGCGGCGACCATCAATGGCACCGAGATGTCCGGCACATTCACCGCCAGCTCTCCCATATATGACTTCGGATTTATCCTGCCCCCTAACCTGCAGGCCAACGTAGCCAGCTTCTCGTGTGGGCAAGGGAGCACGACTGATTCCACCGGGGGGCCCAACGGGAACTCGTTCGAGTGCTCCTGGACCACTCCGGTTGAGACCGGCGCTTGGGTCTTTGACGGCCATGAGCCCTGGCCGAGCAGCGTCACGATCACGCCGTTCGTCAGCACCGACAACCAGACCTACGTCGAGGGCGCGCCAGACACCATCACGGCAGCTTCGCCAGCACCCACTCCAACACCAACGCCAGTCGCCGCACCTACGACACCGCCGGTCGCCTCGCCAACGCCAGTCGCCTCGCCAACCCCTGGGCGAGCAGGGAAAGAGCCCCCCCACATCAACATCAGCGCCAAGGGCAGCGGCGGAAGCGGCGGCGGCAGTCCCTTGTTCTGGGTGCCAACGGGTATCGGAATCGTTCTAGTCGCTTTTGGTGTGGCATTTCCGAGGGACCCCGTCGCCGTGTCCCCCCGAGACCTCATACCGCCCGTCGGGCTCGTCCCTCCCTCCTGCCTTGCCGAGGAGGCAGCCGTCGCCGCCGCACAAACAGCCCGCGACGACGCAAAAGCAGAAGTCGACGACGCACAATCCGGGTTGTTTTCCGCCCGACTAAACCTCAAAGTGGCACAGGAGCGGCTCGCCGTAGCGGGAGCCGTACAAACAGCCCGCGACGACGCTGAAGCAGACGTCAACAACGCACAATCCGAGTTGTCTTCCGCCCAACTCATTCTCGGGGTGGCACAGGAGCGGCTCGCCGTAGCGGGAAACGCGCTCGCTGTGGCGAAAGAAGCCCTCGCTGAATGCCTTGGGCCGGGGCTCCCGATCACCGAGTCCCCGGTCGTGATCGACACCGTCTTGCACACGGCCGGGGTGGTCCCCGGCATTCACACGGCCGGGGTGGTCCCGCCCGACTTGCCGCCCGTCACTTACACGGTCGTGGAGGCCTCCCCCGTCGTGCTCAGCCCTCCTGAAACCGTCTTGCACACGGCCGGGGTGGTCCCCGGCATTCACATGGCCGGCGATCCGTGCGCAGCGCAACGCGCCCAGGTCGGCGCTGCAGAAGCTGTGTTGCAGGCGATGCTTGAAAGAGGGGACATGATCAACGCCGCTACGGAAGGCCGCGTCATTCAAGCAGATGAGATATCCCGGTTCCGGGTATCCGAATTCCGCAAAGACCTAAGCGCTGCCCAAAGTGCTCTCGAAGGAGCGCAGACAGCGCTCGAACGGTGTGAGGCAGAACACTCCACGCCGCCGCCCGACGACGAAACACGCATCGAGATCGGCTGACCCAGCAGGCGCCGGTCGTCCCTCTCCCGTCCCCTCTTTTGCTCTCCTGGCTGGCTGGCCCCTCTCGTCCCCGCCCCGCGTCCCCGCCTTTGGTCCGTCCCCGCCGTTGTCTCCCTCTCTCCCCACCAGATGTCCGCGGGAAGGGCCATCCGGGGGGTCGGTTGGGACGGAACCGGCACAGGGGGTGGTTGTTAGGCGAGGGGCGAGCCCGCCACGGCGGGGCGAGCCGGGAGCCGCTGGGGCTGGGGTGGGTTGCTTAGTGGGCTGATACCCCTGGCTTAGGGCAGAGCTGGCGTCGAATGAGCCTGCCCCAGTGGGTCGAGTACTTGGTAGAACGCCCGTGACACTTTGATTCTGTATGGTCCGAATGAACCGATCTTCAGTTCCAAGACGCTGCCAGGTAGTGGATCATTAACACCGAACGCGAATCGGCAAATGAACCCTACTCCCGTGAGGGCAGTGTCAATGTAACCACCATAGGGAAGAGAGAAGTGCTTTTTCGAGTCCCGTCCGGTCGCCGTATAGATCTCGACGTGGGCCGATCTCTTGATCCCACTGAAGGCACCAGACCCGGCACAAGCAGAAAACTGAGCTGCATTAGGCGCAGTCGGAGTCCAGCTGCCTTTGATCACGAAAGAGCCCTCGATGAGCCGTGGGGGCTTTGGCCTCGCCGAGATCGGTATGGCAGGAAGCGACTCCTGACAAGGAAGTGCTTGCGGTAGGAATGACACTCCCTCGGTAGACGCACCGGCTACATACGCGAACTGGGCGATTCCACTGGGTGAGACCGTCCATTGGAGCGAAGCTCCGGTCTCCGCAGTAAAGGCCTCGTCTGAGAGGAGTGCGCACACTGTATTAGTCGCCGACTTGCCGTTCGCTAGGCGCAACTCGGAACCCATGCTTCCTTGCGTCCCTGGAAAGAATGTCGCGGTGGTCCCACCAGCCTCCCCGGTTAAGACCGCCTCCGGCGCGCCCGGGTACAGGGCGATGTTCGGGTTCCACACGACGTTGAACGGATTGAAGGGGTACACGTTAGGAGACGCCAGATTCTTCGCCCCTGGGCAACCATTTCCGCTCAGGATGCACTTGGGATACCGAGGTTTTCCAGTCTTCGTTGTCGGAAAGGTCACCGTGGGGGTCTTCACCGACCGAGGGGGTGTTTCCGACCAAGTGAAGAACGGGGTCGAGCCCAGGAGAGAGTCGTAGAACCGGACCGTGTTCTTGCTTACGACCGATTTGACCACGATCGTCGTCGGAAACGTCAACGCCACCGATCCGACGGGTCCTTGGCAGCCCGGGGAACCCGTGAGCCCTCCGCACACATAGTCCGTGGGGGCGCTGCCCGAGGGGGGGAGCACTACGGCTCTCGGATGCGCAATCCACTGGCCGAGAGCAGTCTGCTCGATCATCACCAGGTTCTGCACCCAGAATGCCGACGACGGACCCGATGGAGGTAGCTGAATAAAGGAGTTGTCTGTCTCGTGAGTCTCTTGCACAACGAAGAAATTCTGCTGGAGGGCGAAGCAATCCGAGCCACTCGACAGGGTCGCGGTGCACAGGGATCCCGACACCTCGGGAGCCGAGTCAATGGTCAACGTGTTCCTGACTTGGACAACCGGAGACGGAGTGAATGGGCGTGAAGGCGGTGACTCAGGCCCGACCAGATTCGACGAATTCTTCGCGGCGACTCTGAACGTATATGTTGCGTCGTCGACCAGGTAGTTGAGTGTGTCCCGCGTGGTGGAGGAAGGAACGGAAAATGACCAGTGACTTTTGGTGTTGTACCGCGAGACAGCGACGATGTAACGGCTGAGCGGTGCACTGCCCGTGGTCCTCGACGCCGTCCAGCCGATAACGGCTTGGCCATCGGTCGCCTTCGCGATCAGGTGTGTCGGGGCAGCCGGTGACCCAGGATTTGGCGAAGCCGCTGCGGGTGCCGTACCGGCGACGATCGAGCAGATGGCGGTGAGCGCAACAGCGCTCGTGAAGACCACCCGTCTCCCCAAACCCCGAGCCGCCGAGAGTTGAATTCCGCGGTAACCGCCCGCCCGTGCCTCGTCGTAGCTCATGACGAGGCACCCGCGACGGCATTCGGAGGGAGGGAGTCCTGACACGGAAGAGTTTGGGGCAGGAAACGCCACTCCTTCGGAAGTGCCACCGGCGATGTAGGAGAACTGCGCGGCACCTCCGGGCGAGACGGTCCATTGGAGGGAAATGCCGTTCTCGGCTGTTGCAGCTTGGCTTGACGCTATTGGGCACATTGCGTGGGTCGCCACCTCGACCACTTGGCCGCGATCATCTTGGCGGCCGACCTCTTGGAACTCCTTGTAACGGACGGCATGCGTACCGTGAAGAGGCGGAGTCCATGCGATCCTCCTCAGCATGACGGACCAGCCTCAAAGCTATTGAGAATCTGGGTGGCGAGAGTCCCTTCGCCGGTGGTCGATGTCCACGATCGGAGAGGTCACCGACGCCCAATAGCGCCCGACGGCCTGTGCGAGAGCCTGGGCTGGCGCGGCACTGCTCGCCGCGGCAACTGCGGAAGACGCACCGGTGACGGCGAAGCAAGACCCTGTGATCGCCAACACCCCGGCGACGGCCGCTCGTTTCCCCCATCTCCGGATAGCCGAGATCGACAGCCTGGACATTTTCCCACCTTCTTCGCGAGAAGTCCCGAACTGCTGATCGATTCCACCTGAGGCCCGAACGGCCTGGTTCACCGACAATATCCATGTGACGCTAAAAAGCTGCTAAGAGAGTTGACATATGCCGATCCACTGGGCCAGCCGGTTAGCGTCGAATCAAGCAAGCCCTGTGTCTCGAGCTGATCGAGCGTGCTCGAAAGTTCGGCGGATTGGCCCAATGTGCATTCGTCAGCTGCCCACGCCGCCAACCACCCCAGACCATAGCCAGGCTGGCTCTGGATGTAGCTGCCCCACTGGAACCCGGCGTCTACGGCCACCCAGTTGAGGTGATTCCTCGTTGTGACGACGAATGAACTATTGCGCAGCTCAAGCGTGGTAAGAGGCATACCGGAACCGCCATAACTGGCGAATTGGTAGGCAAAGGCGTTGTCGGCCGTCACAAGCACTGCGTATCCATCATCCGAGATCAGGCTGGCGCCGGGGTTGCCAAGGTTGCGCTCGATCGGAGGAAAAGAGGCCGGGTTGCTCGTAACGCGATAGGCGTCGATCAGGGTGCAGCAGTGGGCGCCGCCGCTGTAGACATTCACAAGGACTGCAGTCTCAGGATGTGGACCCCCGAAATGAGCGATGCATAGCGGTCGGACCGAGCTCGACGCAACCCATGCCCAGGGATAGGGAGCGCTTCCACGCCCGAAATCGCCCGGGATCAAACCTGAGCCAGGCTCAGCCTGCTGTCCGGGTAGTGCGACTGTCATGACGTGCTTGCCGTCTAGGTAGACCTTGATCGTCGGACTCGACAAGCCTGGTGGCCCAAAAGAGGGCGCTTCTACAGCGCCCGCGAGGGTCGCGCGTACGCTCCCAAGGGTGGCCGAGGCGCTCAGCGGGGTTCCATTGGTAAGACCCATGAGATTGATCGAGCCACAGCTCACTGGATTCGTGACTCGAACGTCTTTGGTCGCGCCGCTGGCAGTCACACTGCTCGGGCTGATAGTGCCTGCGGTGAGAATGCTCATGATCACGACGGCGAGGACAAAACGATGCGGCTTCATTTCCTCCCCCATCTACTGCGGGTGGTCGATTCCCGAAGGCTGGGAGAGACCATTGGGGCGTTAACGATCTTGCATCTAGAAAGGATGGAGAGCCATCCGGGCGAACTCGTCCATGTCGACTTCAAGAAGCAGGCCAAGATCCCTCCAGGGCGACGGCGAAACCAACCGAAACGCTGATCCCAGCCTCTCCCGAGTCGACGCTCCGCGCTGAAGCAGAGTTGAGGTTTACCCGACCGCCGCCTGCAGCGCTGCCACCACCTCAGCGCTCACGGCCAAGGGCCCGCCGAAGACATAGCCCTGGGTTCCAATTGCCAGGCTGGCCAGATAGGGGGTGATCTCGGGTGGCAGTGGCATCGTCGGGTTCACGAGGAGGAGTGGTCCCATGCGTCCACCGGTCGCCATGAACACCCCGCCGCCCAATGCATCGGGGAGCTCCGCCGCCGTCGCCACACCGAAGATCGAGGGGCTGGGGAAGAAGTAGCTGGCGACCGCGGCCGAGGTGTTGAACACGTCTTGGCCAAACCAAAACTTCCAAGATGCAGTGGTCGCGTCCACGGCCGGTAGCCGTCTTCATGTGGTCGTCAGGCGGGCGGGCGTATCCCTCGCGCCCCCTTCACCTTGGAGGTCAGAACGGCGCGGCGGATCGACACCCACTAGTTTTTGCCGATTCTGCTGGGATATGACCTGCAAAAAACGCCCGTCTCCAGTACCTCTTTAGCAGGCGGTCGAAGACACCGTGCGCTCCCCGCCAGGTTCGCGGCGGTTGGCTGAGCCAACCTGAGGTGGTCTTGGGGGGCTTGCCCGTGCAACCCTTACGACCCTCGCGCGGACGTCGACCGTATGCTGCTCAAGTGGTCCGTACCTCCAAGGAACCAGGCGGAAGGGATTCCGGCAAGCAAGTTGCCGTAGGTCGCAGGGTGTTCCTCGGCATAGTCGCACTGGGCGCGGCGGGCGTCGCGTTTGGGGCAATGGTCCAAGACGTCGTCAGTAACGCAATCGGGTCCGGTCTCGGAGGCCTCCTACCCGGCGGTGATCACTTCCGGATCTACACAATTACCAGCTTCTACCCGCAGGTCTCGCGCAAGGACTACCGCCTACACGTCAGCGGCCTGGTCGAAAGACCGACCACCTTTACGCTTGACGACTTGGAGGCGATGCCCTCCGTCAAGTTGGTAAAGAACTTCCAGTGCGTGACCGGATGGAGGGTGCCGGACGTCCACTGGGAGGGGGTCCTCCTGTCTGACCTCCTCGACACTGTCGGAGTGTCGGCCGGAGCTGTCGCCTTGAGTTTCGATTCCTACGATGGCGCTGACTCGGAAAGCCTTACGCTCGATCAAGCACGCCTACCTGATGTCATCATCGCCTACCGAATGCTCGGCGCCCCGGTGACCACCGCGCATGGCGGACCAGTGCGGCTCTACGTCGCGCCGATGTTCGGCTACAAGTCGCTCAAGTGGCTCTCAGCGATCCGCGTGGTCGACCAGGTGGAGCCGGGCTTCTGGGAGATGAACGGCTATCCCATCAACGGTTGGATCGACGGCTCGACCGATGCGACCGACACCGGACGAAGTTGATCGGTTGATGGTTCAACCCCGAAGTCAGGTCAACACGAGACCCGCCATACGGATCCTTCGATTCGATCGAGTCCAGCGCAGCGCGCACTGGGCCAATGCGCTGCTCTTCGGTATCCTCATGACGACGGCCTTACCCCTGTATTTCGGCTCGTTGGCCGACGTCGTTGGTCGCCGCCACCTGATTGCCCAGATCCACCTGTGGGCCGGCATCGCTCTTCCCTTCCCGATGGTCGTCTCATTGATCGGTCCGTGGGGGGCGCGAATGCGTCGGGACGCGCGGCGCATCAATCGCTGGAGTAGAGAGGAGGTTCGTTGGCTGAGGACATTCGGCCTTACCCCCATGGATCTCGACAAATTCAGTCCAGGCCAGAAGCTGAACGCCATCTTCACCGCCGGAGTCATCGTGGTCATGTTGGCCACCGGTGCGGTGTTGCAGTGGTTCCGGTTCTTCCCGGTGACGTGGCGCACCGGGGCTACTTTCGTTCACGACGTGTTCGCATTTGTGATCTTCTTGGTGGTGTTCGGCCATATCGCATACGCGCTGACCCACCCTGACTCGATGCGTTCAATGATCAAGGGATGGGTGACCGAGAGCTGGGCCGCGCGCCATGCCGCAGCCTGGTTGAAAGAAGAAAGACCGGAAGTCTAGGAGGACGACTCGCGGGGCGGCACAGAGGCAAGGCCGGCTGGCCTGCGTTCTGGTTAGAGCGTCTGGCTCGCGACACCGTTTGAGTAGATCGGCCTCATCTGAACGGTTGAGCACCAAGCTCCGACGATTGCCTTGTCGTCGCGACCAGGCCTGACCGTATGATGCAAGGCCGAGATGAGCGAAACCGATGTCGTCGTTGTCGGCGCTGGCAATGCGGCACTCTGTGCCGCGCTTGCGGCTCGAGACAGAGATGCGTCGGTCAAGGTCCTCGAAATCGCGCCCCGCGCAGAACGGGGTGGCAATTCGGCCTTCACCGGCGGCGCGATGCGAGTGGCCTTTGGAGGGGTCACCGACCTGTTGGAGCTGATGCCTGACCTGACGGCAGCCGAGCAACGCGAGACCGACTTCGGTTCTTACTCCCAAGAAGAGTTCTTTGCCGACATGGCACGGGTGACAGAGAACCGAGCTGACCCCGACCTAGTGGAGGTCTTGGTATCCAACAGCTTCCCCACGCTCCGATGGATGCACGACGGCGGAGTTCGGTTTCAGCCGTCCTACGGCCGCCAGGCATTCAAGGTCGCCGGGAAGTTCCAGTTCTGGGGTGGTCTTGCCGTCGAGGTCGACGGAGGCGGTCCAGGTCTTATCGATCAGCTGGTCACGGCCGCTGAGCGACGCGACATCGACATCCAATATGAGACCCGCGCCATCGAACTCCTTTTCGATGGCCATAAGGTCGGTGGAGTCAGGGTCAGATGCCGCGGTGAGACCTATGACGTTCCCGCCGGTGCGGTCGTGTTGGCTTCTGGTGGGTTTGAGGCCAACCGTGAGTGGCGCACCCGGTATCTGGGTCCCGGTTGGGACCTCGCCAAAGTACGTGGGACCCGCTTCAACCTGGGTGACGGAATTCGCATGGCTCTGGACGTCGGAGCCAGCCCAGCCGGGCACTGGTCCGGTTGCCACGCCGTTGCGTGGGACATGAATTCACCCGAGTTTGGAGACCTCGCAGTTGGCGATGGTTTTCAAAAACACAGTTACCCACTCGGGATCATGGTGAACGCCAACGGTGAGCGATTCGTCGACGAGGGAGCCGACTTCCGCAACTTCACCTACGCGAAGTACGGCCGCCGGATCCTCGAGCAGCCCGGCCACTTCGCATGGCAGATCTTCGACTCCAAGGTCTCTGAGTTGCTCCGGAGCGAGTACCGAATCCGGCAGGTGACGGCCGCAAAAGCCGGTTCGATCGAGGAGCTCGCCGGTCGGCTCGACGGTGTCGACAAGGGAAAGCTCCTGAAGACGGTGGAGCGCTTCAACGAGTCCGTGCGGCGGGACATTCCGTTCAACCCCAACGTCAAGGACGGTCTGAGCACTCAGGGCCTCGACCCGCCGAAATCGAATTGGGCAAACACGATTTCGGAGCCTCCGTTCGAGGCCTACATGGTGACCTGTGGCATCACTTTCACGTTCGGCGGTCTCAAAATCGATCCTAAGGCGAACGTGGTCGATATCTACGGTCAACCGATCCCGGGCCTTTACGCGGCCGGAGAGCTCGTGGGAGATCTCTTCTATTTCAACTACCCGGGCGGAACTGGACTGACCAGTGGGGCGGTGTTCGGCCGGTTGGCCGGCACCGGCGCCGCACAGTTCGCACGAACTGCGCATCGCCAGGCCTGAGATCGAGTGTCGGGTCGGTCGAACCCGCGAAGTCAGCCGGCGCCGGCCAGGATCGCCTGAAGGAGATCGTGCGTCCCCGCCGCGATCGGTCGGCGGGGACTGTCCGACCGGATCCAGGGGTCGTGACCATCGAGCTCGGACACCGAAGCTCCCGCTTCGACGCAGATCAGCAGACCAGCGAGGTAGTCCCAAGGTCGCAGAGAGACCCCCTGCCCAAGCACGTACGCGTCGAGGCTCCCCTCTGCGACGGCACAGAACTCAAGCGAAGCGCATCCAAACGTTCGGTACTGCCAAGGCTCGAGGCCGCCGTGCAGAACCCCGGACAGGCCAATCACCGAATCCGAGAGCGAGTCGCACTTCGAGGGAGCGATGACGACGCCGTCTCGCCAGGCGCCCGAACCCCGAATGGCGTGGTACCTCTGCCCCGAGCAGTGGTTCACCACGGTCCCAACTCGAGGCCCGTCGGCGTCGAAGACGCAAATGCTCGTCGAGTACATCGGGATCCCTCGGTACGCGTTTGTTGAGCCATCGATCGGGTCGAGCACAGCCAACAATGGCAGCGGTCCGTCTGTCCTACCCGATTCCTCCGACAGGATCGGAATCCCCGACTTGCTGAGCGCCGCAACCGCAGCGGCGTCAGCGGCGACATCAAGGCGATACTGCCCCGGACGCTCCCCGTTCGGGCCCCAATCCTCGAGCCCGTCAAGGGCGGCTCGCGCCGCCACTGACGCCTCAAACAGGGCCTCAAGCAAGGCAACGTCGTCCACGAGCCGACCCTATCTCTAGGCAAGGGGCCGCTTGATGACCACTAGGCTGGGGTTCCTGTGGCAGCAATCGACGTTGCCGGCTACGTCGCCGATCTGAAGGACCATTCGGTCGACCATGGCTTCCACGTCCACGACGAGCGCCATTTTGTTGAGACCTACTCACTTCGGCAGGTCTGGGAGGTGGATCTGCATCCCGAGGAGGGTTGCGGAGGCCCGGTCGATCTGCACCTCGCCCTCGACGTTGATCCCCGAGTGCTGCTCTCCTTCGAAGATGCCGTCCTAGGGCTGACCGACGACGAAGAGCCTCCCGACGAATATCACTTCCCGCTGACCTTTACCTGGGCACTTCCCCCACTGCCTCACGGGCCGGACCTTCTTCGCCTGGCGATCGACCTGGCCGGGATCGGCGGCATCGAACTGCCTCTCGAGGTTTCTGCGATCGACTCTTTTGCATCCGCGACCGACGGTCCGGAACGTCGCTTGAGCATCCTCGCCCGGCACCCGGTCTCGCTCGCGAAGGTCCTTGCTGGCGAGGAGCTACTCTGCGAAGTCTTCGACAGGAGTCTCGCAGTGAGCCGGTTTCTCCTCGAAGCCGCCGTCGGCTGGCTTGGCTGATCGAGGTGTGGAAGCGCGGGGGTTTCGTGTTGGGGGTCCTTGCCGTCTCGGCGATCGCACTATCTGCATGCGGTGACCAGTCAGGTCTGGCGCTCGCACGCCAGGCTTGTGGGCGGGTCCACTCGTCGATTGTGTCTTACGAAGCCGGGATCCATGCCACGAACCGCGCGACCATGATCCGAGACCTGAGAAAGGCGAACAACGAGCTCCAGGCGGCCGAACCACTTGCAGCCGCCGCGACGTCGGCCGATGGCCAGTGGAATGCACTCATGACCACCCTCAATGAGGTCGGCCAGGTCGACGAGAGCCACTTAATCTCGGCTCTGCAGGCACAGTGCGCCGTCGCAAACAGCAATCAGTCGGAGCTACCCAACCTGCCGACGACGTTTCCGCCGGTCCCAGGTACCCGACCCTCCGGAACGGGCGGGTCGACGACGACGACCTCCGGCCCATAAGGCCCGACAACCACCAGCTAAACGGGCGTCCTCGGGTCTCGATATCGGCCTCGTTAGCATGGACAGGTCGCGGCTCTTCGCCGCAAGCTACGAGTCGGCGTGTTGTCGGGAGTTCAGTGACCCAGTTGATGGAGCCGAAGCTGCTGCCGTATGGGCGTCCGCGTCGACCCCCTCATCGCCGACGCCGACTTCGCAAATTGGCGATTCTCGCCGTTCTCGCCGCCGGGATCTTCGTATTCGGTGTCGATCCGGCGGTGATCGGTCTCGGCCGCAGTGGACCACAACTCCCCCCGCTGGAGCAACGGATCGTCTCCATCGCCGAGAGCCAAACTGGCTACCGGACTGACCCTTCAAACACATACTGCAACCGCTACAGCGCGTACTGGGTCTCAGGTACGGCCGATTGCGGCAACAGCAATTTGGATGAGGAGTGGTGCGCCGACTTTGCGGCCTGGGTGTGGCGTCAGGCCGGGGTGACGTTCACGTACCAATTCATCAACGGGGACATCAACTCCTCGTCGGCCAGCTTCTACGAATGGGGGGTGGCACACGGGACGTGGCATCCCATTGGAGATGGCTACGTGCCCCAGCCGGGTGATATCGCCGTCTACGGCCTGGATGCGGCTGCCTTAACAGCGGTTCACGTCGCCGTCGTGACCTCGGTGACACCCGGCGATGCCGGGCCCAATGTCGTGAACGGTGACGGCGATCGAACCGGTTTTAGCGTCGTCGAGACTGGAACGGATCAGGTCTACGCCGACACCCACTCGCGTGACGCTCGGATCTCGGGCTACGTCTCCCCCACCACAGAACCGTCCTCGACGTAACCTCGCACCCGGGCATCTGACGGGTTCCGGCTAGGACGGCCCCCCTGCCCAACTGGGGTCGGCGACACCCGCCGCCTTGAGCCGATCCGCAAGCCAGCTCACGCTGTCCTCACCTTCCATGGCTGCTTGCCATCCATTCAGGACCTGTTCAAGCGCCTGGTGGGACTCCACGCGGGCGATGACGGAAACGGTCATCGCATCGACGTGCGCCCGATCGCCTGTTTGAACGTGAATGTCGCCGAACGGACCCTCCCATTCCGGAGGGGGAGGCTCCATCATCACGTAGAGCTCGCCCGTATCTTCGATCCAATTCAGCTCGTATCGGACACCTTGCGCGTCCCGCCACTCGGTGCCTAGCTCGACTTCTGCCGACTGCCGCCGACGTTCATCAGCGTCATAGAACTGCTCGATGTCCACGCCGAAACTGTAGTGCCCGGCCAATGTTGCTACTGATTCATAGCAACATTGGCCCGGTTTCCGAGATCTGCCCACAAGCTCGCTGGTTGACCCGTTGGGTGGGAGGCATGGGGGGAATGCGGCTTTCCACTATCCGCACATGCGCGGAACCTTGTCACGACCGATCGATCAACTCACTCTGGACTGGAGGGCTGTAAGCCGAGGATCTGAATCCAAGCGTGCCCTCCACCTACTCGCAGACATAGAACCCGACGTTGCATCAACCCGAGCCGAGGACCTCGAGGAGCTCGTCTCGCTGCTGCGCGGCGCCATCGGCGACCCTCGCGGAGACTGGGCCCCGCGTGTCCTGCAGGCGATGCTCCGGACCCAGTCCGTACACCCTCTGATTCCACGAGCAATCCTTCAAGCCCTACTCCCAGGGCTTGTTACCGTCGCCCGTCGCCTGTCTTGGGGCTCAGGGGGAGATTGGATCGATGGCGGCACCTTCTTCTCAGACCTAATCACAACAACGTGGGAGGTCATTACCGAGTGGTGTGGGGAGGACCGCCCCTACGCGCTCCTCGATCTCCTATCGGCAGTTCGGTGCAGAATGAGGCGCCAGATCGTAAGTCGTCGGTCGGCACGCGAAATCGCTGTCGGACCCGAACTCGATCGCCGATTGGGGATCAGAAGGTCGAGCGAGATCAGTGACCTTGAGATTCTTGCTCAAGCCATCGAAGATCTTCACGGCAACGAGCTCGACCCAACAGACGCCGCAGTCCTGTACGGGAATCGGGTTCTCGGACTCTCGATGACTGAGCTAGCCAAAATGACCGGTCGGAGCAGACGGTTCCTAGCTGACAGACGCCGGAGGGCAGAGGAGCAATTCTGCGCTTAGCCGGCAGACGTGAGAATGTGACGTCCATGGGGGTAAACCGGCGCGGTAGGCGCCGACCAGAACGCGCATCAGCGCGCCCTACCTGGTGGGTTTTGCTCGCCGTATCAATGGCTATCATGGCACTGATTTTTGCCCGATCAGCGGGTACAACTCACCGATCCACTTCCACCAGAGTACTAAGCCCGTCGAACCCTCCCACGTTTGTCAAACGATCTACTGGCTCGGCGACGCAGACACCGGAACTCAAACAACTTTCGCCAATCCCAACCCAACCTTCGAACTCAGGTGCCGTTGGAACGCCGAAATTGGGAGGCGGTGGAGTTTCCGTTTCTCCGTCGCCTCCGACACCGACTTCCACAACGGTGACGGCGGGAACGACTGTTGATTCCTATCCCGGCTATCTGAGCTATCCGTACAACGTCGCTAGCTCGTATCCCATCGTAGGAGCGGCTGAGAGCATCACGGCTTCAGTCACCTGGCTAGCCAATGCCACACTGGATGTCTCGATCAGTTGTCCATCCGGTCAACGATCATCAGTTGGGACTTCCATCGCTTCGGTTTCGATGGCCACAACAACTTCCCCCTGCACGGTGCATCTCAGCGAAGAGCCCGCTGCACCGGAGCCCGTCGCGTATGACCTAACAGTCACGATAACTCCGGATTCGTAATCCTCACGCAGTGCCGGTTTGATTGGAGAACTTTGCGCCGACGTCCACTCGATTTCGCATCCGCCGCCGTCGCCGTCGCCATCCTGACGGCGGTGCCATTCCTCTTGGCACTCACGGTCGGTTGGCCGCTACCAACGTCATTGGGGTTTCAAAGGATCTGGTGCTCGCAAGGCGCCTTGGATCTCGCAACGACCACGGCATGGTTCGCGTGGACGGCATGCTGCATTCCACTCTGTCGACGCGTCGCTGAAAGGGTTCGCAACCGGGACACAGCCTCTGACAACGACGGCCGCGTCGTTGACTGGCTCGCTACCCGGATTGCCGCGACGATCCTGGCGTTTGTCCCAGCATCGATAGCATCAGCTACTGCAGTCGGAGCTGTCTCGTCTCAACAACAGATCAGAGCTTCCCAGGGCCTCGATAGTCACCACTCGACGGGTTCACACAGAAACGGTAGGACTCAAAACTCCGCAGTCCAGCTCACGTCGAAAACGGCGGACTCTGCGACTAAGGCCGAAGTGACTTCGGCCACCTCGTATATAACGGCGCGGTCCGACTGGGTGTGGTTGGGAAGGGGCTCAAGGACCCGAATGCATAGCAGGAACCGGAGTGGAGAGGGCGTCCCGTCACCACCACACATCCACTCCCTGAGCTTCGGATTCTGGGTATCGAACGGCCATACTGCAACACGCGCTGCAAGGCCGAGGGTTCGTTACTTCAATGTGCCAACGGGAACTCGGCCTGGTGTCGCCTTAGTTGACCTGCCTGTATTGCTATCAGACTTGGCCACCGCGGGCCTTTGTTGTCTCGGCGCGTCAGCTCTCGGTCGACGTGTGCGGCCCAAGCACACCGGCCGTCGTCGAAATCCTCAACCGTTGTCCCACGCCGACGCTGGTGGACGTGCACCGACACCCGTTGGGTATTCGTACCTCGATGTCCCAATCGCCTTCGAAGATCTGCCCGCCTATCTATGTGAATTGCTATCCAAGCTGGAATCGGCGGGGAGACGATGGGACGTTCCGGCCATCCGTCTGATTCGGTCAGGACCGGATGGCTTGGAGTTCATCCTTTCAGGGGAGATAGATTGGTCGCCAGAGGGGTGGTTGCTTGGCGCCGACGGTCGTTCCTGGGTCATGGGACCCAACCTGGGCTTTGTCCCACCCACAATCGAATTTCCGCCCAGGTTTCCAGCTCTCCTTCCGGTCGGAAGGGACGCAAGAGGAAACTGGGCAGTCGTGCTCGATCCTCAGTCGTCGATGGTCGTATTTGGATCGAAGGCTCGTGTCCTCGTCTCCTCGTTTGAGCTTTTTGCTTCCAACCAACCCTGGTCGGAAAATGCTCACGTTCGCTCCACGACTGACGGTCTTGAGTTTGTTTGGTCAGTCGACTCTCAGGAAGAGTCACCGCCCCAATACGCCACTGTTACCACGCGCCACACCCATGACGTTGATTTGACGATCATCGTTGATTCCCGGGCGCTAACGATTCATCCTCAAGGATTGTCCCTTCAACCTTATGATTCAACCAACGACAGCCTCATTTCGGAGCAG
>Ga0181518_10002287_pt1 | contig 18540 bp, 17 predicted proteins | sample PEATcosm2014_Bin_28_FD_119751 | JGI IMG/M metagenome (GOLD analysis project Ga0181518, IMG submission 119751) | Peatland microbial communities from MTU Mesocosm Facility, Houghton, MI, USA - PEATcosm2014_Bin01_60_metaG | ecosystem: Environmental > Terrestrial > Soil > Wetlands > Peat | place... | reverse complement strand
ATGCCTCGCCGCGTCGGTCGCGGATGTGGTCAAGAAGCAGCGCGAGCTCGGCGTCGACATTCCCGACGACGGCGAGTTCGGCAAGCCGGTGGGCGGCTCCTACGATTACGGGGCATGGTGGAACTACGCCTTTGCCCGAATGTCGGGCTTTTCGCCGGCAGGCAGCCCTGCCGCCGCCGCGCACGAAACCCAGCACAAGAAATCAAACGTCGCCGATGTGGCGTTGACCTCGTTCGCCAATCGCCGCGACTGGCAGAAATTCGGCGAGTTTTATCTCGATCCGGAATCCAGCGGCAGTCTTATGGGCAGCGCCGCGCGGCGGCCGGTGGGCCGGCCGGCTTGCACCGGGCCGATCAAATACACCGGGCACGCAGCGCTGCAAGCCGATATTGAAAACTTAAAAAAGGCGCTGGCCGCGACCGGCGCCGAAGAGGGCTTCATGTGCTCCATCGGTCCGGGCAGTTTCGCTCGCGGCGTCGATCTCTATTACAAGACCGAAGAGGAATTCCTGTTCGCATCGGCCGACGCCATGCGCGACGAGTACAAGGCCATCGTCGATGCCGGCATCGTATTGCAGATCGACGATCCGAGCCTGCCGGACAACTGGGACATGATCAATCCCGAGCCGCCGCTCAAGGAATTCAAGAAATTCGAGCAAGTGCGCATGGAGGCGCTCAATCACGCGCTGCGCGGCCTGCCGTCCGACCGCATCCGCTTCCATATTTGTTGGGGCAGCTGGCACGGCCCGCACACCACCGACATCCCGCTCAAGGACATCGTCGACCTGGTGCTCAGCGTCAATGCCGGCGCCTATTCGGTGGAAGCCGGCAACGTCCGCCACGAGCACGAATGGCGGGTGTGGCAGGACGTCAAGCTGCCCGACGGCAAGCTGCTCATTCCCGGCGTGGTCAGCCACGCCACCAACATCGTCGAGCATCCGCAGGTGGTCGCCGACCGTATCGTGCGCTATGCCAAGGTGGTCGGCCGCGACAACGTCATCGCCGGCACCGATTGCGGGCTTGGCGGCCGCATCCATCCACAAATCGCCTGGGCCAAATTGCAGGCGCTCGCCGAAGGTGCCAAGCTCGCGACCAGAGAGCTTTGGGGATAGCGGGTACCGTGCCGGGACGCCTTGCGGGAAAAGTGGCGCTGATCAGCGGCGCCGGTTGCGTCGGGCCGGGCTGGGGCAACGGCCGCGCCGCGGCGGTGCTGTTCGCGCGCGAAGGCGCTAGGGTTTTTGCCGTCGACAAGGATCCTGATTCGATGACGGAGACGGTGGCGCGCGTCGGCAACGACGGCGAGATCGCCACCCATGTCTGCGATGTGCTCGATGATGCGCAGGTGCGCGATATGACGGAATCATGTCGCAAAGTTTTTGGCCGCATCGATATCCTCGTCAACAACGTCGGCGGCTCGGCCGCGGGCGGCGCGGCCGAAATGTCGGAAGAGAGTTTCGACCGTCAGATCGACTACAATCTCAAGAGCGTTTTTCTCAGCTGCCGCCACGTCATCCCGGTGATGATCGCGCAAGGCGGCGGCGCCATCGTCAACACGGCATCGGCTTCAGGCACGCGCTATACCGGCGCGCCACAGATCGGCTACGCGTCGGCCAAGGCCGCGGTCATCCAGTTCTCGCGGGTGACCGCGGTGCAATATGCGGCCAACGGTATCCGCGTTAACACGGTGGTTCCGGGCCAGATGCACACCCCCATGGTGGAGGCGCGTCTGGCCAAGCAGCGCAGCGGCGGCGACGTCGAGGCTTTGCTCAAATCCCGCGTCGCCCGCATCCCGCTCGGTTTCATGGGGGACGGGCGCGATACGGCCGCTGCGGTATTATTTTTAGCCTCCGATGAAGCCCGCTTCATCACCGGCACCGAAATTGTGGTAGATGGCGGCATGACCGCGCGCTGCGATTGAATTCTTGAAAGAGCACCAATGGCCATCCGCCCCGACGATCTCACCCCGACCATCCCGCCGCACGACTCGAATCCGAAAAAGCCGAGCATTACGCTGCCGCCGCTGTCGTGCGATTCGCACTTCCATGTGTTCGGGCCGCACAGCAAATTTCCCTATGCGCCGAACCGGCCGTTCACGCCGACCGACGCGTCCAAGGAAGATCTGTTCCGGTTGCACGAATTTTTGGGCTTTCAGCGCGGCGTGTTCGTGCAATCGACGGCGCACGGCAGCGACAACCGGGTGCTGATCGATCTGCTGGAAGCCGGCAAGGATCGCTATCGCGGCGTCGCGCTATTGGAGCCGACGACGCCGGACGCCGAGGTGGAGCGGCTCGACGACGCCGGCGTGCGCGGCGTGCGGCTGCATTGGTATTTTCCCCATGGCGGTGCGCCTCGGCCGCGCGACGACATGCGCAAGATCATCGAGAAGGTCGCGCCTTACGGCTGGCACATCGCCAATCACGTCGGCGGCAGCGGCTTGGTGGATTACTACGATTTCATCGCTGCGATCGAGGCGCCGGTGGTGATCGACCATATGGGGCGTATCGATATCGATGAAGGCCTGAACGGCGGGGCGTTTCGGAGGCTGTTGCGTTTGCTCGACCGCGGCAATGTCTGGGTCAAACTGTCCGGCAGCGACCGCATCACCAAGCACCCGCATTCTTACGAAGAAACCCTGCCGTTCTCGCGCGCGCTCGCCACGCATGCGCCCGAGCGCATCGTCTGGGGCACCGACTGGCCACACCCGAACCATAAGCTGGGCGAGGTGCCCAACGACGGCCAACTGGTCGATCTCATCGCCGAGATCGCGCCCGACGCGCGCACGCGGCAACGCATGCTGGTCGATAATCCGACAAGGTTGTTTGGATTTTAAGCAGAGGCCATGGCGAAAGAGACGCTCGGCAAACTACCGGCGGACGCCTTCGGCATGCTGGAGCTGCCGGTACTGCCGGCGGAGATTCTCGACGGCTTCCGCGCGCTGCCCGATCTCACCGGCATCGCTTCCGACGCCATGGACGAGCTTGGCATCGTCGGCGCCGTGCCGGCCGCGGTGCTGCGGCCAACCGATCCGAAAGCACGCATCGTCGGCCGGGCGCTGACGGTGCGCAACGTGCCGGCGGATGTGCCGGCTGCCGATAAGGTCAAGGCCGGCGTCTCGGGCTTGGGCGAGATCGAAGCGCATAATCTTGCGGAAGCAGGCGACGTCATCGTGCTGCAGGGCGTCGACCAGGTGTCCAATCTCGGCGGCATTTCCGCAACGATCGGTCACAGGCAGGGCGAGATCGGCGCCATCGTCGACGGCGGTGCCCGCGACGTCGACCACTCTCGCGGCATCGGCTATCCGATCTGTTCGCGCAGCGTCAGCCCGATCACCGGCAAATGGCGCGTGCAGACAATCGCCATCAACAAGCCGGTCGCGATCTGCGGCATCACGGTCAATCCCGGCGATCTCGTGCTCGCCGACGAGACCGGCGTCTGCTTTATTCCGCGCGATCGCGCGGCCGAAGTACTGCAACGGGCGCAGCGCAACGTCGTGGCGGAACAGGCGCGGGAGGCCAAGATCGCCTCCGGCGTGCCGATCGCCGAGCTGTTGGGCAAGGCGCGCTAATCGCAAACGACCTTGCCGCAGGTGTCCGACGCATCGACGATTGCCTGCAGCCGGTAGCGGCCGGGATAGCCGAGGATGGCGACGCCGTCGATGATGAAGGCCGGCGTCGCGGCAAGCCCGAGCGAATCGCCGAGCCGTACATGGGCTTTCATCATCTCGGTGATCTCGTCGCTGTCGCCGAGTTTTGCCAGCGCCTTCATGTCGATGCCGAGCCCGCGTGCGATTTCCAGCGCGCGCAGGCCGTCAGTGACGCCGCGCTGGGCGTAAACTTTGCGGTGAAAGGCGTAGAACTGCTGCGGCGTGCCGAGCTTTGCCACCGCGAGCTCGACCCGGCTTGCCGCGATCGATGGAATGCCGAGCACCGGAAACGGCACCAGAACCAATTTGAGCTCTCGATCGAGATCGACCATGTCGGCAATGTCCGAGGAGGCGATCCGGCAATAGGGACAATTGAGATCGTAGAATTCGACCAGCGTCGTCTTGCCGTTCGGATTGCCGACCGTGACCACGCCGGGCAATTTGTCGATCGGTCCGAGAAGCTTGACGGCATGATTGGGCACCAGCTGGCCGTCATCGCCGGTGAGCGGTATTTCCGCGACGGCGGCCATCGAGCGATCGCGCTGCTGCGCCGCGGCGTGCCCTGCCAGCAACGCGGCGACGGCAATCCCGGCGGCGAGCACGATGTTACGCATGTCGAACGTATTACTCCGCAACCACGCCCTCAGGCGCGGTCTCGAGATTGAACGCGGCGGCGAACAAGGCACGCGTATAGTCGCTCTTAGGATTGCGGAACAGCTCGGCGGCATCGCCGGCCTCGACCACCTGGCCGTGCCGCATCACGATCAGCCGGCTCGACAGCGCGGCGACGACGCGCAGGTCATGCGAGATGAAGAGATAAGTCAGGTTGCGCCGCTTCTGCAGGTCGCGCAACAGATCGACCATCTGCGCCTGGATCAGCATGTCGAGCGCGCTGGTCGGCTCGTCGAGCACGATGAAGTGTGGTTCCAGCACCACGGCGCGCGCCACCGCAATACGCTGCCGCTGGCCGCCGGAAAATTCGTGGGGAAAGCGGAAGCGCATTTCGGGATCGAGGCCGACGTCGTTGAGCGCCTGGATGACGCGTTGATCGCGTTCGCGGTCGCTCATCTTCGGGTGATGGACCTTGAGGCCCTCCTTGATGATCTCGGCGACCGACATGCGCGGCGACAGCGAACCATAGGGGTCCTGGAACACGATCTGCATGTCGCGGCGGTACGGCAGCATCTCCTTGAAGCGCAGGTTCTGCAGCTCGTGGCCCATGAACACGATCGAGCCTTCCGAGGAGATCAGGCGCAGAATCGCCCGCCCCAGCGTCGACTTGCCGGAACCGGATTCACCGACGATGCCGAGCGTCTCGCCCTGGTGCAGCTTGATGCTGACGCCATCGCAGGCTTTGACGTGGCCGACCACCTTGCGCAGCACGCCGCGGGTGAGCGCGAACCAGACTTTGACGTGCTCGGCGTCGAGCACCACCGGCGCGTTGGGTTGCAGCGGCGCCGGATCGGGCTTCGGCTCGGCGGCGAGCAGCGCTTGGGTGTAGGGATGCTCGGGCGCCGTAAAAACGCGCGACACCGTGCCCTCCTCGACGATCTTGCCGTCCTTCATCACGCAGATGCGGTCGGCGAGCTTGCGTACGATGCCGAGGTCGTGGGTAATGAACAAAAGCGACATGCCGAGCCGCTTTTGGATGCCCTTCAGCAGCGCGATGATCTGGGCCTGCACCGTGACGTCGAGCGCGGTGGTCGGCTCGTCGGCGATCAAGAGATCGGGCTCGTTGGCGAGCGCCATTGCGATCATGACGCGCTGGCGCTGGCCGCCGGAGAGCTGATGCGGATAGCTGTTGAGCCGCGACTGCGGATCGGGAATGCCGACCTGGGTCAAAACTTCGAGCGTGCGGGCGCGCGCCGCGGCGCCGGTTAGTCCGCGATGCAGCAGCAAAATCTCGCCGATCTGCTTCTCGATGGTGTGCAGCGGATTGAGCGAGGTCATCGGCTCCTGAAACACGATGGTGATATCGTCGCCGCGCACCTGCCGGATGTCGCGCTCACCCAACTGCAACAGATCGCGTTCCTTGAAGATGATCTCGCCCGAGGGATGCCGCGCCGCCGGGTAGGGCAGGAGCTTGAGGATCGACAGCGCCGTGACCGATTTGCCGGAACCGGATTCCCCGACCAGCGCCAAAGTTTCTCCCTTGGCGATATCGAACGAGACATGGTCGACCGCGAGCGTCTCCTCTCCGCCGCTGCCGCTGCGGCGGAAGGCAATCGAGAGATCGCGAACGGAGAGCAGCGGTTTGGCGCTCATGCATACGTCTTTCGCGGATCGAACGCGTCGCGCACCGCCTCGCCGATGAAGATCAACAGCGACAGCATCAGCGCCACGGTGAAGAAGCCGGTCAGGCCGAGCCACGGCGCCTGCACGTTGGCCTTGCCTTGCGACAGCAATTCGCCGAGCGAGGGCGAGCCCGGCGGCAGGCCGAAGCCGAGGAAGTCGAGTGCGGTCAACGTCATCACCGACGACGACATGATGAACGGCAAGAATGTCATGGTCGCCACCATGGCGTTCGGCAACAGGTGGCGAAACATGATGACTCTGTTGGACACACCGAGCGCGCGCGCGGCCTGGATGTATTCGAAATTGCGCCCGCGCAGGAACTCGGCGCGCACCAGGCCGACCAGGCGCACCCAGGAAAACAGCAGGAGAATGCCGAGCAGCACGAAAAAGCCCGGCACCAGCACCGAGGAGATGATCAGCAGCAGATAGAGCTCCGGCACCGACGTCCATATTTCGATGAAGCGCTGGAACAAGAGATCGGTCCAGCCGCCGAAATAGCCCTGCACCGCGCCGGCGGCGACGCCGATGACCGACGACACGATGGTCAGCACCAGGCCGAACAGCACCGATAGCCGGAAGCCGTAGATCAGCCGCGCCAGGACATCGCGACCTTGATCGTCGGTGCCGAGCCAGTTGTATTCGAGCGTGCCGCAGCGGCCGTAGCCGTTCTTGGCGGCGAAGTCGCAATCCTTCTGGTTCAGGAGCCAAGTGGGCTTCGACGGAAACGCCGACGGCGGATTGTCGTTGATGGTCTTGTAGGAGAATTTGATCAGCGGCCAGATCTCGATAGCGTGATGCTCGTCGAGGAAAGTCTGCAGATGCGGATCGCGGTAATCGGCCGCGGTGCCGAGATCGTCGCCGAATTCGGTGTCCGGATAGGTGAAGATCACCGGAAAGTAATTCTTGCCGTCGTAGTGGATGAACAGCGGCTTGTCGTTGGCGATGAACTCGGCGAACAGCGTGACCACGAACAGCACGAGGAAGAACCACAACGACCAAAAGCCGCGCCGGTTGGCCTTGAAATTATACCATCGCCGAATGTTGATCGGCGACAATTCAAAACGGATGCGCGGGGCGAGGCCAAGCGGACCGGCCGGCTCGAAGTCCGGCGTCAATGCCGGCAGCGGGGCGGCCGGGTCGCGAGGCCGGTCGATGTCGTCGTCGATGGGTGCCTTGACGTCCACCTCAAACCTCCCGCGTCTCGAAATCGATGCGCGGATCGATCCATGTATAGGTCAGGTCGGAAATCAGATTCACGACCAGGCCGACGAGAGCGAAAATGTAGAGATTGGCGAATACCACCGGATAGTCGCGGTTGAGCACGCTTTCGAAGCTCAGCAGTCCAAGGCCGTCGAGCGAGAATATCGTCTCGATCAACAGCGAGCCGGCAAAGAAGGCGCTGACGAAGGCAGCCGGAAAGCCGGCGATCACCAGCATCATGGCGTTGCGGAAAATGTGGCCGTAGAGCACCTGGGTTTCGGAACAGCCCTTGGCGCGCGCGGTCAGCACATATTGCTTGCGCAATTCCTCGAGGAACGAGTTCTTGGTGAGCAGCGTCATGGTGGCGAAGGCGGCAAGCCCCATGGAAATGATCGGCAAGGTCAGGTGCCAGAAGTAATCGAGGATCTTGTGCCACAGCGGAAATTGCGACCAGCCGTCGGAGGTCAGGCCGCGCAGCGGGAAAATCTGGAAAAACGAGCCGCCGGCGAACAGGATGATGAGCAGGATCGCGAACAGGAATCCGGGGATGGCATAGCCGATGATGATGACGCCCGATGTCCAGGTGTCGAACGGCGAGCCGTCGCGCACCGCCTTGCGGATGCCGAGCGGGATCGAGATCAGGTAGCTCAACAGCGTCATCCAGATGCCGAGCGATATCGAAACCGGCAGCTTCTCCTTGATGAGCTGGATCACGGTGACGTCGCGGAAATAACTCTTGCCGAAATCGAAGCGCAGATAGTTGCCGAGCATGATGAAAAAGCGCTCATAGGCCGGCTTGTCGAAGCCGAACTGCTTTTCCAGGCTTTTGATGAATTCCGGGTCGAGCCCCTGGGCGCCGCGATATTTCGAATTGATGTCGCCCTGGGGGCCTTGCATGCCGCCGCGCGCGCCGAAGTCGCCGGAGGAGCCGGAAATGCGCGAGGTCGCGCCGGTATCGCTGCCGGAGAGCTGGGCGATGACGCGCTCCACCGGCCCGCCGGGCGCGAATTGCACCACGCAGAACGACACCAGCATGATCCCGAAAATCGTGGGAATCATGAACAGAATGCGACGGATGATGTATGCGGTCATTTTGATCCGGCCGATATTTGTACGGAACTACGCGCTTGCTCGCAAGAAGCGGCAAAGCGCGGCCCGCTACCCAGGCTTTACGTTTTTCGATGTCTTACCGGTGTCATACCACCAAGTATCGGGAATGCCGCGGAAGTAGCGCGGTTGCGCCGCGGGGCGGCCGAAAACGTCCCAATAGGCGATCCAGTGTGACGCCTTATACCACTGCGGAATCCAGTAGCGCCCGGCACGGATCACGCGGTCGAGCGCTCGGCAGGCAGTGGTCAGCTCAGGCCGGGTCTGAGCGGCGATGATGGCATCGATCAAGGCGTCGACCGCGGGTTCCGCGATGCCGGCGAGGTTGTTGGAGCCCTTCAACGCCGCGGCCTGCGACGAGAAGAACGTGCGCAGCGAATCGCCCGGCGTCGCCGAAAAGCCGAAGCGGTCGACAGTAATGTCGAAATCGAAGCCGTCGCGCCGGGCGCGGTACTGCACCGGATCGACGACGCGCACGGTAGCGTCGATGCCCAGCGTGCCGAGATTTTTAATGAACGAGCCGTGGTGCGGCTCGAACGTCGGCTCGTCGATCAGGAATTCGATGGTGATGCGCTCGCCGTTCGGCAGCACGCGCTTGCCGTCCGTGATGACGCAGCCGGCGTCTTTGAGGAGCTGCGCAGCTTTGCGCAGCTGCGCGCGATCCTGGCCGGAGCTGTCGGACACCGGCGGCAGATAGGGCTCGCCGAACACTTCGGCCGGCAGCTTGTCGCGGAACGGCTCGAGCAGCGCGATCTCCTCGGCGCCCGGCGGCCCCTTCGCCATCATCTCCGAATTCTGAAACACCGACACCGTTCGCTCGTAGGAGCCGTACATGATCGTCTTGTTGGTCCATTCGAAGTCGAACGCGTTGTCGAGCGCCTCGCGCAGCCGGGGATCGGCAAATTTCGGCCGCCGCGTATTGATGAACCAGCCCTGCGCGCCCGACGGCGTGTCGTCGGGCAGCACGTCGCGCTTGACCCTGCCGTCCTTGAAGGCGGGGAAATCGTAACGCATCGCCCAGGTGCGCGAGGTGAATTCCTCGCGGAACAGGTAGTTTCCGGCGGTGAAGCCTTCGAAGCCGACGTCGCGATCGCGATAATATTCAAAGCGCACGGTGTCGAAATTGTTCTGGCCGCGCGCCACCGGCAGGTCGGCGCCCCACCAGTCCTTGACGCGCTCATATTCGATGTTGCGGCCCGGCTCGAAGCGGCCGACCTTGTAGGCGCCGGAGCCGAGCGGCACGTCAAGCGTCGATTCATCGAACGGTTTTGTCGCGTAATAGGCGCGCGAAAAAATCGGCAGGCCGGCGACGAACAGCGGCACGTCGCGCGCCCGCTTCGGCGCAAAGCCTACGGTCACGCTTGCGTCGTTGTCGGCCTTGGCGCCGACGAAGTCGCGCAAAGACTGGCTGATCAGCGGGTGACCTTTTTCTTTCAAAATATTGAGCGAGAAGGCGACGTCGTGGGCGGTCAGCCGCGAGCCGTCGTGGAATTTCGCCTGCGGACGGATCAAGAATTGATAGGTGAGGCCGTCGGCGGAGCGGCGCACTTTCTCGGCGGCGAGGCCATACATGGCGTCCGGCTCGTCGCCGCAGCGCACCATCAGCGTGGCGAAGGTAAGCTCCATGCCCTGCGCCGCGTCGCCCCTGAGAATGTAGCTGTTGAGCGAATTGAAGGTGAGAAAATTCTGGTTGAATTGCCGGTCCGGGCCAATCTGCGAAAAAGCGCCGCCCTTCGGCGCGCTCGGATCGACATAGCGGAAGTGCTGGAAGTCGGCCGGATAGGCGAGATCGCCGAACGCCGAAAGACCGTGCGACTCGATCGCGTCGTCGGCGCGGGCGCGCAACGATCCGGCGGGCAACGCCAAAAACCCCGCCGCCGAGCCGGCCGCAAGCGCGAGCGCGTGCCGGCGGGTGGGGCGGGTGGCAAAAATCACGAACGCGATCCCGTCTTGGCCGCTTTTTCGGCGTCCCACCACCACAGCGCCGGAAACGCCGACCTGCCGTATTTCGGCAACGGCTCGGGGCGGCTGAAGCGGTCCCAGCGTGCGCTGCGCACTTTGCCGTAGGTCCATTGCGGCACGACATAGTGATTCCACAACAGTATGCGGTCGAGCGCCTTGGTGGCGGCGACCAGGTCGTCGCGGCTCTTGGCGAAGATGACCTGTTCGACCATGGCATCGACCGCCGGATTCTTGATGCCGATGAGATTGAGCGAGCCGGCTTGGTCGGCGGCCTGAGAGCCCCAATAGCTGCGCTGCTCGTTGCCGGGCGACAGCGATTCGCCCCGCGACAGCGTCGTGATGTCGAAATCCCAGGAGCGCAGCCGGTTCTCATATTGCGAGGCGTCGACCGTACGCACCGTCACGCCGATGCCGAGCCGGTCGAGTGAAGGCTTGTAGAACAGGAAGATGCGCTCAAAACTCGGATCCTCGGCGAGGAACTCGACCGTGTAGGGCTCGCCGGTCGCGGTGTTGACGAGCTTTTGGTCGCGAACCTCGTAGCCGGCGGCTTTCAAAAGCCGCAACGCTTCGCGCAGATTGTTGCGCACGTTCTCAGGGTTGCCGTTGACCGGATTGGTGTAGGGCGTGGTGAACACCTCGGCGGGAACCTTGTCGCGCACGGTTTCGAGAATCTCGAGCTCGCGACCCTCCGGCAGGCCGGTGGCGGCGAGGTCGAGGCCTTGAAAATAGCTGGCGATGCGGGTGTATTGACCGTAGAAAATCTCCTTGTTCATCTCCTCGAAATCGAACGCGTAATTAAAGGCGCGCCGGACGCGCGGATCCTGAAATTTGGCGCGGCGGGTATTGAAGGCGAAGGCCTGCATCAGACCGGAATTATTGATCGGAAATTCTTCGCGCAGCACGCGCTTGTCGGTGATCGCCGGGAAATCGTAGGCCGTGGCCCAGTTCTTGGCGCTGTTCTCTTCGCGCCAGTCGACCGTATCGGCCTTGAACGCTTCGAGCGCCACGGTGGTGTCGCGAAAATATTCGAAGCGAAGCTCGTCGAAATTATCGCGCCCGATATTGACGTTCAGATTTTTGCCCCAATAGTCTTTGACGCGTTCGAAGACGATGGTGCGGCCGGGCGAGAAGTCCTTGATGCGATAGACGCCGCTGCCGAGCGGCGGCTCGAGCATGGTCTCGCCGACATCGCGCTTCTTGCCGTTATTATCGGTGCCCTCCCACCAGGTCTTGGGCAGGACGAGGAGCTCGCCGACGATCTGCGGCAGTTCGTGGTTGCCGGGACCGTCGAAGGTGAAGGTAACCTCGCGGGTGCCGGTCTTCTCGACTTTGACGGCGTGCCGGTAATAAGCGGAATAGTATGGACTGTTTTTCTTGAGCACTGTGAAGGAAAAAATCACATCTTCGGGCGTCACCGGCGTGCCGTCGTGCCACTTCGCTTCGGCGCGCAGCCGGTAGGTGGCCGAGGAATAATCGTCCGGGTAGCTGACGCTTTCGGCAAGCAGCCCGTATCCGCTCGACACTTCGTCGAGTGACGACGTCAACAGTGTATCGTAGATCAGTCCGACGCTGCCGGCGAGGCTGCCTTTGACGTCGGCGACCACGAGATTGAAATTGTCGAAGGTGCCGATGGATATCTCCCGCACCGTACCGCCTTTCGGCGCGCTGGCGTTGACGTAGTCGAACTGCTTGAAGCCTTCCGGATATTTTAGGTCGCCGAACAGCGACAGTCCGTGGCGCCATTTTCTGTCCTGATTCCTGTCTTGCGCCTGCGCGGCGGAAATCCAGGACGGCAGCGGCAGACCCCGCGCAGCCAGCGCGAGCACGGCGGATTTCAGCAAGGATCGGCGATTCACATTGCGCTCCATCTGGCGCGCTCCAATCAATGTCGTCCACAAAAGCGGCAATCAACGCCGGTGATTATGTGCTTTCGAATTGCGGCGCCAGCGTGCCGGGCGCAATCCGCGACGAAATGGCCTTCACATCCGCGTGCGAAGCACGGCCGAGATGAACTGTCGGTAATGAACTGCCTATTTTGTCGGTGCAGCGGGCGCCGCCGCGTTGTCTCCGCCCGCCGGCGCCGCGTCGGCCGCCTTCGGCAGCGGCTGCGGGCTGTCGGAATTGGCGTTGAGGTAGGCGATGATGTCGGCGCGCTGCTTCTCGCTCGGCACGCCGCCGAACGTCATGAGCGTCCCCGGGACATCCTTGCGCGGGTTCTCCAGCCACGGGTTGAGTGCATCGAAAGTCCAAGTGCCGCCCTTGGCCTTCAGCGCCGCCGAATAGTTGAAGCCGGCTTCCGACGCCACCGCTCGGCCGACGACGCCGTAAAGGTCGGGGCCGACCTTGTTACCCTGGCCCTTCGCCATATTGTGGCAGGTCAGGCAGACTTTTGCGGCCTGCTCGCCTTGCTGCGGCGAGGCGCTGGCGAGGAGATCTGCGATCGGCGCTTCCTTCGGCGCCGCCGCGCCGCCGCCCCCTGCCGGCTGCTCCTCCTTCACGGCGATCTCGTAGCCGGGCTTCGCCGGGACCGCAGGCGTGAAGATGGCGCCGGAGGCGATATGGACGGCAAGCAAGAGCAAGCAGGTTCCCAGCACGGCACCGAGAATCTTGTTTATTTCGAACGAATCCATCGCTGAAGGGCTCCGCGCGGGAAAGGTGGGCGGTGCACAAATAGCCGGTTTGCGGCGCCGCTTGCAACCCGTATAACCGCTCCGGGCTCATACAAATGGCCGATATCCTTATTCTGATCCCCGCCCGCATGGCCTCGACCAGATTGCCGGGCAAGCCGCTCGCCGAAATCGCAGGTGTGCCGATGATTGTGCACGTGCTGCGCCGGGCCTATGCCGCAGGCCTCGGCCCGGTTGTGGTCGCGACCGACTCGGCCGAGATCGCCGCGGCGGTGGATAAGTCCGGCGGCCGCGCCGTCATGACCCGGGCCGATCATCTGTCCGGCTCCGACCGGATTTTCGAGGCGCTCGGCAAGGTCGATCCGGGCGGCGGCGCCAAGATCGTCGTCAACGTGCAGGGCGACCTGCCGACGCTCAAGCCCGCCGATATCGCCGCCGCGCTCACGCCGCTCGCCGACCCCGCCGTTGATATCGCAACCCTTGCCGCCGAGATCACCAAAGCCGCCGAGCGCACCAATCCCAACGTGGTCAAGGTCGTTGGCACGCCGGCCGGCCCGGCCCGGCTGCGCGCGCTCTATTTTACCCGCGCCACGGCGCCTGCCGGCGACGGGCCGCTCTATCACCATATCGGGCTTTACGCCTATCGCCGCGCGGCGCTGGAGCGCTTCGTGAAATTGCCGCCGTCGCCGCTGGAGCAGCGCGAAAAGCTCGAACAGCTGCGCGCGCTGGAAGCCGGCATGCGCATCGACGTTGCGATCGTCGACACCGTGCCGCTCGGCGTCGACACGCCCGAGGATTTGGAAACCGCGAGGGCCATGCTAGAGGACGGACGACAGACGACAGAGGGCGGATGAAAGACGACAGCTAGACGTTCTTTATTCTTTTCCGTCGTCTGTCGTCCGTCGTCCGTCGTCTCCTTGAAGATCATGACCAAACGCAGAAATAAAATCGCATTCCAGGGCGAGCCGGGCGCCAACTCGCACATCGCCTGCAATGAGGCCTATCCCGGTTACGAGCCGCTGCCGTGTCCGACTTTCGAGGACGCCTTCGCCGCGGTGCGCACAGGTCGGGCGGTGCTCGGCATGATCCCGATCGACAACTCGGTGGCCGGCCGCGTCGCCGACATCCATCACCTGATGCCGGAGTCCGGTCTGCATATCGTGGCGGAATGGTTCCTGCCGGTGCAGCATCAATTGATGGCGCCGGGCGGCGCGACACTGAAAACCATCAAGACGGTCGAGAGCCACGTCCACGCGCTCGGCCAATGCCGCAACATCATCCGCACGCTGGGCATCAAGGCGGTCGTCGCCGCCGACACCGCGGGCGCCGCGCGCGAAGTGGCCGAAGCCGGCGATATTTCGCGCGCGGCTCTGGCGACGAATTTGGCGGCGAAAATCTATGGTCTGCAAATCCTCAAGAAAAACGTCGCCGACGCCAAGCACAACACCACCCGCTTCGTGGTGCTGGCGAAGAAGCCGAAATGGCCGAGCCGCGCGCAAAAGCGCGTGGTCACCACTTTTGTCTTCCAGGTGCGCAATATCCCGGCGGCGCTGTACAAGGCCCTGGGCGGCTTCGCCACCAACGGCGTCAACATGACCAAGCTCGAAAGCTACATGGTCGGCGGCAGCTTTTCCGCCACCCAGTTCTATGCCGACGTGCAGGGTCATCCGAAGGATCGCGCGCTCGAACTGGCGCTCGAGGAGCTTGAATTCGTCTCGCAGCCAAAGACACTGAGAATCCTCGGCGTCTATCCCGCGCATCGATTCCGCGAGACGATCAAATAGGATTTAAGACGATGAGCAACGAAGAAGCGGCAAAAGTCCGGCGCACGCTGCAAATGCGGTTCACCTTGCCGACGGGAGATTCAACCCAGCTCATCGCCATGATCAAGGCCGCCGCGCCGTTCTATCAGATGTTCGGCAATGCCCAGGTCCGCTTGCTGCGCAACGTCGACGACCCGGCCAAGCTCATTCAGGAAATCGAATACGAGGCGCACGAAGACTGGGAGCTCAACCGGCAACGTATCGCCGGCGACCTCAGAATGCAGACGTTCCTGCAGACCTGGCGGACGATGTTTCCCGGCGCGCTGGAGATCGACGTTTTTCAGGAAATTTAGATTTTCCGCCCCCGCTATCGCGGGGCAGGATGAAACCGTTAACCAACGGTTAACCATGTTTGCGCACTTTGTTAACCAATCAGAATCACGAAGACTATGGAGGCCCACGTGTCGAGCGTCGTCCGCCAGCGCCAATCGCTCATGTTTCGGGCGCGCTCCTATACGGGCTTCGTCATCATGCCGCGGCCGCCGATCGTGGAATGGCTGGCGGACCTCGATGCCAGTCTCGAGCAGTCGAAGGGCTTTTTTGCCGGCCATCCGATCGTGGTCGACTTGTCGGCCGTGACCTTGAGCGTAAACGCGATCACGCAGCTTCTCGCCAGTCTCGAGGAGCGCAACATCCGCATCCTCGGCATCGAAGGTCTCGATCCCGCCGCCACGGCGCCGGGCCTGCCGCCGATCCTGCGCGGCGGCCGCAATACCCAGTCGGTCGAGCTGTTGCCTGACGTCGAGCCCATCACCGCCGCGCCGGCCGCGCCGAAACCGCAGCAGCCGTCGCTTCTGGTCGAGGACCCGGTGCGTTCGGGACAGACCGTGGTCTTCATCGACGGCGACATCACCGTGCTTGGCTCGGTCGGCTCGGGCGCCGAGATCGTCGCCGGCGGATCGATTCACATCTACGGCACGTTGCGCGGCCGCGCCATGGCGGGCGCCACCGGCAATGCGCGGGCCCGCATCTTCTGTCATCGCGTCGAGGCCGAGCTGTTGGCGATAGATTCCTTCTACAAGACCGCCGAAGACATCGACGAAAGCCTGCGTCGCGGACCGGCCCAGGCCTGGCTCGAGGGCAATACGCTGAGGATATCGGCGCTCAATTAGAACATCGAAAGGCAGTCAAAAATGGCTCATGTCGTAGTCGTGACATCAGGCAAAGGCGGCGTCGGCAAGACCACGTCGACGGCTGCTCTCGGCGCCGCGCTCGCCCAACACGGCGAAAAGGTCGTCGTCATCGATTTCGACGTCGGCTTGCGCAATCTCGACCTGGTGCTGGGAGCCGAACGCCGCGTCGTATTCGATCTGATCAATGTCATCACCGGCGTCGCGAAACTGCCGCAGGCGCTGATCCGCGACAAGCGCCTGGAGAATTTGCACCTGTTGCCGGCATCGCAGACCCGCGACAAGGACGCGCTGACCGAAGACGGCGTCGCCAAGGTCATCGACGAGTTGCGGACCAAATTCGATTGGGTCATCTGCGACAGCCCGGCCGGCATCGAGCGCGGCGCGACGCTTGCGATGCGGCACGCCGATGCGGCGATCATCGTCACCAATCCGGAAGTCTCCTCGGTGCGCGATTCCGACCGCATCATCGGGCTGCTCGATTCCAAGACGGTCAAGGCCGAGAACGGCGAACGGGTCGAGAAGCACCTGCTCATCACCCGCTACCATCCGTCGCGCGCCGCGCGCGGCGAGATGATGGCCATCGAGGACGTGCTCGAAATCCTCTCGACGCCGCTGCTCGGCATCATCCCGGAAAGCGAGGAAGTATTGCGTGCGTCCAATATCGGTTCTCCGGTCACGCTGAGCAACGCGCTCTCCGCGCCGGCCCGCGCATATTTCGACGCCGCCCGCCGGCTGCGCGGCGAGGTCGTCCCGATGATCGTTCCCAGCGAGAACAAAGGCATCTTCAACAAGCTGTTCGGACGGAAAGCAGCATGACCCTCTTCAAGATATTCCGACGCGGCGGTAGCGCGCCCATTGCGCGCGAACGCCTGCAAATTTTGCTCGCCCACGAGCGCGGGACGCGCAACCAGCCCGACCTGCTCGGCATCCTGCGCGAGGAAATCCTCGCCGTGATCAGCCGGCACGTGCCGTTCGAGCCCGACAAGGTGCAGATCAAGCTCGATCGCGGCAAATCGGTGTCGACGCTCGAAGTCGATATCGAAATTCCGAACGGGTTCGGCGCCGCGCTGGCGAAGGCGTCGTAGCGCTGTTTATCCGCTGCTTACGGAGCGGGCGCAGGACATCGCGATTCAATAATGTGGTAGGCTGCGCTCGGCGGGTCAGAGGCAGCACATCGTGAGGCGACGCGAGTTCATAACATTTCTGGGCAGTGGGGCCATTGCTTGGCCGCTTACGGCGCGTGCGCAAGGCACCTCCGCCGGTCAAAATATCCGGCTTGTGGTCGGGTTCAGCGCCGGTGGTGCGACCGACATCGCCGCGCGGGTGCTCGCCGGCAGCCTCAGCCAGAAACTCGGCCAGCAGGTTTTCGTGGAGAACCGCACCGGCGCCGGCGGCACATTGGCAACGCAAGAGGTCGCCGGTGCCGCACCCGACGGCACAACGCTGCTTGTGACGCCGTTCGCCAATGCAGCAAACGAAACCTTGTTCAAAGAGTTTCGCTACAAATACGACGACTATTTTACGGCCGTGGCGCCGATTGCACAAACCGATAACGTGCTTGTGGTGCATCCGTCGCTGAACGTTCACAGCGTTGCGGATCTCATTGCTTTGGCAAAATCGCGGCCGCCCGGCGAAATCCTGGCAGCGTCTTCGGGTATCGGCACTGCGAACCACCTCGCCAACGAGCTCTTCAACATGACGGCGGGCATTAAACTGACCTCGGTGCAGTACCGGGGCGGCGGCGAAGTGGTGAAGGATTTGGTGTCCGGTCAATTGACGGTCATGTTCGCGCCAATTCCGACGGTGCTGTCATTCATCCAAAACGCCTCGTTGCGGGCCATCGCGACGACAGGGTTGCAACGCGACAAGCTGCTGCCTGATTTGCCGACGGTTGCTGAATCGGGACTGCCCGGCTTCGAGGTGCTGCTGTGGCTCGGCCTGCTCGCTCCGAAAGCTACGCCGCGGCCCGTGATCGAGCGGCTGGCGGACGCCACGTCGTATGCGCTGTCGACGCCCGATGTGAAGAGCGCCTTCGCCGCCCAGGGTTTCGATGCGCTGGTCGGCACGCCGGAGGATTTTGCCGCGTTCTATCGCAGCGAGGTCGACAAATGGCGTAAGGTCATCGTCGCGACCGGCATGTCGTTGTAATAATCACGAGCTTTTCTCAAGGGTACGATATTGACCATTGACCGTGGATCGCAGCGCGATCGCGTCGGGATGCACAACGCCAACGCGTTGAAGATCGGCCTGTTCGGAGCCAATTGTTCGTCGGCGCGCACCGCGACCCTGGTGCCGGAACGCTGGCTCGCTAGCTGGCCCGATTGTCTGCAGATGGCGCGCATCGCCGACGAGGCGGGAATCGATTTTCTTCTGCCGATCGGCCGCTGGAAAGGCTACGGCGGCTCCAGCAACTTCCACGGCACGACATTCGAGACCGTCACCTGGGCCTGCGGCCTCTTGGCAGCGACGAAGCGGATCACGATCTTCGGCACCGTACACGCGCCTTTGTTCCATCCCTTGATCGCCGCCAAGGAAATGGTCACCGCCGATCATATCGGCCAAGGCCGCTTCGGCTTGAACATCGTCGCCGGCTGGAACGAGGGCGAATTCGAGATGTTCGGCGTGGCGCAGCGGGACCATCACGATCGTTACGAATTTGCCCAGGAATGGATCGACGTGGTCAAGCGCGCGTGGTCGGAAGAGGAAGGATTCGATTTCGACGGAAAATTTTTCAAACTGGCGGGCGTTCAT
>Ga0181518_10002283_pt1 | contig 18571 bp, 17 predicted proteins | sample PEATcosm2014_Bin_28_FD_119751 | JGI IMG/M metagenome (GOLD analysis project Ga0181518, IMG submission 119751) | Peatland microbial communities from MTU Mesocosm Facility, Houghton, MI, USA - PEATcosm2014_Bin01_60_metaG | ecosystem: Environmental > Terrestrial > Soil > Wetlands > Peat | place... | reverse complement strand
TGCGGCGTGTTGCGAAAAATCACTGGCTTTTTCGAACGCCAGGAATGCGGATATTGGTGCTTGAGCCGGCTGCGCGCGATCAACATGCCGGCGTCGCTCAGCGCCTTGATCACCGCCTCGTTGGCATCACCCTTCTCGCCCTTGTCGGTGAGCACGCGTTTGCCGGTAAAGCCCGGCGCCTGCTCGGTGAAACGGCCGTCGGCGTCGACGGTGTAGGGAATGGTGGTGTTGATGCCGCGCGCCGCGAGCTTCGCCGCATTCGCGGTCCAGACGTCGAAGTCCTCGCGGCCATGGCCCGGCGCCGTGTGCACGAAGCCGGTGCCGGCGTCGTCGGTGACATGATCGGCCGGCAACAAGGGTACGCGAAAACGATATGCCGGATCGAAGCTTGCGAGAGGGTGACCACACTCAATTCGTAACAGTTCGCGAGTTGTGACTGGACGCAGCGGTTTATATGCCAGCACTCGTGCCTGCCGCATAACATCGATTGCGAGCTTTTCGGCAAGAACTAGTCGGTCGTTTTTCTTTAGCCAGTTTCCTTCGGGAGCATCTGTCACCTCATAAAGCCAGTAATTGATAGTCCGCGAGAAGCTGATCGCGCGATTGCCAGGAATCGTCCACGGTGTGGTTGTCCAAATCGCGATCGAGGCACCAATCGATTCGCGGTCAAGTGTTACGGTCGTAGTGCCGACATGTCCGGGCAACCCGTCTGATCGATCGCTTTGTTCATAATCAAACTTTTCGGCGTGAATGATCGGAAATTTCACCCACACCGTATCGGACGTATAATCCTCATACTCGACCTCGGCTTCCGCGAGCGCGGTCTTCTCCACCACAGACCACATTACCGGCTTCGAGCCGCGATAAAGCGTGCCGTTCGCCGCGAATTTCATCAGTTCTCGCGCGATCTGCGCCTCGGCGGCGAAGTCCATGGTGGTGTAGGGATGCGCCCAATCGCCGACGACGCCGAGGCGCTCGAACTCCGCGCGCTGCACCTTGATCCAATGCTCGGCGAATTGCCGGCACTCCTTGCGGAAGGCTACCAAAGCCGCGGCGTCGGAAAAGTCCGGCTTCGGCTTGCCCTTGGCGCGGTAATTCTCTTCCTCGATCTTCCATTCGATCGGCAGGCCGTGGCAGTCCCAGCCCGGCACATAGTTGGAATCGAAGCCGAGCATCTGTTGGCTTCGCGTCACCACGTCTTTCAAGATCTTGTTGAGCGCGTGCCCGATATGGATGTTGCCGTTGGCGTAGGGCGGCCCGTCGTGGAGGATGAAGCGCGGCCGGCCCTTCCTGGCGGCGCGCAGCCGCCCGTAAAGGTCGAGGCTGTTCCAGCGCTCCAGAATCGCCGGCTCCTTCTGCGGCAGGCCGGCGCGCATCGGGAAATCGGTCTTGGGCAGAAACAGCGTTTCCGAGTAATCGCGCGCTTTTGCCGTCGTTTCGCTCATGGGGCGCCTTCTAACAAGCCGATTGCACTGCGGAAAGCCGCAAAAGCACCGGTCGGGGAACCGGCTGCTCCGGCCTGGCGTTACCTCGCTGAGTCATTGGGCGGGTCGGTGCAGGGGCGACGGAGGGTTTTGTGGACTATATCCGCGCCAGGCGCGAAGTCCGTCACGCGCTGGTCATCAGCGACCCGCAGCCGGTGGAAAACGTCACGAACGTCTGGCTGTCGGCCGGCCAGGCGGCGAATATCGGCATTTTCCTGATCCTGTTCGGTGCCGTCCTCTATACCGGCCGCGCCATCCTGTTGCCGATTCTGGCCGCCTCTATCGTCGCCGTGACGCTGGCGCCGCTGGTCAAGGCGGCCAAGCGGCGCGGCATTCCGCCGTGGCTCACCGGTCTGGTCATCGTGGCGCTTTGCCTCGGCGCACTGGGTCTGGCCGCGACCATGCTCGCCGGCCCGATCAGCAAATGGATCGGGCGCGCGCCGGAGATCGGCGCCACCATCAAGGACAGACTGGCTGTGCTCGACCGGCCGCTCGCCGCGCTGCACGAATTGCAGACCACGCTGTTCGGCACCGATAACGGCGCCGTCAATGTCAATACGCCGACGTCGAGCTTTGTGCTGCCGATGGTCGCCTTCGTCACGCCCGCCGCCGGCCAGCTTTTGCTGTTCTTCGGCACGCTGTTGTTCTTCCTGATCGGCCAGATCGAGCTGCGCGTCTCGCTGGTTTCGCTGTTCGGCAGCCGCGATACCAAGCTGCGTTTTTTGAAAATCATGCGCGACATCGAGCGCAACCTCGCCGGCTATCTGACCGTGGTGACGATCATCAACGCCGCGCTGGGCACGGTCGTCGCCGTCGGCGCCTGGCTGATCGGCTATCCCAATCCGGTGATCTTCGGCATCCTGGCGGCATTGCTGAACTACGTGCCCTATGTCGGGCCGGGCATCATGGTGATCGTGCTGTTCGGCGTCGGTCTGGTGAGCTTTCCTTCCATTGGCCAGGCCGCCATCGCGCCGATCGGTTTCATTGTTCTCACCACCATGGAAGGACATTTGGTCACGCCGACCATCGTCGGCCGCCGCCTCACCCTCAACCCGCTCTTGGTGCTGCTGGCGCTGGCGTTCTGGACCTGGATGTGGGGTCCGTTCGGCGCCTTCCTTGCCGTGCCGCTCTCTATCGTCGGCCTTGTGGTGTTCAACCATCTGTTTCCGACCGAAGACGTCAAATTGCCGGACTGACGGGGGCTGTCGGGCGGTTGATTTAGGTCAATGGAACTTCCCGGAACCTGGATGATTGTGCAATAAATCGGCTCAAACCAACGCACGGAGAATTCACATGAACACCGCCTCAACGGCATCGCAGAACGTTCGCGATGCGGCGAAAGACGCCCGCGAAGGCTTGCGCGACGTCAAGAAGGCAGCGAACGAGGCTTCCGGCGACATCCAAGCCGATCTGCAGGCGCTGCGCGACGATTTCGCGAAACTGGCCGAGCAGGTCAGCGAAATCCTCGGCACCAAGGGCAGCGCAGCCTGGCAGAAGGCACGCTCCAGCGTCGACGGCATGGTCGCCGGCGCGCAGGATACCGGCCGTGAAGCGGTCGATGCCATGCGCGAAGTCTCCGACCATTTTGTCGACGCCATCGATGAATCGATCAAGACGCGCCCCTATACGACGCTCGCGATCGTTGCCGGCCTCGGATTTTTGTTCGGCGCGACGTGGCGACGTTAAGACCGTCAAGGCATTGAGCGAGCCGAGACTGCAATGTTCAAAGGCTTGATGCACGACATGGTGCTCGCGGTTCAGACGCGAACCGGGATCACCACGTCGTTCATCGCTTGGCTGATCGTCGTCGCGCTGGCGGCGTTGACCGCCTTCGCGTTTCTCTGCGTTGCCGCCTATGACTGGCTGTCGCTGCAGATGGGCGGCGTCTATGCTGGCCTCGTGATAGCGGCGATCTTTGTGGTGATCGCTATCATCGGCCTTATCATCGGCCTGTCGGCCCGGCGCCGCGCGCGCGAGCGAGCGATTTTGGAACGCGCCGCACGCGCACACGCGCCGTCGTGGCTGCTCGATCCGAAAATTCTCGCCACCGCCGTCCAGGTCGGCCGCTCGCTCGGCTGGCAGCGCGTCATCCCGTTGGCGCTGGTCGGCTTCATGGTGGCGCAATGGACGCGTGAACATCGCGCGCGCGGGGACGACAGCGCCGAATAGTTCGCTTCGAGGCCAAAAGCGGGCCTCATTCCTCGTCAGCAAAGCGTATCGGTCGGTCATGGCCGGACTGGCGCCGTGCCTGGGCGCCGCTGTGCATTCAGTCAGCACTCCCCGCAGCCGAATCGGACATTTGAAAATCTTCGGATGTGAGCAATTTCATACAGTATAAATCTTTCCGACAACTTGGAACGTAAAGACGATCTGTTGAGTTATAACAGACGAGCTATCAGATTTATTGGAGATTTCAATGAAGAATACGATGAGAAATACTTTGCTGGTGACGGTTGCCGCCACCGCGCTCATCGCCGGGGCCGGCCTGGCCTCTGCGCAAGGCACCGGCGAAACCCGTGAAGCGCCGGGCGCAGCCACCCATGCGCCGAAAGCCCCGGGCGGCAAGATGGACCAGCAACCGAATAGTATGCCGCAGAAGTCGCCGGCGCCGAATGCGCAGGCGCCCGCAAAGGAGACTCCGGCGCCAACCGCGCAGGCTCCGATGAAGGAGAAGCCGGCTGAGAAGACCGCCCAGGCACCAAACGCCGCCAAGCCCCAGGCCGCCGAACCGGGCGGTACTGCGCAATCAACTTCGGAGGCACCGAACTCTCGCATGGCTCCGAGCACGGCAAGAGACGAGACCAAGTCCGGCCCGCCGGCTGCGCTATCGAGCGAACAACACGCGAAAATTCGCGACACGTTGCGACTCGAAAAATCCGAGCGCCTGGCCAACGTGCCTTTCTCAACCAAGGTCGGCGAAGCTATTCCAGGAACAGTGCATCTTTACGTCTTACCTGTTTCGATCATGGAATATGCCCCGCAATATCGCGGCTATGAATACATCCTGGTCGGCGATGAGATCCTTATCGTGGATCCCCGCACGCTCCGAATCGTAGCGGTGATCGACGCTTAAATCGCAGCGGACGTCATCTTTGCCAAACAATGAGGGCGGCCCGTTCCGCCCTCATCGCACATCATCTCGGTCCGCTGCTCCGGCCGTCCTTCCTGATCTCCGGCGTGGCGTACATGACGAAGTTCAACAAGCAGTTTTTGATTTCCAGTTTTCGGCTGGCGGCCTTGTTCGCCATTTCGACTCACAATGTCGCTCAGCCGCCGCAACAGGAGATAGATCTTGTCGATCAGACTCGTACTCACCATCCCCGTGTTGCTCGTCTCAATTTGTTTTGGAGGCGCCGTCCTAGCTGCATCGACCCAGGGGGTTTGTCGCAGCGGTTCGATGAACGCGACCCAGTATAGCTCTAGTTCGGGCACGGCGAGCGGAGAACCCTTCCGGCCCGACGGCCTCACCGCGGCACACAGAAAGCTGCCGTTCGGAACGCGGGTGAAGGTCACAAATCCTCGTACAGGCGCTAAGACAATTGTAAAAATCAATGATCGCGGTCAGTTTACTCTCGGTCGTGACATAGATTTATCCAGGGGGGCCGCGCGTGCGATCGGCCTCACGAGCGTCGGAACGGTGTGCACACAAATTCTATGACGCTACCCGGCGCGTTTGATTCGCCGCTCTAGATCAAATCCGTCGTAACGGGCGGGCTAACAAGCGGAACATCCGACCAGTCCACTCTCTTGTTTTTCTTCACCGGCTCAATTCAGCTTGGGGTGACTCATTTCTCACGGCGGAACTCAAGTCGTCGCCGGTGCTACCGTAAACGCATAGGCTGACGAATACGATAATTGCGACGACGACGGCGATCAAACTCCACATCGCCCTATTGAAACTGTCGCGTACTATCCGGGTGCGATTGGAATTTAGGCCGCTCATTGCCGCATCTGCTTTTGAAGAAAACGGCCACATTCCCATTCAAGTTCGACCGCGATCCGGCGGAAGTCTGTGCAAAATTGACCAAGCGAGCGAATTTCCGCCTTTCATTCGTCCGGTGGCGTATTAGGCGGGAAATATCCGACATCGAACATCGCCCGCAGCAGCGCAGATAGTGGACAGGATTGCTTACGCTTTGCCCGGAATCACTAGTCGCGCACGGAAGACAGGAACGTTACGACGATCCAGAGACCCGCCAAAACGGCCGCGGCAATGGCTACCTCACGAGGGCTATGGCAGAGTGACCGAGCCGCAGTGCACACAGTGCTTGCCCAGTTTGGTACGTCGCCTACCGCATCATTGGCGGTGTAAAATGCAAAGCTGGCAAAAGCGCAGATGATGGCGAGAAGCAATAGCAATTTTGCCATTGGCATCTCCTTCTGATCAGCGATTCGCGACCGTTGAATTATACAACAATGCCGGCACAATCGTTTTGATCTTCATCGGCGCGTCACAGCGCCAGAAGATTACGGACATATCGAAAAGGTCATGCCTACTTTGACGTTCACCCCTAAAGCGACATTAGGGTCTCCGTGCATGATTGCCTTGGCTGCACGGTGTGCCGGTAAAGAGGGGGGTCTGGTCAAAATTGACCAATGCACGGCGGCGCAGCGCATCTTTGCAGCGGAATTGGAACAAACGGACTTTCCAGGCGTTTTGTCTTCGGTCTGATCCAAAGAAAGCTCACCGTGTTCGATTTTTTGCAATTTGGCCTAGACGTTCAGCAGGTAATGACGAATCGCATCTTTCGCATGATGGCAGGCGAGTTAAGCCCACGCGAGGTGCGGCGTATGATTACCGAAAAGCAGGCAGCCTATTCGCACGCGCACATCGCTGGTGCCTATGCGCTTTTGACCGGGGGGCCCATGGAGGCCGGCCGTGAAATGATCAAGGTATATCAAACTGCCGTCAGCGCCAATTGCGCCAGACTTTCTAAAGCACGCTGAATATGCTTCAGCACCGACATTAAATCACCTCAGCTCCTAATCTCCGGTTTGTCGCGGAGAACCACGTTCAACAACGAACTGTGGATTTCGATGCTGCCGTTATAATCAATCAAGCCCAGTTTTCGAAATTTGTTCATGAAGAAACTCACGCGGGATCGGGTCGTTCCGATCATTTCCGCAAGCGTCTCCTGGCTGACTTTTGCTATGATCGGTTCCGGCTTGCCTTCCTTGCCGAAATTCGCCAGCAGCAGAAGAGTCCGCGCCAGGCGCTTCTCGCTCGAATTGAACAGTTGATCGACCAGATCTTCCTCGACCCGGCTGTTGCGGGCCAAGAGGTGCGCGATAAACATCTCGGCGAACGCCGGCTCCTCGTGGATCACGCGAGTGATGTCCGCCTTCGATATTCGCGCGATTACGGATTTCGTCAGAGCGGTGACCGTCGACAGACGCAGCAGCTCACCGGCCAGGCAGCCCTCGCCGAAGAAATCGCCGGTTTCCAAAATCGCAACCACGGCCTCCTTGCCTTGCTCGGAGACGACGGTCTTCTTGATCTTGCCGCCCTGAATGTAGAAGACGGCATCCGAAGGATCGCCCTGCCTGAATACGATTTGATCCTTGCGAAAATCGGAAACGGATCGTCCGCCGTTGACTTTCGCGAGAAACAGTTTGGGATCGAACGGAAGCTTTGCTTTGCGGTTCATCGCCGGCCTCCGTCTCGTGAGGAGTGTCCCTTGGGCAGACTGTGAAAGCGTCGCCAAAGCAACGGTGCGCAAACCGGACCGCCAGGTCGGGGCCGATCCTGCCGGAGAGGCCGCTTCCGTCGGCCACCTAGCCTGCAAAGCCTAATTCTAAGGCAGACTAGGGTATGGTGTCTGTAATGTACCTTACGGTACGACGGGACGCTGACTTTATCAGTCGTATGTTTTTGGCAGGTGGAAAGCCAGGCGCGACCGGACCAACTGATAGCATTCGCAGGACGCCTTGGTGAGGCCCTGCCGATCCAGTATCGTGACTTGCCGTCGGCCACGTTCGATCAAACCGGCATGTTCCAACTCGCTGGCCGCATTCGTGATGGTTGGCCTCTGCACACCCAGCATTTCAGCGAGCAGGTCCTGAGTGATGGGGAGCGCGTCACCGTCACTGCGGTCACGCATCATCAGCAGCCAGCGCGCCAGCCGCTGCTTGAGGCTGTGCGCACCGTTGCATGCGACCGAAACCATGACCTGTTCGAGAAAGGCTTGGACGTAGGCGTCCATGAGACTTCGGAAGGATGGCATTGACTGCATGGCCCGCGTAAACGCCGCGCGCGACATCCTTGCTGCGCTGCCGGGAATTTGCACGAGCAGCTGGACCGAGGAGCGCTTGGCACCGAATATGGCTTGCACATCGGTGAAGCCCTCCCTTCCGACCGTTGCCATCTCAATGATGCTGCCGTCGGCATAAACCGCCACCACCGAGACGACCCCGCTATCGGGAAAGAAGACATGGTCGAGCGCGCTATCGGCGTCCATCAGGACCTGCGCGCGTTGGCAGCGAATCTGTTCAAGCTCCGGCAAAAGCCGCTTGAGATTGCGGGGGGGCAGCGCGAGCAAAAGCCGATTGCGGGGCCAATTTGATGAGGCGTTCACACTTTGCAACCGCGCCCGGCGCGCGTTAGTTCCAAGGGAAAGCTATTTCTTCTGGCGATATGAGAGGACCACGGGGGTCAAACAGGCCGGTACCCTTAAGTATCTGATAGCGCCACAGTTTGAAAATTTAGGGCCGGACTGGTCAATCTTATACAGACCCTCCTTCATGACCGACACACCATGCGGTCAAGTGAGTATTAGAATGTACGGAGGCTCCCATGTCGCTGCAGGGTGAACGTCAAAAGCCGCATGACTTCCCTATGTCCGTAATCTGCTGGCGCTGTGACGCGCCGATGAAGATCAAGACGATTGCGCCGGCAATGCTGTCGCCGTCGCTTGACGAGATTGTCTATAGCTGTCCCGCCTGCCACATCGAACGAAAGCAAACGGTTATGAGGGCCGGCCAGGGTGAAGCCGCGCCTGACTAAATGGGCGGAAATTTATCGCCGGCGCGCGCCAGCGCCTCGCGCGCGATGCGGCTGTCATCCTGCATCTGTTGAATGAGCGCGCCGGCCGAATCGAACATCCGCTCGTCGCGGATCCAGTCGATGAAGGCGACGTCGATGTTTTGGCCGTAGAGATCGCCGGCAAAATCGAACAAAAAGACTTCGAGCAGCACGACGCCTGTGTCGAACATCGGCCGCCGGCCAAAACTCGCCACGCCGCTGTAACGGCGCTCGTCCGCGGCGACGCGCACCGCGTAAATGCCGTGGCGCAGCCCGCAAGCCGCGTCGAGCTTGAGATTGGCGGTCGGAAAGCCGAGCTCGCGGCCGCGCTTGTCGCCGTGGATCACTTCGCCCGACACGAACCACGGATAGCCGAGAAACTCGGCCGCCTGGTCGAGCCGGCCGGCGGCGAGCGCGTCACGGATCGGGCCGGACGACACCGGGCGCCCCTGGTCCTCGAACCGCGGCACCACCTCGACGGCGAAGCCGTACTTCTTGCCTTGGGCTTTCAGGAATTCCGGCGATCCGACGCGGTTCATGCCGAAGTGGAAGTTGAAGCCGATCACGGCGCCGCTCACGGCAAAGCGTTCGACTAGGATGCGCTCGACGAAACTTTCCGCCGAAAGCCCGGCCAGCGCCGCGTCGAAGGTGAGCACGATCGCGCCGTCGAGGCCGGCCGAGGCCAGCAGCCGCAATTTGACGGCCTCGTCGGTCAGCCGGAACAGCGGCTCGCCGGGATTGAAGAAGGCACGCGGATGCGGCTCGAAGGTCAGTACTGCCGCCGGCCGCCCCAGCCTCCGAGCCAAGTCCTGCGCCACGCCGATCACGGCGCGGTGGCCGCGATGCACGCCGTCGAAATTGCCGATGGCGACTACGGCGCCACGCAGGCCGTCAGCGGGCGCGCTGTCGCGCACGACGAGGAAGTTTTTCGTCGGCATCGGGCTTCAATGGTTAAGAAAGTCTCTCCCGACCTAGGTGCCGTGCCGGCCACGCCGGAGTCAAGCCGCGCCGCCGGCGGCCGTCATGGGACCCGTTTTCCCCTAAATCGGTGGCAATTAACCCGATATTCAAACACGATAGGTAGGTTCGCCGGCCATCCGGCAGGGGACGCTTCTTCGGACGCTTTCTTGGGCTCTTCTTGGGGGACTGCCCTGCCTTGATGTGATGTGCCGACCCCGGTCGGGTCCCGCGCTTCCGCGCCAGGAGCAGAGCGATGGCTCTCGATCCGTCAATGCCGGTGCTGGTGGTCGACGACTACAGCACCATGGTTCGCATCATCCGTAATCTCTTGGGCCAGCTCGGCTTCGCCGACGTCGACGACGCCCGCGACGGCCAGAGCGCGCTCGCCAAGATGCATTCGCGGCGCTACGGCCTGGTGATCTCCGATTGGAACATGGAGCCGATGACCGGCTACGACCTGCTGCGCCAAGTGCGCGCCGATCCGGGCCTGGGCGAAATCCCGTTCATCATGGTGACGGCGGAATCCAAGACCGAGAACGTCATCGCGGCGAAGAAGGCCGGCGTGAACAATTACATCGTCAAGCCGTTCAACGCCCAGACGCTGAAAGCCAAGATCGAGGCGGTGTTCGCCGAGAAGGTCGAGCACACCTCGCCGAATACTTGAGACGTTCGTTCGGCGTCACCACGTCAATCCGCGCGTCACAGCGATCGGCGTAACGCCGCCGGCGGCGAAGATGCCATCGAGCGCCTCGATATCCGGCGTGTGACGGCCGCCATATTCTTCGGCGTGAATCCCCGACGTCACGAACACGCTGTCGATGCCGAACGCGGCGGCGCCTTTGAGATCCGTGCGCACTGAATCGCCGATCGCCAGCACGCGCTTGAGCGGCACCTCGGCGCCGCCGCGCGCCGTCGCGGCCGCGGAAAGCGCAGCCTGATAGATCGGCGCATGCGGCTTGCCGCAATAGAGCACTTCGCCGCCGAGCGCCACGTAGGCGTCGGCGAGAGCGCCGGCGCAATAGACCAGCGTATCGCCGCGCTCGACCACGATGTCGGGATTGGCGCAGACCATGAACAGCGACCGCGCCCGCATCGCAGCCAGCATGTCGCGGTAGGTTTCCGGTGTCTCGACGGTGTCGTCGAACAGGCCCGAGCACACCACGTATTCGGCGGTTTCGAGCGGCGCGAAAGTGACATCAAGGCCGGCGAAGATCGGCAGGTCGCGCTCTGGCCCGAGATGAAACACGCGCTGGCCGCGGCGGCTCTCGACAATGCCGCGGGTGGTATCGCCGGAGCTCGTGATCGCGTCATAGGCCTGCCGCGGCACCGCGAGCCGGTCGAGAATGCGCGCCACCGAAGCGCCGGGCCGCGGCGCATTGGTGATCAGGATCGCCGTGCCGCCGCGCTCACGGAAGCGCAATAGTGCATCGCAGGCCGGGGCAAAGGCCGCCACCCCGTTATGGATGACGCCCCAGACGTCGCACAGCAGCACGTCGTAGTTTTGCGAAAGCGGCTCAAAATGTTCGATGATATAGGGCAAATGATTCACAAGGCTTGGCGGCCCGGGCGGGCGCGCGAGGTGATTAGATCATTCGCGCGCAATCATCAATCGGCAAGCTCCGCGGCGCGGGCATGAGCGGCGAGCAGCGCCGGCAGCCGCGCCGGATCGCCGCGCGCCATGCCGCATTCGGTGCCGATGCCGTCGACGCGGACGTGGCGGCGCGCGGCGGCGAGCCGCGCTTTGTCGCCCTCGGCGTCGTTGTGGTGGATGAGGCCGAGATAAAGCGCGGTGCCCGGCCGCAGCCTGAGCTTTTCGAGCGGCGCGAAATAGGCGTCGTCGGTGCGGCCCTTCGGCACCGGCAGATGGAAGAAGTCGATTCCCCGCTTCACCCGCGCCACGATGGCGTTGACGATCTCGACCATGATGCCGGCATCCTTCGGCTGCACCATGTGCTCGTCGGCCGGGCTGCCGTAGCACAGGTGATAGCCGAGCTCGATCTTGCTCGGCACCGCGTCGCCGATCTGGCCGAGCACCTCGATGGTCTCTTTACGGAAATCGACCGGGCCCGGCTCGTAATAGCCTTCCCAGGCCAGCACCTCCTGGCAGACGTCCCACTGCACCGCGATTCGGTCGTTCGGCAGTGCCGCCGCAATGGCATGAACCTCGCCGACGAAAGCTTGCGTCAGCGCCGGCAGCAATTTCGGCCGGTCGGCCGGCACCATATTGTTGTAGGTTGGCGCGATCGGGGTCGGGATGCTGATCTGGAACTTGACGCCCGCCGGAATGACGCCAGCCTTTTGCAGCCGGTCGAACACGCCGAACGACTGAACGGCCATCTCGGCATAGCCGGTCTTGAAGTTCTTGCGGTCGGGCGTCATGCCGGGCTTGATACGCAGCCGCGGGATTTCGCGAATGACCTTGCCGTCCCATTGCACGAACTTAAACGGCGGCACGTCGCTCGCCAATTCGATGGCCGGATTTTCCGCGAGCACGTCTTGCAGGAAGCGGATCCAGGTCTTGCGGACGCCGGTCTCGCCGTCGGGCAGACGCGCGACGTGGCCGCCGACCGCGCCGGCGAGCGTGCGGAACACGGTCTCGGAATCCGGCAATGGAATGCTGCCGACGAAATGCACGATCGGAGATTTAATTGGCTCATTCATGGTCGCTGTCCTCCGGCCGCGCCGCTTCTTTGGCAAAATCATAGCTGTATGCGGCGCCGCTGTAACCCCGCGAGTTGATCGCAAACACCGCGGCATGTATGGGAATTGACCCTTTTCCCCAAAACCCAAGTCCCCAAAACCAAAGGCCCGTGCAATGCCGACAAGCTTCCGCCAGATCATCGACAAAGCCGTCAAGGACAAGCGGTTCCTGGTCGTGCCCGGCGCCCATGATGCGTTGAGCGCCCGGCTGATCCAGAAGATCGGCTTCGAGACCTATTTCATCGGCGGCTTTCCCGCGGTCGGCGCCCGTTACGGTGTACCCGATGTGGGCTTAAAGGGCTTTGGCGAAATCTCCGCCGCGGTGCGCGACATCATGGCGGCCTGCGACTTGCCGGTGTTCGTCGACGGCGACGACGGCTATGGCGACGTCAAGAACGTCGTGCACACGGTGCAGACCTACGAGCGCATGGGGGTGAGCGCCATTTTGATCGAGGATCAGCAATGGCCGAAGCGCTGCGGCCACATGGTCGGCAAGAAGGTCGTGCCCATCGAGCTCGCCGAAGCCAAGATCAGGGCGGCCGCATCCGAACGGATCAATCCGGAAACCTGGATCCTCGGCCGCACCGACGCGCGCGCGGTCTACGACCTCGACGAGGCCATGCGCCGCGCCGAGCGCTATATCCGCGCCGGCGCCGACGGCATTTTCATCGAGGCGCCGCGCAGCATTGCGGAACTGGAGCGCATCGGCAAAGCCTTCGACGTGCCGCAAATCTGCAACCCGCTGATGGGCGGCCACACCCCGATCCTGTCGATGGAGGAGCTCGGCCAATTGGGCTTCAATTGCGCCGTGCTCGGGCTGGACACCATCATGCATGCCGCCAAGGCGATCGAGACCGTGCTCGTCGACATGAAATCCGGCAAATTTGCCCACCGCGACGACGGCATGGATTTCGAGGACTACAAAAAACTCGTCGGCTACGACAAATGGGAAAGCATCGACGAGCGCTTCGCGCCGAAGCAATAATTCGTCATCACCGGGCTTGACCCGGTGATCCATCTTTGCGCGCGTGGGAAAGTTGGATTGCCGGGTCATAGGCGAGCGAAGCGACGCCGTTCTTCGAACGGCTATGCCCGGCAATGACGAAGCAAAAATTTACACCAGCGCCGGCTCGCGCTTGGCTTCCTTCGCCGGAACCGGATCGCGCAAATTGAGAATGCGCCGCGCGTTGTCGTAGAACAGTTTCTGCTTGTCGGCGTCCGACAGCTTGATGTCGTCGATCAGTTTCAGGCACGGCGCCGGGTCCCAGCACGGATAATCGGTGCCGTACATGACGTGGTCGATGCCGTAATAGTCGATGGCGAATTCGATGCCGGCGGCATGCGGCGACACCGTATCGGTGTACATGCGCTTCATGTAGTCCTGCACCGGCCGCGGCAGTTTTGCGGCTTTCGAATTCTTGTCCATGCGGCCGGCCTGGTAGGGCAGCGAGCCGCCGGTATGCGACATAACGATTTTCAGGTTCGGATGCCGCTCCATCACGCCGGAGAGGATCAGGCGCATGGCGGCGACGGAGACCTCGATGACCCGGCCGAGGCTCAAATGCAGCGCGCCGTCATAGCCGTCGAGCATGTCCTGGAAGATGACGTCGGTCGGATGCAGGAACAGCGGCAGGCCGAGCTTTTCGACATGGGCGTAGAACGGTTCCAGCCGCTCGGCGTCGATGCGCGCGTCGGCGCCGACGCTGCCGGGCAGATTGACGCCCATCAGGCCCAGACGATTGACCGCGTCGTCGACCACTTCGATCGCCGTGCGCGTATCCTGCAGGGGCACCGCGGCGCTCGCCCACAGCCGGCCGGGATATTTCTTCTGCGCGCCGGCCATCTCCTCGTTCCACATGATGGCGTAGTCGCGGCCTTCGGCGAGCGGCACGTCGGAGAAGAAAACCGAGAACGGGCCGATCGAGCAGACCACGTCGACCTGGTGGCCCAGGCTGGCCATGTATTCGAATTGCTTGTCGAGATCGAACCACTCGGCCCAGGAGTTGAGATGGCAACCGCTGTCTTGCCGGCGAAAATAGCTGTAGCCGCCCTTGTCGTTGACGCGGGCCCTTGGAAAATCCTTGCGCTTGCACAGCTTGTCGAAAATCGATCGGGGCCACCAATGGAAATGCGAGTCGATGATGTGCACGGGGCGCTCCTGTCGAACGGCGCGAGGATATAACGATTCTAGTGAGCGGGGCGGCCCCGGTCAACGCAGCCACACCCTGCCGCATGGCCACGGCTTTCGATTTCTGCAATGAATTGGCTGTCGTCCGGCCGCGCAGCGGGCTGACGTGGGAGGAAACGATGAGGCGATTTTTCCGGGCAAGCGTGGCATCAGGCCTGATGGCGATGGCGGCACTTTTGGCATGGCTCGCGCCCGTGCACGCCGCCGAAAAGCTCCGCGTCGCCAAGGTGGTGCCGTTTGCCTGGTCGTTCACGCCGCTCGACATCGGCATCCAGACCGGCATTTTTGCCAAGCACGGCCTCGATATCGAGGAATCGGCGTCGGCCGGCGATGCCAAGCTGCAGCAGCTTCTGGCCTCGGGCTCGATCGATATCGGCATCGGCTCGGGCCCCGGCATGGCCTTCATTGCCAAGGGCGTGCCGGCCAAGGCCGTCGCCGCCATGTTCGGCGCGCCGCAGAACATGGCGGTGATGGTCGGCTACGATTCCGACATCAAGACGGTGGCGGATCTCAAGGGCAAAAAGCTCGGCTGCACCACGGTCGGTTCGCTGACCGACTGGATCGGCACCCGCATCAACCAGAAGGAAGGCTGGGGCTCGGACGGCATCACCATGGTGCCGATCGGCGGCATGCCGCCGGCGCGCGCCGCGATCAAGACCCACCAGATCGACGGCTATATCGGGGCGCTGGAAACCGGCTACGCGCTCGAGGAAGCCAAGGAATGGCGCGTCATCACCGCAGCGACCCCGTTCGTCGATCAATTCATCACGCACGTGATCTTCGCCACCAACGACGAGATCGAAAAGCATCCGGATCAGGTGAAGGCATTTCTCGCCGGCTGGTTCGAAACCATCGCCTATATGAAAACCCACAAGGCGGAATCGGTGGCGATCTCGGCAAAAGTGCTCAATCTCAGCGAGGCCGTGATCAGCCGCGTCTACGACGAGCAGATCGGCGCCTTCAATACCGACGGCACCTTCGATCCGAAGGCGGTCGCGGTGCTCAAGAAATCCTACATCGAGATTGGACTGCTCAAGGACACGCCCGACGACAAGGAGATGTTCACGACGCAGTTCGTGCCGGTGAAGGTCAGTCAGCAGTAATTTCAGGCGAGAAAATTCAGGCAAGAAGATTTCAAGGCCGTCCGCTGCCGGTACGCGCGAGCTGCGCCAAGCCGGGGCCGCGCGGTGCGGCGGCATCGCGGGCCTGATCGGCCGGATTGGCCGCATCCGCGCCCTGCAAGGCTTCGGCGCGCACCGGCCGCGGCGGCGAGAACAAAAATCCCTGGCCGAAGCGGACGTCGTAGTCCAACAAATCAACCACCGCGCCTTCGGCCTCGATCCGTTCGGCGATCAGGTCGATGCCGAAGCGGCCGACCAGATCGGACAGGTCGGCCGGATGGATGTCGGTCGAGGCGGCGCCGATCCGGTTGAGCAAGAGCGCCGCCGGCGCCTTGATGAAGCGGAAGCCGCGCTCGTTCAGCTCGCGCGGCTCGACGCGCAGGTCGGTGAGATTGTCCATGGAGAAGCGGTAGCCGCGCTCGGCGAGCGCAGCCAGGCTCTCGTGCTCGATCGGCCCCATGGCGCGGACCGCTCCTTGCGTGAACTCGAACACCAGCGCCGGCGCGATGGCGCGGTTGGCCTCGGCAAATTCCAAAAACCTTGGGAATCCTGAATCGGTCAGCGTCGCCGACGACAGATTGCAGAACAGGCCGATGTCGCGGTTCTTCAGTAACAGCCGCCGCACCACCTGCACGCAGCGCAACACCGAAAGATTGTCGAGTTTTGGCATCAACCCGCCGGCTTCGGCGAATTTCAGGAAATCGCCGGCCGCGACCAGATCGCCGTTGTCCGCCTTCAGGCGCGACAGCGCCTCGTAGAAGCGCACCTTGCGCTGTGGCAGCGTCACGATGGGTTGCAAATAGAGATCGATCTTGCTGCCTTCGATCGCGCTCCTGATCGCGGCAACGATGCCGTCCTGATCCAAGCCGTTGAAGGCGGCAATGGTGCCGGCCATTGGCGCAGCCAGCGCTGCGGCCGGATCGGGCATCGGTACCGCGGCAGTCGCGTGAGCGGCCGCGGCTGGCGCAGGCGGTGCCGTCGGAGCGATGCGCTCCTTGCCGCTCAGGCCCGCCAGCACCGCCTCATGCGCCGCCACCGAGTCGGCGAGATGCTTGACCAAGGTCGACAGTTCCTCGATCTCGACGGCGAGCGGCTGCGCCGATGCCAGCGCCCGGTCGAGCACCGAATTGACCTTGGTCTCCACGGTACCGAGCTGGCGGCCGAACTCAGCGAGCTGGCGCGCCAGATCTGACGAGCTGCGCGATATCGAGGCGATCTGGTCGCTCACTTCGGCGCGGTCGCGGGAGCGGGCGGCGACCGCGTTATAGACCGCAAGCGCGGTCAGGATGCCGAGCCCGACCAGAAACGATTCGGCGCCGGTCAGGCCGAAGCGCAGATAGACCACAAAGCCGATCGAGCCGGCGATCAGCACCATGCAGACAGCGATGAAAATGGCGCTGATACGCACCATGCCGAACCCCGCTATGCCTCGCGCCGAACGGTGCAGCCCCGGGGCGCACATGCTGGCCCCGCCCGCATGATTCGCATTCGAGCAGTAGCAGTGTCCACAAGCGCCGCGGCGCTGCAAGTCCGCCCGCCGCCATGGCTAAGCTTTTGCTGTGCTTTTATAACGGCAGGCCAGGACGGCGGCGGACGCCGCCTTTGGAACCAGCGCGAAAGCTCATGTCGGGGATGCCGCAAATGCCTGAAATGACCCCGGCACCCCGGCTGGCATTCGCGGCCGGCTTCATCGAATGGATCGAGGCGGCGCCGCGGGCGGCGTTCGCCGCCTTCCTGGTTTTGCATTTCGTGGTCTGGACCGCGCTGCCGACCTTGCTCTACGCCAACCTGCCGCTCGACCTGATCGAAGCGCTGACCTACGGCCGCGAATGGCAGCTCGGCTACGACAAACTGCCGCCGCTGCCGTGGTGGCTGGTCGAGATCATGCACCGGGCGTTCGGCGCCGACGCCGCCTATTACGCGCTGGCGCAAGCGGTGGTGATCGTGGCCTTCGTCGCGGTGTGGGCGACGGCACGGCCGTTGGTCGGGGCGACCGGCGCGCTCATTGCCGTGCTGATCATCGACGGCATGCATTACTTCCAATACACGGCGGTGAAGTTCAATCACGACGTCATCCAGCTGCCGTTCTGGGCGCTGGCCGGCTACGCCTTCCACGCTGCGCTCAAGCGCGGCCGCTTCGCGCACTGGCTGCTGCTCGGCTTCGCCTTCGGCAGCGCGCTGTGGGCGAAATATTTCGTCGTCGTCTTGGCAGCGCCCTACGCGTTGTTTCTCGTCTTCGATCGTGACGCGAGACGCGCTTTGGCGACGCCCGGACCGTGGCTCGCACTGATCGTCGCCCTTGTCATCGCCGCGCCTCACATCGTCTGGCTGTTCCAGAATGATTTTTTGCCGCTGGCCTATGCCGAGCATCGCGCCGCGGAGGTGCGCGGCTGGTACGACCATATCCTGCACCCAGTCGTTTTTCTCGGCAGCCAGATTTTCTTCCTGCTGCCGTCGATTTTCATTGCCTTGGCGCTGTTGTGGCCGAAGCCGCAGGCTCGCCAGCAAGTCGCCGCCGATGCCTTCGACCGGCGCATTGTGACCTTGCTCGCGTTCGGTCCCGGCCTCGCCATGATCGCGCTGATTGCCGTCAGCGGCCGCGGCACCTTTGCCATGTGGGGCTATCCGCTGTGGCTTTTTGTCGGGCTTTGGATCGTGCTGATGCTGCGCGCCACGCTCGAGCGCGCGCGCCTCGCCCACGTGGTCGCGCACTGGAGCGCCGTGTTCGCCGTCTTCGCCGTCATCTTCCTCGTCAATTACTCGGTGCTGCCGCTGATCGATCACCGCTATCGCGCGGTGTTCTATCCGGGCGACAAGCTTGCCGCCGTGTTGACGCAGCGCTTCCACGACGCGACGGGAACGAAACTGCGCTACGTCGTCGGCGCGATGTGGGACGGCGGCAATCTTGCGCACTATTCGCCGGACCAGCCCGAAGTTCTGATCGATGGCCTGCCGCGCCGCGCGCCGTGGATCAATCTTGCCGATTTGCGCAAGAAGGGTGCCATCGTGGTGTGGAGCGGCGGCGACACTGCGCACCTGCCGGCGCAGTTCGCAACCATCGCCGGCAATGCCGAAGTCGGCGCGCCGTTCGACCTGC
>Ga0181518_10002282_pt1 | contig 18574 bp, 12 predicted proteins | sample PEATcosm2014_Bin_28_FD_119751 | JGI IMG/M metagenome (GOLD analysis project Ga0181518, IMG submission 119751) | Peatland microbial communities from MTU Mesocosm Facility, Houghton, MI, USA - PEATcosm2014_Bin01_60_metaG | ecosystem: Environmental > Terrestrial > Soil > Wetlands > Peat | place... | reverse complement strand
GACGACCACTAGGTCGCACCCGGGTGGCACTTCGGCAACCGACACCGGTTTTGCGCCTGTCTCCTTTGCCAAATCCACAAGGGTTGCAGGGCCACGCGAGTTGGCCACGACCACATCGTGTCCCAAACGGGTGAAATGCCGGGTCAGAGCCGCCCCAATGTTTCCGGTACCGATGATCCCGATTTTCATTTTCCTTTTCATACCAGTTTTCCTTCACAGCAAGTGAACCACCAAACTTCAGAGAATCTCGTTCAAGCAACAACCATTCACAAGTCGCTGAAACGCATTTTAACCCAAACCGATTAGTCGTGCTCTCCTATCAGTCCTGCGGTCAGTGCCGTGCCTGTCGAGGAAACCACCCGGCAGACTGTCAGCGGTTCTGTGAGGCCAACTTCGGTTTTCAACGCCTGGAGGGCAGCAACGCGCTTGGAAGCAGCGGCGTCGGCGGGCACTTCTTCGGCCAATCTTCCTTCGCCACTCACACGCTGGCGACCGTGCGCAACCTGGTAAGGGTGCTGAGAACGCTGCCATTGGAATTGCTGGCGCCCCTCGGCTGCGGCACGGCCAGGAAGGCACAGGCGTTGGCCCGCCCGCTCAAAGCAATCTAATGAAGTCCTCCACCCCGATGGCCGTCTGACGCAGAATGGCCCGCAAGGTGCCCCGGTCCAATTCTCGATGCGCGGGGACAACGGTCTGCGCAAATAAACGGTCAGCCATTAGCTTGGTCCGATTTGGGGGCGATTCGCGCTCAGGTTGGCGCGCATAGCTTAACCGCTATCGCACAGCTAGCGTATACCTATCGTGTACATGGTGTACACCTATCCACCCCCTATACAGTACCTAGCCAACACCTATCTGACACCTATACAACACCTAGCCAACATCCGGCAAATGCTTTAGAATCAGGCATTTACGAAGTGGACGAAGCACCCAACTGCAGGCCCAAGCCCGTCCAGGGCATCAGGTGGTCGGAGGCAGTATTAAGATCGGCCAGCCCCGCTATTTGGTGTCGAGCTGGAAATGAGTCAACCCGTAGATTGGAATTCGAGCTGGGCGCATGGTTCGAGGGCGCTTGTGGTTTTTCGTTGGTCTTGGCTCTGAGCCGGATGATGGAGCACGGACTTGGCCCCCTTTGGCAGTGCCGATCTGCACCCGCGCCGCAATCCATTTGATCGGCAGGGTCATTTTTCTCCGAGAAAGTGAAAGGGTCAGTCCCGGAAAGCATCAAACAAGGCTGGCAGGGCGGTGAATTGGGAGCAGGGGCGGCGGCGAGAGCACGGCGAGGAAGGCACAGGGGTTGGCCCGCCTGCTCAAAGCAATCGAATGAAGTCCTCCACCCCGATGTCTGTCTGCCGCAGAATGGCCCGCAAGGTGCCCCCGGTACAGTTCTCGATGCGCGGGGACAACGGCCTGCGCAAATGGATTGTCCCGCCTCATAATGAGAGCCGCGCACTCCTAAGTTGGGAAAGGCCGGGTTTGGCCTCATGCACACCTCTCTGTATTCTCCGTCATCTCCTGTTCACCTGCTGAACGTGACCAATCACCGTCAACCCTGTCAAACTGGCATACGACCCATGTGATTTTGTCTCAGAACACGAACAACCGAAGAATCAACCGAATCATCTGCCTTGCCCTGCTTCTCCGCTGTATGTCATTTGCAGCCGCGGCGGAGGATTTCACCAATGCCATCGCCGGGTACGTGCAGCGCTATGTGCATGCCCAGTTGCCCCATGGCTGCATGGTGGTCGGCATTGTGGACGAGCATGGGTCAAGTGTGATCAGTTGCGGCGATTTGGATAACGGCACGGACCGGCAAGCCGATGGCGACACGGTGTTCAGCATCCAATCCTCCAGCTACACCTTCTTCTGCCTGCTGCTGGAAGACATGGTTGAGCGCGGGGCGGTGCAACCGGATGAGCCCGTGGCCAAGTACCTGCCCGCGTCGATCAAGCTGCCGACCTACCACGGCAAGCAGATCACCGTGCGCCAGGTGGCCAAGGAAACCTCCGGGCTCCGTCCCTCGCTCGGTGACGCTATCGACCCCAAACGCGCCGATAATCCCCTCGAGGGATTCACCGCGGAGAAGTTTTTTGCCGCCCTGTCCGATTGCCGTCTAACCGCCGAACCGGGGACGACGCATTTGCATGGCGGCGTGGACCGCGGGGTGTTGAATCAAGCCCTGGCCCTGAAAGCGGGGATGGACTACGAATCGCTCCTGCGCTCTCGCGTGCTGCGGCCGTGGAACATGAACGACACGGGGCTCACGCTGACACCCGAGCAGGAATCCCGCCTGGCACCCGAACACAGCAAGTTAGGTTGCGCCATGCCGAAATGGCAGGAGGGAGACTTCATTCTCCTGGCCGGGATTTACTCGACCGCCAATGACCTGCTCAAGTTCCTATCGGCCTCCGTCCCCGCCTCGTCCCGTCTTCGGCCGCTCTGGGAGAGAACCGTTGCCAACTTCGCGTTTTCGCCGCCGCGACCCGGACTGCTCAACGCCGGCGGAGGCTGGTTTGCCAATGGTTGTTACCTCGGGTTCGACAAGGCGCGCCGGCGAGGTGTGGTGGTCCTGGCTAACGCATACGAGCCCCGGCGCCAACTTGGTATTCTGCTGCTCGAGAGCGAATGGCAATCGGACCGGCGTCCCCAACCGGCCAAAGTCAGCCGCCGCCTTTGCGCGTCATACGCCGGACGATACCAACGCTCACCGGGTTATGCGCTGGGCCGCTTTGCGCTGCGGCACTATGTGTTCGATGCGCCCCACACGGCCACGCTGCTTCCGGCGGGCCTCAGCCTCGCAGCGTTGGCCCTGCTGCTCTGGCGCGTCGGCAACACCCGCAAGCGACTGTTCATCTTGTGCTGGGTGGTGCTGGCCGGCGTTGTTTCGGCCCCGTTCCTGCCTCTGCTGGCCAGCCGCATCTTTTGCGCCCGTCTGCACCCCGGCATCGGCATCCGTTGCGAAGGGGACCGGCTCTTCGCCGAGACTACAGGCTCGGACTGGTGCGCGATCGAGGATTGGCCGAACGCTCAGACCTGGGGACAACCCTTCCACCCGATTGATGTCTTGTTCCCGCCGGTCCCGGTCGAATTATTGCCGGAATCGGAAACCCGCTGCTTTGAACGGCTCAGCGGCGTGCCCATGACTTTTGCTGGCGATGCGCGGGGCAAGGTCACCAGCCTGGTCCTGCACTACCGGGGACAAACCTTCGCCTATGACAGAATCTCCGACGTGCCGCCCAAGGCCCCCGAAACCGTGAAACCGCCCGTCATCGTCAACCTCGGCACCAACGTCCTGGATGCCTGTGTCGGTCGCTATGAAGTCGCCCCCGGCGCCGCGTTTCCGAAGGGGCTGAAGGTGACGGTTTGGCGCGAAGGCGCTCAATTGCTGGGCCGCGCTCAGCACCCCGGCGGCGACCGCGTCCTGCTTGGTGCCTTCCCCATCTTTCCCGAATCCGAAACAAACTTCTTCGAGAAGCTCACCGGCGCCCAATTCCGGTTCACCAAGAACGACCAAGGCCAGGTCACCGCCCTCACCCACCATTACACCGGCGCCACGCTCGCGTGGTTTCCGGATTGGGAAGCAAAGAAAGTCTCAGCCGGAACGATTCAGAAAGAAGGCCGCTAATCAACGCTGATAACCGCTAATGCCAGTCGGACTCTCTCTATCGTGTTCGGCGAGTTCCGTTCACCCTGTGGAGAGCCCCCAGGGTATTGGCAGACGCCGTATTCGAGCCCGTCTTCATTAGTGCGTATCAGCGGAATTAGCGCTTTAACTGCATAGTCCCGGTTTAGGCCAGCCTCCGCCCGATTCCCTCATTTACCTCGCAAACCCCGTGATCTATTACCGAGCGCACGCTCAAGTCCCATTTTCCTGTCTTCAATCTCCCTGTCCTTAGCACTTTGCTCTCGATCGCGCTCTTTGGCTTTGATCTGAACTTGCAGGCGCTGGACGGGTTGCTCCCTCCATCGAAGAAGGATGGAGGATGAAGGAAGAACGAAGAATCACGGGCACCACGTTCGCCCGCTCCTTGCCTTCGGCCCGTTAACGTTAACGCCATGCGTAAAATCGTACCTATCAACCACTTCCCGCCAACACCATTTTCACCGAACCGCACCCCTATATATGGAGAGGCGCAATTACTCTCGCAGCCCGCATCGAGGTTGGTAACTAGCAACCCCTCCTTACAGAAAGAGTTCGACCGTAGATTGGAATTCGAGCTGGGCGCATGGTTCGAGGGCTTTTGCGGCTTTGCCTTGGTTTAGCAAGTGTCTCACTATTGACACTAACCCGCCGCCCGCCTTCACGCGCTGTGTGACGAGTACGCCCGCACCATCGAACCCGCCCGCGCCCTCGCCGCCGAAACCCTGAAACTGGAGCGCACCTCAGCAGCCAATCTCTGGTTTCTGGCTTCTGCTTCCCACTCATGCCTTCCCCGGATGGGCCCAGGTCACCTTGACATGCGGATGCGCTATGAGAGACTGCGCGCCCTATGGCTGAACCAAAAACCGGCGAATTGATGGAAAAGATCGTGTCGCTCTGCAAGCGGCGGGGATTCATCTTCCAGTCGTCCGAAATCTACGGCGGTCTCAACGGCTTTTGGGATTACGGCCCGCTGGGCGCCGAGCTCAAGCGCAACATCAAGGAATGCTGGTGGCGCTCGATGACCCAATTGCGCGACGACGTAGTGGGCCTGGACGCCTCCATCATCATGCACCCGAAGATCTGGGAGGCCAGCGGCCACACCAGCACGTTCAGCGACTTGATGGTGGATTGCCTGCTGACCAAGAAGCGGTTTCGGGCGGACCAGGTCGAGCCGCAGAGCGGCACGGCCTACTTTTACACCGGCGCCAGCGATGTCGCCGGTGGCAAGGAATCCAAGGACGCGTTCTCGGTTCTCATTGCGACGGGAAAGCACGCGGAGTATGCGCGCAAGGTCGCGAAGCAATTCTACCAGCAGCGCGGCCTGGAGAACTCGGCGCTGCTCGGCGAGCGCACCGAGGAGGTCAAAGACAGCACCCGATACAACCCGGAAAACGGCAGCCTGCTGACCGAACCCCGCCCGTTCAACCTGATGCTGAAGACCTACGTCGGCCCGGTCGAGAGCGAGGATAACAAGTCCTATCTCCGCCCAGAGACGGCGCAGGCCATCTTCGTGCAGTTCAAGAACGTGCTGGACGTATCGCGCCAGCGGGTACCGTTTGGCGTTTGCCAGATCGGCAAGGCGTTCCGCAACGAGATCAACCCACGCAACTTCACCTTCCGTTCGCGTGAGTTCGAGCAGATGGAGTTGGAGTTCTTCATCCGGCCCGACGAGGTCATCCAGAAGTTGTGTGGCTCGGTCGCTCTTCTCTCTGACCCTCAACCCTCAACCCTCAACCCTCAACCCAACTGGGGCTGGGAGCTCTGGCACAAGTATTGGGTCGAGCAGCGCATCAAGTGGTATGAGAGCATTGGACTGGGCCGCGACACGTTGGTCGAGTACTGGCAGAAGAGGGACGAGCTGGCGCACTATGCCAGGGCCACGGTCGATATCCTGTTCAAGTTCCCCTTCGGCACGCAGGAGCTCGAGGGCATCGCCGCCCGCGGTAACTTTGACCTGATGCAGCACCAGAAGTTCAGCGGCAAGTCGATGGAGTATTTCGACGAAGAGGCCAAGGCAAAATATGTGCCACATGTCATCGAGCCGAGCGCGGGCGTGGACCGGCTGGCGCTGGCCCTGATCTGCAATGCCTATTGCGAAGACCAGGCGCCGGATGAGAAAGGCAAGATGGAATCGCGCGTGGTGATGAAGTTGCATCCGCGCATCGCGCCGATCAAGGTGGCGGTCTTTCCGCTGCTCAAGAACAAGCCCGCGCTGGTGGAAAAGGCCAAAGCGGTGCGTGACCTTTTGCGGCCGCACATGTCTGTATTCTACGACGAAGCGGGCGCGATTGGCCGGCGCTATCGGCGGCAGGACGAGGCTGGCACGCCGTTCGGGCTGACGATTGATTTCGATACGCTCGGCGAGAAGGGCCCCGAGCTGCACGATACCGTCACGTTGCGCGACCGTGATACCATGAAGCAGGATCGAGTAAAAATAGGCGATCTGGTGTCCATGTTACTGGAGAGAATCCGGTAGTGGGCACCCAGACGAAGCTGGTCAAGAAACGCGCGCCGACGCTTTATGCGATCATCGCCATAAAGCTTTTCAAGGGGCTGTTGTTTGTGGCGCTGGCCATTGTGGCTTACACGCTCTCTGACAATGACCTGCCGGCGGACTATAAGAATCTGCTGCAGCAGTTGCGGTTTAACCCCGAACGGAAGTTCTGGGCTGACCTGGCGGTACAAATCGGCCAGCTTACCGAGGCGAAATTGCTCTGGGCCGCGGCTGGCACGCTGGTCTATAGCCTGTTCTCGCTGGTCGAGGGGGTGGGTTTGATGTTCCGAGTGAGCTGGGCCGGCTGGATGGCCATCGGGGAATCGGCCTTTTTCATCCCCATCGAGATCTACGAGCTGGTGCGCCGGACCGCTTCTGAGAGCCCTCGCCCCGGCCACACCGTGACGGTGCTGGTGATCCTTGGGCTCAATATCCTGATCGTCTGGTACCTGTTCGCGAACCGCCAGCGCCTATTCCGCCATCACAGTCATCATTAGCGAATACGCTACTTTAGCCGTGACCGGCCGGCCTATTCGTGGCAAGGTAGTGGGGTGACCACGACGGAAGCAATCAAGCTGCTGGAGATGTTCCGGGCGGGCGGAGTCGGCCGTGATGAAGTCCTGCGCAAGTTTCAAGCGGCGCCCGTAGCGGACCTCGGCTTCGCGCAAGTCGATACTCACCGCGCGCTGCGGAGGGGGTTCCCCGAAGTCATCTTCGGCGCCGGCAAGACGCCAGACCAGGTGGTGAGAATAGCGGCCAAGCTGTTCGCCTGCGAGCAGCGCGTGCTGGTCACCCGCGTCGCACCCGAGCACGCGCGCAAGCTCCGCCGCAAGTTCAAGCGCGCCGTTTACCACGAGCTGGCGCGGTGCGTGACCCTCGAGAGCAAGCCCTTGCCCAAACGGCCCGGAACCATCACGGTGGTCTGCGCCGGCACCAGCGATTTGCCAGTGGCTGAAGAGGCCGCCGTGACCGCCGAGATCATGGGCAATCGCGTGGAGCGAATCACCGATGTGGGCGTGGCCGGCGTGCACCGGCTGTTTGGGCGCCTGGAGACCATTCAGCAGGCGAACGTGATCATCGTCGTCGCGGGGATGGAAGGTGCGCTGCCGAGTGTAGTGGCCGGTTTGGTGTCGAAGCCGGTCATCGCGGTGCCAACGAGCGTGGGCTATGGCGCAAACTTCAGCGGGCTCGCGCCGTTGCTCGGCATGCTCAACAGTTGCGCTAGCGGCTTGACTGTCGTGAACATCGACAACGGCTTCGGCGCCGGTTATGCCGCGAGCCAGATCAATGCGCTGGCGGCGGTCTAACATGAAGACCCTCTATCTCGATCTGAGCAGCGGCATCAGCGGCGATATGTTCATCGCCGCCCTGATTGATCTGGGGGTGGATGCGCACCAACTAGAGCGCTCGCTCCAGAAGCTACGGCTCGAAGGATATCACCTGCACGTCAAGCGCGGACACAAAGCCAGCCTCGAAGGGGTGAAGTTCGATGTGCACCTGGCGAGCGAGCATGACCACGGGGCCCAGCCGCACGCGCACGACCACACTCACGCGCACGGCCACGCCCACACGCACGAACATGGCCGCAACTTTACTCAGATACGGCAGTTAATCACTGCGAGTCAGCTATCCGACTGGGTGAAACAGAAGTCGGTGGCAGTTTTCGAGCGGCTCGCGGTGGCCGAAGGCAGGATTCACGGACTGCCACCGGAGCAGGTGAGTTTCCATGAGGTCGGCGCGGTGGACTCGATTGTCGATATTGTTGGGGCGTGCATTGCGCTGGAGATGCTGGGCAAGCCGCGCGTCGTGGCGAGCCCGGTCGTCGAGGGGACCGGCTGGATTGAGTGCGCGCACGGACGCCTTCCGATTCCCGCGCCGGCGACACTCGCGATCCTGGGTGCGCGCGGCATAGCGTTGTCGCAATGCGACGAGCCGAACGAGCTGGTCACTCCCACGGGCGCGGCGCTGTTGGCGGAGTTCGTCGAGGCCGTCGGCCCGATGCGGGAACTGGTGACGGAGAAGATCGGCTATGGCCTGGGCACCCGCGACAACCCGAGGCGGCCCAACGCGCTGCGAGCCATCCTCGGGGAGTTGAGGGTCGAGCGTCGGGGGTCGAGCGCCGGAGCGGAGGCGCATGATTGGGAGACCGATACCATCGTCGTCCTGGAAGCGAACCTGGATGACATCAACGCCGAGATATTGGGCAACTTCATGGAGAATGCGCTCGCCGCCGGTGCCCTGGACGTGTTCCACACCGCAATCCAGATGAAGAAGAACCGCCCCGGCGTGTTGTTGACGGTGTTGTGCGCCGAGGCGGAGGCGGACAAGTTCTCCGAGTTGCTAATGCGCGAGACCAGCACGTTCGGCATCCGCCGCTATACCGCCGAGCGGCGCAAGCTCCGCCGCGAGTTTATAACGGTGCAGACCCCCCACGGCAGCGTGACCGTGAAGCTGGGCAAGCTGGATGGCAGGGTCCTTCAGGCCGCGCCCGAGTTCGAATCGTGCAAGAAGCTGGCTGCGCAGGCAGGAGTGCCCATCAAAGAGGTCTATGACGCCGCCCTTCGCGCCTTCCCATCTTCCCTGTTGAAATGATTGACCCCGATCTACTGAAGATCCTGTGCTGCCCGGAGACGCATCAGGAGGTGCGGTTGGCGGAACCGGCGCTCATCGACAAGCTGAACGGGCAGATTGCCGCCGGCAAGTTGGCCAACCGCGCCGGCCAGCCGGTGAAAGAGGCGATTGAGGGCGGGTTGATTCGGGCTGACGGCAAGCTGCTCTATCCTATCCGGCAGAACATCCCCGTCTTGCTGGTGGACGAGGGCATTCTGCTGACGGGCTGACTACGGTTCTTGCGCACCTGAGAAGCTCTGGCGATTAGGCAATCGGCGCGTCCGGGGCTGCTACAATGCGGACGCCGCCAGTCGCCCGTTGAGCTTTCAGCGCGGCAGAAAGAACGGCCGCGGGGCTGACGGGAAGGCTGTGTTTGCTGAACATAAACAGCGTGTGGCCCGCTGCGATGCAGACGTCATCCCGGAGTGTCGTCCCTTGCACGCGTTGGCCATCCACCCAGGTACCATTCTGCGAATTCAAGTCCTTGACCAGGAAGCGGTCACCCTCGCGCCAAATCATGAAATGCCGCCGCGAGAGCGTGTCATCACGGATGGTAATGTCGGCCGTCTCATCGCGCCCAACGGCCGTCGGTTGGTCGCCGATTGCCCACCGCTGCGCCACTGCGCCGTCTTCCGCCAAAAGATATAAGTCCGCCATACTCCATTCCTCCCGAACGGGCTGCCGCGGCACCAGAACGGCACGACAGCCTCTAACTAACTAGACACTCCAAGGCGGCCAAAAGTTACAGTCTCTTTTACTTTAGTTCAGCACATCCGGGCGTTCCTTGTAGCTCTTGAGCACCAGCTCGCCGAAGATCGTGTTGGCCCAGGCGAACCAGGAGCGCGTGAACTTGCTAGGGTCGTCCTTGTTAAACGCTTCGTGCATGAAGCCAGTGCCGGCGTGGGTCTTTTGCAGCGTAAGGAGCACTTGCCGCACTTCCTCGTCTTCCATGCTGGTAAGCCCTTGGACGATCAAGCCCAGCGGCCAGATCATGTCCCTTCCAACGTGCGGCCCCCCCGGCCCATTAGCCGCCTTGCCGATGCAATAGTAGGGGTTGCTGTCGGACAAAACGAACCGGCGTGTATTGAGGTAGAGCGGGTCACCGCCCGCGACCGCATCGATATAAGGCAAGGAGAGCAGGCTGGGGACATTGCCGTCGTCGATGCAGTAGTAATCCCCGTAGCCGTCTATTTCGTAAGGGAGAATGCGGCCGAACTTCGCGTGGATGACGACGGCGTATTCACGCAAGGCGTGCTCGACCTCATCAGCCAGGGCGCGGCATTGGGTGGCGGAGTCCTGATCATGATGGATTTGGGTTAACAACTCGGCCGCCTGGCGAAGGCTCACTACCGCAAAGAAGTTGGACGGGACCAAATACGGGAAGACCGTCGAGTCGTCGCTGGGGCGGAACATGGAGCAGATCAGGCCCACCGGTTTGGCGGGCCGGCCATAGCCGCCACCGGCCAGGGTGTCGGTTTGGGTCTCAGTGCGGCGCTGGAAGCGATAAGGTCCCTGCCCGTTCTTGCGCTGCTGTTCCCGAAACGTCTGGAGCGTCAGCAGAATCGCGTCCCGCCACGCGGCATCGAGCGGGGAGCGGTCGTTCGTGGCCTTCCAATAGTGGTAAGCCAGGCGGATCGGATAGCAGAGGGAATCGATCTCCCACTTGCGCTCGTGGACACCAGGCTTCATCTCCGTGCGGTCGCTCTTCCAATCGCTCACCTTCTTCTCGTCTTTGTAAAAGGCGTTGGCGTACGGGTCCTTCAGGATGCAGCGCGTCTGGCGATTGATCACCCCGGCGATCAACTGCTGCAGGTTGGAATCATTCTTCATCAGCGGCAGGTAGGGCCAGACCTGGGCCGTGCTGTCCCTCAGCCACATCGCGTCAATATCACCCGTGATCACGTAGGTGTCGGGCCGGCCATCGATGACCTCGAAATCGACCGTTGTGTCGAGGGTGTTCGGGAAGCAATTCTCAAACAGCCAGGCCAGCTCCTTGTTGCCGATCCGGGTCTTAATGGTGTCGATGATCCGCTCCACGGCGCGGCTCTGGAACTTACGCTTGGGTTCCGGGGTGCGGACCACTGGGAAACCCTTCTCAGCAGCCCCGCTTACCGAGCCGAGCATCGCGCCCGCGGCGAGGAACGAGGTGTTGCGAATGAAGTGTCTTCGGTTCATAGCGAGTAGGGATCTGGTTTCAGGTGCAATGGTCTGTAGTGCATTAGTTCGAGAAACTGCCGACCACATTCAGGTTAGACGCGCGGTAAGTCGCGTCCAGTAAATTCTGGCCTGGCTCTTGAGCGAAGCGAGCACGCGGGTGGCCTTGGTCGCGGACAGCGCCGTTTAAACAGGCAGTGCGCAGCCCAGGGCGCAGAAGGGCGCCGGGGGCGGAAGCAGTTGGGGCATGGCCCAAGCCCGAACCGGCTCTGGTCAGTGATCAGTGATCAGAAGTTGGAGGGCCCTACGCGGCTCACTTCGGCGACCGCTGCAGAGGATCCCAAAAGTGCGAGTTGATAAGTGCCTGGGCGGATCCATCTGCGGGATTGGCCGGGGGATTGATGGTGATGCTCTTGCGGGCCTCCGAGTGCCCGTCGTTAAATGACACCACCGCCATGCCGAGGTGGCGCTTGGGCTCGACCCCTTCGTAGGTCGGGAAGGAGCTGTGCGCCACCACTGCCGGGTCCATACAAGCGGACTCCCACCAGAGGCTGCTGCTCCACACTGGAGGGTTCCCGTACGGCTGCTTGTCGCCAATAACCAGATTATCCGAGGGTCTGACAATGGCGCTCCTTTTGAAGGAGACACCCACCGGGAAAGCGATCCCGCCGACGACAAGGTCGTCCGGGCCGTAGGGATGGTGTCCGAGGAAGTAGCCATTGTAACCATAGCCGACCAGGTTGCAGTCGAAGGCCCATTGCCAGGTGGTCCCATCGTCCAGCCGTTTTCCATTGATGGCGGGGTCGTGGAACAGGTTGCTTCTACCGCCGATATAGGGCACGATGGTTGTGCCCCACCAATTGTTCAGCGATAGACTGGCATCGTCGGTGTTCAGATTCTGGTTACGGTGAGCGGGAAAGATATCGAGGTAGTCGTCCGTGTAAAACTGCATGAACAGGCCGATCTGCCGGAGGTTGTTCAGGCAGCAGGTACGCTGTCCCTTGGCCTTGGCCCGCGCCAGCGCGGGCAGCAACAGCGCCGCCAAGATGGCGATGATGGCAATCACAACGAGCAGCTCGATCAAGGTGAAACCTGAAAGGGGAAAGCTGCCGCCATTGCCGTTGGCCCTTCGGAAGAACCACGCTTTCCGGCCAAAACGGCCAGGACTCGACTGAGAGAACTTGCTCATTGTGAATCTCCGCCGGGCAACGAAGCCACCGGCGGAATCGGCTTCCATGCTGAACCAGCGACCGATACTACCGAGAGTTTAGCATTTCGGCCTGCGCTTGCAAGGAAAAATCTGACAGGAAGTTTGGTCACGGCAAGAACCTTGGCTATTTCGGGCTGACACGGGTAAGAACGGAGCAGCCAAAGACCCCGCCGGCCATCTTCCCCGGGCGGGCCTGAAACTTGAGCGTGATTTTCTGTTTGCCTTGCGTGAGCCGCTCTGGAAGAGGGTAGGTTTCCTCATAAAACTCACCTGGGCGATTATTGTCCAACTTCTGATTCGCCAGCTCTTCACCATCCACCAACAACCGGAACTCGCGTCCGCCGGTGTCCCCGCCCCAGTACTTCACGCGCAGTTCTTGCGGCCGGCCCGGGAGCACCTTCAATTCCCACGAGAACCAGCCGCCGTCCACGGCGTGACGCCAGCGGCTCTCACCGGGCCAGGTGTTCTCACCCTGCACCCGGTGCTCGCGTTCATTCTGTTCGTCCCCGGGCAGCACGCGATCCACGGTGCGCCGCGAGAGCGCCTGGCGCTGCTCCTGGTTGGACTGCCACTCGTTTGGGCCGAACGCGTTCCAATAGACTTCATACTTGCGATTCCCATGTACGCGGTAGAGCGGCTCCAGCGTCACGCGGTTAGCGCTCGACTCCGCGAGGCGCAAGACCTGCGCTGCTCCGCCAAAGCAGCCAGGGCTTGATGGCAATGGTTCAAGGCTCGCCGACAGCCGGCCCAGGTCTCCAAGGAAAGCCGGGTAATCGGCGTCGTTGATCTGGAGCCCTGCCGTGTCCGCGCAGAGCACCAAGGGACCATGCAGGAACGCGAAGCGGCGCGGGTTATCGTGAAAGCCCTCCGTCCGGAGGCTGAAAGGCATCGAGACTTCCAGAGTGTCACCGCTCTGCCAACGCCGCGCTACCGTGGCGTAACTGCAGGGTGTGCTGGCATCGGCCTGCCGCACGCCATTGACTTTGAGTTCGAAGCCGGCGGTCGCCCAGTGCGGATGCCGAACGTTAACCCGGAGCTCGATGGCTTTGTCACAAGCAAATACAAAACGGGCGCGACCCTCGTCCGGGCACTTCGTTTCCTGGCGCAACGTGAGGCCCGCGTTGGGCCAGTGCAGGACCGACGCGATGAACAGGTTCACCCAGAGATTTGTTTCGCCCTGGTGAAAGTAGATGCTGTCCCCATACTTGGCGTGGTTCTCAATACCGGTGCCGGTGCAGCACCAGAAGCTGTCCTCGGGGGTGCAATACTCTTTTGCCCCGCGGCTCAAAGGAAGGAAATAGCACATCATGCCATCCACGGGATTTTGCGAAGCAAGGATGTGGTTATACAGTGCCCGCTCGTAGTAATCGGCATACGCCGCCCGCGGCTCCCAGCAAAACAGATGCCGCGTCAGTTTAAGCATGTTGTAGGTGTTGCAGGTCTCACAGGTGTTCGGGCCGATAGCCTGCGAGAGCTTTTCTTTGGCGGAAAACATCTCGCCGCTGCTGTGGCCGCCGACCACGTACGACCGCTCGTTGACCACGGTGTCCCAGAAGAACGAGGACGCCGTCTTGAGCGAGTCTTCGCCGGTCAGTTCATATTCGCGGGCGGTGCCGATGAATTTGGGAATCTGCGTGTTCGCGTGCTTGCCGGTGAGGTCGTCCACGCGCTTCGCTGCCGGGCCAATGATCTCCAGGTGGTTGAACCTCAAGGCGAGCCGCAAGTACTTTTGTTCACCCGTGAACGCATAAAGGTTCGCGAAGGTCTCGTTGATACCGCCATGCTCGACTGCGAGCATCTTCTGCATCTGCTCGTCGGTGAGCTTGTCGGCTCCCATCTTCGTCCAATCGCCGAGCTTGCGGGCGATTCCAAGGGCTTGCGCGTTGTCGCAATAAACGTACATATCGCACAAGCCGGCCAGGAACTTGTGGATTCCGTACCATAATCCCAACGGCGCTTCACCGCGGGTGGTGAAATTGTCCCGCTGGGTATGCAGGTAGCCGGTTCCCAATTTCTCCTGGCATTGTGCAAACCCCGCGACCACCTTGGCAGCATTTGCCTTGAGGCGGTCGTCGCCCGTGCTGGCGTACATCAGGGCGCAAGCTGACAGATAATGCCCCACAAACTGCCCGCAGCCCGCGTAGTTCTCCGCTGCCATCCAGCCGCCATAGGGCTTGGCGGTCGAAGCCAGGCCAGCGTTCCGACGGAAGTCGTGCAGCAATCGGTCCGGGTCGAGCGACAGGAGGTACGCCCGGTCGAGCTCCATTGCGTGCAGAAAGGGACCTTTCAGCAAGCGCACGTCTTGCAGGGGAAACGGCTCCGCCCCGAACCTCACGACCGGCGCCACCCTTTCCTTGTCCGCCGCCACATCGGCAGAGGCCGCGCGAACCGCCAGCGCCAAGGCCAACCAAAGTAAGCCGCCCACGCCGCCCGCCGATGCGGGGAAGCCAATCCTAAGAGAACAGCCCATGCGCGGCATCGTACGCCCTCCAGCGTCAGCGTCAACAGCACACCTCCACCGGAGTCAGGCCGGTTTTCAATCTCCCAAGGGGCTGTGGCAGCCGCACGAGCATCATTCTACATTGGTCATTCTGCCTTCTTCCTTCTCTTGGCGGCAAGGGCGCGGGCGGGGGCAATGGTGCGGGCGTATTCGTCGCGCAGGGCGTGCGGGGTTGGCGGAGGACAGAGGGTGCCGGGCCGGGTCAGAACAACTCATTCGTACTGCTCCCGATCCTCCCCGCGGTTCCGGCGCTTCAAGTGGTCCACTGCCACACTTAAGACAGGCGCTTCTGACCTCTTCTCGGGGCCATTCGCATCCCCGTCCCGAAACCCGTCCGCGAGCCCAACCGTTGCAATCTGGAGCCCCTTAAGCCAGAAACGCCAAAAACAACACCATATCTTGTGCTCGCACAAGGACGGCTGGCGCTACAGGTAGTGTGGCTCGGCCTGGCTCATTCCCGATTGCCGGTACGGCCTCCGAAAGCCCCTTCCCGGCCGACAGGCGAGAACCCGACCCCTACACGATGGGCGCGGGCGATGGTGCGGGTCTTTTCGTCGCGCAAGGCGTGAAGGCGAGCGGCGGAATAGTGTCAATAGTGAGCTTGCTTGACATTCTCATGAGCCGACCCTTTTCGAGCCAAATCCTGGAGAGCCGGGCCGACTTGGCTAAGCGGTTGTTCTAGGGCACCACCAGGGCGACATTTGGGAAGTAACTCCGCACCCGGTCCGGGTCTTGAGCGACAAGCTTTAGCCCTTCCGCCTGCGCGTGCGCGCCAATCAGGAAATCGGGCAGAGGAACCCTGTTGTCGGTTCGCTTGCCCTGCTTTTTGTGGATGAGGCTCGAATCGAACAGAATTTCAAGCCTTTTGCGGGAGAGCTGATCAGGTTGCGGGCGACAGGATTGGCATGCGGGGCGGGGTGGTTTGCCACGTGAGATCTATCTCCGCCGGGGCCGTAAACAAACCGGCTGAAAACATGACAATCTCACGAACCGACCCCCGGGCAAGAAACCAAGCGCATTTCTCATTTGCACCGCCCCGGAAGTGTCAATCGTCAGGACTTGCACGTACTGAGCGCTGCGCGATTACGCCGATTGAACTTCCCGCTAGCGAAGAACTGGAGAACGGCACTATTCTAGGCCATGAACGACACCCGCCGATCCTTCCTGAGAACCTCGACCCTCGCAGCTTCCGCCTTTGTGATCGCGCCCCGGCACGTGCTGGGCGGTCAGGGTCAAACCCCGCCCAGCGAAAAGCTGCACGTTGCCGGAGTTGGCGTGGGCGGCATGGGCCAGAATAATATCCGCGCTTGTGCAGCCGAGAACATCGTGGCCTTGTGCGATGTGGACGCGAACTACGCGGCGAAGGTCTTTGCCACCTATCCCCAGGCCACGGTGTACCGGGATTTCCGCCAGATGCTCGATCGCCAGAAGGGCATCGACGCCGTCATCGTGGCGACGCCCGATCACACGCACGCGCCGATCGCAATGGCCGCCATGCAGGCCGGCAAACACGTCTATGTGCAAAAGCCCCTGACCCATTCCGTGTTCGAGGCCCGCGCCCTCACAGAAGCGGCGCGGAGATACAATGTCGTGACCCAGATGGGCAACCAGGGGCATTCGGGCGATGGCACTCGAGTGGTCCGCGAGTGGATTGCCTCCGGCGTGCTGGGCGCGGTGCGGGAGGTCCACGTTTGGACCAATCGGCCTGTCTGGCCCCAGGGCGTGGAAGTCGAGCGCCCCAAGGAAAGCCCGCCCGTCCCCGCGGGTTTGGATTGGGACCAGTGGCTCGGCCCGGCCCCCGCCCGCCCTTATCATCCCTGTTACCTGCCCGGCACTTGGCGCGCCTGGTGCGATTTCGGCACGGGCGCCCTCGGCGATATGGGCTGCCACCTGCTCGACGCCCCGTTTTGGGCGCTCAGCCTCAAATACCCCGTGAGTGTGGAAGCCACCGTCTCGGCCTACTGGCACGCCGAATGGAAAAAGACCGAGCCGCGCAACGAGAATTACCCCCGCTCGAGCATCGTCCGCTACGACTTTCCCGCCCGCGGCGACGCGCCTCCCGTCACTGTGTCGTGGTGGGACGGGGGCCTGATCCCGCCGCGTCCGCGCAGCCTGGCGCCCGATGAAGAACTGGGTGATGGCGACGGCGGGTCGGTTTTCCTCGGGGAAAAAGGGGTGCTGATCTGCGGCTGTTACGGGCGCCGGCCGCGCGTGTTTCCCCAGGACCTCCCCAAGCCGGCGCCGACCCTGCTGCGCGTCCCTGGCAGTATCGACGGCCACGAAAAGGACTGGGTACGCGCGTGCAAAGACCGCCGGCCCGCCAGCACCTCCTTCGACTACGCCGGACCGCTCTCGGAAATGGTCCTGATGGGCAACCTCGCGGTGCGCTTCCCCAACCGGCAGTTGTTGTGGGATGGCGAAAAGATGCAGGTGACCAACCATCCCGCCGCCAACGCCCTCGTCCGCCGCCAATACCGGGAGGGCTGGACTCTGTGACTGTGCCGGTGGTTTAGGCTCGCGCCGCAATAAATGCCCTTGCTCGCCGCACCCGCTCCAAACCTCAACTGGGGATTGGAGCGGCGGGATGGGCATGCGGAGCGGGGCGGTCAGCGCGGTGTCTTAATCTCCTTTCCTCGCCTTCAACCACTGCGCGACTTGATGATGATCCATCAAATCGCAAGCCGTCAGCCGGTCCGGTTCTATTGAGCAAAGGTCATCGAGACGACCTGCGAGGGAGATAGGCCAAGCTCATCGCAGACCTTTTCAGCTTCTCTGACCAGGTGCTGCTCAATGCGATAACGGACTCGCTCTGTTATGACTCAAATATGCTCGCTTTGTGCTCAGATGCAGGCCCTTTGAAGCCCCCACCGTTCGGCTCCGGTTGCCCTTCCCATCATCGCACCATTATCATCGCCTGCCTTGCCGCCTCAGAGAACGAGCGCCTCGCTTCCCTCTTCGGCCCGGGGCGCCGCCTTGGTCCGGGGCAGGCTCAGGGGGCAGTTGAGGAGGCGACGGAGGCGAAGCAGGGGTTGGCCGGCGCGCACGGGTAGGAAGCGGGAGGTCGCTTTGCCATGCCGTCACCAGGACAAAACCGAGCAGGAGCAGACCAGCCCCCATCGCCGCCAGGCTGACGTAGAGCGCTCCGACCCGGGGCAGGAAGCGGAACTCGACCGTGTGCGCGCCCGGTGGGAGATAGACGCCGCGCATAATATAATTGCACCGCAACAACGTCTCGGGTTTGCCATCCACCGTCACTTTCCAGTTCGGATCGAAGCGGTCGTTGAGCAGCAGCACGGAAGGCGCCGGGCCATCACTCCTGAGCACGATGTCCTTTGGGGCGTAACTGGCAAATTCGACCTTGCCGGCGTTGTCATTGGTACCAGTAGCCGGCGGCGCCGCCGGCAGCCCGCCCGCCACAAACACGCTTTGCTCGGGGTCAAATGACGCGGCGGCGAGCTGGTCCAGCACGGCTTGGTCGTTGGTGATCACCTGCCAATTGGAATACAGTTTCGCGCGGGGCAAGGCCTCAGTGAATTCGATGAGGGCGTAAGCACCATTCGCGGCGGGCGCAGCGGTCAGTTGGTCAGACGGAGCGCCGGTGAATCCCGCCTTGGGCACAAGGTTGAAACGCTCGGCCAGTCGGAATGACGGGTGCGCCGAATTGGATTGCTTATTGAGAGAGGGAAGGAATCCCGCTGCGCCGAGCAGATAACGCGTATTGGTGAGCTGCCAGACGCGGCTGGTCACGCGGAGGAAACCGTTGGCGTCCGGCTTGGTAAAAGCCTTCTCGAAGGCCGCGAGGTCCACCGGCATGCGCGGCATCTGGACGATATCAAGCGATTGGATGTTGTAGTACGGAAACTGGTGCTTCAACCACTGGCTGTTATAAAGTCGCCCGAGCAGGGCAAGCTGCGGCGGCGCGGTGAAGGGTATCATCGCGACGCGGTGCTCATAAGGCTTTTC
>Ga0181518_10002276_pt1 | contig 18622 bp, 17 predicted proteins | sample PEATcosm2014_Bin_28_FD_119751 | JGI IMG/M metagenome (GOLD analysis project Ga0181518, IMG submission 119751) | Peatland microbial communities from MTU Mesocosm Facility, Houghton, MI, USA - PEATcosm2014_Bin01_60_metaG | ecosystem: Environmental > Terrestrial > Soil > Wetlands > Peat | place... | reverse complement strand
CCCGGCCCGGGTCAGCGACCGCTCGATGAGCTCTTCTCGTTCGGATCGGCTGAGCTTCATCCCGACCAGTTTCGACCCGGCAGTCACGTTCTCGGCGATCGACATGGTGGGGAAAGGGTTCGGCTTCTGGAACACCATCCCGATCCTCTTGCGGGTTTCGGTGACGCGTTGGCCTGCGGCGTAGATGTCCTGGCCACCGAGTTTGACCTGGCCTGCCAGCTTGGCCGAGGGCACCATCTCATGCATGCGGTTGAGGATCCGCAGGAAGGTCGACTTGCCGCATCCAGACGGGCCGATAAGAGCAGTGACGGTGCCAGGCGGCATCGAAAGCGACACCCGGCTCAGAACCCGGTTGGTGCCGAACCAGGCCGAGACGTTGATCGCGTCGAGTCGGGCACCCGTGATTCCGGTCGTCAGCTGCGGACCTGAAACGAGGGACTCTGGCCCGATCTCTTCGATTGCCGACAAGCCGACTCCTTCCTCCCTTCCCGGTGAGTCCTTTGGGATCTAAGCGCGGACTCTAGGAGGCCGACCTGACCGTCCGATGTAGCGAGGGCAACAGGAAGGTGGCGCGCAGATGAATTCGATCCAACACGACCAGTCAGCTGTGCTTGAGGACCGTGTACTCCAGGCCGGCCCACCGTCCGAGTTCGACTGGCGGCGACGACGGTTCGGGGGTTGCGTACGCGACCTGGAAGTAGAAGTTGTTGGCCGTGTCGACGATGGCGTGGTAGTAGCCGTGGTTGTAAGGCTTCGTACCTTCCGCCTCAAGAGCCCCTGGAATGCGAGGGAAAGGCTTGAGCGTGGCCCCTGCATAGCTGAGGATGCTCGGTCTCGTCTGGGCGAAATAGGCGCTGGCGTCTCTGGGGGACCTGAACTCGATCACCGTGACGATCAGCCCTTCGTCTGTGCCGGAGTTCACGTAGTTCTGCTTGAAGCCCGCGACGAACCCGAGCCTCGATGGCGACCGTACCCCGCCGAACTGGTCGAACAGTGCCCGGCTTATGGCACCCGAGGCATGCGGTGTGGGGTCGATCTCGTAGCCGTAAGGGGCGGGCAAGATCCTGGTCGTCAACTGGCGAATGGTCAGCAGCGCGGGAGCGGCCGGCATGCTGTGACCCGAATTGCACGCCGCGCCCGCGAGCGCTATGAGGAAGATCAGGACTGCACCCCTCAGCCTAGTTGGCCGGATTCTTGATGTGCAGGTACTTGGGGTGGCATCCAGACCGGTAAGCGCGATCGGCGCGGCCTTTAACGTGGTCTTGGTAGTGAGCATTTCAGTGGCAGGATAACTCGGGCCGGGCCGCTGAAAGCATCGCGCTACGGCGGCGAGTATGACTCGCCGGAAGCTGACTACCGGGGCAGCGGTAGCGGCGGTGGTCGTAGGTGGCGCGTTGTTCGAATTGTCTGGCACACCGGGGAGGCAGTCGGCCATCCCTCCGGCGCCACCGACAACGGGGTCGAGTCCGCTGACTTTCGATGCCCCCGCTGGTACGCCGGCAGCCATCGGTTCCGGCACGACCACGGGCGCGCCGGTTGTGAGCTGGAAGGTGAGCGGATCGTGCCTGAGATCCGGTCGGATTTTCCTGTGCAAAGTTACAGTCATGGCATCGAATCACCTGCAGTCGGGGGGCTTCGTCGATGTGTTCCCGGGTCCCATTCGACGCCTGAGTGCAGCGACAGCTCTTTGGGTCCATGCCGAGCGGCGAGCTGAGCTCGCCGTCCCGCCGGACGAGGAGCGGACCTCGAACCGCCGACTTCCACGTTGCGAAGGCCGATTGGGCCATGGCGCTGCCAGCGATGCTGATCGAAAACGGGAATGGAACATTCCGCCAGCCGCAAGTATGAGAGCACGTCGCCCCCGCGTGGCCGCGCAGAGCCACATCATGTCATCGACCGACTTGGCCCGAGCAGTAGCTTTGATGACACCTGTTGGACGTGACGGTGGGTTGTGCTGACTGGTCGTCGCCGAGGCAATCGGGCTGTCACGTGATGGTCAAGACCTTGCCAGTTCCCCGGCCCCCGCCGCCGGCGGTGCCGTTGACAACAGTGACCGGCAGGTCCTTGCCTGTTTTCGCGCTGGGGGCCACCTTCATGAGCGCGGTGATCCTGGTGGAACTGACCACCTTGCCCTTGCTGAACGTCACCCCAGTGGGACCTGTGAGGGTCGCTCCGCTCAGGAAGCCGGTGCCTGTGATCCTCACCGAATACGACGCTCCGGGCCTCACTGACGACGGCGTGATCGACTTCACCGTGGGGGAAGCGACGATGGTCAAGACCTTGCCAGTTCCCCGGCCCCCGCCGCTGGCGGTACCGTTGACAACGGTGACCGGCAGGTCCTTGCCTGCCTTCGCGCTGGGGGCCACCTTCATGAGCGCGGTGATCCTGGTGGAACTGACCACCTTGCCCTTGCTGAACGACACCCCAGTGGGACCTGTGAGGGCGGCTCCGCTCAGGAAGCCGGTGCCTGTGATCGTCACCGACTTCGACGCTCCGGGCGTCACTGACGACGGCGTGATCGACTTCACCGTGGGGCCGGCGATGATGGTGAGGCAAGTCGTGCACGAACCCGAGCCCACCGAGTCGGCGACGGTGACAGTGCCGGCTCCAACCTTCGCCGACGAGGCGACGTTCGCTTTGGCAGTGATGGTGGTGGAGTTGGCCACGCTCACCGACGAGAAGCTAATTCCAGCGACCCTAACCGTAGCCCCGGTGACGAACTCGGTGCCGGTGAGGGTGACGCCGATGTTGGATGCACCCTGGCCAAGCCGCGTCGGTGAGAACTTGGTCACCGTCACTGTCGGAGTGGAAGAAGTGATTGTGTAGGGAACCGTGTTCGACTTGGACCCGCCGATGATCATTGCTGTGGCGGTGTTGGCTGCAGTCTCATCGCCCAGTTTGGGCACGAAGTCAGCGGTGTAGCTGTGGTTGCCAACGGCGGGGGTGATGATCTTGCTTGCTGCGCCCGACGCGACTTTCACCGGGGAGCCCAGCATCGTCGTGCCGTCGAAGAACTGGACCACGCCCGCGGCGCTGGAGGGCTTCACAGCGGTCGTCAGGGTGACCTGGGTGCCGGAGTGCTGAGGGCTGGCGAGCGACGGTGCCAGGGAGGTGGAGGAATGACTGACTAGCGGGAACAGCTCGGCCCAGCCGTGTACCGGGACGGTAGTGCCATCGACGGTGATCGGCGACGATGTCATGTTGTAGCCGATGTCGGTCTCCCAGTAGGTGCCGGGCGCGTTGCCGGCGCCGCGCGGACCTGAGTCGGTCAGGCGGACCTGGATGGTGTTGGCGTAACCCGCGGTCGTGTCGGGCACGTTGGAGGAGAGCCAGGTGCTGATGTTGGCTGTGGTGGGTGCCACCGGGTACTTCGTCGAGCCGGTGGCGAAGGCCACGAGGTCAGCCGGGGTGCCAGTGGGCGGCGGGCTGAAGCTCGTCGTGGAGCCCTCAGACGTGCCGGTCCAGCTGGCTGGAAGCAGACCTTGCCGTGGGTTGTAGAAGTTGACGGTGGCCAACGTGGCACCAGAGTCGGCAGCGGTGCTGGCCACGACGTAGGCGAACGGGCTGCTCAGGTCGCCGGTCCCGCTGGTGACCTGGTTGCCGCTGGCATCGTAGAAGGTCAGGTTCCCGTAGGGGGGCGCGGCGTTGGCGTCGGGTTCCCACGTCGGGCTCTTCGGTCCGGAAGCGGCACTCACTCCGACCATCAGAGGTGTCCCCAACATCAAGAGTGATATCCCCGTCAGTACAGCGGATCTTGCCCAGCGCGATTCCCGCATGCGATTCCCCTATGACCTAGAAGGCAGTGACGGCCATACTAACGGGTCCCGGCCCGGATTCGCAACCGAAGGATTTAGCTTTGTTTCGTCATCGACCGTTCACTTATTTCATATCCAACGTTCATCTATTCGTGTCGACTATTCACCTGTTGATATCGAACGTTCACCTGTTCGTAAACGCGATAAGTAGTCATCTGTGGTGGGACCGGTAGGGCGATAGCGGATCGGCATCCGATACAGAGCGACGGTTTCGGGTGCCAAAACGCTGGCCGCGGCGGATACCCGAAGCCAGCAGCCTCGTCGACTCGGACACACCCCTACCGGAGCGGCAGCGCGAGAATCAACAACATGGCCGAACCATGGACGATCGACGAGCTGGCCCATGCAGGTCACGAGCACCTTGACCCAGCGTTCGTGGCCAGCTTCGATGACAAGCAAGGCCGCCCCGATCCTGCCGAGGACCTCGCTGTCCTCTCTGGTAGCGGTCTTGGCAAGGAGTCCACCGTCGTCGACCTGGGCGCGGGGACCGGACAATTCGCGCTGCCCGCAGCCCGTGACTTCGGAAAGGTGATCGCTGTCGACGTCTCACCGGCGATGCTGAAAGTGCTGCGTAGCCGGGCAAGCGAGCTCGGCCTCGACAACCTCGATTGCATCCAGGCGGGGTTTCTGAGCTACGAGCATGCGGGACCGCCAGCGGACGCGGTGTACACAAGGAACGCCCTGCACCAGCTTCCGGACTTCTGAAAGGTGCTAGCGCTGACTCGCATCGCGGCATTCATGCGATCCGGCGGCGTCTTGCGATTGCACGATTTGATCTACGACTTTCAGCCGTCCCAGGCCGGAGCGGTGTTTACGCGTTGGTTCGGCAACGCCGCCACTGATCCCACGCAGGGGTACACGAGCGAGGACTTCGCCGAGCACATCCGCACTGAGCACAGCACCTTTCGCTGGCTCTTCGAGCCGATGCTCAGCGCTGCCGGGTTTGAGATCGCGACCGCGGACTTCGATGGATCGGTGTACGGAACCTACACCTGCATCAAGACCTGAGGCAGCCGAGGCAATCGGATCGCAGCGGCGCTGATGGTGGCTTCGCTCCGACCCAGAACTGAGGACCGGGCTGGGGTCTGCTTTCTATCTTGATGACGGTCTGCACCGTATGATCGACCGGGCAAAGCCGAGACCTCTTCCCTTCTGGCTTTCCCGGCGACTCCGGCGCTCACAGGGAGGTGTGGAAAGCGATGAGTGAAACCGAGCGGCCACTGGGCGAGTCGGGTGTGCGCGTGCCGGCACTCGGGATTGGCACCAACCGGTGGACTAGCGGCGAGCCGGGCCAGGCCCGCCTGAACGAGACGCTGGCGGCGGCAGTCGATGTGGGGATGGGGTTTTTCGACACTGCCGAGGTCTACGGCTTCGGCCGGTCGGAGCGGGCCTTGGGGGTGGCGGCCGGGCAAGACGGCCGACCGGTCGTGTTAGCCAGCAAGTTCGCGCCGCTGCCCGCCCGGCTCACGGCCGCCCAGTTCGACTCCGCACTTGACAGGACGCTGGAGCGGCTCGGACGGGGATCGCTGGACCTCTACTACGTGCACTTCCCCTACTCCCTCCGCGGAATGGATACCTGGATGAACGCTATGGCCAAGGCGGTGGAGGCCAAGAAGATCCGAGCCGTGGGGATCAGCAACTGCAACGTGGCGCAAATGCGGAAGGCGGCCGACGTGCTGGCCCACTACGGCATACCTCTCGCGGCCAATCAGGTCCAGTACAGCCTGCTGCACCGCGCGCCCGAGACAAACGGCGTCCTCGAGGCCTGCAGCCAGATGAACGTGGCCCTCGTCGCCTACCGGCCCATGGCCGGCGGTGCCGTCAGCGCTGACCCGGGCAAGAGGAAGGGCCCAGCTGGCCTTGCGGACACACTCCAAGAAGTGGCGGCCGCCCATGATGTGGCCACTCTTCAGGTGGCACTCGCCTGGCTGCTCAAGCGAAACGACCACGTGATCGCAATCCCCGGAGCCACCAAACCCGACCACGTCAGGCAGAACTCGCGCGCCCTCTCTCTGGAACTAAGCGACGAGGAATTCGCTTCAATCGATCGGGCATCGACGTCGGCCAGATAGCACCCGCTGCGGCTCGGAGTTCGGGCACGTTCCGTTTCGCGACTGACCAGGAGTGCAGATCGACGGCGATGCGCTGGTCTGACCGGCGATGAGTACTATCGGTCGCCCCCGCCACGAACGCCGCGACGATATAGGTCGCCTGCCTGTCCAACGACGCCCGTGCGCGGTCATATTGCATCGTCGTTCACGGATCGGCGTGCGACGCCGCCTCCTGCACCTCGCGGAGCGGCACCCCGGCGTCAAGCGCTGCGGTGATGAAGGCGTGGCGAAGCGTGTGCGGGCTAACAAGCTTGGTGATCCCCGCACGCCGAGCGACGCGTCGGACGATCCGGCCCGCGCCTTAGCGGTCCAGGCGGCTGCCGTCAGCGGCGAGGAAGACCGGTCCCTCGCACCGCTCGCCGACTGTGAGGTCGACCGCGCTGGCCGTGCGTGGGGCGAGCGGGATCGTGACGACCTTGCCGCTCTTGCACACGATGGTGAGGTTTCGACGTCCGCGTTCGAGACCAAGCGCCTCGAGTTCGGCACCCGTCGCCCCTGAGACCCGCAGTCCGTTCAGGGCGAGCAAGGAGATGAGGGCGTGCTCCACGCCGCTCCGAGCCCGGCGGTCGCAAGCAGAGATCCGAGTTCGTTGCGATCGAGCCGGTAACGTGCGACTCGTAGTCGAGGCGGGGCCGGCGGACAGGAACCGCAGGCGCGTGCTCGAGAGGCTCATCATCGACGGCATAGCGGTAGAAGCCGGCGACGGTGCAGAGTCGCCGGGCAACCGTCGCGCGAGCCCGGCCGCGCTCCTCGAGGTCGCGGCCGAAGTACTCGATGGCCGCGCGCCTCGAAGAGGCGGACGTTGTGCTCCTCGCACCAAGCGGCGAACTGGCGAAGGCAAGCGGTGTACGCCTCTCTGGTGAGTCCGCTGCAACCAGCAAGATAGCCAGCGAGCGCGAGCCGCTCGGCATCGCTGAACACGGGCTGTGAAACGACGACGGCAGTTGACAGCATCGTGGTGGTCATGGCGCACCTCAAGGTCGAGCTGAGACCCGGGGATGGATCGACCGCGTCCCAGCGACGATGAGAGGCCACGGTAGATCGCCGTACTCGCGCACAGTCGACGACCCGGCAGTCTAGGTGACGCGCGCTGTACTGCCGTTTAGCGTGCACCGCCTCCTGTCCGCTGAGCGTCGTTATGCGCCGCCGAGCTGACATTCGAGGGTACCCGGCCTCATGTGATACTCGGAGCGTGATCGAGGAGCACTCAGGACCTACCATCCGGCAAGCGCGTCCTGAGGAGTACCCCGGGCTGCGCAGGATCGAATTCGAGGCGGACCGACTGTTTACATCCTTAGGGATCGGACCTTTCACCAACGACGACGCGGAGGACCACTTCGACCAGGCCGCGCTGGTCCTTGTCGTCGGCGACCCACCCGTGGGATTCGTGTGTGTCGAGTTGGTAGACGGGATCCCCCACATCTGGCAGCTCGCGGTACATCCGGACCACGGTCGCCAAGGTCTCGGGCGCGCTCTCGTAGAAGCCGCCTGCGAATGGGCAAGATCAGAACGGTTCGACGCGATCACGCTGACCACGTATCGGGATGTTCCCTGGAATGGACCGTTCTACGAGTCGCTCGGCTTCGTCACTCTGGACGTCCTCACGCCTGGGCTGCATGCAATCCGTGAGCACGAGCGCGCCATTGGCGACGACGACTTCGGCCCTCGGGTGGCGATGCGACTCGCTCTCTGATCTGAGCCACTACCACTCGTCTCTATCCACCTGAGACGTAGCCCTAAAGAACCGGGCTCAGGTAACTCAGAACGAGCACTCAGAATCTCGTCGCGACTCCGATTCGGGCCGCGCCGGATCGATTGTGGGCGCGCTCTGCCCCTGGCGGTCTTCCGACGACTTCGTCCCAAGCTTGGCTGGTTGTGCGGCACGACGAGCCCCCGCTGATCTGTTGGGGGGTCGGAGTGATACAGCCGCGGGGTACAAGTGGTTAGCAAGTTCTCGGCGATAGATCGCCCGATGTCAGCCAGCTACCCAGAAGGCGACCGTGAACAGCATCACCGAGACGCGCAACCGCACGGCGCGCAGACATCCGCCAAACAGCCCCGCCGGTTCAGCCCAACAGCCCAACGAACCCGAGGGACAGCTGACCCCGGTGGAGTGGTTCGTTGCCGAGATGGCGAAAGAACTCGGCCTGGGACAACGCCCCGTCGACGCCCGCTGCCGCCGCATCCTCCTACGGCTCACCTCTTGGGCGACCTCCCAAGGCCTGCCGCTCGAACGCGAGGCCGTGCTCGACCCCGACGCCGTCGAGCGCTTCTGCCAGCTCGCCCTCGCCAATGACCGCTCAAGGGCGACCTTCCGCTCCGACCTGCGCCGGATGGGCCCCTTGCTCACGCGGTCGGCACCTTGGGAGCCGCGCCCTGCTGCGATGGCCACCCGCAACGTCGCCCCTCCCTACAGCTGCTCCGAAGTGGAACTGCTGCGATCCGACGCCGCCAACCAGCCGACTTGGGCCCGGCTTCGCGGGGCGCGGGCTCTTCTTGCGCTCGGACTTGGAGCAGGTCTCGACGGCCGCTGGGTTGCCCAGGTCGAAGCGCGCAGTGTTACCCGGCGCGGCAATGTCGTCGAGGTGCGAGTGGGCGAGCCGGCCGCTCGTCTGGTTGTCGTCCGCGCCGAGTGGGAGGACGAGGTCATCGATCTCGCAAGGACCGCAGGCTCGGACTACCTGATCGGGGGACGTTCTGGGGCGAGAAACCGCGTTGCCGACCTCGCCAAGCGCCTCGTGCGCCCGGCGGGCCACCCCCGCCTCAGTCCCGCCAGGCTGCGCTCGACATGGCTCCTTTGGCACTTGGAGGCCGGCACACGCTTGCCCGAGTTGTGCCGCGCGGCGGGGTTGCAAGGCTTCGAAGTCCTTTCCGACCTCCTACCCCTCGTCGGTGCGTTGGAGCGCAGTGAGGAGGTCGCGCAGCTTCGCGGTGGTGCGCGATGAGCCGCCCGCCGCTAGACCTGAGTGGTCGTCGCCGGCCGACGACCGAGGAGCTCAGCCTCGCCCGCCAGATCGTCCGGCGTTCGGGCATCGTAGAGGCGATGTCTCCCCACGTCGACGCCGAGGTCGGTCGGCCCCGGCGCCTTCCCCTGGAGGCACTCCTCGTCGCCTTCCAGATCAATGCCCTTCAGCGCTGCCACCAGGCGCATCTGATCGACATCGCCCGGCTCCTCAACGCGCTCAGCGATGAGGAGCGAGAGAAACTCGGAATCAAGAGCTGGGACGAGGAGGAGGCCTACGCGCGCGTCACATGGCTGTTCTCCAAGCTTTGCCGTGTCCTTGACTCGGGTCCAGACGGCCTCGGCACTGAGTGGTTCGCCAACTGCCTCGCTCGCGCATCGGTGCCGAAGAGGTACCTGAAGAGCCGGTCGGTGGCGGTCGACGGCACCGACGTCGAGACCTGGGGAGCATTCCAGGGCTCGATCACGACGGTCGAGTTCGACGGTGAGGCTGCAGAGACCCAGCTCATAGACGGCCCGCCGTCACCCTCGCGCACCACAAGACGCGCCAAGGTACTCGCCATTGGCAAAGACGGCCGCAAGCAGTACACCCCGGACCCGGACGCCCGTGCGGGGCACCGCTCAGCCAACGGCCAGCACAACGCCGGCCCCTACATCGGCTACGAGCTCCACTTGGCGGTCCAGGTGCGAGACGTGCGCTGGACCGACTACATCGAGCGGACCACACTCGGGCCCGAGGTCCCGAACCTGATCACGACCGTGGTGCTGACCCCGGCGGGCGCACACCGGGCGAAGTCGGTCGTTGCCCCGCTGATTAGTGCCAAGCGTGCAGGTCACGAGATCACCGACGTCGTATGGGACCCGGGCTACTCGCTGTGCACCCCTGAGACGACTACCTACCCGCTTTCTCGGGCAGGCATCGAACAGACCTTCCAGCTGGTCATGTCGCAACGCGGGATCCGGCCTTTCTCCAAAGAGGCCATTTTGATGGACGGCCAGCTCTTCTCCACCCTTCTCCCGAACGAGCTCAGAGACCTCGCCACGGCTCCGATGAAGGCGACAGGGGCGTACAGGCGCGCCTACGAGGAGCCGTTCAACAGGAGAGCTCGCTGGAGACTCGTTCGCCACGCCGGTCCCGACAAGGACGGTGTGACACGGTGGCGCTGTCCGTTCTGTGCAGGGCTTCTCCGGAGTCGGAACTTCCCGAAGACGATGCGCCGCTCGCTTAAGGCACCGTTGGTGATCCTCCCCGCATCACAGCAGCGCTGCTGTTGCGGCACCGTCTCGGCACCGCCGGCGGACCTGCCCCTTGTGCAGAAGATCCCCTTCGGGACCACGGCGTGGCGCATCTCGATGAACCGCCGCATGGCCGTCGAGTCGGTTAACGCCGCCCTCAAGGGTGGATATGTGAACTTGATCCGGGGGTTCTTTCGTGTCTTCGGCCTCGTGAAGATCACCGCCCTTCTCGGCTTCACGATCGCCGCCGTCAACCTGGACCGGATCCGCTCACATGAGGCAAAGCTCGCCGAAGGGCAGGATCAACCGGCACGCCGCAAGCGGCGCCGCGTCGGCACCTGGCAGGACATGATCGGCTACCTCGAAGAGGTGCCGACCTTGTCCGCCGGCCCACCGGGCTAGGCGACTTCTTCTTTCCCAGATTCGTTCAGCTGGGGCTTTGGCGCGCCCGGATTCACGCGCGTGGCCACCGCGCCCTGCAATCGGCCTCGGATCCGGCGACCGGGAGACTGAATTCGAAGCGATCGAGACGCCAAAATGCCCGCCTGTCGGCCTTCAAGGGAGTTTTGTGAACACGAAGGCGCGAATTCCATGAACATCCCCTGGAGGCGGCGCCCAGAATCGAACTGGGGTACAGGGCTTTGCAGGCACAAAAATGCGTTCCTGGACGTCCACCAGTGTCCATGAATGCGCAGTTCAAGTGCATATTCGATCGTCGACGTACACCAGCGTTCGGGAGGGTCCCGCGCCATCCTCGCGCCAACGGATCATCTCGCGGTTGGGGGCGAATCAATGGTTCCCTCTCATGGTGATTCTCGACCCAGGCGGCGTCAGCAGTCGGTCGGTGCTCAACCCGTCCAGCTGTCCGCGTCAGGCGACGATTTCGGTGTTGATCGCCCCGGCGAGTGCCACGCTAGACGCGGAGGTATACGGTGCGATCGCTGTAGTCGGTCCGGGGCATGTCGCGGGCCTGCCCGGCCAGATGAAGCTCATGGCCGATCTACAGACCAGCACTGTGCTGCACGTTCGAGGAGCGATGGCCGGCACGGGCATCGGGATCAAGGTAACTGCTTGTGACCATCTTTGCTGAAAGCGAGAACCTTGGCGCGTTTCGAGCATGAGGTCCAGGACGTGACCACACAGCCGTCCTGGACGCCCGCTGGCTCACACCGGACCATGCGAGACGTACTCACCTCCTCCGGCTCGGAACCAACCTCGTTGGGGCGGAGTGATCGAGAGCGATAGGTTTACGGGTAGAAGCACACGGGAGCTCGGGTGTACCGGGCTGAGAGGGTGGCTGGCCTGCAGGTCGAAGTGCCACCGACCGTACGAACCTGACCGGGTAATGCCGGCGTAGGGAGGTGGCCAGGGTGGCAACTTCAAACCAGAAGACGTTCGGCACGGTCCTTGGACGTCGTCTGTCTGAAGTAGGGCTGACTCTTGGTGATCGTGCTCGCCACGATCCTCGGCGCGCCGGCCTTTCCATTCTCCGTCCTCCCTGGCATCGGCGGTCCGCCAAGTTGAGGCACGAAAGAGGGTCGGCGATGCTTCCAAATAGACATTGCCGACGGCCGCCGGCGCTGGCCCTTCTCGCCGTCATCTCGCTGGGCCTAGCGGGGTGCAGCTCTTCTGCAAGTGGGACCGGGGCGAGCACCCAGAAGGCCGCGAAGGCGCCGAGAGCAGTACGCGGGGGGACGGCCTACTTCGCCGAGCAGCCCGAGACGCCGCCCGACTACATCTTCCCGCTCGTCTCCGGCGAGTACTTCACCGTCGAGAACACAGCCGATCTCCAGACGCTTCTCTACGAGCCGCTGTACTGGTTCGGCGACAAGGCGAGCACCTCGATCGACTACTCGTTGTCGATCGGGAACGCTCCTGTGTACAGCGACGGCAACCGGGTCGTGACGATCACGCTCAAGCACTACCTCTGGTCTGACGGCGAGGCGGTGAGCGCCCGGGATGTGATCTTCTGGATCAACTTGCTGAAGGCCGATCCCGACGACTGGGCCTCCTATGTCCCGGGCGGATTTCCCGACAACGTCAAGAAGGCCACGGCGCTCAGCGCCACAACCCTGTGCCTCACCTTGAATGCCGCCTACAACCCGACCTGGTACACCTACAACGAGCTCTCCCAGATCACACCCTTGCCGCTTGCCTGGGACCGCACCTCGCTCGCACAGCCCGCGCCGAAGCCGGGGGCGGGCGATCCTCCCGACTCGACGCTGTCGGGGGCGAGGGCGGTCTACAACTTCCTCAACACCCAAGCCACCCACCTCTCGAGCTACGCCTCGAGCCCCATCTGGTCCGTCGTCGACGGTGCCTGGAGGCTCGTCGATCTGAGCTCGGACGGCACAGCCACCTTTGTGCCGAACCCGCACTTCTCCGGCCCGAACAAGGCACACCTCGCGCGACTCGTCGAGCTGCCGTTCACAAGTGCCGCCGCCGAGTTCTCCGTTGTGCGCGCCGGCTCGGCAGTGGGCGGGCCCGGCTCGCCGTCGGGGGGGGACCAGATCTCGGTCGGTTACGTGCCCGACAACGACCTGCCCCAGTCGGGGGCGCTGCGCGCCGAGGGCTACCAGCTCGGCGACTGGTACCCGTTCCAGATCGACTACTTCGAGCCGAATCTCGAGAACCCGACAGTGGGGCCGATTCTGCGCCAGCTCTACTTCCGCCAGGCCTTCCAGCACCTCGTCGACGAGCAGGGCTGGATCGACGCCTACTACGGGGGCCTCGGCGTGCCCACCTACGGCCCCGTGCCGGCGAGCCCGCCCAACCCCTACGCGGATGCCAAGGCCTCCGTGAACAGGTACCCGTTCAGCGTCCCTGCGGCGGCCAAGCTCCTTTCCGCCCACGGCTGGAAGGTCGTCGCCAACGGCCTTTCCACCTGTGCCCGGCCGGGCAGGGGGCCACGCCAGTGCGGCAAGGGGATAAGAGCGGGGGAGGGCCTCAACTTCAACCTCATATACCCGAGCGGGCTTCCCTACACCGACGGCTCGATGGTCGACCTGCAGTCGGTCGCCAAGCAGGTGGGGATCGAGATCGCCCTCAACCAGGTGACGACGACGACCATTGCCGAAACGATCCTCAGCTGCCAGAAGAGCTGCAACTGGGAGCTGGGCCAGTACGGCGCCGGGTGGGTGTTCGAGCCGGACCACTACCCGAGCGGAGAGGAGATCTTCGAGACGGGCGCCCTCGGCAACGTCTCGGACTATTCCAACAAGGCGACGGACAGGCTCATCAAGGCGACCACTACGACCCCGGCCGCCGGGGCCAAGGCGGCTCTCGACGCCTATGAGGACCAGGTGCGTCTCGAGCTGCCCAACTTCTGGCAGCCCAGTCCGGGCACACTGGTGACGGTCCAGTCGAACCTTCACGGCTTTTGCCCGAATGCCTACGGGTTCATCAGCCCCGAGGAGTGGTACTTCACGAGGGGCTGAGACATCTTTGAGGTTTCTTCGGCTCGGTGGCTGTCGGCCTGGATGACGGCTCTCCCAGGGCCTTCTCCGCGACGACCACGACAGACTGGCCTGATCAATTATGGACTCGCCAGACACCATCTACACAAGCGTGTCGGCACATGGTTGCAGCCCGGCGGGCATCTCGAGCCGGGTGAGTCCCTTGGCACGCGGCAGCGCGAGACGCGAGAGGACTCCCCGTGCGGCACACCGACGGAGGCGAGAGGCTGGTCCACCGCGACACCCATCCCGCCGGACAGCACACCAACTGAACCTTCGATATCGGCTCGTCTGTCACGACCTCGAAACCGCCGCTCGTGGTTGCCGCGTTGGCGACAAAGGGGCAGTGAACGCTTCGAGGCCCCAGCTTTCCTACGCGGGCTCCACGTCGGTCGGGGGGCGCAGGCTGTCGAGCGCTCAGGCGTCCTCTCCGCGCAGCTGGGGCTCTCCGTCTACCTGAAAAAGGACTTGCGTACCGCCCGCCCTGCCCGTGTGGTGGCAGTGCCAACCGGATGCCGTGCGTACTGAATCGTACGGATAGGCTTCGGGGTCGTCTTGCGCTTGACCGAACCTGCTGTGCTACGAACCGGGTGTATCGCTCGCCGAACCGATCTAGGCAGCAATCCGCGTCGAAAACTCATAGGAGTCTCCTTCCCTCAAGGCACGGGGGTCTGCGAGATCCGGGTGGTGGTCGGCTTCGACCCGGGCGATGGGCGAAGCTCTCAGCGATCGTTCACTGTCCACGGCGACGCCGAATTCGCCGAGCGCCAAAGACGGGAACTTGTCGACCTGTGGGGTGTGACCCGGGTGGGTGTCACATCTGAGGGGGCACGGCTGGCTGACCACGGCCGATCTGCTGGATGTGGCACCTTCTTTGGGATACACTCGAATGTGGTCAACAAGAGACCACACTGAGGCTGTCCTTCAGCGGGTAGCCAACCGCAGTTAGCTGCCTGCTTGGTTCCTTCTTGGAGGCACACTCTGAGACACCACCCCCTGAAGTATGTCATAGCCACTTCCGCTATCGCCGCGGCCCTCTTTGTCCTCCCAGGAGCTACTGGCCTGCGCGCGGCTCCCCTCCGACCAACGCACTCACCAGCCTCTGGACAGTCATCGGTTCCAGCAACCCGTTCCTCCCCTGCCGCCTCAGCCAATCAGGCCATCACGGCAGGCACTTGTTCCAATTCCACTGCCAGCACAGACTGGCTGCTTGCTTCCGCCTCACCTAGCCCCAACTTTGACCCTATGACTGCAACCAACGCCCAACTCATGGCTAACGGCTACCCGCCCGAACCTTCAGCTAGCGACCCTTCTGGCGTCGAAGCGTGGCAAAACGCCGTGTCCCACGCTATCTCCTGGAGCTCGCCGGCACCGGTGTATATCTGTGATACGAGTGGCTCCAGTATATACAATGGCGTCTGGGCGGGTCATCTGGCGAACACCTCAGCTTACGGTAATATCAATTTCCTCGAAACGTACTCCGTATGGACTCAACACTCAGTGCCAACTGATCCCAACTATGACGATGACGACTATAGCCTTGCGCCTGCTGTATCCTCTTGGACCGGTTTGGGCTACGCAGACATCCTTCAAGCCGGCGTCCGGTCCATATCTGCCGATCCCCCGATGTACGAAGCCTGGGTCGAAGATTTTCCGGCTGATCTTATGGCATATACGGGCAGCCCTGCCATTGCTCCTGGCGATCAGATTTATGTAAGTGTCACCTACCTTGGGGATGACCAGACCTACTTCTTTATCGAAAATGAGACCACTGACCAGGTCTATAATCGTGTGGGCGATACGCCCGACGTCGGCCTTCTCCATGCCGATTTCCTTATCGAGCGATCAGTGGCAAACTACCTTCCCCCCTTCGGACGAACAGAAGTCTCGGACAACGGCTTTTGCAATAGTAATTGGGTTTGTTATGGTCTTACTACAGACAGTGACACCTATGTCATGACAAGTGACTGCGCGTCAAATGGTGTTCTTCTGTCAGAGCCGTCAGAAGTCGACAATAGTAACAATTCCTTCTATCAGGTATTCCATAACAAATCCCCGTGGTCCAACACGTGCGGCGTGAGCGGCAACCCGTGAACGTGCGTTTGCATTCACGAGAAAGTGCTGGTCGGCTCAGTGTCAGCCTACTATTGGATATAGTTAGTTAGAAGGAGGCTCGTGATGCGGCCTAGCGTTGTGAGGGTGTTTATTGCAGTTTCTGTTCTCGCTCTGTGCCTGTCCGGAGTTGCACTCGGAGTAAGTTTGAGCCGGAGCAATTCCCCCGTGACCACTGCCGTCCAGGTTCCCAATCTCTTGGGAAGACGACAGGTCGTGGCAACGGGCATTCTTGGTGGCTTGGGGTTGCGCTATCGCGTTGTGACACTACTCTTCGGTAACCCAAGTATAGTTGCCGGTACGGTGGTTGCCGAGGATCCACAGTCCGGTTCCTGGGTGCAACGTGGTCACACGATTACGCTCAACATATACCCGTGACGGGAAGTGCGCGGGACTGCTTACTGAGTGGGACCTGAGCCGAACTGAACCGGACCTTCACCTAGGCGGGCGTTGGACGAAGCCCTTTGGGACTGAACGATCGGCGACGTAGCCTTTCATCGGGTCCTCGGGACGATGACCGGATCGAAGAGCCGTGTTCGAGGGTGAAAAGCGGCCTTGCAGATTGGCCTCGGTCAGATAGACGTCCCTCTTTGTCACTCCCGAGGGCCCATCACGTGGTTTTTGGGCCAAGGGGTGACCTGCTCGAGGCGGGAGTTGAAAGGCGAGAGGACCCCGACTGTTGCGAGGAGCTCGTGGACGAAGACCGAGGCCTTGTCTTGCGGCAGACGGTCGAACACGCCATGGGAGATCTCGATCTCGCCTTTGGCCATCGCCCGCAAGATCGCGGGCCCGCTCGAGCGGTGGAACCAGTAGAGAACAGTGCGTGGCCGCCTGGCGGCCATCAGCGCCTCGAAGACCGGTAACAGCTCGGGGCGGACCTGCCCGGTCGCATCGGCGAGGAGGGCGGTGGCGCGCTCGGAAAGCACGCAAGGGCCGCATGTTCTGCCAAAGGGGCTGTCCTCTCGCCCACAGGTGGCGCACCCATAGACCGGCTTTGCCCCCGTGCAGGCGGCACATGCGGGTCGACCGTCGCTGTCGTAAAAGGCGAGGACCTTCACCTCCCCGCAGCCCGGGCAGGTCTTCGGGGCACGAGAGAACCGCAGCCTGCACAGCTCGCACGCGGGCTTGGCAAGGATCAGGCGGGCACACCTCTTGTACTCACCGCAGTAGCCGCAGACGCTTCGTTCTTTGAACTCCGGGCTCACTTGGTGTCATGCGGCCTGCGGATCCTGGCTCGGATGGGACGAAGGTCGCCGATCCCCGGGCCTGTCTCTCCTGTCGCCGTCACCGCCTCTTGAGACGCCTCGAGCGAGGGTTGGAGCAGGTCGTCAGGAGTGCAGTCCAAGATGTCGCAGAGCGCGGCTAGCAGGTCGATGTTCACGCGCTGGGGGGTCTTTGACACGAGCCTGTGCACGCCTTGGCGGCTCAGATGGATCTCGCGTTCTTCGAGCAAGGGGATGAGGTCGCTCGTCTGGAAAAGACCCCGGGTCGCCATGACCTGGCGCAAGCTCCAGTGCATCAGTACGTGGCGAGTGGTCATTGTTCAATCCTCCTTGGGAGCGCCATAGACCCTGGCGAGTGCCGCCCGCAGAGTCTGGTGCTTGAAGTCGTTGCTCACCGACGCGTAGATCGCTGTCGTCGACGCGAAGGCATGCCCGGCCTGTTCTTGGACGAAGCGTTCCGGGTAGCCGAACTCGACGAGGTGGGTCACATAGCTGTGCCGCAAGCAGTGCAAGGTCAGGGCCGGATCGAGCCCGGCCTCGCAACGCAAGGCGTTGAAACGCTTGTCGAGATAGCGCAGCGTCACCCGGGTCAGCCGCTCGGTGACCCACAGCGCCGGGTGGTCACCGGGGTTCAACAAAGGCCTCGCCTCCTCGACCCACTGGCGCAGGCCTTCGATGGCCCAGTCGAACTCCGGCACGCTCAGCACCGTTCGCCGGCGGGGAACCCCGCCTCTGACGGCCTTGCCGTAGCGGACATGCACAGAGCCGTAGGTGCCCCACTCGGCCACGTGCGGGTTGGGACGAAGGTCGGCGATCTCGAGTCGGCAAAGCTCGTTGCGGCGCAACCCGAACGCGTAGGCGGTCTTGATCATCTCGGCGTCGCGCATCGCCGCCAGAGCTCCCTTTCTCCCCGATCGCGCCACCCGGTCGACGCGCTCGTCGAGGAAGTCGAAGAGCGCCTGCAGCTCGTCATAACTCAATGGTCGCCGTGCCGGATTGCCCTCGTAGTCGTTCAGGTGAGCGACCGTGTTCCACTCGTGGCAGACCTGGGTCGGGACCTGTCCGAAGCGGTCCCGGCACACCGTCGGCCACTCGTAGCGGGGGTCGGTCAGGTAGTCGCAGAACATCCGGAGCGTCAGGTGATAGTTCCGGATCGTCGACGGCGCGAGACGCTGGCTGCCGGACATCAACGCGACTGTGAAGTCCTCAACGTCGCTCGGGCCTCAGCTCCATGGATAGGACTCGGCGAACTCGGCGAACCGGCGCAGCAGGGCCAAGCGGGGCTCGATAGTCGTGTCCGCGAGGAGCCTTGAGCTCTGCTGGCGGGACCAGCCGACGACCATGCCTTCGAACACGGCCGCCGCCTCGTCGAGATGGACGACACCGTCGACGAGCGACAGATGAGCAACCCCGGGGACCTCTTCCAACGCCACCTTTCCTGTCAACTGGGATTTGACATTGTCAACTTGAACGTAACACGGACGGCAGAGGCCTGCTCAGGCCGTAGCCCTGCAGGCCCGTGGCCGGGATTAGTCCCCCAGCACAGGGCCCAAGTGTCAATTCTGGCGCAATAGGGCCTGGTCACTCCTCGAGTGCCAAGGGTGTGTGGTCCAGGCTGGAGCTTGGAAGGAAGTCGGGTCGGTGGCCGAGATGGTGACGGGGACGGTTGCGGGGTTGGGGGATGGGGTTTGGCGGGGGAGTGGTTGGG
>Ga0181518_10002274_pt1 | contig 18629 bp, 12 predicted proteins | sample PEATcosm2014_Bin_28_FD_119751 | JGI IMG/M metagenome (GOLD analysis project Ga0181518, IMG submission 119751) | Peatland microbial communities from MTU Mesocosm Facility, Houghton, MI, USA - PEATcosm2014_Bin01_60_metaG | ecosystem: Environmental > Terrestrial > Soil > Wetlands > Peat | place... | reverse complement strand
GCGACCCTGACGGTCAACGCCAGCACGGTCGCAATGCCCCTGACGAGTCTCACGAATAACCTTGGCACGAGCGTTACCTTTGCGACGGCAGCCTCCGGCACCAGTTCGCTGACGTATGTATGGAAGAAGAACGGAACCAACGTCACAGGCGCAACGACCGCCAGCTTAACACTGACAAACCTGACCTACGCTGACGACGCGACTTATAGCGTGGAAGTCAGCGGCACCTGCAATACCGCCGTCCAAGCCGCGACGCTCACGATCAATCACCCTCCGACCGTGAGCATCCTCAGCCCGACCAACGGCGCGGTTTTCATTTCGCCTGCGGACTTTACCGTGCTGGCCGACGCCGAGGACGTGGACGGCACGGTCACGAACGTGGAGTTCTTCCTGTGGGCGACCAACCTGCTGGGCCAGGTCACAAATGCGCCGTATTTCGTGGTCCTCACCAATGTGCCAACGGGGACTTACACCTTCACCGCTGTGGCGACAGACAACCTCGGCGCTTCGGGCACATCGGCCCCGGTAAGCATCTCGGTCATCACCCAACCGCCCCTGAGCGTCGTTAGCTCGATCGGCTTTAATCCGCGCACTGGCTATTACGAGCAAACCGTGCGGGTGACGAATCCGACGTACTCGACCTACAATGCCGTGCGCGTGTGTGTGTGCGGCTTGACGACCTCCCAGCACCTCAGCAATGCCTCCGGTTTCACCAACGGCGTGCCTTACGCAGAAAGCTCGGCAGCTATTCCGCCCGGCACCTATGTGGATCTGCTGCTCGAGTATTATGTCACCGACAGCTCCGTGCCCAACCCGTTATTGGTCCCGCAGTTGGTGGCGGCACCCAGCGTTAGTTGGGGGGCGCTGCTCGGCACATTGCAGCACATCAACCGCGGGCTGATGCTGGTCAACCGGACCTTTATGGTGGAATTTACCAGCAACTCCAACCGTCTCTATGCCGTCGAGTACAGCAGCAACCTGCAGAACTGGAACACCGCGCAGCCGCTTATCACGGGCAACGGCACCTGGGTGCAATGGCTTGACAATGGCCAGCCGACGACGGTGTCTTCACCCGCAGCAACAACGATGCGATTTTACCGCGTTATTCTGCTCCCGTAACCAATCTTGCTAAAGCTATATGAAAAAGCCTGTTTCTAACCTCATCGGAACTATAACCGCCATATTCACCATCGCGACGGCGTCAGCCCAAACCAATGCTGACAGCGTCACACAGTTGCTGGCGACGAGCAACGTGACCGATCTCAACCGTATTGGCCTCAGCTACCGGATGGGAATCAATCTCAACGTCCGGTTCCACAACCTGGGCGCATTTCCAGCACGCTCTAATCCCGGCCCAGCCATCGGCGGCGCTGTCGATCGCACCTACGACGACGGTTACAACCTGATCGATATTACGGGCAACAATCATGGCCCCGGGTTTGAAAACACCACGTGGAACTGGGGCGTCAATAACCTGCAGACCCAGGTCCTGCCCTCGACGGAGAATCCGCAGACGGTCCTAATGCACAGCGTCTCCTCGTCCGGGGCGACAACTTCGAGTCTCAGCGATGACTTGCAGTCGGGCTTCGAGTTGACTTATGACCGCGAATTGCTGCGCAAAGAGCGCTGGCGTCTCGACTTCGAGGCGGCTTTCGGTTACACTGCACTGGATATTAGCGACAACGGCCCGCTCCCCATCGGCATCCTGCAAATCACCGACAGCTATTCCGTACCGCCCAGCGGTTCCGGGCAGCCGTTCCCGACCTCGGGAACCTACTCCGGCAGCTCGAGCGGCCCTGGTGCGGTGATTGGCAGTGTCCCCTCGCGCGCCGTGAACGTGGTGCAGGGAGAGAGCATTGGCTCCCGGCATTTTGACGCAGACGTTTTCAGTTTTCGCTTAGGACCCTCTCTTGAATTCCCGCTCAGCAAGAAAGTGACGGCCGGTTTGAGCGGCGGCTTCGCCCTGGATTATGTGGACAGCGATTTCAGTTTCAACGAGACCGTCTCTATTCCAGGGGTGGGGTCCGTGAGTAATGCGGGTTCCGGTTCGCACAGCGGCTGGCTCCCGGGCGGCTACGTGGCCGGGAACCTCTCCGTGGCCCTCTCCGAAAAGTGGGCGCTGGTGGCCGGCGCGCAGTTTGAGGATGTCGGCCAGTACACCCAGAACCTAAATGGAAAACTGGCAACGCTGGACCTGAGCAAGTCAATCTTCGTGACCATTGGGCTGTCCTACTCGTTCTGATATGAAAACCGCACTGATGAAATCCGCACCGCTGGCATCAACTACGCTCTCGGCCAAGTTTCCGGCAACTCTGCTGAATCCCTCGCCAGGCGGATCGGCTCAGCCGCCTCGAGCCACAGCGAAAAAGAACTATCCCCATAACGCGGGGAACGCACCCCAAATGAGAGGCCGCATCAAAATATTATTGGTGGATGATCATCCCATCGTGCGCAGGGGCATCAGCTCTTGTCTGGCGCGGCATGAGCATCTGGTCATTGTCGGGGAAGCGGCCGATGGCCTGGAGGCCTTGACCAAAGCCAAAGAACTCTTGCCCGACCTCGTGCTTATGGACATCGACATGCCGAAGATGAGCGGCTTGGCGGTGACGGAAGTGTTGTGCAGAGAACTGCCTCAGATCAAAGTCCTCATCCTGTCCATGCACCGGCGTGCAGAATATCTGCTCCGCATCCTCCAATCCGGCGCCCGGGGTTACGTGCTGAAAGAGGCCTCATCCGAAGAGCTGGTGAAGGCCATTGAAACGGTCAATGCCGGTGAAGCGTTCTTCAGCCCTGATATCGCTCGCCTTGCCCTCAACCAGTTCGTCCAGGGAAACGGGAATGGACCGGACCTGGAGGAGCTGACCAACCGTGAGCGGGAAGTTCTAATCCTGATTGCGGAAGGTCTGAGCAACAAGGAAATTGCCAACAACCTGGGGGTCGGCGTCCGCACCGTCGAAACCCATCGTGAGCGGATCATGCGCAAGCTGGCTATCCATAGTGTGGCGGGCTTGACTCGATTCGCCATCGCCAAAGGGTTGATCACACTTCGGGACGAACTGCCCCCTTGAGCGCTGGAGAGCGACATCCGAAATCAGAACGCCGAAAAAGCGCGCCGGGGGCAGGCGGCGAGTTGAGATAATTCGGGCGCGGCTCAAGCCGCGCCAGCCGGTCACACTCCAGCAGTCCCGGGTCTGAAGCCCAAGGTCCGATGCGAACTCTCGGTGCCCTTGGGTTGCATCCAAGCCCGGGCGACGGCCTTATCGGTGCGAATGGGGATTTGGTGCTTGAGCCGGCCGCCCGGCCGCGTGCCACTGAGGCCCTTGCCCGGATTGCGGGCCCGCACCTTTCACTCGGCATCAACCACATTGAAAACGCGCGGGGCTGCCTCCCCCGGAGCAAGTCGGGCCGCTACTTCTTATCTTTCTTCTTATCGTCCTTCTTGTCCGCCGCTTTCTCTTCCTGTTTGGGCGTTTCCGGGGGCGCGCCAGCGTTGAGCTGGGCCAAGACGGCGTCGGTCATGTCGTTCTCCTTGTTGGAATACAGCATGATCGGGGTATTGTTGGCGCTTTCGGCCGCAGTGTCGAGCACCAGCGCGTGCCCTGCGGATTTCGCCATGCCATTAACGGTCGTGCGAATTTCCTCCACGATGCTGTCGCGCATGCGCTTGCGCTGTTCGTCCAAGGTGGTGCGCGCCTGGCGTTCATACTGCGCAATCGCATCTTCCGAGTCTTTGATTTGCTTCAGCTTGTCTTCGGCCGACTTTTTGCGCTTATCCCTTTCCTCGAGCGAGAGGGTTTGGTTGTTGGCCTCGGTGAGCAAGGTTTGATACTCGTCCTTGGCCTTTTTCCAGTCATCGAGCATGATCTTGTGGTCCTTTTCGATGTCGGCTGCCCGATCCTTGAGGGCCGCGTCGGCCTGCTTGGTCTTCCAGTAATTGTCGAAGACCTTGCGCAGGTCAACCGTGGCAATGCGACCCTGGGCCCAGGCTGAACCGCCCAGCAGGGAAACCAGAAGCAAGCCCGGAACCAATTTGCATAATAGACTCTTCATAAAGCGTAGAGACAATCAGATTTCCCCGGTGCCGCCAACTCAAAAGTGCCTTCCTGGTAATTCGGCGTGGCAGGGCCTCAAGGGTGGTACAGGCGGAAGAAGGCGGCGGCGGCATTGGCCGGAAGGGTGACGGTGTAGCAGCCATTCGTCAGCCCCGGCGTCTGGGGCACAGGCGTCCACGTTGCTCCGGCGGAGAGGTTGGTTGCAGTTTCGAGCTGGTACTCGGGCGGAAACGTCGGCCATTTGAGTTGAAGACTTCTCCCCTCGAGTGCGGCGATAAGGCTTAGTGTTGGCTGAATCTTCGCCACAAAGGCATCGGCGGAAGCGCCGGGAAAGGCCGGCTGAAGCGCCCCGACAACGACCGGGAAGTCGGTCGAAGAGGTCTGGCCCACGACAAAGGCGTTGCCGTACTTGTCCACGGCGATGCCGTAGCCGAAATCATCGGCAGAGCCGCCCAGATAAGCGGAGTAGAGCAAGGCAGAAGCGTCGGCGCTGATGACCGCCACGAATGCGTCGTTGCCGCCGTTATTGGTCGCGCTCAGGTCGCCTGCGGTATCGGCGGTCGGGAAGTTCGTGGAAGTGGTGACACCGGTCACATAAGCGTTGTCGGCACCATCCACGGCGACGGCCCAGCCCTGATTAGTGCCGTCCCCGCTCAGAATGGTTGAGGTGAAAATGGAACCCGTGGCGGTATCCAGCGTGGTCAGGAAGGCGTCGCTGCCGTTGGTGACGGGGAATTCGATAGTGCCGGCGTAGAGCAGGGATGAATTGGTCGGGCTTACGGCCAAGGCATAGGTCGGGAGAGCGGACAAGCCGTTGTTGATAACGCTCCAACTCATGCCGCCGTCGGCGCTCTTGAACGTTCCCTGGTCGGTCCCGGCATAAAGGGTGGACGTGGCGTGATCGAGGGCGAGGGCATTTATCTGAAGACCGTTAGTGTAGGGCAGGCTCAAGGAGAGGAGGGTCCAGTTGTTCCCGCTGTTGGTGCTCTTAAACAGCCCGTCGGTTGTGCCGACGTAGAGATTCGAGTGCGTCTGGGGATCAATGGCGAGGGCCAGGCAAAAGGGATCGATCAGGCCGTTGTTGAGGGGTGTCCAGAGGCCGCCCTGGTCGGTGCTAAGGTAAACCCCGTCGGTGGTGGCCGCGTAAAGGTTCGCTGGGGCCTGGGGGTCAATGGCCAGCGCCCGCACGTCGAAGCCGTCCAACCCGGCGGCGACCCAGTTGGTGGCGGCGTCGGTGCTGGAGAAAACGCCTAGCGAGGTGCCGGCGTAGAGAGTTGATGGCGTCACTGGATGCACGGCGATCGCCTGCACATAGGGGACCACAGATGAACTGGCCAGTCCCGTGCTGGTCAAGGTCCAGTTTGTGCCGGCATCGGTGCTCTGGAAGACACCTTGAGATGTGCCGGCGTAGAGTGTTGAAGGGTTGGTAGGGTTTAGCGCCAGGGCAAAAATGTGGCCGATGGCGATCGGGGGCGCTAGGCCCTCGGCAGTGGGCAGAGCAGAATTGGTGGAGACGATTGTGTCCCAAGTCGCCCCGCCGTCGCTGCTTCGGGCGACGCCGTGCCCGGTGCCGGCATAGATTTGGTTAGTTGAGACCGGATTGACGGCCAAAGAATAAACCTGGGGATGAAGCAGCCCGGCGCTGGTCCAGCTCCAGTTCTGGCCGGCGTTGGCGCTGGTGAAGACGCCGCCGGGGCTAAGGCTCCCCGGGGTAATTGGGAAGCTGCCGTCGTAAGACCAGCTTGAGCTTTCGGTGCCGACGACATAAGCGGTCGTTTTGTTGGCGTTCAGGACGATCCGGTAACCGGCGTCATCGCCAGCGCCCCCAAGGTAAGTGGAGAGAACCAGGCTCAGGCCATTCGAGGCGATCACCGTCACGAACGCGTCGTACCCGCCCCCCGGCCAGGGCTGAATCGCGTTAGTGGTGGGGAAGTTGGTGGAGTCGGTCACGCCGGTAATCCAGGCTTGGCTCAGCGCATCGACCGCGATGCCGTAGCCCTGGTCCGCAGAGGTGCCGCCGAGGTAGGTCGAATAGACGAAGTTAGTGCCGGCGGGGTCGAGCTTGGCCACAAACGCGTTCCAGCCGCCGGCCAGCGTGGTTTGCAGCGCGTTGGTCGTCGGGAAATTGGTGGAGTCGGTGAGTCCGGTGATGTAGGCGCACCTGTTGGTGTCCACCGCGATGGCGATGCCCTCGTCGTCACCATCGCCACCCACGTAAGTTGAATAAACCAGCGCGGACCCGTTGGCGTTCAGTTTAGACACAAAGGCGTCGAAGGGGAGCAATCCGAAAGTCGGGCTGGGTATGCCCGTGAGAACCGACCGGATCGCGTTCGTGACGGGGAAATCGGGGGAGTCAGTTACGCCGGTTACATAAGCGCAGCCGTTGGTGTCAACGGCGATGGCCGTCGCGGCGTCATAGCCGCTGCCGCCCAGGTAGGTCATGTAAATCAAGTTCGAGCAGGTGTTGTCGAACTTGGCGACAAAGGCATCGCCCCCATAACCCGTGAAGTCGCCGGCATAATTGGGCTGGAAGGCGTTCGTCGTCGCCAGCCCGGCGGAGAGCGTTTCGCCCGCCACATAGACATTCCCCATCCCATCGAGCGCGACATCCCAGGCGGTGGTATTGCCGCTGCCGCCGAAGTAACTGGCGTAGCTGAGAACCGGATCGATCACGAGGGGCCATTGGGGATCGTAGCGCCCGACCTCAAAGGCAACCGTCTGCGGGTCTTTCAGCCGATAGCCGCCCGTGACCTCCTTGCGCGCGCCGCCGATGACCTGATGAAGGATGGGCTTGTGCTGCCGGAGTTGAGCGCCGCCAACGCTGAGCACCAAATCACCCTGCGCATCAAGCTCAATCCGGTCCGCGCCGCTCACGCGCAAGGAAATCGCGTCGGGATCGGCGCCAGGGGCGACGGTGAGATCGTACTCCAGTTTTCGTTCGTTGCCATAATAGACCAAATCAACACCCGGATAAAGCTCCGCGACGCAAACCCGGTCAAAGGCTGGAATCTCGGTTCGCCAGCCCGCCGGGTCATTACCAAGGATGTAGTTTATTTTGCCGGACGAGGGGTCCAAGCCGGTCATGGCGGCTTGGGGATTGCCCCCGACGAATCGGATGGAGAGGGTCCTGATTTCGGCCTGGCGGTTGCGGCGGCGCGCAGCGGCGCGATCACGCAGGCCGGCCAGCGGTTGGGCCGCAGCTTGGAGGACGACTACTTCGGCGGGACCGAGCAGAATAGTTCCGCTCCGGCTGTGGGTAACGAATTGGGCTGGGGGAGACGCCTGGCCGCAGTTGGCCTCGAAGAAAAACGGCAGACTGGCCTGCGACGCATGGGCGGGGGTTGCTGCTCCTGCGCTGGACAAGCCCGACCCGGCGGCGAGCGTTAGGACCAATAAACCCAGCACGCTCCGGCAGCGCCTGGCGTGGTTTGGGGCGCAGTACCCATGCGGTTTGGATTCCCTGCTCTGAGGAAAACTCATTGGGCGCAATGTTTGGGTTGGCGCGTCGTTTTTCATGTTAAAACTGCCGGGTCCAACCTACGCCAAATTGGAACTGGCCACCACTGCCGCTGTATTGGTCATGGTGGATAGGGATGCCGTAGTCGAGGCGCAGCGGGCCGATGGGGAGGTTGAGGCGCAGGCCAAGGCCCCAGTTGTCGCTGAACTGGTCCGGGTTGAAGTTGTAGGGACTGCTGCCCACACTGCCGATGTCGTAGAAAAAGGCGAACCGCACACCAATGCCGCCCTCCTGCTCGAAGATCGGAATGCTGTATTCCGCCGAGCCGAACCAATAAGTGTCGCCGCCGATGGGCTCGTTGTAGCCAGGCTCGCGCGGGCTGACGTAGCGGTATTTGAAGCCGCGCAGCGAGTACAAGCCGCCCAGATAGTAATGCTCGAAAAAGGGCACATCCTCCCCCGCTTGCAGGCTTTGGGCCACCCCCGTCCGCGCCGCCAACTCCAGCACGTGACCTTTGGCCAGACCCTTGAAGTACCAGCCGGTCTTGAGTTCCAGTTTGTAGAACTGCCAGTCGAGCGTGACGATTTCCGCGTCTAATTCGGTGCGCTGGCCTTTATCGGGCAGGCGGACGCTGTTCCGGGTGTCGTAGGCCAGCGACGCGCCGAAGCGGCTCAGCAGGGAGTTACCGGTCTCATTCTGGATGACCGGCGGAACATTCCCCGGGTTGTACACTGGACCACTCCCGGGGTTTTCAACCAAGGTCGAGCCCCCGGGGGCGCGTCCCGGCCCCGCCCCCGAATTCGGCAGCGTCGGCACCGACTGGATATACGGCGGAATGGGTGTAGTGGTAGATGGCAGAATGGCTGAACTGGTCAAATCTATGCCCACGTCCTCGAGCGTGTAGCTGACGCCTCCCCGGAGAAAGTCGCTGCCCAAAGCGCGTTCGAGACCGACCTTCCCCCCGGCACGAATTTCGTCATAGAGGTAGTTGGGGCTGAGGAACTCATAATCGTGATAATACAAATCGACGCTTAATTGCAGTTTGCGATCCAGGAACCAGGGCTCGATGAAAGTAAGCTCGTAATCCTGGCGCTCCGAGCCGATGGTCACCCGCAACCGGAATTTCTGGCCGCCGCCGCGGAACCAGGGGGGCTGGAAGGGATCGGACAAGTTGAAGTTGGACTCGTTGTATTCCGCGATGCCGACCAGTGAGTCCACGGTACTAAAGCCCGCGCCCAGAGAAACATGGCCGGTGGTCTTTTCGTCCACGTCCACGACGAGGTTCTTGCGATTGGGCACATCCGTGGCCTCCGGCCGGGTGTCCACGCGTTCGAAGTACCCCAAGCCTTCGAGGCGCTGCTTGCTGAGCTTGACGCGCACCATGTCGAACAGTTCGCCCGGGGACACCGCGAGTTCGCGCCGGATAACCTTATCCTTGGTTTTGGTATTGCCGCGGACTTCAATCTTCTCGATATAGGACTTTTGGCCTTCCTCGATCTGGAACTCGAGGTCCATCGTGCCCGTCTCGGTGTTCGGGATCTTAACCACATTCAAATTGTGCGAAGCAGCATGGACATCGATATAACCTTTGGCGCCGTAGAAATCCTCGACTGCCTCGATGTCTTGGGCCAGCCCAACCTCCTTACTATCTTTGGTCAGCCCTCCGGGCTTGAAAGTGTCGCCCACGTCCATGGGCAATCCATTCGGGCCGATTTTGGCCTTGCTGCGGCTGCGTTCGTGCTGGGCCCGCAGCCCGGCGGCGATGTCCTGCGTGGTGAACAATTTGTTGCCGGTGAACTTGACGGAGCCGACCTTGTACTGGGTGCCCTCGTAAAGAGTGAAGCGAATGATCATGGTCCGGGGCGTCGGATTGAGGAACTGGACATCTTTGATCTCGAAATCAATGTAGCCTTTGTCTCGATAAAACTCGGCGAGCTTCTCTTTATCCTCGTCGAACTGCTCCTCCTTGAAGACCCCGCTGCCGGTGATCCAGGAAAACATCCAATGCTTGCGCGTTTTGATGGCCTTGCGGAGTTTCCTGACCGAAACTGCTTTGGCGCCGACGAAGTCCACCTCGATGATTTTGACCTTGGAACTCTCGGTGATCTGGAACGTGGCGGTGCCGCGGCCGGCGTTCTCGTCGATGTTCAAAACGTATTTGGCACGCGTGTGCGGGTAGCCGGACTTCTGATACAGCTTCTCGATCTCCTGTGTATCGGTGAAGAGCTTTCGTTCGTCCAGCGGCTCGCCGGTTTTGGACGAAATCTTCTTGAGCAGTTTTGTGTCTTTGTACTTCGTGTTGCCCTGAAACTTGATCTCCGTCAGGCGCGGCTTGCCCTGGACCTTGTAAGTGAGGATCACCCCGTCCGCCGTATCGTCGGCAACCACCTGGATATTGTAGAAGAAGCCGGTGGCATAAAGATTGCGCACATCGTCATCGACCGCTGCCCGCAGATAGGGATCGCCCACCTTGACGCGGAGGTTGGAGCGAATGAGGTCGTCACTGACCGCAGGCGGCCCGATATGCTTGAGGTCGATCCTCGACACTTTAAGGGGAGCAAACTGCGCCCAGCCGGCCGGCAAGCAGGCGAACAGCAGGACAAACCCGCAAAGGCGAAGCAGGAAACTCATAGTCGCTCCGTCAGTTTGGGACGTCTTCGTCGCTCACTTTGGCTGCGCTTTCAAATCGCGTATAGGACTTCAAGAATGTTAAATTCACATCACCGGTTGGGCCGTTGCGCTGCTTGGCGATCAGCAGATTAATCGGGACCGCATCTTCTTCCACCGCGGGGCCGCTTTCCTCGTCATCACCCGCTGACTTCGGCTTGTAGAGCAGACCGACCACGTCGGCATCCTGTTCAATCGCGCCGGACTCCCTCAGGTCTGACAAGCGAGGCGGACGGCCCTTCTCACGCTCAATTTCGCGGTTCAACTGGCTCAAGACAATGACCGGAACGTTCAATTCCTTGGCTAGGGACTTGATGCCGCTGGAGATGTCCGCGATCTCCTGCTGCCGGTTCTCGGCGCGGAATGAAGTAGAATTGAGGAGTTGCAGGTAGTCAACCACGAAAAGCTTGATGCCATGTTGCAGGTACATCCGGCGAGCCTTGGCGCGCAGTTGGAGGATGGAGAGGGCGGAAGAATCGTCAATGAACAGGGGCGCGTTGGCCAGCTTGCCCGCCGAGCCGGTGAGCTTCGGAAAATCGCGCTCGGCCAGGAATCCCTCGCGCACGTTGCGCAGATTCACTCGCGAGCGGGAGCACAACATGCGCAGGACGAGCGAATCAGCGGTCATTTCCAGGCTGAACACGCCCACCGGCAGGCGCTGCTCAATGGCGACATATTCGGCGATGTTCATGGCTAGCGACGTCTTGCCCATGCTTGGCCGCGCCGCAATGACGACCATCTCGCCGCCGTGTAACCCGGTGGTCATTTTGTCAAAATCCTGGAACCCGGTGCCGACGCCGGTGAGCGCGCCCTGGCGCTGGTGAAAGTCTTCGACGGTGTTAATTGCCTTCTTCACCAAGTCCTTGATGGTAACAGTGAAGCTCTGCACGCGCGACTCGCTAATGCGCAGGATGTCGCGCTCCACCTCGTCCAGCAGCTTATCGACTTCGCCCTCGTAATCATAAACGCGGCTGACGACCTCGGTGCAGGTCCGGACCATTCTTCGCAGGAGGTACTTCTCCTGCATGATGTCGATGTAATAACTCAGGTTGGCGGAGGACGGCACCGTGTCCTGGAGCGCGGCCAGGTAGGCGATGCCGCCTGCTTCTTCCAGCACTTGCTTGTCCTTGAGCCGTTGCTGGAGGGTGATCACGTCGATCCCCTCGCGCTTGTCGAACATCTCCGCCAGTACGTTGAAGATGGTCTGGTGGCGCAGATCGTAGAAAACGTCCGCCCCGCCTTTAAATCTCTCGATGCACTCTCCCAAGCATTCGTTGGGAGAGAGCATCACGCAGCCCAGGGCGCCCTGCTCCGCCTCGGGGGAATGGGGCGGCAACCGGTCCACTCTCCCGGGATCGGGGGCGGGGGGTCTTCGACGGCGAGTCCCGTGCAAATCGGGCCCTGCATTTGCAGACTCGGAAGCGGGGTTGATCATAGTAACAGCAAAACGGCTAACTGCAGTGAATTTACGCTTTCATGCCTGTGCGGTCGTTCAGTAGGCCTCGTACTCAACTGCGATTGGTGAAGCCGGCGGGCTTCCAAGGACGCGGGGGGCATGTCGAGCGCACTGGCGCTGGCGGCTCCGGCTGTCGCAGCTTGGGAGGACCTTCCACCCAAGAGTGGATTTCGGGCGGAACCCAGATGCCAACCAAGAGGGTCTTGGCATAGTCCGGCAACTCCCGTCGGTTTACTTTGAAAGCCGCTTCCTCTGCGTTCGGGAAGCCGCCGCAGATTAATGTGTCCTCCAGCCAGAGGTCCCACCGGCCTGCGTCTCCAGCGCTCCGCCTGATTGACACGGCAGGCCCACCGGGGACCGGGTGATGGTAATAATCAGATTTCATAGCTTCGCCAGCATGGCCCTATTAAATGCAACTTCTCCCTTCGCGGCAATCTCTACTTTTCCACAAAGTGTTCACCGAAGGGCCTATTTCGAGCCAGTGCTTCCCGCAATCCGAGGGCCGAGATGCTGATCAGGAAGGGCGAACCCCTTGTACTCTGCAATTAGCCTCATAAACTGGGCCAATTGCTCATCCGTCACCCAAGACTTCTCTTTCAGGTGGTACACCCACTCGGAGAACTGGGCTTCTGTGCGGATATCATCCAAGTCGATGTCGTACGGGTCCGGCGAGTAGAGAATGCAGAGGCCGCGCTCCCTGTCGAGGACAACGTCAGCTCGGCCGCGTGACCGCCGCTCCGCGTTGGGGTCGGGATTCAACGGATAACGTGGGTGCATTATGCTCAAATGTCCACCCCCTCAAATGGGATCGAGCGAGTCGGCGTCAAGCTTGACGGCGGCGGCCTGGTTAATGAAGTCCAGGCGCAGCAACACAGTGGTCATGCCGTATCGCTGCTCGACCCAACCTTCGAGGCCTTGCAGCGGTCCGGACTTGATGCGCACGCGCATTCCCTCGCCGATGGCGGGCGCGAGACGCACTCCGACTTTCGCCTCCAGGGCCAGAAGGATGTCCTGCAACTGCCGTTGAAAGGTCTGCTGGTCAAACACCTCGAGCAGGTTGGCCACATGATCGCTTTGGCGCACGGAATCTTTCTTGCCGGGCTCCAATTGAAGGAAGACGTAGCCCGGAAAGAGCGGCTTCTGGAACACGACGGTCTTGCCGCGATACTTGTGCGCGGAACTGTAGCAGGGCAGGGTCGCGGCGATCTGCTGCCGCCGGCAATGCTCGACGAGCTTTTTCTCTCTTCGCGGCCTGGTGTGGGCCACGAACCAACGGAGTTCTGACATGGGGCAAAGGATTTGGGCCCAGACTCACGATGTCAACCCGAAGCTGACACACGAGGCTGGCGACTGCGAAGCCCGATATGAATGGAATTGGCTGGCCCAGGCTGTCCCCGTACACTGTGGGGGTGAAGACCGGAAGCTTTTGATTGAGATAATGCCAACGACACTGGAAGTGCTTTTTGCTCCCGCCGAGTTCGCGCTGCTGGGTCAGCGGGACCTGCGCCAAACCGTCTGTGTTGTCTTCGATGTCCTGCGCGCCACGAGCACGATGGTAACCGCCCTGGGCAACGGCGCGACGGCCATTGTGCCCACAACCGGGATTGCCGAGGCCCTGGGCGTCCGGCGGCGCCGGCCGGAGGTTCTGCTGGCGGGCGAGCGCGACGGTGTGCGCATCGAGGGCCATCTGACCGGAGGCATCGGGTTTGATTTGGGCAATTCCCCGCGTGAGTTCACCGCCGCCAGAGTGGGCGGAAGGACGGTCGCCACGACCACCACGAACGGGACGCGGGCGTTGCGGGCTTGCGCGCCAGCGGCGGCGGTGTTGCTTGGCTCATTTCTGAATCTGCGCGCCACGGCGGAGTTCATTGAGAAGCAAGAGCCCCTTCATTTGCTGTTGGTGTGCAGCGGCACGCTCGACCAGGCCGCCTACGAAGACGTGCTCGGGGCCGGCGCACTCTGCGACTTGCTTTGGCCCAAGTACGGGGACGGCCTGGTGGCGGATTCCGCACAAATTGCCCGCCGGTTGTTCCTCCTCGAACAGAATGATTTGCTGGCCGCGGTCGCGCAATCACGCAATGGCCGGCGCCTGATGGCCCGGCCGGAATTGCGTGAAGACGTGGCTTTCTGCGTCCAGCGTGAGGTCTTCGGGTTCGTCGCAGAATTGGGCGAAGACGGTTTGGTCAGAATTCGAGCCCCAGCCGCTGCCTCCGCTCAGGCTGGAGTCGCGGGCAGTCCGGTCGCGCCTGCTCAATAAAAAAGCCGTCCTTTCCGATAGCCTTCCTCTTGCGGTCAACTCAACCAGGCTCCTGCCTGGGACTCCGGCGCCGCAGAAAACGGACTCCCCGGACGAACCCCCCCCCCAAGCTCAATAACGCCCAGGAGGAAGGCTCCGGGATTGCCGAAATGACCACGCTCCATTGCACCAGGGTCCCCCTGCTTAGAATACTCCAACCTGGGAATGGGCCAGTTCTTCCTGCCGAAAAAAGCAATACAAAGCCGTCGAAATCGTCGAGCTGATGGAAGGTCGGGGAGTCTGAATTTCATCGCTGGGGCCGCGCCATCAACGAGTTTAGTTGTGTTCTCGCTTCCGCGTAATCCGACTTGAGCCGCAGCGCCTCGGTGAGATGAGCCGCGGCCTCTTCGCGTTTGCCCTGGCGTATTAGCGCCAAGGCGAGATTGAAATGGGCTTCGGGATTGTCGGCATTTAATCGCAGCGCCTCGCGGTAGTGCCCAATCGCATCCTCCACCTTTCCCTGCTCGGCCAGCGCATTGCCGAGATTGTTATGCGCCTGGGCATCATCGGGCTTGAGCCGCAACGATTCCCGGTATTCTCTAATGGCTTCGTCCAGTTTATGCTGCACCGCCAGGGCATTGCCGAGGTTGCTGTGGGCGCTGGCGTAACTGGGCTTGCAACGGATCGCCTCGTGGAAGTGAGCAATGGCCTCGTCCAGCTTCCCCTTCATGGCGAGGGCGATGCCGAGGTTGTTATGGGCGTCCGCGTGGTCGGGCTTCTGCCGGAGCACAATCAAGTAATGGTTGATGGCGTCATCAATCTTGCCGGTCTCGGACAGCGCGTTGCCCAAGTTGTTGTGGACCTCTGCGTGATTGGGCCGTATGCGCAAGGCGGCTTCATAGAGCGGGATGGCTTCTGAGTATTTTTTCTGGCCCGCCAGGGCGTATCCGAGGTTGTTGAGCGCGTCTTCGTAAGCGGGATTGATCTTGAGGGAGAGGCGGTAATTCTCCATTGCCTCGGCGGACCGGCCCTGCCCGGACAAATAGAAGCCGAGGTTGTTGTAAGCCAGGTAATTGTCGCGGGTCACCCGGACGGCGTGCCGGAAGAGGGCCTCGCTGTCGCGCCAAAACCGGATTTGCCGCTCGGTCAGGAAGGCGCAGGCGGCCAACAAAGACGCGGTCCCGATGGCCAATGCGCTGCTGCGCCAGGGCCGGACGGGAACCAGTTCGTCGAGGCCCCAAGCCAGCATGATGAACAACCCGATTGACGGCACGTAGGTGTATCGGTCGGCCATGGATTGAATTCCCACTTGAACCAGGCCGATCACCGGCACCAGCGTGCCGCAAAACCACAGCCAGCCGACCGCCAGCCAGGGCCGTTTCCGCGCCGCGAGGATAACAGCCCCGGAAACGGCGAGCAGCAAGACCGCGGAAACAATCACCTGCCAGGCTGGCCAGTGGCCGGGATACGGGTAGAGGACCGAAAGGTTCTTGGGCCAGAACAGCTTGCCGATATACCGGATGTAGGAAACTAAAGCATTGGCGATGCGCACGCCGAGCGACAGGCTGGTGGAGACCGCGCCTCCTTTTCTTTGCACGATGAACGTGATGAGGCTGGAAAGGGCGGCCAGGGCGAAGAAGGGGAGCTTTTCCAGAAGGAGGGGAAGGAGATTTTTGATTTTTGATTGTTGATTTTCGATGTGGAAGCGTTGTAGCGGCCAGCAGTCCAACAGCAGCAGCACGAATGGCAAGGTCACCAACATGGGCTTGGACATCAGGCCGAGGGCGAAAAGGAACAGGGAAAGAAGGTAGAACGCTGTTGCGTGTGGCGTGTGGCGTGTGGCGTGTTCCGTGTTGCTGCCTTCTGCCTTCTGCCTTCTGCATTCCACATAACGCACATAGGCCCACAGGGTCAGCAGGAAGAAGAAGGCGCTCAAGACGTCTTTGCGCTCGGAGATCCAGGCCACCGATTCAACGTGCAGAGGGTGCAACGCAAACAAGGCCGCGACGAGAGCGCTGCGCCACAATGCACCGGTCATGCGCCGGAGCAGGACAAAGAGCAAGAGCGTATTAGCGATGTGAAAGCCCACGCTGATCAGGTGTTGCGGTCCGGCCTTCTGGCCGAAGAGTTGGCAGTCGAGCATGTGGGAGAGCCAGGTTACGGGATGCCAGTTGCTGGCATGGCCGGTCTTAAAGGCCCAGATTATATTCTCCCACTTCAGCCCGCTTTGAACGTGGGGGTTCTCGGAGACGTAATCCGAGTCGTCGTAATTGACAAAGCCCTGCCGGGCGACCGGCAGGAAGACGGCCAGGGTGGCCAGCGCCAGCAACCAGCAGAGAACGCCCGGGCGGCACATCTTCTGTTTCCAGGAAGCGTGCCCTGTCCGCGCACCGGCCTTTTGGGCCGGTGGTGTCTTTGCTCGCTCATTCATTGCCGCCGGTTGCCGGGCAAAGAACTAAGCAGAAGTTTCCCTCGCGAGAAATGAAAAACCTTCTGCCCGCTGCCGCTTTTACCCATCTCGCCGAGGGAGCCGGACTTGGGCGAGATAGACGACGGGCTTGCCCTCGTGCGACGAATAGCCCATCAACATGAGACGAGCTGTTGGCCCCTCGATCGGAGGCTCCGGAACGGTCGTACTCGTCCAGGCTGGGCGATGGGTCTCTGGTTCGCGGGCCAAAACTGGACACAGAAATGTCTCAGTTCAGGACACAGTGCGTCCAGTTTTGACACAACATCGGGTTTGGACCGGCTGGTTACTGATAGTGAGGCGAGGCACAGTGAATGCTGGGTTTAGTCCTATGGCAATCTTGCTGATCTCTTGGATTTGTGCCTCTACGGCGTGTTGCTTGGCGTTTTTAAGCGTCGCGGCGCGCCCAGCGCCGCAGATGGATGAGCAACTGGCGGCCGGGTGCGAACCCGGTTTGAGGCCGGAACCCGGTGTTATGTTGGAGAAAATGAAGACGGCCTCCTCACCTGCTGAAGCCGCGCTTCCTTCTCCATGCCAGGTGGCGTAGCGGCGGCTTGGTTTCGGAATCCTCGCGGTTTCTTCGGCCCACTCGGGGGCTCTGTCCGCGATAGTTACGGCTTCGTTTGTTTCAATCCAGGGAATCCAACTTCGTGCTGATCGTGCTGAATGGGGGACATGGGGAAAGCGGTCGCGTCACAGGTCGCGCATGGGCCGCAAGGGCGGGGTCGGTAGTTTCACGGACAACCTTTCCGTAATGAGCGGAGTTGCTGTTTTTCGCCCCTGGCGGATGATGGACACGAGTAATTATGGGATCAGAGTTTGTAGATGATTTTGCAGAAATAGCCTATGGACAGATGGGACATTAGCCTTACTGGCGTGCCGACGGATCAAACGACAGGGCTTCCGGCCTGGAAACGGGTGCTCGATTTGGCACTCGTTATGGCAGTAGCCCCGGGTTTGCTCATGCTCGGCGTGGGCATGGCGCTGGTGGTGTTGTGCGGCTCGCGGGGACCGGTGTTGTTCCGCCAGCGTCGCGTCGGCCACAAGGGGCGCGAGTTCACCTGCTACAAATTCCGGACCATGCAGGTGAATGCAGACTCGAAGTCACATCGGGATCACTTCCGGCAGTTGATGGGCGCTGAAGTTCCCATGACGAAGCTCGACGCGCGAAGCGATCCCCGGCTGATTCCGCTGGGCGCCTTCCTGCGGGCCACCGGCCTCGATGAACTCCCCCAGCTCATCAACGTCGTTCGCGGCGAGATGAGCCTCGTGGGACCACGGCCTTGCATCCCCTACGAATACGATCTCTACCAACCGTGGCAACGACGGCGGTTTGATGCCGTTCCGGGCCTGACCGGCCTTTGGCAGGTGAGCGGCAAGAACCGCACGACCTTCAATGAGATGATCCGGCTCGACATCGAGTACTCGGAGCGTCTGAGCCTCTGGCTCGACTTGAAGATCATTTTGAAGACTTTACCCGCCCTCTGGCAGCAATGCCTGGAGTCTCGCGCGCTGAAGCGCAGGCAGGCAGGGGCGTCAGCGGCGGGCGTCGCTAAATCCGTTCAATTATATCGCTTATGAAAACAATGAAAGAAACAGTCAAGATTGGTGTTGTGGGGTGCGGCTACTGGGGGCCAAACCTGATTCGCAACTTGCGGCAATCCCCGGACTGCCAGCTCAAACTCATCTGCGATACAAGCGAGCAGCGGCTGGGGCACATGCGGCGGCTGCATCCCGAGGTCACGACCACACGCCGTTTCGAGGACCTGCTCAACGGCGCGGACCTCGACGCGGTGATCATCGCAACACCGGCGCAATTGCATTACGAAATGGCCAGGGCTTGTCTGAGCATGGGCAAGCACGTTTTCATCGAGAAACCCATGGCGCGGACCGAGGCGGAGGCGGAGGAACTGGTGGCGGTGGCCGAACGCGAGGGCCTGGTGCTGATGGTGGGGCACACCTTCCTGTTCTCGCCGGCCGTGCGGCGGATGAAGGAGATCGTCGATGCGGGTGATATTGGCGAGGTGCAATATGTCGCGGCGCGGCGGCTGAATCTGGGCCTTTTCCAGAAGGACATCAACGTGGCGTGGGACCTTGCGCCACACGATATTTCGATTCTGCTCCACCTGCTGGACGAGCGGCCAATCAGTGTCTCGTGCCAGGGGAGCAGCCATGTGACGCGCGGCATCGAGGACGTGACGATGATGTATCTGACCTTCGCCAAGAATCGTTGCGCGTTCATCCATAACAGTTGGCTGGACCCCAATAAAGTGCGCCAAATGACCGTGGTCGGC
>Ga0181518_10002272_pt1 | contig 18631 bp, 20 predicted proteins | sample PEATcosm2014_Bin_28_FD_119751 | JGI IMG/M metagenome (GOLD analysis project Ga0181518, IMG submission 119751) | Peatland microbial communities from MTU Mesocosm Facility, Houghton, MI, USA - PEATcosm2014_Bin01_60_metaG | ecosystem: Environmental > Terrestrial > Soil > Wetlands > Peat | place... | reverse complement strand
TACCCACCTGCAGTTCGAGGCCCTGCTCACCGCAGCCCGGCAGTCCTTCCCGTCCCTGTGACTTCGCCCTAGTGGCGATGCTGGGACTGCTCGGCTTGCGGATCTTCGAGGCCACCGGCGCGGACATCACCGACCTGGGCGAAGAACACGGCCACCGGGTCCTGCGCGTCTGCGGCAAAGGCGCCACGGTCGTCCTGGTCCCCCTGCCGCCAGCGGTGGGACGAGCCATCGACCGCGCGATCGGCACCCGCCCCGGCGGGCCGATCCTGCTCAACAGCCGCGGCATGCGGATGGACCGCCACGCCGCCACCCGCCGTCTGCGGCAGCTCGCCGAAGCCGCCGGAGTCCGGATCACCAGGCCCCACCAGTGATGCCCAGTCCGCTGTCGTCGGGTTCGGCTGGCCAGCCCTGGTCCGCCCACGCCTTCGCGATGCGCGCCAGTGCGCCCGGCTCGGTCACTCGCGCCGCGTCACCCTCGACTACGACGTCCGCGTCGCGGACCGACACCGCGATCGAACACCGCGGATCGCGCGCGACATTGCGCCCCTTCCGCGTGCTGGCACCCGTCTGGAACCAGAACGTGCCGGCAAGCCACAGGGCACCGACCGCCGTCACATGCGGGCTACCGTCCTGGTTGATGGTGGACAGCCAGGTCGTGCGGGAATTCACCGCGTCCGGGGCTGGCGCCGACCCCGCATCGAGCTTCTCAGCAACCGCGGCCCAATCCACGGGCGGCAGCCCGTCCGCCTGACCCAAATTCGTGATCTCCATGAGGGCATCCTTTCGTTGTCCAGCGGACACCCTGGCTAACAGCGTCCGCAGAGACGACGCGCGACGACCGCGAAATTCATCGCGCCTACGCGAGTCACGAGCCGTGCGGGCGCGCACATCGGCAGGACCGGCCTTGTTATGGCATGCGTGGCGAGAGGCGGTGGGGTTAGCTACAGGCGGGTCCACCAGGCGTCGATGGTCACGTCGTGGGCGATGCCGGTGTCGATGGTGTGATGCAGGGCGAGGCTGACGATACGGTCATCGTGCGGGTGGAACGGCCGGGTGGGGTCTTCGCCCAGCACGGGGCCGAAGGCATCGATGAGCGGCTTCCAGAGGCTGGCCCAGTTGCGGCCCGGCCCGGTCGTCAGCGCGATTTTCAGCCCGGCCGGGCCCGGATCGATGGTGGCCGCGTGCACCGCAAGCCGATCGTGGAGCTTTTGTTTCCACTCTCTGCACTCATAGGACCCAGCCATGCGGGTCGAGAACTGCGGGGTGGCCTCGGCCGTGTCCGGCTGGGCGGGTCCCACCGCTAGTGACGACGGGCCGTGGATCTTGCGGCCGAAGATGGCCGCCACCCGCTCCGGGCCTAGCCGCTGAGCGACCGGGAACAGGTAGTTGTCCAGGTCATGGCCGCCATCAATCAGTGAGACGCCATCGCTGAACCCTACGATCAGCTCGGCAGCAACCCGGCCGCGCGCTGTCGCCAGCACCGGCCCGGCTATGGCGTCCACGTGCGCCAGGAAGCGAGCCAGCTTCACCTGGCTCGGATGCCCGGCTCGATCCCAGCTGGCCAGCTGTGGCTTGACGCTCTGCCGCATAACGCCTGCCGGGCGGCGGTACACCATTGCCATGTGAGTCATCGTCGTCCGCGTCCACATCTGGTGGCAACCAGCCGATACCCCAGCACGTTGAGCGCTCCCAGCGGCAGATGAGTGAGTCCGGGTCGCGAGCTGGACCGCATGCTTATGCAAGATCACTGGCGCGTCTTCAACTGATCTGGACCATCGGTGCACGGATTGGGCCAGGAGAACTCGCTCGGGTGAGTCCAGACAGGCTGCTCCGAACAGTCAGGGTTCGAGATCGGCCACTCCTCGGCCGCTGAGCACGTCGAACGGCACCGAAGCCTGGTCGTGCACGATCTGCCAAGCGCCGTCGAGCTTCCGGAAGCAGAACGTGACCCGGACCCAGATGCCCTTGGTCGCCGTCCCATTCATCAGCGTGCCATGGAGCCGGCCGAAGCAATGCCCGAACGCCACGTCATCGCCCACTGCGACGCTCAGGCCGCGCACCTCGTAGTCCGCGTCCCGGAAGACCGCAAAGACGTTCGCCCAGTTCTTCAGCTTCGCTTCGACCCCCAAATGCTGCAGCGGCGGCTCGACGTCGAAGGACACGACGTCTGTCGCGTATATCGGCCGCAGGCCCTCCAGATCCTTGGCCCGGATTCCCTCGGCGATCCTGGCCACCTGCTGCTTGATCTGGGCCTCGTCCGCCTCGCGTTGGGTATACACCGCTGACATTCCTTCCTGTCTGCCTGCCGTCTCAGCTCCTCACCACCACTACCACCGGGAGGCGCGCGATAGGGCGGGCCGGCCGTGAGCACGCGTCCGGAACTTTCACCGGGCTACTGCCGTTGGCATCCATCTGTGGCCGCTCGATCGAGCCACCCGACATAGGCTGAGCAGGAACTACCTTGAGGCGCTGCTCGCGCAGAGGGGAGTGGCAGCCGATGACAGGTGATCGTCCATCGAGCGCCCGGCCGGACCTGCGCGAGCGGATTGCCCGGCGGTTGTTCCGAGTAGTCAACCCGCTCGCCCGCCGGATGATCCCCGCCGGGGTGCCGACGGGTGCACCGAACATCCTCCTGATTGTGCGCGGTCGCCGGTCGGGTATTGAGCGCACAACGCCGGTCGCGATGCTGGACTTCGATGGACACTCGTATGTCCAGGCGAGCTACGGAGCGACGGGCTGGGCCCGAAACCTTCGGGCGGCCGGCGAGGCGACCATAATCTATTCTGGTGGCCGTAGCTGTCCGGTTCACGCCATCGAGGTTCCATCCGATGAAGCGGCAGCGATTCTTCGGCGCGCGCTCGAGCCATACCGCCAATTGGGCTTCGTGCGCAGGCTGCTCGGCTCGCGCGTTAGGCCGCCCGTCGCCCTTCTACGCCGATACCGCATACGAATCGACGACACCCCACAGGATTACCTCGCCGAAGCTCGGCGTCACCCGCTGTTCGAACTCCGACCCGCGTAACGACCACAACGAGCTATTCGCCGTCACCGGCCCTGTGGCGCGCCAATGCACGCCTCATCGGTCGCAGCCGCCGACGACGGGTCGAATGCTGCATCGTCATGAACATGGTGGGCTCGCGTCCGAGGCCGGACAGTTGCTCGAGACGCTCCTCCAGCACGCCCGCGCGCAGCATCGCGCGCAGCAGCCTGAGAACGCCCTGATCACAGACACGTTCCTGCACCGCCTGCATCAACTTGGCTTGCGGAATCGCCGAAAAGCAGTCAGCGATATCCGTCTCCACCACCCACCGGCAGCCCCGCCAGCACTCATCGATGAGCACCTGCAAGGCATCATGCACCGACCGTCCGGGCCGGAACCCAAACGAGCACGGCAGCATGTCCGCCTCGAAGACCGGCTCGAGCACGATCTTCACCGCGGACTGCACGATCCGGTCACGAACCGTGGGAATCGACAGCGGCCTTTGCGCACCATCCGGGCTGCCCGGCTTGGGTATCAGCACCCGCCGGGCAGGCAGCGGACAATACCGGCCCTCCCTCAGCCCGGTGGCCAGCTCGCCAAGCAGCCGGGTCACCCCGTACTGCCCGACCTGGGCCAGAGTGGTCCTGTCGATGCCGGGTGCGCCGTTATTCGCACGCACCATCACCCACGCACGCTGGAGCACGTCCCTGCGACAGACCTTGTCTGCCAGCGCGTGAAACCTTCGCCCGGGATCGGCCTTGGCCGCCCGGTACAGCGCATGCTGCAAGGCACGGACCGGATCAGCCGGGATACCCCGGCCCGATCCCTTCGCGGCGGGACTAGCCCCTCGGGCACTCACCGGGCCCCTCCTCAACAGTGCTGCGCATCGACGAAGCAGCGGCCCTTCCCATCACCGCAGGTTGTGCTGTCCTGCGGCTCAACCGGTACTACGGCCGCCTCCGACGCCCACCCGGCCAGCAATCCACTTCCCGGTTTGGCCGGTTACAGGACGCCACGCTCCGGCAGCAGCAATCCGCAGGCCACCGGGCCGGGGAGGGCCTCCCCAGTTCCCGCCGTCACTATCTGAACGTTCCGCGCCCCATACGCCGGGGGGTCCCTGACGGCTGCGCTTCCAGGCTCTTCACCGCGTCCATGGCCTTCACCGTGAATTCAGCGGCTCGGCTCCCCCTGCTCCCACCCACACGGGCGAGACCTCTAACGACGCTGCAGACTTCGCGTAATGCTGCGGACCGTCCAGTCGCTCCCCCAAACAGGGCTTTCGACGCTGGGCTCCGGCCCCGCCCGTTTCCAGACGAAACCGCCAGCCTGCTACCGGGCCTCCTGGCAGCTACCCGGACCGGACTTCCACCGGCAAGCGACGACGAGCTTACAAACGAAGATCCACCATGGCACTAAGTCACAGTGTCACCACCGTTCTGCTGGGCGCACGAATCATCAGGGCTAGCTGCACCAATGACACGAAAACATTGCCCTGCTGACTCCCGTTGAGCTGGGATTACTCGGACCACCGTTCCACGGGCCGTTCCACGCCGAAAGCCATTCTCCTGCCACCTTCTGGCAACGGTCTCCCCCGTATGGGCCGGACGCTGCAACCATCTGACGGGAGAGGCGGTAAGAGCGGAACATTCTGGAGTAGGCACTGCCGCTGGTACCCCGGCCATAGCCGGATACTGGACCCATGATGCTCGCCGCGTAGCCTCCCCCAGTTTTCGGCTCTGCTGCCTGTGGCGTCCTGGTGGAAACCGGGCGTAGCCGATCGGGACGCTGTTGTCGTAGGCGGGCGCGGCAGTCATGGTGCGATCTTCCCGGTACCAGCGCACAGCGGACAGACACAAAGGCCCGGGTGTCCGGGTGAACCGGCGGCAGATCCCCCCGGGACGGCTGGCCCGCCCCCCGGCCCGGCGCCCCCCGGCTGCCCGGCCCAGCCCGGCACGTCCCGGCCACCGGCCAGTGGGTCCCCGGGTGAACCGGCGGCAGATCCCCCGGGACGGCTGGCCCGCCCCCCGGCCCGGCGCCCCCCGGCTGCCCGGCCCAGCCCGGGGCACGGAGCTTGGCGTCCCGCCAGGCGCCAATCCTCGCTTCCTCGACGTCGCCGCCGGCCTGCGACGAGGCCCGGTAAATCCGCTCGTCCTGCTCAGCGCGCCAGATGACGCCGTTCTTCTCGGCCTGGACCACCCGATCGTATGCTGGCGTCCGCGACGTGATCCGCGCGATCACGGCGCTGCAGTCGATGACGACGATCAACAGTTCCATCACTTTGACTTGGGCGCCAACCCCGGGGGCGGCGGCTTCCAGCCCACGATGGGACGAAACAGGTGCTCGACAGACACGACGCGGAACGAACAGGTTCTGCTAATCAGACGCCCCAGGAGTTCACGGGGTGGTCCAGGACTCGCCGGCCGGCGGGCCAGCCGTTGACGCCGATGCTGTCCTCGCCGGGTACGACCTGGTCGCCGAGAGCACTCGCCCGGGGCGCGGGGGGCACGGCCAGTGACGACGCGCTGCGGTGACGGGAGAGCCGGACGCACATGCAGCCGACCCCGGGGAGGGAAGCTGATGACGCTGGCAGTCCGCGGCACTCGCTCGGCTCATCGCCGGGTCCATTGACAGCATCCCCGCGGCGAGCGCAGCGGATGCCGTTTCGCCGTTTCCTGTGGGGGCCACCACCGGGGCTCTGGCTTGTGGGGCATTTTTGGGGCCGCAACGGGAAAGGCGCATGCAGTTGACGCGATAGAGCGCCCGGGAAGAAGCGAGCAGCCATGCCTGTCGTCCAAAGCAGCATCATGAGCTAGCCGAGCTAGCTCGGCTAGCACATATCGAGTGATCACCTTGGCTGGCTGGCGCTTGCCGCCGTCGCGATCACCGGCGTGCTGGTCCACCTGGTGGCGCGCCCGGTGCCCGGGCCCGGGATCGCGGTACCCCCGCTGCTGCCCGGCTTGTTGGCCGTTGTCACGGCCGGCGTGCTGCATCCCGCCGCCATCGCGGGATTGGCGTATGTGGCCGGGACACTCGGCACGCTGGCCGGCGCGGACCTGGCCAACCTGCGCAAAATGCGGCGGCCGGGTGCGCCAGCCGCCTCCATCGGCGGCGCCGGCACCTTCGCCGGCGTCTTCCTCGCCGGCATCATCGCGGTCCTGACGGACATCAACCGGGTGATACACACGCTGCCAGGGCTGTTCCGGCGACAGCCGCAGACGAGCCTGCAGCAGCGGGGTGATCTCGCCGGATTCGGTGGCGGTGACCCGGGGCAGCGCGTCGTGGGTGATCCCCGCCTCGCCTGCGCGGTAGCCGGCCATCGGGTGGATGGCGGCGGTCAGCACGCTTGGCTGGTGCGCCGGGAGCTCGGGGTCGTCACTGATCCGCCACCACGCTGCCGGGCAGCGCAGGGTGAGCGGGAGACCATGCGCCGGGGGACCTTCCGCCACAGCCGGATCGCCACCGGGTTGAGATCGCCGTGCGGCTCGGGGAGCCCGCCGAACATGCGCGCCGAGGCTGAGCTGAACAGCCACTGGGAAATGGCAGCCGGGCCGGCACCCAGCTCCGGAACGGCAGCAGGATGCGCTGCTCGATAGTGTCGCGGGGACGAGAATGCGGGATTTGCCAGACATGCTGGAAGGTGCACTCAGGTACGGCTACGGCGAAGAACAGGGAAAGGCATCAATCATGACCGAGAACACAAGCATCAAGGCAATCATCTACGCACGGGTTGCCCAGGAGGATGAGCCGGCCATCACGCGCCAGCTTGACGCATGCCGGGAGCTGGCCGCATCCCGTGACTGGGAGGTCACCGCGGAATTCACCGATAACGGCGCATCCGCCAGTGGATTCACGGCGCGCCCGGGATTCGGTGCGATGATGGCCCGGGCGGACAGCGGGGACGTGGACGTAGTCATCGCCTACGACGTTACCCGGCTGGCGCGCAATCCGGCCGACCTGGAACGGTGCGGGCGGGCGGGCATCAGCCTGGCTACGGTGACCGGCGGGGACCTGAACTTGTCTGCCGCCCGGCACCGCTTGATAGCTAAGATCCTGGCCACCGTCGCGGAAGCGGAAGCCGACGAGCACGCGGCATACGACGCGCACCTGTGTGCCAGCGTCGGGCCCCGCCTTGCGGAATACGTCGCCGCCGGGAAGCTGAGCCAGGCAGTGGCGGACGAACTGGCAGCCGACATCATCGGCTTCATGGAAAGGGCGGCCGGCCGTCCCATGAGCGCCCATCACACGCTCACCGGGTCCTGACCGCCGACGTCGCTGTTGTCCCTCGATCCTCCGGCGGTGCCTGCTCAGCTCAGGGTCCCGCCCGCGCTTGGCTGGCTCTGTCAGGTGCTCAACGACTGCACCCCTGTGACCTGGCGGTTGTGACCAAATTTGGTCACAAGTAGCAGAAGACGGCCCCAGGATCGATGATCCCGGAGCCGTTTTGCCTGGTAGCGGGCAGGATGTGAACCTGCGACCTCTAGGTTATGAGCAAGCCGCGCGTCGCCGCACCCAGTTCACTTGCTGCTGTGCGCTCACCACGTCCGGGTCAGCCAGGCGGTTGACCCGCCGGGGTCTCCGCGATCCACGTCACCGCCGGCCTCGCCGGCATCGAGTCCATGCGCCGCCACATCGAGCATGAACTCGGGCCGGTCGACATCCTGGTCGCCTGCCTGGCCACGCTGGACCCGGTGCTGGAGACCCTGCTGTACTTCAGGCACGAGACCGGCGTGTGGCTGGAGATCACGAACCTGCTGATCCCGGGCCTCAACGGCTCCGACGCCGAGATCGACGCGATGACCCGGTGGGTGGCCGGGCGGCTCGGGCCGGAGGTGCCGGTGCACTTCACCGCGTTCCATCCGGACTTCAAGATGCGGGACCGGCCGCCCACGCCCGCGGCGACGCTGGCCCGGGCCCGGCGCATCGCCCTGGATAACGGTGTCCGCTACGCCTACACCGGCAACGTGCACGATCCGGAGGGCCAGAGCACCCGCTGCCACGAGTGCAGCGCGCTGCTGATCGAGCGCGACTGGTACCGGCTGGGCACCTGGGGTCTCACCGGCGACGGCCGGTGCGCGACCTGCGAGACGCCCCTGCCAGGGGTGTTCGACGGTCCCCCGGGGACCTGGGGGCCCAGGCGGCTGCCCGTACGGATCGTAAATCGGTAACTGCGGCCACTGAGCGTAACCCCTGCGACGTCCCGGCCGGACAACTGCCGACTCGGGCGTGATGGCTGGGCCGACCTGCGGTCCCGATGGCGGTCGTGCTCTTCGATCCGTGTCGGGTCTTCCAGTCCGGGGACGCAGAGCAGCTTGTCTCGGGCCAGCGCGGCGAGCGGCGCCTCGACGACATCATCGGGATCCATCGTCACCTTAGCTGGGAACACTGTCGACTCGAATCCAGCACGGTCGCAGAACTGCGTCCCGCGCTCCGGCCCCGGACACAACACCTGCAGCGTGACGCCCGATCCGCCGGGCTCAACCGCAAGGTTCTCCGTGAACCTGGTCACGAACGCCTTGGCCGCCAGGTACGGCGTCCATCCCGGTCGATCGTCAAACGCCATCAGCGATGTCACGTTGATGATGGCACCGCGGCCGCGCGCGATCATGCCCGGAAGCGCTTGCGTCAGCCGCATCACGGCGAGGATGCTGACTCACACATGACGCTCTGACCGGTCGCGATCGAGCTTTCGCGAACTGGCCGAAGTGGGCCACTCCCGCGGCATTGACGAGCAGGCCGGGCTCCGGATCCGCCAGCCGCCGCCCGACCGCCCGAAGCGGCGCCTCGCCGGCGGGGCCGGCGACAGCCAGCCCGGCGCCGGACCCGCTCGCCGATATCTCATCGGCGACGGCCTGCAGCCGCGCGCGATCGGGTCCGGCCAGCACGGCACTCGCGCCGTCGATGCCGAGACGACGGGCAAACGCCCGCCCGATGCCCGAAGGCGCACCGGTGACGACAGCGCGAGTGATGCGCACACCCATCAAGTCGGGGCGGACGCTGGGACGTCGCACCCCGAGCTTATGGTCCGATCATTGTTCAGGCTCATGTCGGCCCTCCCCCCATTCGCTCCTGCAGTCGATCGTCACGGGCACCACGACCGGCGCATCGAGGAAACGGAGTATTCGCGGTGGCAGTGGACCGGTGTGCCCTGGCACGGGACCCGTCGAACGATTGTCAGCAGAAGACCACCGCACGGCCACGACGAACGCCTGCATCACATCCTGGCCCCGCCGACGGCCGATCTTGGTCTGCGAGCGGGGTCGGCGATGCTTCACGCGGGTGGCCGGACCGCGAATCAGCCGTCAAGTGATGCCGTGCGCCAAATCGTAGGAGTAGTCGCCGTCGTACGCGGGCGTGCCAGTGACGACGGTTTCTCGCGGCTCCTCCTTCTTCGGGCCGACGACGGTACCCGCACCGCTCGTCTCGTGCGCGAGGTCATATTCCAGGTCCGCGCCGGGTTCCGGGACCGGGTCCGGCAGATGATCGCTCACGGCTCACCGCCTCAGGATCGACACCTCCAGTATGAGCCTGTCGCAGGCAGCACCGCCAGCCAATTCCACGGGACCGCCCCGCGGTTGTCCCACCTTCGCGAACCCGGCCGCGCCGCCGGCTCACGCCAGAACGTCCCACCTGCACGCCATCCCTCCCTGAGGCACATCGCTCAGCGCCGCGCAATTTGGCGGCTTACCTGCGGGCCCGCCGGGTCTGTCGCTCTCGTCATCCGTGCCGCACCTCGCGCGCAGTAGGCGGCACCGCCCTCGATCGCCGACTCGATGCCGAGATCCTCACGACCTGGGCTGGCGGCTACCCCTTCTGGCGGAAGAATGGCGTGACCGCGCTGGCGATCTCATCTGGCGGGAGGTCGTGTGCTGAGGCTCTCATGCTCCGAAGCGTTGCGCGTGGCATGATCTCTACGAGCGCTCTCCCGGTCGTGAGCGCAGTCTCGGCCGCCAGAACCAGGGTGGGCACTGCAGCTTGGGCCGCGAGCTCGTCTGGCAGAAGCCCGTCGCCGACGACTGCGTAGTCGTAGGGCAGCGCACGAGCAGAATCGATCATGGCGTCGCCTGCCGGAGGGCCGAGGAGTTCGTCTACCGCTTCCGGGGGCAGGCCGAAGCCGCTCCGGATGAACGCGGCGGCGCCTCTGTGATCGCCCTTGTCATGAAACGCCTGGAGCTTGGCCGCCGTCTCGGCCTGGCGCGCCCTGGCTGCATCGTCGGCATCGCTGTGACGGCCGTACGGCGGATCAGAGAGAACGAGCTTCGCGATGTTCAGAGCGGCCGCAGCTGCGCGCAGCGCGAGCGCCGCACCGGCGGAGTGACCGTAGACGAGTGTCGGCTGGCCGGCCTCGGCGATGAGCGCGGCCACGTCGTCGAGTTCACGCTCGACCGAGTACGGCTGGGTATCACCGCTCTGCCCGCGGCCACGTCGGTCGTAGGTGTAGACGGTGAAATGCTTCGCCAGCTCGCCCGCCAACGGGAGGTAGAAGCGGTGATCTCCCAGAGAGCCACCGATGATGATCAGCGGCGGCCCTTGGCCCGTCTACTCGTACGCGATGCTCGTTCCGTCTGTTGATCTGACATGCCGCATTGTGTGGCCCTTCCTCTCGCGTGGGCTGATTGCAGCGTGCTGTCCAGCACGGATTGGCCCCGAGCGGGCCGGCCGCCAAGATCGGCGCAAGGGCAACCAAGGGAGCCACCGTCATGAGTGAGCTGGACGTGATCGTCATCCACATCCGTGCCGAGCAGGCCGCGGAATACGAGCGGCTGTTCGCCGAGCGGGAGCTGCCGCGCTGGCGCGAGTACAAGGAGCGGGGCGCCTTCATCAGCGCCCGGATATTCCGTGCTGCCTTCGGCACCGACCCGCGCCAGGACATCGCCAAGTACGTCATCGCCGTCGAGGTCCCCAGCCACGCCGGGCACAGCCAGCACGACGCTGATTCCGGGTTCCAGGAGTTCAGCCGGCTCGCCGACGCATTCCAGCCGGAGGCTCCGCTGGTGTACGGCGGACAGGTGCTGCACGCTGCCTGACCGGCGCATCGGCGTCTGCGCCGGGGTGCCACAATGCGGACCACCCGGAGCGCCTGCTGATGAAGCGGGCAGGCAATGCGATACCCGGCCGGAGCTCCGGCCGACCGGGATAGCCGCAATCGGGGCGACGGCGGCCAGCCGCTTGGGCTGATTACCGAACGTGACAAAAGAATGAAATGCCTATATGTGACGGCATCGCCTGCCGAATCGGAATGCCTGATCTCATGCGGGATCCGCGCCGGTCACCGCGCGCATAACGCACAATAAGTGACCGCATCATCGCTTCGGCGGGTGTGCCGCCCGGCGGTGGTCATCTGGGAGTCCACGCTGGGGCGGGCTCAACATACCGCAGCGGCGGCTGCCTCGCGCCTACGATGGGTTGCCATGCGGGCGAACCGGATGAACCGTGACGAGTTCTACACCGCGATGGCGCCGAATGACGACGCGCGCCTCCGCAAGATCTTGTGGGCTCTCTACTGGCGAGGGAACGCCCAGCTTCGCGGGCGCATCGAGGACGAGCTGCGCTCGCCGGGGCAGCCGAAAGTCAAGCCGAGGAAGGAACTGCCGGACCCGGGCAGCGTGCTGGACGAGGTGACGACGTTCGTCAAGCTGGCCAAGGACGGTGCCTACATGGCCGGGGACCGCCGGGTGCACCACACCGAGCGGTCCAGGTGGCGGCTCACGTTCCGTCGGCTGGTGGGCGACGCGCTGGCGGCGCTCCAGGCCGACGATCCGGGGCCAGCGCAGCAGGCCGTCGCAGAGATGGTTGACCTTGCCTGCGACATGAAGAGTTATGACTACTTCCACTCCGATGACCCGGTGGAGGCCGCGAAGTTCGTGGTTTCGGATGCCGTCGCCGTGCTCTGGGAATCGGTGCTCCGTCATGATGGCTTCGCGGCCTTCGCCCGGCGCGTGCCGGAGCAGCTCATCCGCTGGGAGGCGGACTACGGCTGGACTCGACGGGGTTACGGTCACGTGCCGGAAAAGGAGACAGCCCTGGCCGTTCCGCTCGCCCGGCTGCTCACCACGCCGGACATGTGGCGGACGTTCGCCGGGTCCTACCTGGAGGCGCTGGACGCGGCCGGACGGGCGGGCCCGAGGCGACCGCGCACCGTGTACGGAAGTTTCGACGAGACTCGCTACCGGCGCCACGAGCGCACCAAGGACCTCGCCGCTTGGCACCAGATGCTCCTCGACCGGTTCGCGGGAACCCCCGAGGATGAGCTGCTGGACCGGCTCGCCGTCAGCCCAGCGCTTGCCGGGCCAGAGCTCACCTTCCTGCGCGCGAGGATCGCGGAGCGCCGCGGTCACGTCACCCAGGCCGCCACGCTGGTCACCGAGTGCCTGAAGGAACTGCCCGGTCATCAGGGGTACCTGGACTTCGCTGTGGAAGTCGGCGCGGAACTGCCTCCGCGCGCCCGCGAGCTGCTATCCGAGCGCGCCCAGATCTTAAGTGGTGCCCCTTAACGCGGCCCGAGCCGCGGGGTAGGGCGCACACAATCCCCTGATCCAGACGGCCAGCGTCCTCACAGGCATCGAGCTGACATCCGCTCATATCGGGAATGTGTGCGGCCCTTCAGGATGGAGCGGCGACGCTCCGTGGCTGTTGGCATCCTCCTGGCCAGCCTCGCGGTGAGGTCATACCGGGTCAGCAGACCATTGCGGGGACGGCGCGGATCTCCAGGGCTGGCTTACCGGGAAGGGAGGCCGAGCGCTTCAGGATGGGCCCGGCGGTAGTGCCCGGTCAGGACCTCGCTGAGGTTGCCGGGCCGGTACGCGACGGTGCGGCGGCAGATCTGGCAGCGCGTGACCGGCGTCGGGGCGAGGCTCTACTAAACCCGGGGCGGTCCAGACCGGAATGGCAGAGGTGCCGATCAGGCCGCCCCCGTTGCAGCCGGCGTGCCCGGCAACCCGGCCAGCACCGTTTCTCCCCGCAGTCCCCGGGGTGTGACCGCGCCCGCCGATAGCCCCGAAGCCCTCGGCTGCGTTGCCCCCGGGGGGACATGTTCCTTACCGGCGCCCCTTCGTGGCCGCGATGGCCTGGTCCACTGTGTCGTGGATGGCGAAGACGTTCGTCAGCCCGGTGATCCGGAAGAGCTTCAGTATCCGCTCCTGCGTGCAGGCCAGATCCAGCGAGCCGTCGTGTGCCCGCACCCGCTTCAGGCCTCCTACCAGCACCCCGAGGCCGGTGGAGTCGAGGAACTCAACCCTTTCCAGGTTGACGATGAGCTGGTAGCTGTTCGTGCTGACCAGATCGATGAGCAGCTCACGGAGCCGCGGTGCCGTGTCGATATCGATCGTGCCCGCGACGTCGATGACCTCGATGCCGTCCTTGTTATAGTGACCCAGCTTCAGGTCCACCAATCCTCCAGCGCCGTGCATGGCGTCATCGCAACGTCCATCCCGGGCGAATGGGCCGGCGTAGCCAGAGCCAGGGCGTGATCCTCGGCCGCATTCAGCCACGCTCCGTTATCATTTCTATGCGAAATCATGAGTCTTCGGGCACCGGAGCAGCTGCAGGGCAGTCACCCGGCCGTGATCCGTCCCGGTCTCCACGAGTGACCGTGCTGGCAGTTGATTTGATACGATCACCAATTCGATACGGGCTCATCTTCCATCTACCTATTAGAATACTTGTACCATAGATGCTGTATCACCGGATAGGCCATACAACGGTTACCGAGCCACCGTCGGCGCATCGGCTGCGACTCCGGCGCTGGCGGCGGCTCGCTCGCTCGCTCGCTGGGGGATTATCGCGGCTTGCCGTCAGTCAACCGGAGTCGGATGGCGCGCGTCTTTTAGTCATCCAGGACGGGAGAGCATCGATGGATGAGTCGCTGACAGACCCCTGCGCGCGCTACCGGCCAGAAGGTTACACCCAAGGGCACATGCCGCAGGTGCAGCAGCCGCGATTCATCCCGGACGAGCCCGCCACGGCCTGCCTGCCGCAGCAGTCCTGCCACCCCCAGGACGGCCAGCCCCAGCAGGAATGGGGGCCGCCGCCTCCCGCCGGGTCGCCGCCGCACGTGCAGACGCAGCCGGCGAAGCCCCGAAAGAAGCGCCGCGTCAGTCTGGAGGTTCTGGCTGGCCTGCTAGGCAGCCTGGCGGGCCACGGTAAGAACGCTGCCATGCCTGGTTCCGGCGGGCCAGCGGCGGGCGGCGGCAGCCCCGGCCGCGACCACGATACGGCTCCCGCCGCCCGGCCGGTGACGTTGACGCGCCGCCGCAGGTCATCAGCCGTTAGGCACTCTTAGCCGTCACATGTTCAGTTTATGCGGGTCAACTGAATATCCATGATTCCGGCCGCTAACGCACTCCCTGCCTGCATCCTGCCCTTCCTCCCCTGCCCGGACTGGGCATCGCCGGCGCCCAGCGCTGGTGCCGGCCGCCGTCTCGAGTTCTGACTGCGCCGTTACCGATGCGGGCCCGTCCGGCACTCGGTTCCCCTGGCCACGACAGGGCCCCGAGATCTCGCGGGTGCTGGGCGGCTGAGCGGTCAATGTCCCTGCCGAAAGCCGTTAGACCCCACCGGCACGCTCATAACTTGCACGAACTTTTTCGGATAATGCTGTCTAGCTGGAGAGCCCCGTTACGGAATCGAACCGTAGACCTTCTCCTTACCATGGACGCTCATTACGTCCGAGAGGGTCGCGCTGGGTCGCGTCAGTGCAGTTCAGAGCGGTAACGCTGTCTGACTGGCACTGACGCGGTCCGGCACTAACCGGGGCCGTTGACACTTGGTTTGTCACTGGTTTTCCGGACCTCACTACCGAAAGTGAGGTCGGCTATGGCAGGTCGAATCGACGACGACTTCATGACCGCCGAATACGGCGATCGGGTGATGGCAACCGCGCGGTATGCCGAGCACGCGGTGGATGACGGCCGTGGCGTGTGGACCGTCTCTGGCCAGCCCAGCCGTCTGTTCACCCGGAACCAGGCGATCGCGGCCAGGGTGCTCGCAGAGCGGCTCGCCGCCGGGTACGCCGACGATGACCCGTTCGTCATCGGCTGGCGCGAGGAACTGGGCCTGTGACGGACCGGCTCATCAGAATCACCACGGCGCTCGCGGTGGTGGCGGTGGCGGTCGTCGCCGCGGTCATCTCGTACCAGCATGCTTATGAGCTGGTGCGCTCACGCGGCGAGTCCGGGGTAACAGCGCGGCTGATGCCGTTCACGGTGGACGGGCTGATCTGGGCCGCGTCCATGGTGGTGCTGGACGCCAGCCGCCGGGGCCAGCCGGTCCCACGGCTCGCCGCCTGGAGCCTGGGCACTGGGATGGTGGCCACGGTCGGCGCCAATCTGGCGCATGGTGTGGGGCACGGCCCGGTGGGTGCGCTGGTCAGCGCCTGGCCCGCACTGGCACTAGTCGGCTCATTCGAACTGCTGATGATGCTGATCCGCGCCGGACGCGGTCCTCAGGCAAGTGACGCCAAAGCCGGGTCGCGGTACCAGGCTGCACCACCGCTGGCGCACGACGAACCGCTGAAGCCTGAGGCTGCGCCCTTGGAGGAGACCGTCCGCGCCCGGCACGACGCAGGCCACAGTCAGCGCGCCATCGCCCGCGAACTCAACATCGACCGCCGCAAGATCAAACGCATCCTCGACCAAGCGGCATGACTCAGCGGACGGACTCGGAGCTCAGTCACACTACGTCACTACCCGCTGATTCCCGTCCGCTCTTATTTAATCCGCCGCTTGCACGGCATCCGGTAGATAACAGGCTGGCTTGGAGCCCAAGCGAATTTGGTCGATCTGCCGTTCAACCGGCACCCGCCGACGCCCGCTCATGCCGAGATGAGTAAGTTTATGCCGCCGAATACCTGTGTGGCGGCTGGCATAGTTGTTATCTGCCACGATCTTTGAGCAGGGTGGCAACATTGGTGGTGAGCATTGGCATGGTGCCGATCGGCCACCCCGGAATTTGACAAGGGAATCCTCGCGAGGACCTGATCGGGCCATACGGGCAAGTCACAAGCCTGCCCGATCGGCGGGAAGCCTACGAGTCCTCGCCCCTTGTCAAATTCCTGCACTCTCAGCGCTGTCGCGCATTCGCCCTCACGAGTGACGTTTCGGCGCTCGCGGGGAACGTCGCGTAGCACATAGTCACTTATCGCTCAGGCAATGCGGGCCGTGTTGGATGGCGATTGCCGCGCCACCGTGGTCGTGTACGCACAACGAGGCCCTGCCGGCTATGCGCCGGCCTCTCGATGGTGGACTCGCTGCGGCTGCCGGTACAGAACAACTCTATTGTGGGTGTCTTCGGCGGCTCGCTGATGGCCTGGGAGAGGGTGGGGGCCGGGAGAACCATCAGCTGATCCATAGGATCTGGGCATGAGCCTCGTGATCGCGATTGCCGCTGTCATCGTCTCCGCACTGACGATGATCATCGTCGCACTGCAGGTGGCCGAGGCCAGGAAGGCTAACGCCCTCCCGGCGACGATCAATCTATTCCGCGAGTATCGCAGCGCCGAGATGGAGAAGGCCCGGTGGCTACTCACTGAGCGGCTGCCTGACCTGGACCCGGCCAGCGGCATCCGCGGGTTGCCCGACGACGTCGCCGTTGCCGCATTTCAGGTCAGCCAGTACCTGGACAACCTCGGTGTCCTGGTCGCACGCGGGCTCCTCGCCCCTGAGCTGGCCGCGGGGTTCCTGGGAGACAGCGCCCTGCGGATGTGGCGCGTCCTGTCCCCGTTCATCGTGCGCGAGCGTGAACTGCGGACGCCGCCGCATTATCAGCATTACTTCGAGCACCTCGCAGCGACGGTGCAGCAGATCGACCCAGCCCGCGCCCGCTCCAAACTGCGCACCATCGCCGGCACGACGCCAGCGATAGAGCATGCGGATCGGCCGTGACCTACCAGGCGGTACGCAGAACCCCTCGTCCCGGACAGCCTTCCTCCACGCGCCACCTCGGCCTCCGTCGCCGGAGGGTATGCCGGCCTGGCCGACGCGGTGCCGATGCTGCCGCCGCAGCGGCAGCCCGCACATCGGCGTCGCAGAGCCACAGGGCAGCGACCCCGCCAACGTCGTGCAACTGGACCGCAGCCAGTACACCGAAGTTCGCTGACCAAACCCTCCCCGTTGCTGCGTGTATGTCGAGCCGGACGTCCGGCGGCGGATTCAGCTGGCGGCTGCAACGGTGACCTGACCCGGGTTCCGGCGGCCATCGGTGCGGGCCGCTGGCCCCCGGTAGCGGAGTTCGCCGGTGAGCGTGCGCGGTACGCCGCCCAGGAAAGGACCGGCTGTCAGCTGGCTGATTGTGAACCGATCTGGCAATACACGGCCCAGGCTCCCGGTGGACCGCGGAAGTAACATATCGTCCTGCTTCTTGAACTCGGGGAGAGACCGCAATTAATCGGAGCCGTTCGAAATGCTCCCTCGCCTCCCGGTTCGCGTTACGCAGAGCATCTATTCGATCCGCGTCACCCGGATGATTCTTAAGCTCAATGGATAGATTCCTTACCCGCGCCCCCGCAGAAATAAAATCAGTACTCGTCAGCCGAAGGGCTTCTCGGCGGCCACGAATATTATCGGCTCGCGTTCGGACCAGTTCAATAGCCAGTGTTCCCAACACGCCGATCAGCGTGCCGGCGAGAGCAAAGATTGCTGCGATCATGTCGTCCCTTGGCCAGTTGGGCATGTGCAGTCGGACAGCTTTCAGGATCTTATGGGCTCCGACGGTCAAGCGGAAATACGCAGGAGGTGTTCTTGAGCCAGTAATCCTCCGATTCATGGGCCGCACTACCAGTCACGGGGGCTCCCGCGCCGACCTGCGCCTCGTCCGACGGAGCGGGTTGATCTGTGCCCAACATTGCGTCTTCCTAGACAGATGACCAGCGCGAATATTCGGCGATTCCTCACCGCGGCCACGACGTTCACGCGGCCACGCTACGTGATGGTTGCTATTCGTGGTTCGCGTACAATATCCGCTCAGTTGAGAATTTGGGTAGACGGTGCGGTCCCGGCCGGGATGACAGTGAGCCGTCCCGCGGCCCGGCCCGGAAGTCCGGCGTGCCGAGGTTCGCCAGCGCGGAGACCACGGCGGCGTGCGCGGCCTGCGCAGCAATCTTGCCTCGGCTCAGGCCCAGGTCGGCGCGCACCACCAGGGTCAGCTTCATGACTCGTAAGGGAACCACGGCCGACCGGCCAGCCGGGGCGCCCGGGCTGCGGTCGCGACGCGAGAGACCGGGCCCGGGACCACGATTCTGCGGAGACACTGACTCATGACGGAACAAGCGCACCCAGAGTGGGACGCCAGCTACACGGCCGACACGTCGGCCCCGTGGGACATCGGCAGGCCGCAGCCGACTTTTGTCCGGCTCGCTGACGAGGGCCGCCTGACCGGACGCCTTCTCGACGCTGGCTGCGGCACCGGCGAGAACGCGCTGCTGGCAGCCAGTCGTGGTGCCGATGTCACCGGCATCGACGTTGCGCCGACCGCGATCGCGCGGGCGCGCGCGAACGCGTCCGAGCGCGGACTGACCGCGCGGTTCGAAGTCGCAGACGCACTCGGCCTCGGCCGCCTCAGCCTCACTGCCGACACCGTGATCGATAGCGGGGTGTTCCACGTATTCGGCGACGACGACCGGGCCCGGTACGTCGCCAGCCTCGCGGCTGTGCTGAGACC
>Ga0181518_10002271_pt1 | contig 18632 bp, 14 predicted proteins | sample PEATcosm2014_Bin_28_FD_119751 | JGI IMG/M metagenome (GOLD analysis project Ga0181518, IMG submission 119751) | Peatland microbial communities from MTU Mesocosm Facility, Houghton, MI, USA - PEATcosm2014_Bin01_60_metaG | ecosystem: Environmental > Terrestrial > Soil > Wetlands > Peat | place... | reverse complement strand
TATGAGCTGCTCGGCACCGCCGCGGCGACGCTGATCGCGCTCTTGTTCGTTGCGGTCTCGATCAGCACCAGCGTGCTCACGTCGGAACCGGAGAGCCGCCGCAACACCAGCACCTACCTGAGCCCGGTCGTGTTCCACTATGCCAACCTTCTGTTTCTTAGTTTGATCGCGCTTATCCCGACGCAAACCTGGGAATCCTTCGGCCTGGTGACTGGTGCCGCTGGGATCGGCAGCGTGATCTATTCGATCGTCATTGCGCTGAGAGTGCATCGCAATTCCATGTCCGATCTTGCCGACCGCCTGTGCTACGGCGCCATTCCGGCGCTCTGCTACGCAATGGGCCCGGTGGTGACGCTCTTTCTGTTCGAAGAGAAGCCCGCAGGCCTCAACCTATTGGCCGGCGCGGCGCTCTTTCTGCTCGTCATCAATATTCGCAACGCCTGGGATCTGATGCTGTCGCTGGCGCGGCGGGTCAATCTGCCGCCGTCACCTTGATCTTGGTGCCGGCCTTCACCTTGGCCAGCGTCTTCACCTCGCCGAGCGCCTTCGCCCAGATGTTGCAGGGGCTGGCCAACCGCGTCTCGTTGCCCTCGGAGATCGGCGTACGGCCGAAGCCTAACGCGATGGCATGACCGTCGGGCCAATAAGCGATCTCGCCCGGCGTCACCACGGCGCGCGCATCTTTTTCCCGCGGCATTTTCACCGGAATATCGAAATAGACCTCCTCGCCCCACGTCATCGCCGAGCCGCTGATTGGCAGCGCCGCAGCGATCGCCTTTGCGGTCGGCGTATCGAGCAGCTCGGCGTCGAGCGTGAGCGAACCGAAGTCGACACGAATGCGCATGGGGAACTCCTACTTCATCCTGCCCCGCGATAGCGGGGAAGGGGGACCACGCGAAGCGTGGTGGAAGGGGCGCCGGACTCAACGCGACGCCAGCGGCGCAAGGCGATTTCCGCGCCGACACTGATTGTCCCGCAACGACACCAACACGTCGAGTCAGGCGCCCCCTCCACCTCGGTTCGCTCGCTATCGCGAGCTCCAGTGGTCCCCCTCCCTCGCTATCGCGGGGGCGGATGGTGCTTCCGGCTTTCGCCTCGTCCGACTCTCAGTTCACGGCGCAAATAAAAGGGGGCGGAGCGCTGATAGACGTCACTGTCTCGTGTCCACGCCACGCATCGCGCGCGTTACCACGCGCTTTGCGCTCGGGGCGTGGGCGCGCTACGGGCGCGCACGCCTACCGGCGCTCCGCCGCGGCTCTTGCTTAGGCGAACGAACGCCACCGCTCAGCCCCAGGCCGCGCTTCCTGGGACTTGGCTAAAAGACGGGTGTTATCCGTCTCCGCCTGTCCCAGTCCAACGAGCTTCTCGTAGACCGGTCATAATGCCGGCCGGGCGTCTTCCCAGGGCCGCCCGGGAGCGGTTTGCGAGACCGCCCGCGGGAACCGCACTCGCTCCACTTTCAGGATCGCATCTAGAAAGCGCCCTTGTTGAGCGAGACGGCAGCGCAATTAGTGGTGACGACGACGAAGGTCAAGCACGATCGACGAACTGATTCAGGCAATTTTCTAAGTCCCTGAAATCCAATTTGTTTGGCGTGAAACATTTGCTGTGAAACATGCCCTGTGTTCCTTCAATTCAGGGGAATCGAACTGGAAACTGCAAAGAAAAGATTCGCAAATGCTCATCGCGCGGAGCGCGGAGAACCTTTGGTTCTTCGCGCCCCGTCCGCGATGCCTCTGGCTCACCAGCGCCGATATCATCAGCTATTGTTCCAGGGACAATGGCGTTTGTTAGTTCATCGCAGGGCGATGTCTATGTTCTATTTCCGAACGGTGCAGCGTTTGTGAAATCCCAAGGCCGCTAGCGCTATTTCAACTACTCGGCGCTTACAGAGCTAATCAGCAGATTGCTACCGAAAGAAATTAGTGCGGGCCTTGTTCGAATTATACTTGACCTCAGCTTTGAGCGTCGGGGCGGGCTGATCGTAATTTTGCGAGATGAAAAAACTATAGGAAAGGTCGTTCCCGATCATGTTGTTGAAGGTCGGGTGAACCAGTCTCTACGAAACTTTTCGCGAAAACTTATAATCACGGATAGTGCGGACAGAAGGATAATAAGAGGAGGGGCCGCTATTGATGGAGCAATCATCCTATCAAGGAGTGGTCGTGTCTTGGATTCGGCCTGTATGATCGGAGAGCCCTCTGCGGCCGATTGCGCATCAGTAGGCAAGAAGACTCTTCAGCGGTTCGCTGGTGCCCGCACTACAGCCGCTTGGAACGCTAGTATTTTCGGCGTCGCCATAAAAATCTCAGAAGATGGCCCTATTACGATATTCGAAAGTGGAGATGTAATTCTCCAGCTGGGATAATATCGTTCGAGTTCTTGCCGGCAATTCGTTGACCCACAATGCAATCCCTCCAATCCACCCTCGGCATCCTCGCCATCCTCGCGCTGGCCTGGCTCATCAGCGAGAACCGCCGCGCGGTGAATTGGCGGCAGGCGGGCATCGGGCTTGGCGTCACTCTCGTCCTCGCGGTCATCATGCTCAAGGTGCCGAAGGTCGAGGTGGTGTTCGCGTTGATCACTAAAGCCGTCGATGCCATCGCCACCGCGACCCGGGCCGGCACTTCGTTCGTGTTCGGCTATGTCGGCGGCGGGCCGTTGCCGTTCGAGCTGAAGACGCCGGGGGCGGAGTTCATCTTAGGCTTTCAGACGCTGCCGGTCGTGCTGGTGATGAGCGTGCTGTCGTCGCTGTTGTTCTATTGGGGCATCATGCCGCCGATCGTGCGCGGCTTTTCGCGGGCGCTGGAAAAGACGCTCGACGTCGGCGGCGCGGTCGGGCTGTCGACGGCGGCCAATATTTTCGTCGGCCAGGTCGAGGCGCCGCTGTTCATTCGACCTTATCTGGCAAAGCTGTCGCGCGCGGAAATGTTCGTGGTGATGACCGGCGGCATGGCCGGCATCGCGGGCACCGTGTTCGTGCTTTATGCGACGATCCTGGCCAACGCCATCCCCGATGCCGCCGGCCATATCGTGGTCTGCTCGGTGCTCGGCGCGCCGGCGGCGATCTTGATCAGTTTCATCATGGTGCCCGATCCGAAGGGGCCGAAGACCGGCGGCGTGCTGGACCACGTCGAGCAGGTGGCGTCGAGCACCATGGACGCCATCGTCAAAGGCACCGGCGCGGGGCTCGAGTTGTTGCTGAACATCGTCGCCATGCTGGTCGTGTTCATCGCGCTGGTGCATCTCGCCAATGCCATTCTCGGGCTGTTGCCTGATTTGTTGGGCGCGCCGGTCACCTTGCAGCGCACGCTCGGCTGGGTGATGGCGCCGGTCTGCTGGCTGATGGGCATTCCGTGGGCGCAAGCGGTGACCGCGGGCGGCCTGATGGGGATCAAGACGATCCTCAACGAGCTCGTCGCCTATCTGCAGCTCGCGGCGCTGCCGGCCGATGCGCTGGATCCTCGTTCAAGGCTGATCATGCTCTACGCCATGTGCGGCTTCGCCAATTTCGGCTCGCTCGGCATCATGATCGCGGGGCTCTCGACCATGTGCCCGGAAAAGCGCGACGAGGTGGTGTCGCTGGGCTTGAAGTCGATCGTGTCGGGGACGCTGACGACGTGTTTGCTCGGCGCCATTGTCGGAGTCCTGAGTTGAGGACGACGGAGGACAGACGACGGAGGACGAAAAACGGAGCACGGATGACGGATTAGGGCTCAAGCCTCAACTCTGCGATCCGTCCTCTGTCCTCTGTCGTCCGCCCGCCACTCTCCGAACCATCGCGTGAAGCGCTTCCCTCCGTCCTCGCCCTGCCCCTTCTGCCACATCGCGTAGGCTGCGCCCTCCTCCGCGATCATCACCACCGCGTCCATACCCTTCGAGCGGCGCAGCGTCTCGATGGCCTGCGCCGGCGTTTGCGCGATCGGGCCGGCGACGTTGAACGAGGTGTTGACCGCGACCTCTTCGCCGTTCCGGCGGCCGAGCGCTTTCAGATAAGCGTAGGTCAGGGGATCGGTGTGTTCGCGCACGATCTGCAGCCGCCCGGTGCCGTCGGCGTGGATCACGGCGGGAATGCGCGCCGCCGCGTCGGGTTTCGCCTGCGCCGTCAGCACCATGTAATTGTAGGCGTTGTAGTCGGCGTCGGCGGCGCCGGCCGACAGCTCGAACCATTTGAGCGCCGCTTCGCGCGTCATCATCGGCGCCAGCGGCCGGATCGCTTCGCGGTATTTGACCCGCGCGTTCAAGAATTCACGCGTGCGCGGATTGCGCGGATTGGCGAGGATGGAACGATGCCCGAGCGCGCGCGGCCCGGTCTCGGCTGGCCCTTGGAACAGCGCGATGATGCCGTCCTGCGAAGTCATGTACGCCATCAGATCGGCGAGCGCCTCGCGGCCCGCGGCGCTGGTCGCGTTGCCGATCGGGGTCCAGGCCACGTCGGGCGCGGCGGCAAACGCATCGCGGACCGCGGCATCGCTCGGCGCAGAACCGCAATAGAACGCGTGCTCGAGCGGTTCGCCTACGCCTGCGCCAGCGAGATAGGCCCCCATAAAGGCCGCGCCCATCGCCACGCCGGCGTCGTTCGGCGTCGGCGGCACCCACAGATGCAGCCGCGCGCGGCGGCCGAACTGGCGCTGGTAATAGCTTTCGTCGAAATGCTCGAGCAGCCGCATGCTGCCGACCGCGTTCAACGCGGTGCCGCCGGTCAGCACCAATTGGTCGCTGCCGGTCGTGCGGATGAGATGGTCGATGATGTGAATGAGCGCATCCTCGAATACCATCTGGGTCGCCGCGGCCTTGTCGAGCCGTTCCTGGGTGTCTTCCTTGTGCCGGATATCCTCGACCCGAAGCATCGCATCGGGATTCCACATGTCCTTGAGCGCGATCGGCTCGCCCAGGATGCGGATCAAATCTTTGGTGTAAGGTTTTGCAAAATCGCGCGGCCAATTCGCCAGGTCGCGATTGACGTGCACTTGGCCGTTTGGTGCCAGCTGCAGGATCGCGCGCAGCGGCGCATAAAATGGATTGGTGTTGCGGTCGCAATTGCCCCAAGCCGCGGCGCCCATATAACGGCCCTCGCTGGAGAGCAGCGTCCAGCCGCCTTGGGTCGACGAGATGACGGCATAGAAGATGCCGAGCGAGTCGAACAAACTGTCGTTGCAATACAGTTCGCGCATCACACCGCCGTCGCAGACGTAAAGCGTCATCGCGCCGCGATCGCCAAAACCGTCGATGGCCGCGACCATCACCGGGCGCTCGCTCTTGGCGAACGGCGACACGGCAAACGAGAACCAGGCGTGATTGGCGTGATGCGCCGTGGCGATGATCGGCGCCGGGCAGCCGAGACGGCGGCCCAGCCGGCGCGCCATGCGCACGCCGCCATCGATGTTGCGCATGGTCAGCGCCGGCACCTCGGTGGTGCGGAAAAGGCGAAAGCTCGCCGGCGCTTCTTCCACCACCGTGCGCGCGATCATGGCGATGAAGGCGACGTTGTCCCAGGCAGAGAACCAGGCGTCGATGCGCTCGGGCCCAAGCCCCATGCGCCGCAGCATCGCCGCCAACTCGTCGATCGACTGGTCGGGAAAGTTGGTGGTGTGGCGTTCGCCGGAAAAACGCTCTTCTTCGTTGTTGCAGATCAGCTTTGGGCCGCGCTCGCGCGTCACTTCGATCAGCGCTACGCCGGAATTGTGCGTCCCCGAAGCGCAGATGCCGCCGAGATAAAGCGTCTCGCCGCGGTCGAGTTTTGCCCGCAGCTCTTTGAAGCGCTCCGCCGCGAAGGCGCTGCTTGCGCGATGAATGCCGCGGCGGGCGCAAAAGCCTTCGAGCAGCGGCAGCGTCAGCCGATAGGCCGCTCTGCCAAGCCGCGGATGCCGGGGACCGATACGCATAAGAACTATCGACGCAGGTCGCAGCCGTTCAAGGTGTCAGCAATCTCCGCGCCGACAGGCCCAGGAAAGCATGTGTCCCCCAGAGTGCGCAACCGTCAGTGCAGCCGGAACTCGCCGTCGATCGCCCTGATCTCCGCCGGCTTGATCAGCCGCGCGTGCGCCACCGTCACCGAGTGCAGCGGGCCCTCGAGTTTTTCCAGCCAGAAATTGAGGAATTTGTTCAGCGCCGGAAAGTTCGGGCACAGATCGTAGTCCTGCCAGACGTAGGTTTGCAGGAGCCAGGGATGGTCGGGCCGCCGGTAGAGGATGTTGGCGGTGGTCAGGCCGTAGCCCTGGAGCTGTCTGCGAAAATCGTCGGAAACTCGACCGTGTTGCGAAACTGAAGCCTCTTTCGACACCATGGTGCCCTCCAATCCCCGTCCGGGGAATTTTTCGAGACTCGCACCTCCATTACAAGCCTCAAATTTGAATAAGTTGTTTATTATCAAGGCACTAGCAGCATCCATGCCTCCGTGCTAACAGCTCGGCTTCGCTCCGTCTTGACGCCAGGGCAACGGCACTTGCGGCCGAGAAGTTTCCACGGCCGGCCGATCTATATTTTTGTAATTGCAGGGGAACCGGCGCGGGTTAACCTTTTCAAAAGAGTTGTTGGCAATCGCTCGCGGCGAGTGCTAAAAAATTTTCAGGTACCTCTTGTGGGCAAAAATTCGCGCCCCATGTCGTTGCCAGGGCATGAAAGTGCTCGCCATCAAGCGATTGCTCACGGTTTTCTGTGGGCCATCGCTTCAACCACAACCGTCGTAGTTTCAATAACTTAGGAGGACACCATGAAGTTTCGTCCGCTTCACGACCGCGTCGTCGTAAGGCGCCTCGATGCCGAGGAGAAGACCGCCGGAGGCATCATCATCCCGGATACCGCCAAGGAGAAACCCTCCCAAGGCGAAATCGTCGCCGTCGGCCCCGGTGGCCGCGACGAAGCCGGCAAGCTCATCCCCATCGATCTGAAGGTCGGCGACCGCGTGCTGTTCGGCAAATGGTCGGGCACCGAGGTCAAGATCGACGGCAAGGACCTCCTGATCATGAAGGAGTCCGACATCATGGGCGTGCTCGACGAGCCGCTGGCCAAGAAGAAGGCCGCGTAACCTCTTTGTTCGTCATGCCCGCGCTGGTCGGGGGCATCCACGTCTTAGCTCTTCGCGGCAAAGACGTGGATGGCCGGAACAAGTCCGGCCATGACGCGTGGAAAAGCAAAAGCAAACCAAATTCAGGAGTGAATTGAAATGTCTGCCAAGGAAGTCAGATTCTCAGTCGATGCACGCGACAAGATGTTGCGCGGCGTCGACATCCTCGCCAATGCGGTGAGGGTGACGTTGGGCCCGAAAGGCCGCAACGTCGTGCTCGACAAATCGTTCGGCGCGCCGCGCATCACCAAGGACGGCGTCACCGTCGCCAAGGAAATCGAACTCGAAGACAAGTTCGAGAACATGGGCGCCCAGATGGTACGCGAGGTTGCTTCAAAAACCTCCGACATCGCCGGTGACGGCACCACGACCGCGACCGTGCTCGCGGCCGCGATCGTCAAGGAAGGTTCCAAGGCGGTTGCCGCCGGTATGAACCCGATGGACCTCAAGCGCGGCATCGATCTCGCGGTCGAGCACGTGGTCGAGGAGTTGAAGAAGAACTCCAAGAAGGTCACCTCGAACGCCGAGATTGCCCAGGTCGGCACCATCTCCGCCAACGGCGACAAGGAGATCGGCGACTATCTGGCCAGGGCGATGGAAAAGGTCGGCAACGAAGGCGTCATCACGGTGGAAGAGGCCAAGAGCCTCGAGACCGAGCTCGACGTCGTCGAAGGCATGCAGTTCGACCGCGGCTACATCTCGCCCTACTTCATCACCAACGCCGACAAGATGCGCGTTGAGATGGAGGACCCTTACATCCTGATCAACGAGAAGAAGCTGTCCGCGCTCAACGAGCTGTTGCCGCTCCTTGAAGCCGTGGTGCAGACCGGCAAGCCGCTCCTCATCGTCGCCGAAGACGTCGAGGGCGAGGCGCTGGCTACGCTCGTGGTCAACAAGCTGCGCGGTGGCCTGAAAGTCGCTGCCGTGAAGGCGCCCGGCTTCGGCGATCGCCGCAAGGCCATGCTGCAGGACATCGCCGTCCTGACCGGCGGCCAGGCGATCAGCGAGGATCTTGGCATCAAGCTCGAGAACGTCACGTTGGCGATGCTCGGCAAGGCCAAGAAGGTGATGATCGACAAGGAGAACACCACGATCGTCAACGGCGCCGGCAAGAAGAGCGATATCCAGGACCGCATTACGCAAATCAAGGCACAGATCGAGGAGACCACCTCCGACTACGACCGCGAGAAGCTGCAAGAACGTCTTGCCAAGCTCGCGGGCGGCGTTGCGGTGATCCGCGTCGGCGGCGCCACCGAGGTCGAGGTCAAGGAGCGCAAGGATCGCGTCGACGACGCGATGCATGCGACCCGCGCCGCGGTCGAGGAAGGCGTTCTGCCCGGCGGCGGCGTGGCGCTGTTGCGCGCCACCGAGGCGCTCAAGAAAGTGCGCACCGCGAACGACGACCAGAAGACCGGCGTCGAGATCGTGCGCAAGGCGCTGCAGTCTCCGGCCCGGCAGATCGCCCAGAATGCCGGTGAGGATGGTTCCGTCATCGTCGGCAAGATCCTCGAAAACTCGAACTACGGTTTTGGCTTCGACGCCCAGGCCGGCGAGTATGTCGACATGATCAAGAAGGGCATCATCGACCCGACCAAGGTCGTGCGCCAGGCGCTGCAGGGCGCTTCCTCGGTCGCAGGGCTCCTCATCACCACCGAGGCGATGGTTGCCGAACTGCCGAAGAAGCAGAACGCGATGCCCCCGATGCCAGGTGGCGGCGGCGGCATGGACTTCTAAGTGACGCCATAGGCGTCATCCCGGGCGCAGCGCAGCACGAAGTGGTGCGCTGCAGACCCGGGATCCATTTTCAAGCGACGTGTGAGTGCGAAGGCCCGGGAGCAATCCCGGGCCTTTTGCTTTCCTCCACCGCTATCGCGGGGGCGGATGTCAGGCCAGTCCGAGAATCATCCGCGCATCGTTCGGCGTCGCGACGTGGTCGCCCAGAACTTCGATGATTTTTGCCGCCTTCTCGACCAGCGCCGCGTTGCTTGGCGCCATCTTGCCCTTCTCCAGATAAATATTGTCCTCGAGGCCGACGCGCGGGTGGCCGCCGAGCAGCACGGTTTGCGCCACCATCGGAAACTGATGCAGCGAAATGCCGAAGGCGAACCACGGTGCATCGGGCGGCAACAGGTTGCGCATATAGGTCATGGCCTCGGGCGTCGCCGGCTGGCCCCAGGATATGCCGAGGCAGATCTGGAACATGCCCGGCGGCTTGACGAAGCCGTTCTCGATGAAGCGCTTGGCGAGCAGCAGATGGCCGGTCTCGAACACTTCAAGCTCGGGCGTCACGCCGGCAGCCGTGATCGCCGCCGCCATGGCTTGCAGGTGTTTTGGCGTGTTGACGAAGACGCGGTCGCCCATGTTGAGGCTGCCCATGTCGAGACTGCAAATGTCCGGCTTGAGCTCGACCACGTGGCGCACCCGGTCCTCCGGCGATCGCAGCACGCTGTCGGGACCGGGCTTTGTTGGATCGCTCTCGTCGTGCGAAAACCGCGCGCCCGGGCCGGTGGTCAGGTTGATGAGCACATCGGTACCGCTTGCCCTGATCCGCTCGACCACCTCGCGATAAAGCGCGGTGTCCATGCTTGGCTTGGTGGTCTGCGGATTGCGTACGTGGATGTGCACGATGGCCGCGCCGGCCTTGGCAGCATCGATCGACGAACGGGCGATCTGCTCCGGCGTCACCGGCACCGCCGGGTTGCGGCCGGGCGTGTCGGCCGAGCCGGTCACCGCGCAGGAAATGATGACTTTGCGTCGCATGGGAAAGACAGACGACGGAGGACAGACGACGGACGATAGAATAAGGATAAAGCATTGAAGAGGCGGGGCAACCCCCTGCAAATCCGTCGTCTGTCCTCCGTCGTCTGAAACGGCAACGACCACGAACGAGAGGCGCGCGTTCATCCGGCGTCGCCTGATCGTCGTGGCCGTCAGGGCGATGGGGGCTTACTCTCACAGACCATCGCCGGTAACAATCAAACTCTAGCAGGGCCCGGTGACAACCATATGACTCCAAAATCCGGTCAAATCCGCATCGGCATCGGCGGCTGGACGTTTGAGCCGTGGCGCGGCGTGTTTTATCCGAAGGGTTTGCCGCACGCGAAGGAGCTCAGCTATGCCGCCGAACGGCTGACCTCGATCGAGGTCAACGGCACGTTCTATCGCTCGCAAACGCCGGCGACGTTCCGCAAATGGGCGAGCGAGGTGCCGCAAAATTTCGTGTTCGCGCTAAAAGGCCCGCGCTTTGCCGTCAACCGGCGCGTGCTCAAGGAGGCGGGCGACTCGATCAAGCGCTTTGTCGATTCCGGCATCACCGAGCTCGGCGAGCATCTCGGCCCCCTGCTCTGGCAATTCGCGCCGACCAAAAAATTCGACGCCGCCGATTTTGGCGGCTTCCTCGAACTGTTGCCGGACAAATTCGACGGCCGCGCGCTACGTCACGTCATCGAAGTCCGCCATGACAGCTTTTGCACGGCCGAATTCATCGCGCTGCTGCGCCAACACAAAATGCCGGTCGTCTTCACCGACCACGCCACATATCCCAATATCGCCGACGTCACCGGCGACTTCGTCTATGCCCGCCTGCAGCGCGGCAAGGACACCGTCCCGACCGCCTATCCGCCGAAGGACATCGCCGCCTGGGCCGGTCGTCTGCAATCGTGGGCCCAAGGCGCGGCGCCGGCTGATCTGCCGCATATCGAAGCGGCGAAGAAAACAAAGGCCGCGCCGCGCGATGTCTATGCCTATGTCATCCATGAAGGCAAAGTGCGCGCGCCGGCGGCGGCGATGGCGCTGATCGAGCGGTTGGGAAAGAACGCGTAATACCCGCGCTGGGCGAGAGCCGCCCTGAATTAATTCAAGATCGGGGTACAATTCCCCGATAGCGCCCCTACTTAAACATTTGCGCCGCCTTGTCGTACTTTGCCCGGACGTGCCGGCAACGTTGCAATCGGCCGCGCAGCCTTGATTTAAGGCGTGCAAACTGGAGCTTTCGATGGACGACCCGGATCGGGATCCGATTGACGGCTTGGATCCGCGGAATTTTCAGATCGGCGACGTTGTCGAGCGGCCGCTCGCCGAGCGGCGCCAGCACGACACCATCGAGGCGATCATCGATTGGCTGGCGGGCCCGGCGCAGCATATTCCGACGCTGTCACACGAGTTCGACGAATTCGCGTGGCGGATGCTGGCGGCAGGTTTTCCGCTGTTGCGGGCGACCTTGCAGCTGCGCACGCTGCACCCGCAATATCTCGGCGCCAACTTTGTCTGGTGGCGCACCACGGGCCGGACCGTGCTCAGGCTCGTCACCCATGAAGTGCGGGATCTGTACGGCCACGAAGATAACCCGGTTCGCAGGGTGCTGGTGGCCGGTGAAACGGTGCGGCGCCGGCTCGAGGTTGCCGATGACGCGCTCGATTTTCCGATCTTGCATGATCTCAAGGCGCAAGGCGCTACCGACTATTTTGCCTTGCCGCTCAAGAGCTCGTTCGGCACCAATCACATGGCGACCTATGTCACCGACCGCCCCGGCGGCTTCACCGCGCAGGAAATCGCCGATCTGACGCGGGTGTCGCAACGCCTGGCGCTGCTCGCCGATTTGCGCAGCCAGCGCCGCATCGCCAGCAACATCCTTGACGCCTATCTCGGTCCCAAGACCGGTCCAAAAGTTCTCGCCGGCCAGATTCGCCGCGGCACCGGCGAGGAAATCACCGCGGTGCTGTGGTCGTCGGATCTGCGCTGTTTCACCACGCGCTCCGACCGCCTCGACGGGCCGCAGGTGATCGCGATGCTCAATGCGCTGTTTGACGCGCAAGCCACGGCCATCGCGGGTCACGGCGGTGAAATCCTGAAATTCATCGGCGATGGTCTGCTCGCAATTTTTCCGTTTGAGCAGGCCGACAAGGCCGCCGTTGCCGCGCGCTGCGCGCTCGATGCGGCGATACAGGCCGTCGAGGCCGCGCGTGGGCTCATGCATGATCCGACACTTGTGGACGAGCCGCCGCTCGAGATCGTCGTCGCCCTTCACGTCGGCACGGCGATCTACGGCAATATCGGCGCCGCCGACCGGCTTGATTTCACCGTGATCGGCCCTGCCGTCAATCTCGTCAGCCGGATCGAAGCCGTGGCCAAGGCGCTGGACCAGCCGATCGTGGTCAGTGACGATTTCGCGCGCGCCTATGGCGGGCCGCTGCATCCGCTCGGCCGTCATGAGCTTCGCGGGCTCACGACACCCCACGATCTGTTTGCGCCGCTTCCATCCGCCGCGCTCACATAGGGCGGCACGGAACGGTCGAGCCCATTGTGGGACCATGGCGGGCGCGGTTCGAACCGGCCGAGCTTGGCGCAGAAGCCTAGCGAAATTGGCCACTTCTCTCGTTCGCTTATCGAGTATGATCGCGGGGCTTGCGATGCAGCTTGGAGTATCCGGATGACGAGCCTCGCCAAAACCTTGATTCCCGCGACGGCCTTGGCGTTGGTCGCGCAATTGACCGTCGCTGTTGCCGACGGCGTCCCCCGCTACGATCTCAAGCCGCTGTGCCGCGGCATCGCCCAACAGGGCGGCATGAGCCTGTTGCCGAGCCAGAGCGCGCCGAAGGATTATAAGACCTGCATAAGCAGCGAAATGGCCGTCCGCCGTCAGCTCGCGAAACTGTGGCCGACTTTCAAAGCCTCGAACAAGGCAAATTGCATCGGTGAAAACAGCGCCGGCGGCCTGTCGAGCTATACCGGGCTCTTGTCATGCCTGCAGGCGGCCCAAGAGGCGAGCAAGATGTTCGGCCAGTAGGCGCGGCGTTTGTCGGCCGCGGATCGCCTCATCCTACCGCTTTGACTTTGCGTGATTGCGATTTGCTCGGTCGTTTCACCAAGTCGGCTTCGATCTGGCGCTGCCGCTTCGCCTCGCCCTGCAGCCAGTCGCGAAATGCCACGAGCGCCGGGTCGTCGGCGCGGCCGGGACGATATTCCAGATACCAGGCTTCCTTTTTTGTGGCGACGATCGGGAACGGCGCGACCAACCGGCCGGTTGCCAGCGCGTCGGTGATGTAGAGCGGCTGCGCCGCCGCTATCCCGACGCCGGCGAGAACGGCTTGCATGGCCATGGCATTGTTGTCGAAGAAAACCTCGGCGCCCGGCCGCACCGGCGCCCGCAAGCCCGCCGCCTCGAACCAGATTGGCCAATCATTGGCCAGATGCGGCACGATGATCAACGTCGCCTTGTGCAGATCGGCGGGCTGGCGCAATCCCGCCGCCAGCTCAGGCGTGCAAACCGGCACCAGCGTGCTCGGGAACATTTCCTCGGCGGTGTAGCCGGGCCACGCGCCGATATCGCGGCGTATGGTGCAGGTCCAGTCGTCGCGGACCGGACGCATCGCGCCGCCGGTCGCCATGCGGACTTCGACCTCGGGGTGGCTGCGATAAAAACTGGTCAGGCGCGGGATCAGCCAGTTCATCGCCAGCGTCGGTCCGACGCCTACGGTCAGCACCGGACCTGACCGCATCGCTGCAACCTGTTCGGCAAGCCGCGCGATCGAATCGAAGGAATCGGTGAGGCCCGCTAAGAATGTCTGGCCCTGCACCGTGAGCTCCAAGGCATTGGCATGGCGCCGAAACAGCGCGAAGCCGAGGCGCTGCTCCAGTAGCCGTACCATGCGGCTTACCGCCGTTTGGGTGACGTTGAGCTCGTTCGCTGCGGCGGTGAAGCTGCCGTGGCGGCCAGCGGCCTCAAACGCGCGCAATCCATTCAATGACGGTAACCGCCGCGCCATGGTCTGTTACCCCAAGCTTTCCTTGGGCTAAGAGCGAGCTAAGAACGTTTGCTCAGCAACCAAGAATACCGAAAATATCGCTCTAGATTCAATTCTAACAGACCGTCAGGCGGGCGTCGATGGCCGAGAAATACGTGGCCTCATTGGGCGGCCGCGGCTGCCGCCGTACGATCATGTCAGCCGCCGCGTGAACATTTCCGAACCTTTCATCCGCCGACCGGTGGCGACGTCCCTGCTGATGGCGGCGGTGGCGTTTCTCGGCATCGTGGCGTTCCGGCTGTTGCCGGTCGCCCCGCTGCCCCAGGTCGACTTCCCGACGGTGCAGGTCACGGCGACGCTCGCAGGCGCCAGCGCGGAAACCATGGCGGCCTCGGTGGCGACACCGCTGGAGCGGCAAATCGGCCAGATTGCCGGCGTCAGCCAATTGACCTCTTTCAGCACGCTCGGCGCCACGTCGATCACGATTCAATTCGACCTCAATCGCAACATCGATTTGGCGGCACAAGACGTGCAAGCGGCGATCACGGCGGCGAGCAAGACGCTGCCGCAAACCATGACGGCGCCGCCGACGTATAAGAAACTCAATCCCGCCGACGCACCCATCCTCATTCTTTCGGCGCGCTCCGATACGATGCCGCTCACCGTCGTCGACCAATACGCCGATAGCTATCTCGCCCAGCAAATCTCGCAGGTTGCCGGCGTCGCTCAGGTGGCGCTTGGCGGCGAACAGCGGCCGTCGATCCGGGTGCAAGTCGATCCTGCGAAGGTCGCTTCGCTCGGGCTGACGCTCGAAGACCTCCGTGGCGCACTGGTGACGGCAACCACCGACGCCCCGAAGGGTTCGCTGACGACGGCGCGGTTAAGTTTCACCATCGACGCTAATGACCAGATCACCGATGCCGATCAATTCAAGGACGTGATCGTTTCCTACCGCAACGGCGCGCCGATACGAGTCCGCGACATCGGCACCGCAGTTGCCGCCGCGACCGATCGTTTCTCCGCCGCCTATCACAACAACAATCCCGCGATCCTGCTCTCGGTTTACAAGCAACCTGGCGCCAATGTGATCGACACGGTCGAGCAGATCAAAAAACTATTGCCGAAAGTCACCGCCGTCATTCCACCGACGATCAAGATCGCCACCGTGCTCGACCGCACCACGACGATTCGCGCCTCGGTCCGCGACGTTGAGTTCACGTTGGTCCTGACGGTGGTTCTTGTCGTTCTCGTCGTCTTGCTGTTCCTGCGCCACACCTGGGCAACGCTGGTGCCGGCTTTTACCATCGTGCTGTCGCTATTCGGCGCGTTTGCGACGATGTATCTGTTCGGCTTCAGCCTGGACAACCTCTCACTGATGGCGCTCACGATTGCCATCGGCTTCGTGGTCGACGATGCCATCGTCGAGGTCGAGAACGTCTACCGCCATGTCGAGGCCGGCACGCCGCCATTCGAAGCGGCGCTGGTCGGTTCGGCCGAAATCCGCTTCACGGTGCTGTCGATCAGCGCGTCGCTGATCGCGGTGTTCATCCCGCTCTTGATGATGGGCGGGATCGTCGGCCGCCTGTTTCGCGAATTCGCCGTGACCGTCATGGCGGCGGTCGCGGTGTCGGCGTTCGTGTCGCTATCGCTCGCGCCGATGCTGTGCGCGCGCTTCTTGCACCGTAGCGAACGAAAGCACGGCCGGCTCTATCTGGCGATCGAGTCCGGCTTCGAAGCCATGCTGGCGTTCTATCGGCGCACGCTCGATATCGTGCTGCGGCATCAGGCGATCACGCTTGCGGTGTTCTTCGCGACCTTGGCCCTGACTATCGTCATGGCCATTGAAATTCCAAAAGGGTTTTTTCCGATCCAGGACACCGGAATGATCGGGGGACTTGCCGAAGCGGCGCAGGATGTCTCACCCGTGGAAATGATGCGCCTGCAGCGCGACTTGGGCAAAATCTTGCTGCGCGATCCCGATATCGCCGGATTTGGCTCGCAGACCGGAAGCACCGGGGGCAACGGCAACGCGCAAACGGCGAACACCGCGCGCTTTTTCATTGCATTGAAGCCGCGCGAGCAACGAAAACTCTCGGCAACGCAGATTATCGATCGGTTGCGGCCGCAGATTGCCAAGGTCAAAGGCGCGAACCTGTTTCTCCAGGCGACCCAGGACATCACCGTGGGGGGACGGTCCGCGCGCGCCAGCTTCCAGTATACGCTGCAAGACCCCGATATCCCGGAATTGATCGTGTGGTCGCAGAAACTCTTGGAAAAGCTACAGACGCTCAGCCAGCTCACCGACGTCGCGACCGATCTCTTGGCGAACGCACCGCATATCAAGGTGACGATCAACCGCGACCAGGCCGCGCGGTTCGGCATAACGCCTCAGGCAATCGACGACACGCTCAACGACGCCTACGGCCAGCGGCAGATCACGCAGTATTTCACCCAGCTCGACACCTATTGGGTCATCTTGGAAGTGGCGCCGCAGCTGCAGGAAAGCTTCGACTCGCTCGATCGCATCTATGTCAAATCGCCGCTGACCGGCCAGGCGGTCCCGCTCTCAGTCCTGGTCGACATCGACAGCAGCCGGGTCGGGCCGCTCTCGGTTGCGCATCAGGGACAATTTCCCGCGATCACGCTGTCGTTCAACATCAGTCCCGGCGTCGCGCTCGGCCAAGCGGTCGATGCCATCGATGCGGCGGCGCGGCAGATCGGCCTGCCGGAAACGGTGATCGGCAGTTTTCAGGGCAACGCCCAGGCGTTCCAAAATTCGCTTGCAACCGAGCCGGCATTGATCGGCTCGGCCCTCGTCGCGGTCTATATCATTCTCGGCATGCTGTATGAGAGCTACATTCACCCTCTCACTATATTGTCAACGCTGCCGTCGGCCGGTATAGGCGCCTTGCTGGCGCTTCGCATCGGCCGCATGGACCTTTCGGTGATGGGCATGATCGCCATCATCCTCTTGATCGGCATCGTCAAGAAAAACGGCATCATCCTGGTCGACTTCGCCATTGCCGCGGAGCGCGACCGCGGCATGACGGCGACGGAAGCGATCCGGCAGGCGTGCCTGCAGCGCTTTCGGCCGATCATGATGACGACGGCCGCGGCCATGATGGCGGGCGTGCCGCTGGCGCTCGGCCACGGCACCGGAGCGGAACTGCGGCAACCGCTCGGCTACGCCATGGTTGGCGGCTTGGCGCTCAGTCAACTGCTGACGCTCTACACCACCCCGGTCATTTATCTGTATCTCGATCGCCTTCAGGGTTGGCTGCGGAGAATTGGTCTCGCCCCTATTCGTGTTGAGGAGGCAGGGACTGCGGCCACACCCTAGACCGCGCTGTTCTGCGCGCGCAGGCGCCGCGCCAGCACCCGCATGATGTTGAGCGCGAAATGCGGCGTGCGACTGACCAGGAACAAAAACTGCTTCTCGCCGACCGGAACGATCTTGACGTCGGTTGCCGCGATCGCGGTGGCGCTGCGCGGCGCGGCATCGATCAGCGCCATCTCGCCGAAGATGTCGCGGTCGGACAAAGTGCCAAGAAGCCGATTGCCCAAGCGAATGTCGACCTTGCCGCTCTGAATGACAAAGAACTCCGACGCCGGATCGCCTTGCTTGAAAATGATCTCGCCGGCCTTGAATTCGCGTACCGGCGCGCCGGCTCCCGCCAGAATGCCAAAATCGACGGACGTCTCGGCCATGTCGCTCCCCCCAAGGTTGCTGCAATGCCGCTTGCCATTATTGCAGTTCCAAGACGGCGCGCGATCACAATTTTATGACAGCGCGACCCGGCCAGCCCGCGTCATATACTGAACGGCGCGGCGAGCGCCGCAGATGAATAAATTCAGGCTGGGAAAATGCTAACGGCCACGAGACGACAAGGTGCGCGTACATCCGGCGTCACCCGTCGAAACCGTGGCCGTCCCATAGCGGAGCCCGTTAAGGCATCAACGCTACGCAAATACAGATAGGCGCGGTTTGTGGTTTATGCAAGACTATCCGCCGGGAACTTTGAAAATCCCCTCTAAGTGTTGCATTTTTCCGACACATCCGGGTCGCCGCCAAATGTTAGCGACAGGTGACCGATCTAAAGGGAGCGGACAATGGCCATGTACCCCAACGACGCAGCCGGCATGGAACGCGCGGTGGCGAACGCAATCCACGAGCACTGGAAGCTGTTTCTGATCGAAGGCATCATTCTGATCATTCTCGGCATCGCCGCGATCATCGTGCCGCCGATCGCGACGCTGGCCTTCACCATCATCATCGGCTGGCTGTTCCTGATCAGCGGCATCGTCGGCCTCTTCACCACGTTCTGGATGCGCAATGCGCCGGGCTTCTGGTGGTCGCTGTTCTCGGCCGTCATCGCCATCCTCGCCGGCGGCGTGCTGCTGGCCCGGCCGATCACCGGGACATTGTCGCTCACCTTCGTGCTGATCGCCTTCTTCGTGATCGAAGGCATCGTCACCATCATGTACGCCATCGATCACCGCGCGCAGCTGTCCAGCCGCTGGGGCTGGATGCTGGCGAGCGGCATCGTCGATCTGATCCTGGCCGGCATCATCTTCGCCGGCCTGCCGGGCACCGCGGCCTGGGCGCTCGGCCTCCTCGTCGGCATCAACATGGTGTTCGGCGGCACCGCCATGATCGGCATGGCGCTGGCGGCGAAGGAGCCGGCGTAAGCTTTATTTCCTGGGCGCAGCGCAGCACCATAAGCGCGTTCACGCGCGTCTGCGACGCGCTATGGTGATGCGCTGCAGACCCGGGATCGTCCCAAACTCTGAGTGTGTAACGATCCCGGATCAGCGGTGCACCG
>Ga0181518_10002268_pt1 | contig 18642 bp, 16 predicted proteins | sample PEATcosm2014_Bin_28_FD_119751 | JGI IMG/M metagenome (GOLD analysis project Ga0181518, IMG submission 119751) | Peatland microbial communities from MTU Mesocosm Facility, Houghton, MI, USA - PEATcosm2014_Bin01_60_metaG | ecosystem: Environmental > Terrestrial > Soil > Wetlands > Peat | place... | reverse complement strand
TCCACGACGGTTTGGGCGACCAAGCCAAAAATGAACAGCAGACAGGCGATCGCCAAAAGGTATAGCGGCGCACCTTTTTGATTATCCTTCGCGGTCTGATCTCGCATGGGACGGCACCGATACTAGCTCTTGACGAGGAATTTCTCGCCCATCCTCCTAGCTAAACAGAGCCGCCACCTTTGGAATCGCGTCCGGGCAAGTCGGCCGCTGAGAGAAGGGGGCTTTCACCGAGACGCACTGGGAGGGCGCGCCGGCGACATTCGACGCGAAACTGCTTCGCGACGATAGGTTCGCCATCCAGGTTTATGTTCAGATCATGCTCGGATTCGTACTCGATCCAAGAGCTTCGCTTCGTAACCAGTTTGGCACGAATGCTTTGCGTACCTCCCCGCAGCAAATCCGAGAAAACTTCCAAGCGCGCCGCGCGGTCCATGGTGGGCAGGACCATCAAGTCGAGCAAACCGTCGTCGATCAGTGCGTTCGGACAAAGCGATATGCCGCCGCCAGCCTGCCGCCCATTACCAATCGCCACGGCCAAGAAATGCCCCTCCCACGAGAAATCGTCGGCACGAAAGATGCCGCGATTCCCCGAAAGTTCCGCAAAGCGCGAGATGCCGGTAATGGCATAAGCCAATCCGCCCAGTAGTTGCTTAAGCTTGGGGTCGGTTTCGACTGTCACGCGCGAGCCAAATCCGCCCGAGAGGAGATTAACGAAGAACCTGCCGTTAACGAGCCCAACGTCGATCCATCGCCGGGGCGCGCTCGCCGCTAGTCGCAAGGCGGCCGTGAGATCCTTGATCGGCACGCCCGCTGAATGTGCAAAATCGTTGGCGGTACCCAAGGGAAGGATGCCGAGAGCACACTCCGCAGGCAGTCCAGCTGCGTAAGCTGCGGCAAATACCTCGTTGATCGTGCCATCACCGCCGCCAGCCACGATGCAATCAATATTGCCTTGAGCGGCCTGGGCAACGGCTTCGGCGGTCAATCGTGTGGCGTCGCCGGGCTCCCACGTAACCCGCACCTCCACACCGTGACCATCCGTGCGCATAGTCCCGACAGCCGCTCTCAGGCGAGGATCAGCGGCTGCCTTGCCGTGCAGAATAATGCGGACAGTTGCCACAGGCTTCGACTTTCTTGCCTCAGAAGTCCAGCCAGCACACGATATCGTTCATCGTCCCGCCTTCGTATCACTGCCCGTTTCTCGCTTCTCGCGTGGCTTGGCTGCTCCTGCCCGACCATTATGTGCCAAGCGAACCCGCGAGTTTCTATTAAATTGTCACACTGGACCGGCCGGTTCGACCTGACCTCCTTGCTGAAGCCACGCCATCAGCACCCAGCAACCTATGGCCCAGGCCGTTCGTTTGGTCATGGGCCGTAATCTTAACCCGCGCACGCCGTTGGGGCGCAGTTTCAGGACGTTGCAGGCGACCGGCCACCCAACAGGGTCGGTCCTTCCGGCAAGCCGAGAAAACCGCTACCATTCGCCGCGGTTCGGAGTTCACCTGGGGAATTCCGGTTCAATAAATACGTCCAATAAGCAGCGCCTGCTATCGTTGAATTAGCATAGGAGATGGCCGCGCGGGATTCGGCGGCGCGCCGAATGTGGTGTCTTGTTGCCGGCCGCCGAGCAGCAATGTCATCGTTACGTTGCGTCTATTCGCGAAACCCACCAATCTTCACAGTCGGCGATTCCTTCCAAAATATGCAGGAAATGCCAAAGCCCTCGGCAAAAGACGACCCGCGATCGATAGCGAACGCGCCGCTGGCGGCCTTCGGTCTAGGCGCGCTGGGTGTGGTATTCGGCGACATCGGCACGAGCCCGCTCTACACGCTCAAGACGGTGCTCGATTTCACCGGCCCGCATCCTGATGCCGCGACGATTATGGGCGCGCTGTCGCTGATCCTGTGGACACTCTTCATCATCACGAGCGTCAAATACGTCGGCTTCGCCATGCGTATCGACAACGACGGCGAAGGCGGCATCATCGCGCTTTTGGCATTGCTTGGCGTCAAGCGGCAGCACCGCCCCGCGATCGTCGCCGTGGGATTGTTCGGCGCGGCGCTGATCTATGGCGACGGCGCCATCACGCCGGCGATCTCAGTACTTTCGGCGCTCGAGGGAATGGAGCAGATCGCGCCGAGCCTGCAGGCTTATGTGCTGCCGGCTTCGGTCGCCGTCCTGTTCGCGCTGTTCGCGCTGCAACCCTTAGGCACGGCGCATATCGGGCGTGCCTTCGGGCCGATCATGCTCGTATGGTTCGCCGCAATGGCGACGCTCGGCCTTTATGGTCTGGTGCAGCACCCGCTGGTTCTCGCCGCCGTCAATCCGCTTTACGGCGTGCACTATTTGGCAAATGGCGGCTTCAAGGGCTTTCTCGTCCTTGGCGGCGTTTTCCTCTGCGTCACCGGCGCCGAAGCTCTCTACGCAGACATGGGCCATTTCGGCGCCAAGCCGATACGGCTCGCCTGGCATGCCATCGTGTTTCCCAGCCTCATCCTCAATTACGCCGGCCAAGCTGCGATCGTCCTTGCCGGCGATCCGACCGGCGGCAATACTTTTTACCGGCTTTGCCCGGACGCGCTGCTGACGCCGCTCGTCGTGTTGGCGACGATCGCCACCGTCATCGCCAGCCAGTCGATCATCACCGGCGCCTTTTCGATGACACGGCAGGCGATTCAGCTCGGTTGGCTGCCGCGCTTGAACATCAGGCAGACTTCGGCGGAGGGTTACGGACAAATCTACATCGGTGCGGTCAATTGGACGCTGATGATCGTCACGCTCGGTTTGACGGTCGGCTTCGGCAAATCCGACAATCTCGCCGCCGCGTATGGCATCGCCGTTTCGCTGACAATGCTGATGACCAGCATCCTGCTCTTCATCGCCATGCGCGAAATCTGGAACTGGCCGCCCGCGGCCGCCGGTGCCGTTGCCGCCGGATTCGTCATTGTCGACAGCAGCTTCTTCGCCGCCAACATGGCCAAGGTGCTGGAGGGAGGCTACGTGCCGCTCATTCTGGCGGCGCTCGTCTACGGCATCATGTGGATCTGGCATCGCGGCGCCGGCGCCGTTCACGCGCGCGTGGTCGCCGACCTGACGCCGATACGGGCCTTTCTCGATCTGCTTCATTCCGGACGCATCGCCCGGGTACCTGGCACGGCGGTATTCCTGACGCGCGCCCGCAATGAAACACCGCCGGTCCTGTCCTGGCATGTGCATCAGAACCGGGCCCTGCACGAATACGTGCTCGCGCTCACGCTTTCGGTCGCTTCGACGCCGCGCATCGACCCCAGCGCGCGCGTCGTCGTCGAGCGTTTAGACAATAAGTTTTGGCGGGCGGAAGCGCATTACGGCTTCATGGAGCATCCCGACATTGCCGCTGTCCTAGCCGAGTGCAAGGCCAAGGGCGCCGAGCTCGAACTCGACGATGTGACCTACTACGTCGGGCATGAAACAATCGTGCCGCGCGAGGGCGGCACCGGCATCCCGCATTGGCAGGAGGCGGTGTTCGCCGCGATGGAGCGCAATGAGGCGCGGATCAGCGATTATCTGAAATTGCCGCACGACCACGTCGTCGAAATCGGCCGTGAAATCGCGGTCTGAGCGGTCGAGCCGCGCGGTGTCTTAGCTCCGCCCAACCGCGGCGACTCGGCCCTTCTCGATTTGGCCGCCTTATTCAGACTTATTGCTTCGGCTGATACTTTGGCCGCGCATTCACGTCGCGCATCCATTTAACGAAAACCTTTTTCGCAAGCTTCGTATCGATATAAGGGTATATTAGCTTCTTAAACGCGAAAGCGGTTTGCTCGTATTCGCTGTCACAGCCTTCTGCGCGGTCTTTTGGGAGGTATCCCTTCTCCACAACATCGGCAAACAGCTTTTGGTCGGCGCCATACGCAATACACAACAAATTAAAATAGCGCTGCACCGCAATCTCGTGCTCGTTAGCGAATTTCGTAAGTGGCAAAGATACCTGTGGGCTTAGAAGATCAACTTGATATTGATAGGCAGAGCCCATGATCAGCCTGTGCGCATGCTCCCTACCCAACTGCAGCATGATGTAGGCGGAAAACGAATCCGCAGCGTCCTCCTCACGTCCAAACACTGGCACTTTCAGTAGATCGAAAACCGCATGACCAGTCTCATGCAAGAACACGTCTAAGAAGGGTCCAATTACAGCATCTTCCGGTGTAACGCCGCTCGGGAGTGTCCCCTCTGGCGCTTTTTTCACAACGTCGGCCAAGTATTCGTAACATACGGTCACGGAACCTTCATCGTACCAAGCGTTCGATTCGCCGTCGCAACCAGAAACCTTCAGAAGCAAGAGGCGCGGAAGTCGAATCGGGCTCAGCAACTTCTGTATAAGTTCGAGGGAACGTTCCGCCTTAACTCTCTCATAGATGGGCTGGTGCGCTGGATTTTTCGGCAGAACGTATTCGACGCGGATCTGATTCGATTTATTCGAAGCTGCAGTCGCAGCACCGGGAACATCGATCGCCAAACACACTCCAGCAGTTACTAGGGCTGCATAGCTGGATGATTTTAACCGCCACATTGCAACCAGCTTCATGACCCTCTCCTTTTCCCGCAGGTATACTACGCAGCAGGGTGTTGAGAGCCCGCGTTGATTTAGCCACACGGCAGAACGTTCTTGCCCGGATCGGGATTGTCGCGCATCCACTCCAAGCTGAAATCGTTGTGCGCTAGGCCCTTTGTCAACCGGCGCCCAAAATTGCCCCCAGATTGCAGTGCGCCCCTAGAGCCGGACAGGATAAGGCGGCAGTTTTGATCGTCTGCGGGGCGTGGTCATCCTCGAACTGGGCCGGGCTGAGATGCGTCACTTGCATGCGTCTGCGCATGGCAGGGGACCTCGACAGGGCGTTTCCGTACGCCAATTCCGTCACAATTGGCCGCGGCTGAGAGCTGGCAAGAGTAAGCTAGTGCCCCCGTCCATCCCCTCTAGCACAGCGTTAGAAGTTGAAATATCCATCATAATTGAGTATATTATCAAAACTAAGCGGGGGAGAAGCGTCGTGGCCTTAACCAACGACCAGAAACTCAAGCTTTTCCGCAACCTGGTCAGGGCGATGACGCTTGACCAGATGATGATGCGGTTGATCCGGACCGGCCGTCTGGTCGGCTTCTATCACGAAGGCGGCGTCGCGTTGGCCCCCTCCGTCGCTGCCGGCACTTTTCTCGAAAAGACCGATCCGTCTTGGCCGCATCTGCGCGGTCACGGCATCGCTCACATCCTAAGCCGGGGGATCGATCCGAAAACATATTTCGCCGAGCACATGGGGCGCGAGGCTGGCTGCTGCAAAGGACGGTCCAGTTTTCATATGTCCTTTCCCGATTTCCACATATGGGGGGCGTCAGGGAACATCGGCGCCAATTTCCCCATCAGTGTCGGCCTTGCCTTCGCGGCGAAGCACCGCACGACGGGTCAGATCGTGATGAATTGCTCGGGCGACGGTTCCTACGCCGAGGGCCGCGCGCATGAGGCCATGTTGATGGCCGCCAACTGGTCGCTGCCCATCGTATTCTGGTGCGAAAACAACCTGATGTCGCAACACTCCGCCCTGGCCGACGTCTTTCCCGGCGAGCGCATTTCGGTCCTCGCCCCGGGATACGGCATCCCCGCAGACGTGATCGACGGGCAGGACCTGTTTGCCTGCGGCGAGGCCGCGCTGAAGGCGATCGCGCATACCCGCTCGGGCAAGGGGCCATACATGGTCGAATGCGTCACGGTCCGCTGCCACGAACACAGCGTCGGCAGCGTCAACAAAGCGGGCACGCAGCAACGCGCCCCCGAACTGATGGCCAAGTGGAGGCACGATCTCGATCCGGCCAAGCTCGCGGCCAAGCGTTTGATCGAGGATGGCGTCGCCACTGAAGAGCAGATTACGGAAATCTGGGCCGAGACGGCGAAGGAGCCCGCTGAGATCGAGGCCTTCTGCGAACAAAGCCCCAGGGCCACCCCGCCCATCGAAGATCTCGTCACCGCCGTCTATGCCGCCTGACGCCCTGAAGGAATAACCGCCAATGACTGAGCTCCGTGAAATCTCACTCCTCGAGGCGATCAAGGAAGCCTATCGCGAAGAAATGCAGCGCGACGACAATGTCTACCTGTTGGGCATCAGCATCCAGGCGGGGACATTCCCGCACACTACGGGCCTGTGCGAGGAATTCGGCCCGTCTCGCGTCGTCGACGCTCCCTTGGCCGAATCCGGCATGATCGGCTGCGCCTTCGGCTCTGCACTGCAGGGGATGCGGCCCATCGTCGATTTTATGTATGCCGGATTCGCCTATTACTGCGGATCGGAAGTCTTTTTGCAGGCGGGTCATTTCCATTTCATGCACGGCAGCACGTTTCCGGTGCCGATGACGATGGTAGGTACGTGCGGCCTCGGCCGCCGGGTGGCCAACGAGCACGCCACTCTCCCATACGGCGCGCTCATCCATCATCCCGGCATCAAGGTATGCATGCCTTCGACCCCTTACGACGCCAAGGGGCTGATGAAGTCGGCCATTCGTGACAACAATCCCGTCTTCTTCCTGTGGCATATCGGAACCATCGCCCTCAAAGGGCACGTGCCCACCGAGGAATACGTGGTGCCGTTGGGACTGGCCGACGTGAAACGCCAGGGGCGCGACGTCACCGTGCTGACGAGTGGAGTGCAGGTCCACAATTGCCTGACTGTCGCCGAGAAGCTGAAAGGCGAGATCGACGTCGAGATCATCGACGCGCGCAGTTTCGAACCGTTCGACCGCGACACCCTGCTGACGTCGATTGAAAAGACGTCGCGCCTAGTGATCGTCGACGAGGATTACGAGCGGGGAGGCTTTGCCGCTGAGGTGACGGCCCAGGTGATGGAACACGGCTACGACCTGCTCGACGCACCCGTAAAGCGGGTCTGCCATCCCCACATGCCGATCCCGGGCGGGTACATGGAGGCCTACACCACGCCGACGCCGGAGCGGATCGAGGCCGGCATCCGCGACGTCTGCCGCTGAAGGGAACGCCCATGATTAGGGACGTCATACTTCCGCAGTTGGCAATGGGAATGTCGGTCGGCACCATCGTCGAATGGGCCTTGCGCGAAGGCGAGCATGTCGAGCGCGAACAGGCGCTTCTCACCCTCGAAACCGAAAAGGTCGCCACCGAGCTTCCGGCACCCCACTCCGGCTTCCTTCACATCGTGGCGCCGACCAATGTCGCAGTTCCGGTCGAAACCGTCATAGCCAAGATCGCCGACACCGAAGCCGAGTATCGGCAGTTGGTGGAACGTGCGACGGTTATCGGCGAGGGCGCGGCAAGCGGCACCGTCGCGGCCGCTTCCTCCGCGCCCAGACAGGCTGCAGCGCGGCCCGCGACCGAACGCATCCGAGCGTCGGGGCTTGCCAAGAGGATCGCCCAGCAACGCGGCATCGACCTTGCAGTCATCACCGGCACTGGTCCGCATGGGCGTATCGTGCGCCGTGACGTCGAAGCCGCCGGGGCGGAAGTGGGCAGACCGGTCGCGGCGGGAATGCCGGCCGCTGCCGCCGTCGCGGCGAGCCGGGCGACGATGCGCGAGAGGGCCCGCATCCCGATCACGGGAATGCGCAGGACCATTGCCGAGCGCATGGTCAAGGCAAAGACCACCGCAGCTCACACTTACGCGTTCTTTGAGGTCGACGTCACCAAGCTGGTCGATGTCCAAAAAACAATCCGCGCCCGCGAGGAACAGTTGGGCACGCGCGTCTCGCAGGTCGCCTTCTTCGCCAAGGCGCTGGCGTTGGCTTGCGTCGAGGTCCCGATCTGCAACGCTACGATCACAGGTGACGACATCGTCGCGTGGGACAACGTCAACATGGGCATTGCCGTGGCACTGCCCGGCAAGGGCGAGTACGATTCGGCCTTGGTGGTGCCGGTGATCCGCGACGTCGAATGCAAGGGCGTGCTGGCGATCGACCGGGAAATAAAGGAGTTCATCGCCCGGGCGCGCGCAGGCTCCCTTGGCGCCGCGGATATGGCGGACGGTACCGTTACCCTGTCCAGCACCGCCGGCTTCCTTCCCGGGGCCTGGGCGGTATCGACCCCGCTCATCAATCAGCCGCAGGTCCTCAATTTCCAGCCGGGCTCGCCCATCGAACGGCCGGTGGTCGTTGACGGTCAGGTGGTCGTCCGGACCATGCTAGCCTGCGGGCTCAGCTTCGACCATCGGGCGATGGACGGTGAGCCGGTCGGGAGGTTCGTGCGCAAGTTGGCCGATTTGCTGACCAATCCCGAATTGATGGTGCTTTGAGATGGGCGAGGTCTACGACGTGGCCGTCCTGATCGACGGCCAGCCGATCCACGCGCAAGCGTCGAAGCTCACATTTCCGCTGCTAAGGCGACGCTCACATCCCGGGGCAGCGGCTTGGCGACGAGGCGTCGGATACCCTCTTCCGGCAAGCCGAGAAGTCTCAAGGCCACCGAGGTGATCCGTTGCGGGGCGGCAGCAGGGGGGATTTCGCCCCGCCGCACAGCCGCCAGCATCGACAGGAACGCACCGGCGACGGCGAGCACGGTGAGCGACGGGTCCTCGATGGCGAGGCCACCGCTCTTGAACACAATTTGCAGATCGCGGCGCATGCGCGGAAACAGTCCGCGCGGATGGTCGTGGGTGTCGAAGCCGACGCGGACCAGAAAGTCAGCCCATTCGGGACGGCGGACCAGGGTTTTGACCGCGGTCCGCATCGACGACGCGAAAACCTCGACTGGATCGGCGATGAAACTGGCGAGCTGGTCGATCTCACTGCCGAAGCGGTCGAGCAGTTCCTCCATCGCGGCAAAGCGGATTTCGTCCTTGGACTTGAAATAATTGTAGAATGAACCGAAGCCTACGTCCGCCGTTTCGGTGATGTCTTGGATCGTCGTGGCGTCGGGGCCTTTCTGCGCCATCACATCGACGGTGGCGCGGATCAGCTTCCGGCGCATCTCCATCTTCCGGCGGCTCTGGCGGTCGATTTTCGGGGCGCCAATCTTCCGGGTGCCAACGCGCTTCTTTCGTGTTCCGGTCATCTAGTTTTGCATCTTTCCGCAGTGTTCGTTCGCTGCCCGAATGTGTAACGAACTCCTGGGCAGAGGCAAACAGGCATGTGGGAATGGCTGGCCTGCCCGGGCTTCTTTTCGGCGGTGACGAAATTGACCTTTCCATCACAAATGATATTAAAATCACCTTTACGGGGCAACCGGTGACCGGGTTGCCGCGAGGAACGCGAGCGTCGGCAATGAAGGTGGCATTCATCGGGCTGGGCAATATGGGCAGCGGCATGGCCGCCTGCATCCTGAAAACCGGAACCGGACTGGCGGTTTACAACCGGAGCCCCGAGAAGATGGCTCCATTGGTCGCCGCCGGCGCGCGGGCCGCAACGGATCCGGCCGATGCCGCCCAAGATGCCGACGTCGTCATCACCTGCCTGATGGACGACGCCTCGGTCTTGGGAATTGTCCAATGCAATCTACTTAACGCCATGAAGCCCGGAGCCGTCCATCTCGGCGTCACCACGGTGTCGCCGGGATGCGCCGATGAACTGGCGCGGCTTCATGCCGCCAGTGGCTCGATTTACGTCGCGGGACCGGTGGTCGGCAGGCCGGATGCTGCCGCCGCCGGCGAACTTGTATCGTTCCTGAGCGGAGACAAGGCCGCGGTCGAGTACGTGATGCCGGTCTGCCGATCCTATTCCAGGGTGGCACGGTACATCGCGGAGCGCCACGGTACCGCCAACGCGCTGAAGCTCGCGGTCAATTACATGGTGGTGTCGATTATCGAAGCGATGGGCGAAGTCTACGCCTTCGCGGACAAGGCCGGCGTTCCGCTCGATCCGTTGCGGGAGCTTCTTGTCAACGCCATGAATCACCCGGCGCTGAAGATGTACGCAGCCAAGATCGGCGAACGCGACTTTGCCGGCAGAGGCGGTTTCGCCATGGCAGCCGGCCTCAAGGACGTCAAGCTGATGCAGGCGGCGGCAGGCGAAATGGGTGTCGGCTTGGAGATCGGCGACATCGCGCGGCGCAAGATGGAAGCAGCAGTAGCCGCTGGGATGGTCGATACCGATTGGAGCGCCACCTACGAAATAACGCGCCGGGATTTCGGGCTGCACTGACTCGGGAGGACGACATGGCCAACATTCTGCTTACCTTCGGTTTCTGTTGGATGATCGTCGCGGCGATGATCGGCCTGGTGCTGGGAGCAGGTCACGTGCGCCACGACGAAAAGCTGGCCTTGGCCGCCAAAGCCGGTGACTTGGTCGGCTATAACGCCCGCCTTCTGTGGTTCAATGCGCAAGCGACCGCGCATGGCCACAGCTTTCTGTGGTCGGTGACCGCCATCCTGGTGGCGCTCGTTCTCGACCGGCTACCGTTTCCCGATCCGACGACGAAATACATTGCGCTGACGATGATGGCTGCGATGGTGGTGTGGACGACCGGGGCGCTGACCAAGGTCCGGGCCTTGATGGCCCTGGCCGACATCGTCTTCTTCCTGCTGCTGCTTGTCGTCGCCGGCGGACTGGCGATGGCGGCGCTCCACGCCGGCACTTGACCTCGGTTTCGCCCCCAGCAGGGCAGTGGCATCGCCGAAACCGATGTCCAAGCCTTTGTCCGATGCTGCGTCCATGCGCGTGATCGGTCTCGCCGGCTGGAGTGGAGCAGGCAAGACAACGCTGATAACCAAAGTCATTCCAGTTCTGCTCCGCCGCGGGCTCAAGATCGCGACCGTCAAAGATGCGCATCATGAGTTCGACATCGACCGGCCGGGCAAGGATTCGTGGCGCCACCGCGAGGCCGGCGCCAGCGAAGTCGCAATCGTCTCCCACCGGCGCTGGATCCTGATGCACGAGCTGCGTGGTGAGCTGGAGCCGCCGCTAGCCGACATTCTGGCGAAGCTGAGCCCGGTCGATCTGGTGATCGTCGAAGGCTTCAAGCGCCATGCGCATCCCAAGCTCGAAGTCTATCGGGCCGCCGTCGGCAGACCGCTCATCTATCCCGACGACGATCGCGTTGTGGCGATCGCCGCCGATGCGCCGTTGCCACAGGCGCCGCTGCCGGTGTTGATGCTGGACGATGTCGAAAGCATTGCTGACGTATTGCAGGCCGAGGCGCGGCCGTGCGGAAAAGGACATCTATATCCGCAATAGGCACAGGGCGTGGCATGCGTTGCCAGGCGCAGCCTCTCCCTCAATCGAATGGAGTCTTCCTGCCCTCGCGAACGTAACGGACCGAGGGCCTGACGTTCTTGTCTGAATGTACCACCTTTTGCTTGGCGAGATGGCCGAACATCTGGATGCCGAACCCGCCGTCGAGATCGTCGGCGATGCGCTGGCGCCATGGGCGGCGGAGAATCTGGGTTGTGAGGCGCCGGACGGTGCGCGGCTGCGACATGATATGGTCCGCCAGCGTGTAGGCGCGTTCGATCAGCCTGTCCTTGGGCACGACTTCGTTGACCAGGCCGTATTCAAGCGCCGTCTTGGCGTTGATGGCTTGGCCGGTCAATAGGGCGTAGGCAGACCGCTTGACGCCCAGCAATTCCTGGAAGCAACTGTGGATGCCGTCGCCTGGCACCGACCCGATGACGAAGTGGGGGTCGAAGATGATCGCGTCCTCGCTGCAGATGGTGATGTCGCACATGAGGCACAGTTCGGTGTGCGCCCCCGGCCCGTTCAGCACCCCGATGGTGGGGATTTCCAGGTCGTTGATCAAGGAGCTGACGTTGATGCGACCGTCCTTGTACGCATACTCGTAGGCCCAGTGCTCGAGATTTTCCTGCTCCAGCTTGAAGCCGTCCGGGTCGACCTCCATCATGAAGTCGTTGCCGGTGCCTGAGAAGATGAACACCTCGTTGTCGGGGTCGGCCCCGACCGTCTTGAACAATTGCCCGACGGAACGGTGATTCTCGACGCTGAGCTTGACCGATCCTCCGCGGGTGTGCGCGCGTGCGAGCAGCACGCCATCGTCCCGCCGGTCGAGTGTGTAGCATTCCTTGAATCGCTCCCGGTATTCCTCGAACTTCGGGGTCGGGATGAAATTCGTCAGTGACATTTGATCCGCCTTCCCTAGATCTCGACGAGGCCGATGTAAGTGCTTTTGCCAAGCGACACGGCCTTCGCGGCGATCCGGCCGGCGGTCTCGACCTTGACCTCGTAGGTCCCGCTGCCCTCGTCGAGGCCGTCGAACCGGAATTCACCAAATACGTCGGTGTCGGTGCTGGTGACTTTCTTGCCGTCGTGAATGAGGCCCACCTGAGCGCCGGCCACGCAGTCTTCACGGCCCCCTGTCTGGGTGACAACCGTGCCGCCGATGAAGCACCGGCCGAACAGGTGATAGTTCTTGTAGTAGACCCGCGGGCGGGTTTTCCTCTCGGGAAGCAGGACCACCAGTTGTTCGGCCTCGGCAAGTGCCGCCATCTCTTGGTCGCTGCACTTGACGGATTTCAGCGCGCCGGTTGGGCACGACTGTTCCACCCGCGTGCGGGTCCAGCCCTTGTCGAGCAGATGGGCATCGAAGATCCACTTTTGTGGAAGCTGCAACTCTTCGTTCCAGTAGATCGCGCGATAGGGGCAGGATCCGACGATCTGCTTTTGCCCCTTTGCCTTTACAGGATCGATGATGACAATACCGTCGGCCCGCTTGTAGACGGCGCCGTTGCGGCCGGCGGCGATGCAGGGCGCATCGTCGCAGTGATTGCACATCACGGGGAGGTAATGGACGTCGGCCATCGGATATTCGCCGCGCTCGCGGGTCACGATGTCGATCCACTGGTGTCCGTGCAGCGGCTGGGGCGCGGCGTAGCCGGGGAAGTCGTTTCCAACGTGTTCGTCCTTGGCGGACAGGAAGCAGTTGCGGCAATTCTCGCATTTGGCCACGTCGACGATCATGTTCCACTTCGTCATCACCTTCCCTCCCTTCGTTTGATGTGGGGGCGCGCCGGCGTCGTTTACGCCGCGGTCACGGTCATCCTGGCGTCGACCTTCTCGGTTGCGGCGGGCAGCGCTTTGCTCCACCGCTCGACCTGGATGAGACAAGAATTGGGCGCCATGCTGCTGGCCCGCGCGCTTTGCGACCGGCTGGAGGTAAGAAGGTTGACGCAACCACCGCGGTCGGGCGATTTGCCAGGCAAACCGAGCGGCTTGTAGTCCGCCGACGCCTGGTAGGCGTGGGCTACCCCTTGGCGCAGTCTGTTCGAGATCTCGGCAGCGCAGATGACCTCCCCGCGATCGTTGAACAAGCGCACGAGATCGCCGTCCTTGATGGCGCGCCCCTTGGCGTCGGCAGGACTGATGCGGACGACGAGATAATAATGCCCATCGATCAACCGGCGGTGTTCGGGGATGTCGTTGATCGTAGAGTCCTTGCCATCGCCCAGCGAGTGAAAGCTGTAGCGGACATGAGGGGTCAAGAGCTGGATGGGGTAACTCCGCAGCAACTCGCTGGTCGTCGAGCCTTCCCAGCTTGGGATGTAACGGTTGAGCGCCGGGCGTTCCGGGTCGCCGAAGTTCTTCAGGCTTTCCGGGACGAATTCGATCTTCCCGCTCTGCGGCTGCAGCCCCTCCAGCCATTTCTCGGTGTAGTCGCCCGGCAGCGGGAACGGCTCGGGGACGTCCTTCTTCCGTCCTTCGTAATACCAGCGGTACGCGGTCGGCGCGCGCAGCGTTTCGGCTTCGGGCGGGACGACGTAGTAGCCCTTCCGCAAGAACTTCTTCCAGCTGATGTATTTCGAGACGTCGGAGCCGTCGAAGAAGCGCTTGCACCAGTCGAGCTGGGTGGACCCCTCAGTGAAGACGGCGCTCAGTCCCAGTCGAATGGCCAAGTCACGGAAAATCTCGAAATCCGGTTTTGATTCCCCGAGCGGTTTGATGCAAGGGTGTTGCATGACTACCACACGGTGGTTGAGTTGGCTGGGGAACTGGTATCCATAGCCACCGCATCCGGCCCACTCACCGATATCCCAGCGCTCGAAATTGGTGCAGGCGGGCAGGATGATGTCGGCGAACTTGGTCTCGCCCTCGAACCATATTGATTGGTTGACGACGAACGGCAGGTTCTCCGACTGATACATCCTCACCCAGCGGTTCGACTCTGTCATCGTTCCGATCGACGCGCCGCCGTACTTGTAGAGTATCTGGATCCTGGAGTGGCCGGGGGCGGGATATTTGAACGACAGGAACTGCCCCTGCATGGATGTCGGATCAGTGAGGTAGCCCTCCGCTTCCCCGTTGAGAATGGCCTCGGGCAGATACAGACGCGGGATCATCTGCTTGCTGGGGTTTATCGTCAGCACGTGAGGCACCCGCTGGTAGGTGTTCGCGGCCGCGCCGGTATTCGTCAGGTCGCCTGACATCCCGCCGTCGGCATAACCGGGGAACCAGAAGCTGAAATCGAGCGGGGTGCCGATCTGCATATTGCCGAAATTCACCCCCGGACGGCCGATGCCCTGCATCGCCATCAGGATCACCATCATCCGCGCCCATTGGGCACCGGTGGCCGAGCGGCACGCCCCGCCGACGCCATTTCCGGCTCCGCCGGCACCGAGATAAGTCTTGCGCCGCCCCCATTCGCGGGCCAGCGCACGGATGTCCCGGCCCGGCACGCCGGTCTCCTTCTCGGCCCATTCCGGAGTCTTGGGGATACCGTCCTCGCGGCCCATGATGTAGTCGGCCCACTCGTCAAAGCCGGTGGTGCGATTCTTTACGAAGTCCTTGTCGTAAAGACCCTCGTCGATCCAGACGTGGCAGATCGCCTGGGCCAGTGCGGGATCGGTGTTGGGCCTTGGCGCGATCCACTTACCGCCGAGCAGGGCGGCGGTGTGGTTCCAGTACGGATCGATGTGGACGAACTTGATGCCGAGTTCCTTTGCCCACAGCCGCCGCACGGTGCCGTCGAATCCGGCGTAGACGCCGCTGGTGGTTTCCGGGTCGCTCGACCAGAACACCATCATCTCGCAATTCTTCAAGGCGTCTTCGATCTGGCCGAACACTTCGCCGATGCCAAGGCGCATCGAATTTCCCCAATGGTGCATTGCGCCCCAGTACCATCCTTCCCAGCTGTCCGGGTTGGCCATGACCTTGGTAAAGCCTACGGAATTGAAGAACCGGAACATGGCGCTGAGGTAATAGCCGATGTTGCCCCAGTTGTGATGCGAGCCGTGGCTGACGGCGATGGCGCCAGGGCCGCAGTCGCGACGGACGCGCTTGATTTCGTTCGCAACGATGTCGAGCGCTTTGTCCCAGCTGATCCGCTCATAACCCGAGATGCCGCGGTTCTGCGGATTGCGCGCGCCGTTGGGATCGAAATCGATCCGCTTCATCGGATACAGCAGCCGGTCCTTGCTGTAGATCAGCGATTTGGAAGCAAGCGCGTAGGGGGAGAGCGAGGCTTGGTGGGGTGGCCTGAAGGTTCGGCCGCGCGCCGTGATCGACCAGCCCCTGGCGTCTTCGTCGGTGAACTCGATTGGCGTGATGCGCAGGATCTTTTCGTCTTTAACGTAGACGTGGACGGGACCACCATTGGTGTTGTTCGTATAACGGGTGACGCCGTCGCCTTGGTCCTCGCCGTACTTCCAGCCGATCGACTGCGCCATGCTAATCGTTTCGGCAAGCCACGACGACAGATCGTCCGGTCCGGTCAACACCATTTTGAAATTTTTGACCGCGTCGATATTGAACAAGAAATCTTGTTTAGGCGACAGCATCTTCAGCGCCACGTCTTTTGTTTTGAAGGCAATCTTCACATCCGGCTTCGGGTGGATACCGGCGCGCGAACGAATTTTTCCGTTCTTGAATTCGATAAACCGGCCGACCGAACCGTCCATAAGCTGGAGTTGGGCGACCATGTTCTTTTCTTTGAGGCGCGCCCGGAACATGGGGTACCGCCTCGCGGTGACGCGAAGGACCTGGACAATGGCGAAAAGAATAAATGCCAACTTCATCACATCCTCCCGTAAGTGGTTCTGGTGGCCCGCGCTCCCGCCGAGTGATTTTCGACCGCGACTGACTCATCAGACTTGACAATATTATCAGAACTGAATGATAATACAAGAACGACGGCTCTTCAAGCGCTCCGATTGCCACCACTTCGCGGTGGCCGGGTAACCCCGGTCACCGGGACCGAACTCTCTTGCCGGGCGCTTTACCAGAGTGATTACTTCTTTGCGGTAGCGTATCGCTCAAGTCGGGCTTGAATTTCCGCGCGCGGCAACCGGCAACGGAGGCGAGCAGAGAAGGCTTCGGCCAGACACGGTCGTTCCGAGAATCGGGGGAGCCGCTAGGGTTATCGCACCGCCAAGCGCGTACGTTCGATTGGGACCCGATCTGCGCAGAGCATTAGGGCGAGCAGCCACATCCGCCGCATCAACAGATGAGGCCGGACACGTGACCGCACCCGCGCAATGCTGCAGAAACGTTAGAAAGTTCCTGCCAAGGCGCCGTCCACCGTGCCGCCCGCCCAATCGGATATACGCATCAGCCAAAGCTTTTTGGCCGCATTGGGCGCAATTGAAAGGCTCGGACGCGGGACTAGCTCGGCCATGCCGAATCCAATGCTCAACGGAACTCAGGCTCTCGAAGAGCCCTTGGCATCGCCATAGCGCGCCCGATAATTCTCGATTGTGTCCATGGCCGCGCAGAATTCGACATTGTTATAGTCGGGATCGTAGAAATAGCAGGCGACATTGCCGCCGGTCTCGCCATCGCCGAGCGGCGGTTCGCCGTTGTGACGCACCGGACCGTAATTTGGCGCAAAGCCGGCCTGCTTGGCTTGAGCCGCGAACGCGAGTACGTCTTCGAGACGGTTGCCCTGCAACTCGAATGCGGTGTGAAAGAAACTCATCCCCGACGGCACGCTGACTTTGCCCTCGGGATCGCGTTCTTCGACCAGCACGAGACATTCCTCGTGCTCGGCTGCGCTCATGTAGCAGCAGCGGATGCGCCAGCCCTCCTTGAACGGATGCGGTTCTTGTTCGCAGGTGCGGCTGTGCCGCAAGCCACCGAGCTTCTCATACCATTGGTGCGATCGGGAGATGTCTTGCACGAAGATCGACACCTGAGCGATGTGCGCGATTCGCGACGGCTTGAACACACCATAGTCCTCCGTCTTGTTGGAGAACCGGCGGCGGCTGAGTGTAGGCGGTACAAGCACAAGCGCGCGGAACCACTTGCGTTTGAGCAATGGTGCGAACTTTTGCAGAAGCGGCGGCAGTACGTTCGGGGGAACGTAGGAAACGGCGGTCATTTGCTTGGCTCCTCTATGATTTCAATCCAGTGCCGGTCGGGGTCCTGCAGGCAGAACGCGCGCCCGCCGGGCAAGGGCTTTGCGGAGGCGATCAGGCGCCCATCGCGCGTGGGAACGCCCACCTCTTTCGCTCGCTGCCGGATGGCGTCGAATGCGGCGCGGTCGCGCGCCACCAGCGAGAAGTGCAGCATCGAGCCGTTGTCCATCTTTAGCTTGTGGTGCTTAACCAGGCAGATGTCGTGGTGGTAAAAACCAAAGCTGAAAAAATGCATCTCCATGTCCGCGAGCCGCATGGCCGCGCTGCTGTCGGGATGATTGAGGGCAGAGAACTGCAGGTCGAAGAGCTTCGTATAAAAGTCCTTCGATCGTTGCAGGTCGCTAACATAGATGACGTGGTGCTGCAGCTTGGCAGCCGCGATCGGTGCGTTTCGAACTGGCGCATTCATTGCGAGATCTCCTCTCGGTCGAGCATTCAGATAACGCAGCTATGCTGCTGTCGCAGTGCTTTTGGATCGCATGTGCGCGTCGCCGGCAAGGCCGGCAAATGGATCGAGGCTTCTCAGGTCGTGACGGCGATCGAGACGCTGGGCGATAAAGCGGTCCGGGCGAACGAGGATACCACGAACTCTGTGGCTCTTGGCCCAGGCGAGGAAGGCTTGATCCTGGCATTGGAAAGACTGCGTCGGCGCCGCCGCGGCCGCGCTGTTGATGGCCAAGAAACGCGCGTCAAGTCCGTCGAGAATCGCCCGGTCGCGGCGGGATAATTCGGCGCGCGGATCGCAGCCAATGCCGAGCGCCAGCCATTGATGGCAGCCGAACCAAAGATCGAGCGGCTGCGCGGGACCGCCCGCGGCCACTTCGGGCTGCGGCAGCATCTGGCCGACGCACGCGTCTCTGCCGGCGCCCGTCAGCGCGCTGCGCGCGATGCGCGGCCGCGGCAGTATCCCCCCGCGGCGGATGAACGAGCGGAAGCCAGGCGAGAGATTAAGCAGCGCAAATACGGCGTCGCGAGTTCCCGCGATCGCCCGATTGGTGGGCATGATCACTCGGCCGAGACGGCGCGAGAGATTGACCATGTCACGCACGTGGTGTGCTCGCTCGATCTCGTAGGTATCCAGGATTTCGTGGCCGGCTTGGCCGGCAACGGCGGCGGCCAGCTTCCAAGCGAGATTGGCGACGTCTCTCATGCCGCTGTTCATTCCCTGGCCGGCAAACGGCGGCATGAGATGTGCGGCATCGCCGGCGAGAAGAACATGGCCCTTTCGCCATTTGTCGGCGACGCGCGCGTGGAAGGTGTAGACCACGCGCCGTTCGATCTCGACGGCGGAGAAATCGACGAAAGGTTCAAGCAGGCGCCTGACGCTCTCATCACTTGCCAGCTCGTCGGGATTCT
>Ga0181518_10002266_pt1 | contig 18661 bp, 11 predicted proteins | sample PEATcosm2014_Bin_28_FD_119751 | JGI IMG/M metagenome (GOLD analysis project Ga0181518, IMG submission 119751) | Peatland microbial communities from MTU Mesocosm Facility, Houghton, MI, USA - PEATcosm2014_Bin01_60_metaG | ecosystem: Environmental > Terrestrial > Soil > Wetlands > Peat | place... | reverse complement strand
CGGCTTCCGTCCGAGAATTGCCTCCAAGTATTGCCGGAACTCGGCCTGCGTGTAGATTTTTTGGAACGAACCCGAATTCGTGACAAGGCCGTCGGAGAACTCAGTGCCGCTATTGAGCGACTGATCCACTCGGACCGAAACAACCAGGACGCGTCGGGCCAGATCGAAGGCCGCCTGCAAAGTTTGCTCCCGCTCCCGCACATCTTCGATCACATTCAATACGTAACCGAGATTGACGCAATCGGCGGCGCCGCGCGGGGTTTCAGGCCGATAGTGGGGATCCCACCCTTCCGCTTGAACGCCACTGTTCCTCAGGAGCTGGATGTCTTCACCGAAGCCACAACCGTAATCGAAGAAGGAAAAGTCAGGAGCGATGAGGCCTTGCGCCTGCGCCAGGGCGACAGGGCGGGAATGGCCCAGGCGGCGAATGGCTGTCCGATGGCGCTGTATCGACGGTGGGTCCATGCACTTGGCTCTTAAGCATCCCAGGTCTGTCTCGGACCGGCCGGGCGCTTTCTATGGCTTTGCCAGCGCCGCGACAGCCTGAGACAAGAATTCAGAATCAACAAACGGCACCTGCGCAAAAATGATCTCCGGCTCTCCCTCCAGCTTCGCGGCCAGGTGACCTTTTCCGAGCAGCCGCTCCGCGCCTTTCTCGCCCAGGGCGATCTCCGATGTACCTTCGCCATCGACACGGAGAACCAGTCGGTTCCCCAAATTGGCCCGCAGCTGCATAGGCATGACGTTGGCATCGGGTCGCTGCGCCGCAAACACCAGAGAAATGCCCGCGGCACGGGCCTTGACCCCGAGGCGCGCCACGACATCGGCAACGGCATCGGCATAGTGCGGCGTGAGCATCCATTCGGCGAACTCGTCGTGAATGATCCAGAGGAACGGGAATCGCTCGCTGGCGTTCGGCTTGTTGTGCAGGTCGAAAATATTGGAGACCCTGTTTTCCCGCAGGACGGCGTAACGCCGGTTCATCTCGCCCACGAGCTCGTTAAGTTTGAGAATGGCATCGTCCTGATCGTCGATCACCCCGTCCTGCAAGTGGGGCAACCCCTCGAAGGCGAAATAGTCCACGCCGAGCTTCGGATCGATGAGCGTGATGCGGGCCTGCTCGGTCGTGTTCGTACAAGCGATGCCCAAAAGAATGTTCTGCATCAGAACGGACTTGCCGCTCCCGGTCGAACCGGCAATGAGGGTGTGCGGCGCGTTGGCCTTCGGCGAGAGGAAAAGAAGACCGCTGTCCTCCTCCTTGACCGCAATCAAGAGCGTCTGGTTTCCGCGGGAGCAATCGGGATTCCATCGCTTCCAGACGTCGGGCAACTGCAAGATGCGCCGGTTCGTGCGGGCGATGGTGATGGCGACGATCCCCGGCTCGGCGCGGACAGAGATCATATTCAGCTTGTGCGTGGTCAGAAACTCCGACCGACGACGCAAGACTTGATCAACCGTGAGGTTGGCACTGCCCTGGAATTTCAAGAGGGCAGCATTGGGCGTCAGAGAACTGCTGATGAGCTTGGACTGAAGCTGGAATTGCTGCAGGGCGCCTTTGCATAGGTTCTCAACGCTTTTAAGCCATTCGGCATCCGCCGCGCTGTCCTTGGCGCCGCCCTGGTAGGCCGAAAGAATGGCGGCGAAATTCGGACTTGACCATCTAGTGGTCGTAGTCATGTTCGTTGTGCTTTCTTCGGTTGGGTTGGTGGCGGCGGGAACCGTCGGACCTCCTGAAACTGGCGCTGGCGGTGGCGGGCCGGGTTTGGGGCCTTGGTCGCTACCTCCATTTGAACGTTCCCCGCCGGGAGGATCGTCGGCGGGTCGATGCCGATAAACAATCTGCACACGCTCTGAAGGTTTGCGATAGGTCTGTTCGTGCCAAATATCCTGATCCGCGACGGACCTGCGAATGGGGAGGGGGTCCGAACCGTTCCAGTAGCTTAGAACCAATTCCCGCAATCGCACCCGAGAATAGACCTCCTGGTACGAGCCTTCCGACTCGGCCACGGCCGCAAAGTCGGAACACTCCGCCGCGTCGGACGGTCCGGAAACGAAGATGTGGGAGTAGCCGCGCAGATACACACCGCAGCGGCCTTCCCGCACGGCGCGGCGCCATTCCGCGAGATCGATCGGCGCGTGGGCCGGAAACTGAATGCCGTTGAGCATCAGATCGGAGAAACGGGAGAGCCACAGTTCCCGGTCCAGGCGTTTGGGGTTGCCGAAGAGCGCATCGCCAATCCGGCGCACCGTGTCACGAAGCTGCTTCTGTGATTCTTTCCGCTTTGCCGCAAGGCTTGCGATGTCGATGTACTTGGCTTCGGAAATGATAACGGCGAGCTGCAACTGACCGTCAGGTGTCTGGTGGGGCGTGAGGGCGAGGAGATCGGCAATCTGTTCTTCCTTCTGCCCCAGCCATTCGGCATAGTCGTCCAGAAAATACCATCCAAAACGCCGGTTCGCGCCGAGCTCCGTCCGAATCATGTAGCGGCTCAAAACGACGCCCATGAGCTCACTGGCGTTACGGCCCCGTTTGGCGGCGCGGAGAACGATGTCGCCGGAGACATCGTTCGCATCATCGATGAATTTCTCAGTGAGCTTGCGGGCGTCGGCGTCACTGAGCTCCAAGTTTAGGTCTTTGACGCGGCTCAGCACCATGGATCGAAGCAAGGTGAGCGGCGCGGTCGATGAGATGAGAATATTGCGACCCTGCGTCGCACACTGCTTGTAGCGGATGACCTTGACGCTCTGGTTGACCAATTGCCGCCGATCGAGGAGTTCGTCATAGTTGACGACCCAGTTCCCCAGGTTGTGAATCTCTTTGAAGATGCTGGCCGTGTTTGGGTCATTGAAATCAAGCTTTCGGGCAGGCAGCAGTCGCGGGCTGTCGATCCCGTCCCAGTCGCCCTTGAGAAAACTGGTGAGGGCGGTGAGGAATGACCAGCCCTCTTTGGTCTGGACCGGACAACAGAGATAGACCACTGATTTCATGTCGTCGGTGGCCGAAGGCCGGCGGCGGGACCAGCGGGCGGGAATGAACGTGGCCGAATCGACCGGACCCGCTGCTTCGGCATACCATTCAACGCCGGCGTGGCGGGCGATGACGTCCTGCAGGAAAACGATGTCGGTGCTCGGGCCGTCCTTCGGGTCGCGCACCGGAGCCTGGTCGGCCATGATTCCGATCCGCAAACGGGCCATGAAATCTTTGGTCGCCTCGCTGGTGACAAAGGAATCAACGTCGGCGTCGGAAGACTCGATGATCTTCTCGTACAGTTCACGGAGCTTCACCCCGCTGTTGTGTCGTAGGATGATCTGGCAGCGCATGTCTTCATCGTCTTCGTGAAGCTCCGCGATCTTATCGACCAGGGCGTAAGGCAGTCGCGCCGAATCACAGTTGTAGAGTACGACCGAAAGATTCGCCCGCTCGTGCGGGTAGAGCGAAAGGAAGCGCTTGGTCAAATCAACGATCAGCGAGGATGTCTCGGCAGGGCTTTCATTGGTGTCATCGTTGCCGTCATTATTGACGACGGGAGACTCGTGAAGGCTGTAGTCGAGGTGCTGGTCGGTCAGGGACAACAACTCGGGTTTCGTGGCATTCCAGCCCAGGACCAGCTCGGGGTAGTAGGCATGCGAGAGCTCTTGCTGCAGCTCCTTGAAGAACAGGGGAGGATCTCCGAAATAGACCTCATCGGCGGTGAGGAGATGACGAACCAAAGCGGCAATCTGGTTGGCCTTGGCGGCCATGGCGGCGAGCCGAAGCGGGTGCCACGGTGTGACGATCGCCGTTACTCTTCCGCCTTCGACCGCGACCGTGCCAAGCTCCAGCAATGGCTGCAACAAGCTCACTCGATTCCTGTCACCCTTGGCGTCCTTGCAGAGCGTCTCGATCAAGAGGCCAAAATCCTCGGCCTGCTTGGCCAGTCCTTTGCAGGCAAGCCCATCGCTGGCGAACCCCGAGACGGCCTCAGAATAGCTCTTTCGAAAGGCCTGAAATAGAGTCAGCAATTTCACTGCGCTCGGCTCGGAAACCCAGCCCAAATCCCGAGCCTTGGCAACGGAGGCTGGCCAGATCAAGGCAATGTCCTGCTCCTTTTTGTAGATGGAGACGAACGAGCCACGATCCCGACCGTACGCCGGGTACAAGGTCTTGACGTTGTGAAGGTCGAGAGACTGAAACCGTCCTTTGCCGCTGACCGGTTCGCGGCTGACCCGGCAATGGACCATTGGGTTTTCGGTCAGGCGGGACCAGTCTCCCGGGAATTCGCTGGCGATGGCATTCGGATCAAAGGTCCAAACCAGCTGCTTGGAGAATCTCTGGGTCGATCCGGTGGAAAGTTCCGCCTCCAGTTCGGCGACGAACTTCAACTGCAACGCGGCCCTGGCGTTCGAGTTATTGACGTAGGGCTTGCTGGCCTTTTTCCATTGTTCGCTGAGCGCCTCAAAGTTCATGAGATCGCCGAGATCCCACGAGACCCGATTGCCGAAGAGCTCTCTGAGCCCTCGATAGCGTTTCGCGAAGAAGAGGCCGGCATCCTGGTTGACCTCTTTGAGATCCTTTTTCGTACGGCGATCGCAAGAAATCCGGAGGCGGCGCTTCGAGGAAGTGATGTCCTGATCGAACAGCGATTTCAGGCAGAGCGCGAGACCAAGTAGGAAGTCATCGGTTTCCACGGGAGTACCAAGAATGAAGCGGTCCCACTTGGCCTTGAGCGAAGGGAATTCCTTGAGCTCATTCCGGTGCTGCTTGTAGAAAAGTTCGTCCTCCTCCTGGGCATCGGTGCGCTTGACCTCGCGCAAGCGCGTCAAGTAGTCGCGTTCGTCATTGGTCAGGAGCTCGGCCTCACGCTCGTCGTAGAAATCCAGCGTGGCCTTGCCGAGGTTGAAGGCCTCCCGCTTCAGTCCATCAAACAGCGGCTTGACCAGCTCCCATTCACATTCCGCGAGCGCGGCGGCCTGCTCGTTCCAACCGCTGTTGGCGTGAATGTAAGCCTCGACCGTCGGATGGATGTCAGCCGGGATCGTATCCCGCACGTGGTCGAAAGCGCCGAGCAGATCGTCTTCCAGTAGCAGGGTCTGCGTCGGCGTCTGCTTCATCAGGTAGCAAGCCCGTTTCTTGATGGCCTGGGTGTAGAGCGTCTTCCACTTGGACAGGTGTCCCGCGGTCTTGTCGTTCAGGCTGCGAAAGAAAACGGTGTCTCGCGGCACGTGCAGCGCGGGAAACGCCACGCCGAGGGCGGACAAGATGGGCTGGCCCTCCTGGATGGCATCCCGCGTCGCGATGACGTAGTCGGCAAGCCGATCGAGCGCGAACTGTCTCACCTCAAGAAGGGCCTGAATCGCCTTAATCCACCATTTGCGGTGTTGATCTGGGATCGGCAGGCCGTCCGCCGCGATACCGACCCACAACTCCGGGTGGGTCTGCAATTCTTGCGCGCCGACGTTGGTCAGCTCTTTGAGCGATTGTTCTTCGTCGTCGCCCGTATTGGCAACCAGGAGCGCGGATTTATCGCAGGCGGCATTGCGGAAATAGGTGGTCCTTTCCGAGGTCAGAATTTCAGGAGGCAGTCCGTGCTGACCGACGAAGTGCACTGGCAGCCTGATCTCGATCAACTGGTAGAGGCTGGCGTCGGCGAGAATCGTCTTCGCGACGGCCGCCGCCTGGTCAGCGGTCAAGCAATCGAGCAAGTACCGGGCGACGCCGGACGAATCGTCTTCGACCAAAGTGTCTCGCAGGTAAGATGCCGCGACCTTACCGATCAGATCGTTGCTGGTCATGGCATTCGCTCCCGGTACGGATTGATCACATAGGCGCAACTGTCAGAGAGGCGCTTGAGGACACCGAGGCTATCCAGGCGCTGTTCGAACCGGCGCGAGTTGGCCTGGAACGCCTTCTTGTCAAAGTCGCCCTGCGCCAAAACCTGCCCGGCTTCCTTGTCCCCAAACAGCAGGCCATAGCGTTGAAACAGCTTTTCCAGGAACCGGTGCAGTTCCACCCGCCTTTCGACGTTGGCGAAGAGCAGGGTCTTGAGCAGGGAGTCGTTTGGGGCGTAGCGAAGTTTGATCGTGCCACGCTTCGAGACGAGTCCAATGTCGCGGCCATAGTTCCGGTGAATATTGGCAACGTGCTGCCGGTGACGCTTCATGGCGGCCTGCTTGAATGCGAGCAAGAGCTGCTCGGGGTCACTGGGGCCTTCGTAGTCATCCCACCGAACCCGCTCGCTCAGGAGCTGCCGACATTTCTCGAAGGCGCCGTGGTCATGGAGCGCCTGCTGCCACTGAGCGGAGGATTCGATCGCGGAGATGTAGGCCTCAACCGCCCTTGACGGAAGGAAATTGTTCTCCTGGTAGCCGTCCGCTGAAATCTCCCGCACCAGCGTCTTCTTCGGTGCGACGACCTCGCAAACGAAGATTGGCATCGCGCTGAGGCCTAGCAGTTCGCGGGAAACGGACAATTGGTATTTGACCAGGTGCAGGCCGGCGAGATTGACCAGGTGTGGCAGGACATCAAAGCCGGGTATGTTAAGGCGCAGGATGGCGAGCCAATCCTCGGCGAGCTGATCGAAGCACGGATGCTCGGCATAGGGAAGAAAGGCGTTCGCACGTTCGCTGCTGAGGTCTTCCTCCTCGCTGGGTTGAAGGCACCTGATGACCGAATCCCAAGTGGAATCCGTCTTGGACAGCGATTGCCGGAGAGCCGCGAGCAACTCTTGCCGCCGCTTGGCGCGGCTGAGCATCAGGTAGAGGATTTCACCGGTGCGGCCAAAAAACCGGCGGTCATTGGTGGACGCGTTGTTGTCCAGGTCCTCATAGAGGCAGTTCTGGCCGTAGGGGAACACAAACTTGGACGTCCACCTCTTGTTGCTGTTGACTTCCAGGCTGGTCGAGCGGACGAGAGAAACGACCTCGCTAAAATCGTCGAACGAATCAAAGCGTCCTTTGAGATAGGCGAACTGGGGATGATGAAGGCCTGTAGCGCTGGACATGCGCTCCAGCCATTGTTCCCACCGGTTGGCATCGTGGGGGAACCGAACGCGAATCTCGCCGAGGTGAGGGTTGTTGAACAGGATGTTCCGGAGATAGAGCCGCCGCGCCGCCTTGTAGGTGAGGGTATTGAGCCCATTGGCCTCAACGAAGCCACGGCCCTTTTCAACCTCATAGTAAAAGACGTTCAGAAATTCGAGGAGCACCATCCAAGGCGACTGTTCATCGTAAAGCCGATGACCCCAGATCGCCTCATCCACCCACATGGAAGACGATTTGTCGAAAGTGGCCGGGATGGGAAGCGGCTGGGGGAGGGATCTCATACCGCAACCTCGACGAATTTCGGGTCCGGCATCCCTTGTTCCGTAAGGGCCAAGAAATTCAGCCGAACGCTGGAGCCGCCCACGACAACTCCGTCCTTTTCCTGGCGCCTGAGCAGACCGGCCACGAGCTGGCTTTTGTAGGCCAAAAGATCCTCGTAACACTCCTTGGAAAAACTCGCCGGCAAGGCCCCTTCAAGAGCGATTCGCGAAAGGAACTCGTAGCGGATGAGCGTGAGATGAAAGTCTTCGTGAATCGCCGGCGTGAAGAACACTGAGAGCAGGATGCTGCCATTCGACGGATCACGATGCAGGGCGATCCTCTCGCCCTTGTTAGGATCAACGGAGACGCGTTCGAGGAGGATGCGACTGACCTTGGCTTGGGAGTTGTTGCCGCTGGTCGCGAGGAAAAGCTCCCGATCGGCGTTGATCAGCATGCCCGTAAAGACGCGATTGAGGCCGCGGATGAGGCGGGCCAAAATCATCCTTTTTACGGCGACGCCTTTGAGGAGCGGTTGTACGACTTCTGCGAGGTATTCCCCGGCGAACTTGAACACGGTCAGCTCCCAGAGATTGAGCTCCTCCTCCCATTCCCTCGGAATCTTGAAGTAGAGCCCGCGGCGCTGAGCGACGAGTAGGTCTAGGAAGGTCTGGCTGTCGCTACCCTCGTCGGAGCCTTCGATGTACTCTTGCTTTGCCGCATAAAAGCGGGGATCCGCCCCATAAAACCCGTCCTGGGCGACAAGAGCCTCAAAGTAGTGGGAGAGATGGTCATCTTGCTCCCCGAAGATGAGCAGGTTGTCCACGCGATTGGAGGTCTCGTGACCAATCTGGAACCGTTCCAAATAGTCAAAGATGGTGATTCCGAGTCGCCGATTCTCGGGCAGGTTCCCGCCAAAGACGTTGCTGAAGAGGCTCGCCTTTGAGATGGTGCCGGCGGCGATGACCTTGGGGACGTCGGCGGCCGTCATGAGGCCGTCCTTGCAGTCGGTGTGTCCAAGTACCGCGTTCGTGAGGAGAATCAAGATCTGCCGGATCGGCACATGAAGGCCATTGCGGTCGCACAGTTCGAGAAGGGAGCGCAGCCGGGAACGCACCAACGCCCCCTGGAGGATCTCGAAGTTGTGGCGAATGGGACAGCGCGACCCAAACAATTCGTTCTCGCCAGCGGAGAGATTTCGCAGCTCGTCCCATCCGGGATGGTTGAGAAAAGCGTCCAGCGCCCGATCGAACAGATCGGCCGAATCAGCCCGGCTCAAATTGAAAAACTTGAGCCGAACGCCTGAGCGTTCCTGGCGATCTTCGACTAACAAGTCTTCGAAGAGTTGCCGGGCACGTTGAACTTCCTCGGTCTGCTGCAACCTGCGCCATGATTCAATCAGCTGACCGTCATTGGCGGCGATCAAAAACAGCTCGTTGGCGTCGGGGTTGACGAGGGAATGGCAAAACTTCTGTAGAAGGGCTTCCTTTTCCGGCTCCCATTCACCGCCCTGCTGAGGGGCCCAACCGCTGAGGTCCCGGATGAAATGGATGTTGACCTGGCGGTACAGCTCCTCGTCGTTGGAGGTCGGCCATTCCTTCCGATCCTTCGGATATCGGAACGCCAAGGTCAGATAGGCGCTGTCGGAGGCCCACGCCTTTTCGTCTCCGTTGAGTCTGGTCCAGACTCTGCGGCAGAGGTGAGTCTTGCCGTCCCCCGCTGTGCCGGTCAGGATGACCGAAACAGGATCAACCGTTCGCTGATCGAAGCAGCGCAGGAGGAGGTCCTGCATCGGATGTTCAAACTCGATGGGCGCGATCTTTTGACGGCGAGCCGAGCGTTGGATCGTTTCGTCGTACATGTTGTCATTCCGGGGGATCGGCCCGTAATGACGGAGGAATTGTAGCCACTTGGAATCGGTCATGCGAAGGCCTTGAATTGCTGTATGAACGTGATGCCCTCTTGCAAGCTGGAAAATGAAACGTCTGCGGCCTGGTTCACCATCTCGAAATAGCGCGAACCCTGTGGATCGGCGGCCGATTTTTCGTCCACCACGATCACGCACTTGCCCAGGGCTTTACCGTATCCGACTTCCAAGGCCAAGGCATAGCCGCCGGGGTTACTGGCTTCGAGATAGGCGAATACGTAATCGCTCTGTCGTATCGCCTCTAGGTCCCAGGTCGTATATTCCGCCCGGTTCTTGAGCCCGTGAGAGCGGGGGTCGAAGTAGTCGAACTCCGGGACGGCCTTCTTGACGATGTCCTGCCAGGCCGACGGAAAGCCACCCGCGAGGTAAACCCGCGGAGAGCGGCCACTCGACGCCGGGGGCTTGAACACGGAGGCAACACCCTTGGCCCCTGTTTCATTCGGGGAGGTAGCCAGTTTCGCCAGGGCCGTCGAAAACGGAAGCTGAAAAGCGATTCGGCTGAAATAGTAATACCGCTCCAGGAACAAGGGCGAAGCAAACACGGTGAGAACAAGCCAGGGGTGGTTGGCTGCTGGGATGGCGGCGGTGAAGCGATGACCGAGAAAGAGCAAGCACCATAGGACGGCCGTCATGATGCAAACCGTGGCAGTTCCGAGGTTCAAGAGGCTGAGGAAAGTAAACCGGTAGACCAAGTGGCTTTGCTCGGGCGCGACGCTAAGGGCGAGATTGCGCCACGTTCGGTAGTTCGTAACGTTGCCAGACTCCGACGACAAAGCGGGGATGCGAAGAAAAAGAAGGGTCAGGAAACTCTTGAAGATCGGGTCGGCCGCGAGCTTTTCCGATAGCTCCTTTTCGGGCACCACGAAACTCAGCATCCACTCTTTTTTCTCAGTGGGGACTCCCGCCGCCGCCTTCGGCTTCCAGTAAGTATGCAGTCGCTCAACCCACTTTCGAACAACCGTCGTCCCGAGGCTGGTGACGGCATGGCCAAGCATGTAAGAAAGGCCCAGCAACAGCGCCCATTCGTAGCCGGTCTCTTTTTCAAAGAGCAGTCGCGAGAAATTTACGAAGGGCTTCCCGGTGATGTAGCAGAAGCTGACCAAGATGGCGAGGCCGGGCAACACCGTGCCGATGAGATCGAGGAAGAATCGCTCTACCGCTTCAATGAATTCTCCAGGTTTCATAGGTTGTCAAGAAGGGCGCCGGAGGGCGGTCCGCCGCCTTTAGAGTTGGCAAATCAGACAGGCCTTGGGCCCGTCGTCTTCGTCCTCCATGTCCGCAAGAATCTCGACCAGTTTCTTGTTGGCGCGACTCTTCCTGTTGCGCTCTTCGTTCTCGGCGAAGCGTTGCTTGATGGCAGCCACATTCTCGGGCTTTCGCAGTTCGCTCAGCGGCATCTCCTGGTTCCAGGTAAAGTTCTTACCCGGCTCTTGACTGACCTTTTCGTAGTTCATCGCCTCCTCGAACTGGTCCGGATGCGTTTCGAGTAGTCGAACCCATTCGATCGAACGCTGAAAGAAACAGAAGTAGCAGCCGGAGTGCGTCCGGCCCCATTTGAGGTAGGGAGGCAGGCCGATGCCGCTCTCCTCCAGGATCTTCATCACGCCAGCGTAATCGACGCCATCTTCCTTGAAAGGGAAAACTGCTCTGATGTTGGATTTGGTGCTGATGTAGCCGACCCGGTCTTCGTCCGCCCGCAGGCCGACATAACTGACGACCGGATCATCGCCGACGTAGGCCTCAAACGGTTTCAGTTTGAGCATCTTGGTGCACCAGCGCATATTGGGAGACGGAAGATATCCTCCGTAGACCTCCAGCCAGTGGTCGAAGCCGGCCTTGGCGTTGAGCCGGACAATCTTCTTGCCCAGGAAGGCCTCGACTCTATTCAAGTACTCGTAGGTCTCGGTCAATTCCTTGTCGGTATCGCAGAAGACGTACTCCATGTCTTCCTGGCGGTCCCGCATGTAGAGGGCAAGGGCGGTGCTGTCCTTACCGCCCGACATGCAGAGGATGTGACGTGTCGCCTTGGCCGGTGTTGTCCTAGCGTCCATTGGTTCCTTTCACCGTCGTCCAGACGGCGCGCGAGAGCGCCGCGAGACCCAGCCGCCGATCCTTCGTTAATAGAGCTCCGAATTCCGCTTCGAGCTCTTGGATCCGTGCTACCTCGTGGGAGGAAAAATGAACGACCTGTTCGTGCTCAGCACCGTCCGAGTAGGTGACGGAGAACCGGACTCCAATGGCATCCTGGCTGGGCTTGCCATTGCCAAAAGCAATACTTTCGACGCGCTGGAAGCGGGCCGCGAACTGCACCAGCTCCGAATTGAACAGCTCCTCCTCGGCGTCATGCCATCGCGAAGGTGGCTTGAGCGCCAGGTGGCTGCCGACGGATTCGATCCAGTCGGTCTCGGGCAGCGCGCTGTCGCAGAGCCGTCCGCAAAACGAGCGGAGCTTCGGCTCAGTGACCGACACCATGATCCGCTGGGCGCGGCCTCCCAGAGCGGCCCTCATTTCCTCGGTTGTGTCCGAGAGGTTGAAGGCCTGCCTGAGCTGTTCCCGGATTCGGTCCTGGAGCGCGGGAAACGCGAAGCGCAGTTCATCGAGTTTGCTCTTCAGGGTCTGAACGAAGGCCTTGACCGGCTTAGAGGGTGTTGAATCGCTCAGCAGCGAGTCGAAACCGCATGCCTTGGGTAGGTCCACAAACAAAAGGGTTGACGGCTCCCGTGCATTTAAGATCGCGTTCCGCACGCTTATGGTCGATTCGGGCAGCTTCTTGGTATTGAGCACGTAGGCGGGCAGTTGCGCGACAAAGACACAGAGCGTCTTGACTACATCAAGCAGCTCTGCTTGCCGTCCCTGCGAAGACTTGACGTCAAGGACCGTGAGGAGCCGTTCAAAAAGCTCGGCCCGAACACCGTCGATCTTGCAGTACTGGATGTCGAAGCGCGCCGGGTCCTTCGTCAGGAGGAGCACAACACCGCCGTCAAATTCTCGCAGGAAGCTCCCATCCTTATAAAAGGCGACATCGCGTTCATGCGTGATCGCAAAAACGCTCAACAGGATCGGCAGGAGGCCGTCCCGGACGCCAAACGGCGGCCGGCGAAGCTCATCAAACAGCGCCCCGACGTTGACGCGGCCCGCGTTCTTCGACTGGACAAGCTCACGGATGCGGCGAAGTGTCGGCAGTACATTACATCGGTCGCCGTTGCCGTGCGGCTCAACGATCTGCCAGTGATCGTCCAATTCGCGGTGAAGATTGGCCCTCTTCAGCACCGAGAGATACATGGACATTTCGGGCGGTTTCTTGTGCTCGTCCATGCCGAGCAACGGCTCAGCTCCATGCGAGAACATCCGTTCGATGAGCCGCATCCGGGCGGCTGCCGCCGCCGAGCTCAAGGAACGACGATTCACGAGCTCGTTTAGGATGATCGGCGCATCCGGAAACGTCCGATCAGAGATCTGCGACAGGTTCTTGAGCAATTGACGCCCGTGCTGGATCTCAAGCTCCTTGCCCTGATGGAACCACGCCAGGGACGTTTCCCGGTTGAACTGATTCCAACCGACAAAATCGCGGATGCGCTTTTCCAGCGCAAGATGAGCTCCTGCCTTCTGGCGCGAGAGCTCTTCGCAGGCGTAGCGGTCAGCGTTCAGCTCGGGAACATTGGCCGAGATCCAGTCCCATCGTTGCACTTCCTGCACCAGGCCGGCCAGATTATTCAGGGGCATCGGTACAGCTACCAGGCAATTCTGGCGCTGCTTGATGTCCGGACGCTGGGCAAACTGGAGAGCTTCTGCCTGTTCGGCCGTCGTCTCGCAAAGCGGCACCACGATAACGCCGTCATGGTCCGTCGCATCGAGAGACGCCAGCGTGGGCAACTCGCTGACTGCGGTGTAGCGTACCTCGAAATGGCGAAGATTTCCGGTCTCAATGTAATGGCGGCGGGCTACGATCGGTCTGGTGGAAAGATACTCCTTTATCAGACCGGCCACATGCCGGGGCGTATCAGTTGCCCGCGACGCGTCCTCGTAGGCCTTTTCCAAATCTACCGACGTATAGGGCCAAAGGCAGAGACCTCGTGCATGGCCGCGATTGTAGAGGACGCGCTTGTTTTCCTGCAACGCCGCGATTGTGGCGCGGACTTGGTTCTGTTCGCCCTTGTTTGACCCGGCCAATGCGCAAACGATCGATTCTTCAGTCGGCAACAGATCCGTGTCGTTCAGGAGATTCAGGATGCCTACGGTCTTCAAAACTCTGACTTGCTCTTCATCCTCGGTGGCGAAGCTCTCGATCACGGACTCGATGAGATTCCAGTGGCTTCGATAACTCTGGCCGGAAAGGCGATGACCAAAGTTCGTTCTCACGTAGTCGTATAGGTTGTGCAAACGGTAGCAGTCAACTTGGCCGAGCGTTCCGCAGGAGAAGGCCTGTAGACCGAATGGTTCGTTCGAAAGCAGAAAGCTGAAGAGCGACCGCTCATTTTGTCCGAAGCGCCGGAAGGCGCGGATGAGAATCGGAAGCACGGTCGGATGCAAGGGATAGAGTCGAAGGGCTGCATCTGAAAGGCGCTTTGGCTCCGCCGCACCATACCAACCCAAACGAACTGTGCTGTTGATCGCCTCCTTAATGTCTTGATGATCTGGCCGGGGGATCTCGCTGGTTGTGACGTTCAACGCGGACGCGATCAGGTGAGCGATCTGCTCGATGGGCTGATTGAAAAGAATCTCTTCGAATCGCCCGGCCACCTTTTCCCATTCGCGCTGGGCGGCTTGATTCAGGTGGCTGGCATAGGCGTTGAACCCCTGGTGGAGGAGGCAGACAACATACAGGGGCTTATCGCCGCTCCGGGATGCGGCCTCCGCCAAGCGTTGCAGGAGGAAGACATCCTGCCGTTCTGGATAAAGGCTCGCGAACTCCAAAAACTTTCCCAGCTCGTCGAGAATAAGGAGGACACCCTTGGCCTTGGAATCCGAGATGATCCGGCTGTTGATTTCCAGGATGAGCTCAAATACTTGGTCCTCGGACGGTCCATCCTTGGAATCGATCAGGCGCTGAACCTCGGTCGCGATCTTCGACCTCGGCCCGCGATCATAGTTTTGACTCAGCGCCGCATGCAACGATCGGAGGATCGAGACGCCCAAGGATTGCCTGCTGCAGGTGACGAGCACCGGCAAGAATTTCTGACGGCCAACTCCCTCGAAATCGACGAGTTGCCGAAGCTCGGGGGGAAGGGTTTTCGTGTGGCCGGCAAAGCAGTGGGCGAGGAGGAGCGCAAAACTGGATTTCCCCGACCCGTAGTCGCCGGTCATCCGCCAGGCGCGCTGTCCCGAACGGGGCTTCAAGCCGCTTGCCATCCTGCTGATGCAGGTCCGGGTGAAGTCCGTGACCACGTAACTGGAAAGGGCGGACGGGTCCTGAAAATCACGCTCCAGGTGAGCCGACCGCAAGAAACGATTGCGGATATGAAATAAATCCGAGATGCGTTTGTTAGGCATCCTTCCCCACCCTGTAAATGGCCCTGAGCATCGTCGTTTTGTTCGCCTCTGCTCGCCTGCGAACTTGCTGAAATTGTGCCGACTCACTGTAGGCGAAGAGGCCGCCGGCTTGACGCGAAAGAAGGTCAAGCCGAGTGCGAACATCCTCTTCCGGCAATTTGAAAATCTGGCCGGGACTGCCATGTCCATGGGCGACTTCACGAAGCGGCAGCGTTGATTCGCTTTTGTGCCTCGTCTGCCAGAAGTCGTCCAGGCAATAGGAGAACAGCTCCAAGCTGATTTCAGGCTTCTCCTCCCGGCGGAAACAATAGATCGTCTCCCGCTTCCCGGCTCCGCGTTCGCCCACTTTCAGGATGAAGTCCAATTCGACCAGCGGGCAGTCGAGATTATCCTCCTGGACCTGGCCTTTCCGACCTCGCGTCGGCACATACGTGTGGAGAAAAGTGTCGAAGTGCTGCTCCAGCGTGACCATGGATATTCCATCATCAAGTCGGGAGGCTTCCTTTTGAAGAACTTTGAGCGCCGTGCTACGGGCCAATTCAGGCTCGTGCCATCGATTAAGGAGATAGTCCCAGGCGAGGAGCGGGTTATCCATGTCCGTCGAGAGATTCCAATGCAAAAGCCAAAGAGTCGAACTGTCTTCGAGGAAAGGATCAAGGCCGCGGTCACTGAGGAGCAGGCGCCCGAAGTCGGTGAGCGAGTAGCTGCTCCCTTTCTTTTCGGAGGAGGCCACGCCGGCAGCGTGGACCCAAAACCGAATCGAGCGCACCATGTTCTTGCCGACGCCAAGGGTGACCATGGCCTGCTCATCATTGGAAAAGAGCGCGGGATCAGCGTTCAGCCCGCGGACGGCTTTGGGAAGCCAGGTATAGCGGCACGGAAAAGACTCGTGGCCGGAGATCCGGTAGTTCCTCTCCGTCGTTATACACAGCTCTGCCGTCGCCCCGTTTTGCATCACTATTGCGTTGTCAACGCTTATCTTAGCGCCCGTTGGTAACGTTGTGTGAACCTGCGCCAGTGGCCGTGGAAAAACAAGGCTACTCCATCGCGCGCCGCTTCGCAACGCTCTTTGATCGCTATGGGGCCGTGTTTTGTGGCAGATGGGCATCAAATCGCGATCCTTTCGACTCATGGCCGAGCCCCTGGCTTGACGTTTAGCCGATTCAATTGCTCAAGAAATGGGAGAAGGGACGGAAGCCGGAATTCTTTCACAAATCCGCTTTCACCGAGATAGAAGAGCACTTGGCCCTGACCGAAGAACTGCCGGAAGAGGGCCACGGGATTGAGAGCGTGGATCTGAACCTGCTGCCGGTCATCGTTTGAGGCAATGGGTAAATCCTGGAGCAACGATTTCAAAGTGTAGAACCATTCTGGCTCGGTACCCGTGCGGGGATGATTATGAAAGACGATCACCTCGGCATCCGAACGGTGGAAATGATGCCGGCGAATTCCGTTCCGCATATAGTCCGGGACGGAGACGCGGCGCTCCTCACCGGCGACGTGGTGAACTCGCTCGACTTCGGTTGTCCGGCCGTAGCGGTACCCATAGCCGACGATCAAGTGCTCCTCGGGGAGGGACTCGGTGAAGTCGAGACAACCGCAGAGAAACGGGTTCCGGTTGACCGCCGGGCGGAACTCCGCGCCCTTCTCCGTCACGCCTCTCTTGATTGCGGCTCTCACTCGCGGGACGTCTCCTTCGTGCTCCGCGCGAAAGTTGACCGGGTTCCGTTCCAGGCAGGCCAGAATGATGGCCTCAACCAGTTTGGGATCATTGGGCATCATAGCGTTTTCGTCCTTTATCACACCCTAAAACAGTGGGGAATTGGTTTGGATTCGTTGAGGTTTGGTGAGGTCAGCGCCGAAATCTGACCCCACCGCCGTTGCCGACTATCCCACGATCTTGCAAGCTCCCGTGCATTCGTTAAGAGCAAGCAGGTTGTCTTGCCATTTGCCATCGGCGAAGGTCCTCAGATAGGGCGCCTTATTGCCATCTCCTCGGACGACGCCGACGTAAACCTTTTTCCCGGTCGCCTTATCGATGGTGTAGAAGGCCTCCTCCTTGGAATCTATCTTCTTGATCGCCAGTTCCCGAGTCACCCGCCATTCACCGGCCAGATTACCGATGTGTGTAATGTGCTCGTGAGTATTGGTGCGATCGGGTTTGTTGATACATGTAACTTCGAATTCCTTCATTTTGATTTCCCCTATGATTTGGTGTCCACCTTGCGGCGCCGTCTACTCCAAGGGCGCCGGCGTTTTCCTCACAGACTGCACCGTCTAGGACGCGGGTTCTGGCGGCCCGCGTCCTCTTTGATCCGACTTGTTGTTGACTTTCAACTCAACACCTCTGGCAAATTTTTTTAGAATAGTAAGCGGGCTTGGCCCTGCGCATCCTCGCGCGAGGCGTAGAGTTTCTTGGTTTCTTGATCCAGGTAGACGAGATTGAACTGCTCCAATCTCACGCGTAGGGCTGAAATGGTAACGCCAAACCGCTCAGCCAACCGATACAAGTTGGGCCATTGCGTGCGGTCGATCTTTCTGGCTTCGTCCGTGATCATGGCGCGGGGCATCAGAATTGACGCAGCATAACGGTTCACGGAGCGGGCCTCGTCCGGGGCATCTGCGCGGGAGTTCATCTGCCGCAAGAGATTGCGGCCCTCTTCGCACGCAAGCAAGGTTTTCATGATCTGAACCTGGGTGCCGCCCGTTGCAGTACGATAGGCAAATATGGCGGGCGCAGCGGCCTCGAACAGGGTGGGGTGATCAAGCTTCGATCTGTCCACAAAAAGATCCCAGTGGCCCATTTCATGGCCTTGGGTAAGGCGACGCCGGCCTGGTTTCGCTTCCATCTCCTGCTTACGGCGTTCATTCATCACAATCAGCCGTTCTGGAACGCGGAGTCCGGCGAGCACTTCCTCTCCGGGCAATTCCTCGATTTCCTCCCAGAGGATAGAAAGCTCCAGAACGAGTTCACCAAAAAGTTCGATGTCGATGGGGAGGGAGAGGGGCCGCTCCAGCTTCCGCTCAAATTCATGGAGGCGCCGCTCGGCGATCTGTTCGATTTGCTCGTTGCGGTAGAACTTCATTTCTTCTTCTTTGGAATCTCCTGCAAGAGCTTTTTCCAGTCCTCCTCAGAGAGTTGCGTGGACATGGCGGATCGAAAAAACATGCGTGCGCCTAGGCTCTTCTGGAGCATGTCGCCAACATCGGCGGGAGCTTTGCCGGCGAGGGCCAACAACTCATCGCTGTTGCCCTTCAGTTCTGCCGCCAAGGCCAAGATTGCCGATGCTGAAGGCACCAGCCGGTCGTTTTCGATCTTGGACAGGTAGGTGAAATCGAAGCCTTTCAGCCGTTTTGCCAACCTGTCTGCAAGATCACGCTGGGAGAGTTTGGCTTCGAGTCTCAATGCCTTGATCCGACTGCCGAATGTAGTTTTCCCTTCCACAAGTTCATATTGCTCCAATGTTGAGTTGAAAGTCAACATCAATTTCATAGCCGATGCGCCAAGCCTGTGGCGTTGACGGTCTCCTGAGGGGCAGTATGGCGAAGGTCACGCTTACCGCCCGTCCCCCAAAGGCAGGCACATGGGGTTCTTGCACGAACCCGCCCTTAGTGCGTTGTGCTATATTGTGCCTGGAACGAGCTTTGGAGAGCGAAATGGACAGCATGAACGGACAGCATGGGAATGGCGGAACCCGCGATTCTCAGGCTGGCGTGCTGTCTGTTTTGCTGTCCATTTTGGCATCCAAACGGGTAGTATTGGATAGACAGCATGGATGGTATAGACTGGCAACTGGTCTAGGAAGTCCAATGGATTCAGCTAACTAGCTGATTTGACAGAACGCGGGAGTAATTCAGTGGTAGAATGCCAGCTTCCCAAGCTGGACGTCGCCGGTTCGAATCCGGTCTCCCGCTCCATGTTTTCAATCACTTGCAGTCCTCGCCAAATCAGCTTTTGTCTCATTT
>Ga0181518_10002265_pt1 | contig 18679 bp, 22 predicted proteins | sample PEATcosm2014_Bin_28_FD_119751 | JGI IMG/M metagenome (GOLD analysis project Ga0181518, IMG submission 119751) | Peatland microbial communities from MTU Mesocosm Facility, Houghton, MI, USA - PEATcosm2014_Bin01_60_metaG | ecosystem: Environmental > Terrestrial > Soil > Wetlands > Peat | place... | reverse complement strand
CCGGAATGCCTGAAGCGCACCACTTCGCCGTCGTGCACGATATAGTCTTTCCCTTCCAGCTTGAGCTGGGCGCGTGCGCGCGCTTCGGCGAGGCCTCCAGCCGCCATAAGGTCCTCGTATTTCACTACTTCAGCGCGAATGAACCCACGCTGCATGTCGGAATGGATTTCCCCGGCTGCCTCAAGGGCAGACGTCCCGGCACGGATTGTCCAAGCCCGGCATTCGTCATCACCGACGGTGAAAAAAGAAATCAAACCCAAGAGCTGATAGCTGGCGTGGATCAGCCTTGAGATGGCGGACTCCTTCAGACCGTAACTTGCCAGGAATTCTGCCGCCTCGGAATCGCTCAGTTCAGCCAGCTCGGCTTCCACTTTGCCGCAAATAGCTGTGACCGCGGTGTGGGGCCTTTGTTTTAACCCCGCTGCGACCGCAAACTGTTCCGCGGCATTAGCACGGGCCGCGTCCTTCTCCCCCAGGTTGAGAACATAGAGCATGGGTTTCAAACTAAGGAAAGTGAAACCTCGGATCAGCCGCTCTTCTTCCGGTCCGAGGGAAGCCTCACGCAGAGGTGTCTGCTTGTCGAGGACGGCCTTGCACACCTTCAAGACTTGGAGCTCCTTTTCGAGGGAGGGATTCTTCTGCTTCTTAAGATCCCTTTCAAGCCGCTCAACGCGTTTCTCCACCATCGCCAGGTCGGAGAGCATCAGTTCCAGCTCCACGTTCTCAATGTCGTGCTGGAGATTGACCGCTCCGCCTTCAGCAGGGATCGCTTCGTCCTGAAACGCCCGCACGACGTGCATGAGAGCATTCAACTCACGCAAGTTTTGGGATTGCACACCCGTCCGCGCCAACTCGATGATGCTGCCGGGGGTATCGACGTACTCGATGGTGGCGTGGATGGTTTTCTGCCGCTGAAACATCTCCACCAGCCGGTCAAGACGCGCGTCGGGCACACGAACAACACCCACATGTGTTTCGGGCCGCCCTGCGCCCTGCCCACTCCCCTGCGCTCGGGTAAGAATTTGAAACAAGGTCGTCTTGCCCACTTGGGCCAGCCCAACGATACCAATCCTCAGCAAGGTCGCCTCGGAACGCTCAGCGTGAATTTTGAAATGCTCCGCACTTTCCGACTAGTCGACAGTCGAAGGTCGAAGGTCAAAAGTGGGCCGACTGGAAATGTGTGCGACACATTGCACACCTTCCAGCCGCATGAATCTATCATACTAATACAACCGCACTTGACGGTGTTACATTTCAGAGGGCGAAGGGCGTGCGACATAAAAGTGGGAGTCCTGCCGCTGTTGCATGACATATTTGTGAAAGCTTACGGCGGCAGCAGCAGGGTGGTCCGGGGAGCCCGCCTAGCGGGCGATAGAACTTAGCCCAGGGCGCAAGCCCTGGGAAACCAAGCCCCAGCGCCGGTCAAGCCCCGGAGGGGGCGGCAGAACCGGGGAGAGTTCCCGCGTCGAAACCTTTTCTTCCGCCCCGCTGGGGCTCCCGCGAAATAGAGGGCTTTCTGGACCCAGGGCTGGCGCCCTGGGCTGAGTTCTTTCGGCCCTCCGGGCTTTCACCGTTGCGTACCGGTACGTCCAGAAGAGTGCAACAAACCAAGAAAAATGCCCTGACCTCCACTTCTACGTCGCGCACCATCGTGTTGAAATGGGGTTGCATCCCCCCTCGGCTCGACCTACTGTAACGCTATGGCTGACTTGAAGCTCCAGGTACCCGTCACCGAAGAAGTCGAAGTTGACGCCACGACCTTGGCTGCCATTGACCGCGGCATCAAGGACGCCGGCGAGGGCCGGACCGTGCCCATCGACGAAGTCCGGAAAATGGTTCCGCAGTGGATTTCCAAATTCGAATCACAAAAGCCGCGCTAGCGGATTTAGAATACCAGTTGTGATTTCAGCGATATGCCTGGGAGCGGTGTTTCACGCCGGTGATCCTGATCGACAAGGGCGCGAGCTGGTAGAGGAACACTCGGTAGTCGCCCACGCGCAAACGGAGTTCACCGCGCGGCGGTCGGAGCTTCTTCGCGTCGCCTTTGCCAAGCGTCAGGTAATCATCGACCGCGTGCAGAATGTCAAGCGCAGTGGCCCGGTCGATAGCGCGGAGCTGCGCCTGGGCTTCCGGCGCCCAGATGACGCTTTTTTTGACCTCACTCATGGGCGGCGCGTGAGTCCGAACTCGCGAAGGATCGCTTCATGCGGGATGCCCTCACCGCGCTCGATCGAAGCGCGGGCGCGGTCGAGGTCGGCGGCCGTTTCGGGAGTAATCTCTTCCTCCTCGATTGGCAGGCTGGCGATCGCCTGGGCGACGGGGTCCAGCATGGCTTCAAGGAGGCTGGCGACAGCCGCCACCTGGGCTGGCGGCAAGCGGTCAATCAACTCATGGGCGTGTTCTCTGGTAGTGGTCGTGGACGTCGTAGACATGCAGTTCTCTCTATGGGAGATAATGGCTTTCGAATGCCGCCAAACAGCCACCATGACAATGATATCACTTTTTTGTTTATGCGTCCCATGAAGCATGCGTAGCGCAGACCTCCGTTTTTGAGGTCTGCGGTTCTTCCTCAGATTCGCGCGTTGGAATCCAAGGGCAAACTGGCAATTGTTAACCCGCAGCGGCGCATTTGTTGCGCCGCGCGCATACCGGAATACTCGCTCACGCTGGACCGTCGCCAGGGAGTGGAAATCTGCGCCGGTTGAGCAGGCGCACCGTGACGATAAAGAACCAATCGGAAAGAAACGGGCGATCCCGCAAGGCGGGAGCCCGTCCTCGGCGCCTCGCGCAAAATCACTTTCTTTTCTCCCGAAAGAGTCGTAATTTCTCTGTGCACTGTGGTGTTGCTCCGGCGATTATGCCTAAGCAACTTCAATCTAACGGATTAGAACGGAACAGTGCTCCCCAATTTACGGATTGCGGATCCACGGGGTCACCCGCGGGGCCTTGTTTCTCTGGCAAGGATGGAATAAGCTGCATCTATGAACGAGATTGTCTTCGAAGTGAGTCAGGAATCCGATGGGGGCTTCGTCGCTGAATGCCTGACGGAGGGCATTTTTACACAGGCTGACAATTGGGAAGAGTTGCGGCGAAACGTGAAAGAAGCCGTGGCGGCCTATTACTTTGACCACCCGAAACAGCCTGCGGCAATCCGCCTCCATTTGGTCCGGGACGAAGTTCTCGCCAACTCATGAAGATCCCACGCGACTTGAGCGGGCACGACCTTGTCCAGGCTCTTTGCCGCAATTGGGGCTATCGCATCATTCATCAAGAAGGCAGCCACCTCGTGCTGGAGACTCAAGAACCTTCGCACCAACGCCTCGCTGTGCCTGCCCACAAAAACCTTCGCATCGGAACGCTGAATGCCATCCTCCGCGCCGTGGCGAAACATAAGAGTGTGGAACGCCAGGCGATCCTTGAGTCCCTTTGACGCCCGCCACGAGGGCAAACGTAGCGCAGCCCTCCGTTTTTGAGGTCTGCGGTTCTGCCTCAGATTCGCGCTTTCGAACCCAAGGGCAAACTGGCAATTGCCAACCCGCAACGGCGCATGGGTTGCGCCGCACTCACGCCGAAATACTCGTTCACGCTGAACCATCACCAGGGGTTGGAAATCCCCCCGCTTGAGTAGGCGCACCGGCTCGAGCGGAAACAGTCGATTCAAAGCAGCTTTTCCAGGTCTTCGGGACTCAGCTCGGCGTCGCGCAGAATACTCTTCAGGACCTTGGGGTGGAGGATTTTCGAGGCGTGAAACGGAACCGTAACCCTTTTGCCTGCGGCATTCTTGTAAATCTGGTGGCTGCCGCTCTGCCGGGCCAGCGCGAATCCAGTTCTCTCCATTACGGTGGCAATCTCGCGGGCTGTGAGGCGTGGCAGCTTCGGCATCAGACGGCAATTTCAACGGTGGAGAGACTCACGGATACCGCTTGGGGAATTTCTTCGCCGTCAGCCAAGCGATCTTCGATGTGCAACCGAATGGCGTCCTTGATGTTCGTGATCGCCTCTTCGTAGGTCTCCCCTTGGCTGTAACAGCCCTGGAGGGCAGGACAGGTGACGAAATAGCCGTTTTGGTCGCTCTCAACTATAATAGGAAGCGTCAGGTGTTGCATGCAGGAAGTATATTCCTTATACAGAACAAATACCAAACAGTCTCTGCTAGCCACCCGCCAGCGAGCAACTGTAGCGCAGACCTGCTTCCCGAGGTCTGCGGTTCTTGGGCGACAAGGGCCGAAAAGAAGTCTTGACAACCTACGCCTAATATGGTAGCCTAGAGCATGATGCCTGGCTGTCCTGCCATGACCGTGGGGACCTTAGGGATGACGGCCCCATCCTTCTCTCTAAAGCGACAGTATGTCATTGCCTGCCTCTGCTATGACGACCGTAGTAACTTTAAAAAATGACGAGCGACGCGCGAATGTCTATGAAAACAAAGGACCGCTGTGGAAAACTTGGAGGCAAAGCGGGAATGTCTATGAAAACAAAGATACTTAGCCGTTAAAAGCGGGAATGTTGTTGAAAAGAAAGGTAGTTCGTAGGTAGCAGGTGAGGAAGAGCGGGGGCTAGGGGCTTTGGACTGGGGACTAGGGGACGAAGGCCTGCCAGCCGCCGGCGGGTATTCCCGGGCTCAGGATGGCAGCCTTGGACGCCCGACGGGTTCGGGCAGCACGGCACAACTCCAAATCCCGGCTCAATTGCTATGGACACTAGAGCGTGGCAACCCACTGTCTTCGCGGCATGAGCTGCACTGGGCCTAAAAGGCCGGAGGGAGGAATCGTCTCTGGCTTGATCTCACCATACGTCCCCCATCGGATCCCGAAGGTCTCTGCTAAAGCTTTCCGGTCCGGTTTCGGGAGAGACTGGACGCGGTGAATCCACAGATTCCCTACTTCCACTTTCAAATGGTTGGCCCCCGGCTTTAGAGCATTTCCGCAACGCAGGATGCGTGAACCCTTCCAAGCGCTTCCCAGATCGATTCCGTTCAGAACAACTTGGGCGGTCTCGTGCACAATGCCCAAATCCACCGCCCACTCAATCTGTTCGCCCAGACTGGTCAATTCAAAATCTGTTTCGTAGACTGCCCATCCGCTGTAGTCTTTCCCCTCCGGCAAGTCATTCCAGGACTGCAATTGCGATAGCGCAAGCTCGGTCTTGTCTCCAAGCGTCAAGCGCCACGGGCCATGCAAGGAGATAGGTTCGGGGATCGCCTTGACCTGAAATCTGTGAGTCTTCCCCGCAGCATCAGTCAGAAAATACTCCCCGTTTCTCGGAATAAGGCCAGTCACTTGAGTCTTATGGCCAACTTTTCCGATCTTCAGGGCGCCGGGCCAATTGGTATGGGTAAGGGTGGGGCCATCACCTGTTGGGCTGAATATCACAAAGCACGATTCAAAGGGCGCGAGCTGGACTTGAACTTCCGTCACCGGCGAATTCGAGCCTGCGCGCGCGGCATGCTTGAATACCAAGGTATCGTCGATTTCGCCGCTCGCAGGATTCCATCGCTGGGGTATCTTGTGCCCCACCGAGAACTGTAACCTTAGCTCTTGCAGAAAAGAGGATATGTTGCTGACGAAATAGATATCAACATCATCCATCTTTCTGTGGAGGAAGCCGACATTCTCCCGCGCACGTTGGCGCGCCGATTCACTCGAGTCCCCAGCCTGGACGATTTCGAAGTCAGGTGGGAGCGCCCCGGGCAAGCGTGCCAGCACAACCGAAAGGTGACGGAATAAAGCGACTGCACCTTTGCCACAGGTCACGAAATCATCCGCTCTGGGCAGTTTCCCTCCCCAGAGGGTGTTGAGAACCGATCTCAGCCGCGCCGTCCTGGTGTCGTTATCCTTCAGCCCCGGCGCGGCAGCAGGGACTCGCCCAGCGAATATCAGAAATCCACCCTCCTGAACGAATCTCATCAAACAATCCAGCGACTCCGGAGGCATATACTGAACATCGGGGACGATGACAACCGAGTAGGCTCCTGTGCCGGCACGCAACATCCCTGCTTGCACCGAGGCCATGCGCGCCAAGGCATCATCGTTGAGGAAGTCGAAGTCATACCCGGACCGTCTCAATTCCAGAAACAACTCTGTCCCGAGTTGCCTTTCAATCTCAACATCCATATTCAGAGCGCCGATGCCGAACTTGGCGTAGACGTCGGCAAGGGGAACGTACATACCCACCGGATTGACCGATACCCCCTGCTGAAGCAAGGCAGAAACCCGCTGAACGTATTTAGCAAGGTGGTTATAGTGGCGCCACCAGATATTATTGTGATTGATGACCGTGGAGGCATAGAACGCCCAGCCGGGTTGTCCGGCTTGGGGGGGCGAGTATGAATAGCCCTGGTTCACGATCTGGTTGATGCCATCCAGGAATTGCGCGTCCGAGGCTGCCTTCATCATTTCAAGGGTTACCATGAAAAGAGGCATCCGCAGCCACGAGTAAGTCTCTGCCGAAATCACCGGTTTCTGATAGATATGGCCGGCCGAGGAAGCGAGCCGCCGATGCTGAATGTCGACCGCGTACTCGTCTCCCTGCATGATGTGCTCGCCTTCAGGGATGTCTGCCAGCGCATACCCGTGCATCACACCTGCCATGGCCCCGTGGGCTTGGAAGCGCGCCGTCATGCCATGCCTCTGGCTCCAATCCGCCAAAGGGGCGAAAAAGTTCTCCAACATCAGGTCCGAAAGGGTGAGGTGATAGTCGTAACGTATATGTGGAGTCAGGGGGCCGGCATCTTGCCACAAAGCGGGGAGATAAGGCGTCAATTCATAGCCGCGGCGTCTTTCGAATTCCTTAAGGAGGCTGGGAGTCCAGTCCGCCCCATAAACTTCCAGGCTGTCGCAGAAAACCGAACGGAAGGGAGGGTCTGCGACATCCTTAATTCCATTGAGAACCTGGGTTCCTGCTGCCTCGAGGAAGAGATCCATGGCTTCGCGATTGAAATGGTCGATGACGTACCCTTCCATGCCAAGTGTCGGGCGCTTCACTTGCTGGCCGGTGGGACTGTCTACGAACACCATGATCCTCCACTGGCCCGGGGGAATCGGCCAGCTTTCGAATCCAATCCCGATCAGATCGCCATACTTCGTCTCCTGCTTAATTTGGTCTGTGATCACTCGCGACTGTTGGATGCCAGGCTGGCCTGTGGGGAGAACGGGAACTGCCAAGGCTGCGATGATGCTTTCCGATTCGGCTAGCTCAGGAGTAAGAAGCCAGGAGAAAGTCCCAGGTCCTACGATCTCTTGAATCAGGACCCGCGCTTGGCGCGCGGCTAGTTTGATGGGGATGAACGGCCCACCGTAAGGCCACCCGCTTCCCAAAGTAAAATCAAACTGCATGCCCAGACGGCGGGTTTCTTTAGTGGTGTGTCGCAACAGGTCAAACCACTCCGAGGAGAAATATCGGATGTTCCGAATCCCTCGTTTGGGGTCATCGACTTCCAGGGGGTAAACAGGTTGAAGTTCCACTCCCCGCAATCCACTTTCCGACATCAGTTCAAGTTCACGCGTAATCTCCTGCGGCGTGGCCGCTCCACCAAACCACCACCACCGGGTCATAGGTCGGGCTGAATGGGGGGGATTGAGGAACAAATCTCTCCATCTGGCTGCTTCTCCGCTGGGCGACGCATGTTCGGGCAAGGACACCGGCGCAGAACCTGCTGTCAGTGCCGGCGTGGACCACACCGTTGCCAGCACAATCCCAGCTTTTCCAGATTTGCAAATGAATTGTCGTCGGGTGAAGGAAGTCGATTTCATTGAAAGGGACCTCGATCTTTAGGTAGAATGACCAGGGTGGAAAATGCTCAGCCGTAATGGTGGGCGGTAGAGGATTCGAACCTCTGACTTCTACCGTGTGAGGATAGCACTCTACCGCTGAGTTAACCGCCCATGAAGCGTCATCAAACATAGCAAATTTCCAGGCGTCGGTCTAGCCCCGCCAAAGGCGACGCCAGCGAACATGTCAAATGGGAAAAGCGATGGTAAGCGATCAAGCAGCGGTGGCCCCCGATCTCCTTACGCGGGTGCAACAATCCGTCCAATCCGTCATTCGGGGTAAGGATGAGGCGATCCGACTGGCGCTGGTGAGTCTGCTTGCCCGCGGGCATCTGCTCATCGAGGACGTCCCGGGGGTTGGGAAGACGACGCTTGCGCATGCCCTGGCCCGCTCGTTTAACTGCGCCTTCCAGCGCATTCAGTTCACCTCGGACATGCTCCCGTCGGACGTCATCGGCATCAGCATTTTCAGCCAGCAGACCCAGCGCTTCGAGTTCCGCCCGGGGCCGATCTTCGCCAATATCGTCCTGGCCGACGAAATCAACCGCACTACGCCCAAAACTCAGAGTGCCCTGCTGGAAGCCATGAATGAAAACCAGGTGACTGTGGACAACCGCACCTCGCCGCTGCCTCAACCCTTCATGGTGATGGCCACTCAGAATCCTATCGAGCACCACGGAACCTATCCGCTCCCCGAATCCCAGCTCGATCGCTTCCTGATGCGGTTGAAGATCGGTTACCCCAGCGCCGATAGCGAGAAGGAGATCCTTCAGAACTTTGCCCAATCCGACCCGCTGGCAAACATCAGGCCCGTGATGACGGGGGCGGAGGTCGTCGAAATTCAGAACCAAGTCCGCCGGGTGAAGGTGGATGAAGAGCTTGTGAATTATGCGCTGGCCATCGTGGAGAAAACCCGGCAGCATGAATACCTTAGCCTGGGAGTGAGCCCCCGCGGGTCCATGTCGCTCTACCGCGCTGGGCAGGCCCTTGCCTTCCTCGAGGGCCGCAACTATTGCATCCCCGACGATTTCAAACGCCTTATTCTCCCCGTCTTTTCTCACCGGTGCGTAGTGAGTTCGCGCTATATCTCCACCCTCAAGAAATCCGACCAGACCGAAGCCATATTGGAAGGAATCATCGAGTCCACCCCAGTTCCGCTGTAGAAACGCAAGGGGTGCTAGGGGCACAAGGGCATTGAGTGATTGATCCATTGAGTCATCGAATCATTGAAAAGCGGTTGCGAGGCACCGGGGGTTTTTGGATTCTGGATTGCCCCCCGCCCACCACCTGCTGCCTACCTTCTGACTTCTGACTCCTGACTTCTAGGCCCTGCATACGCTACAATCCCAAATGATGACCACGCTTCCTCATTCAACGAGCGGCGGCGCCTGGGGAGACTTAAGGCTTCGAGTTCGCCAGCAGTGGGCGCGCACCGACCGCCCAGGGTGGCGACGATTTTTCCTGGGTCTCTGCGGACTGAGCGCGGCTTTTTTCCTGGCCCTCTATTCGACGGCGCTCACAGAAGCCGGCCGGGTGGGGGCGGCCGTCTGGGCCGCTGCCAGCTCACTGTTACTGACCGGGATTGTTGCGGTCAAGGTCGTCCCATATCTGGCGCGGCGGACTGCCCTGGAGCGTTGGTTCGTCAAGATCGAGTACGAATTCACTCGCCAAGGGGTGCTCTATCTCATCATCATTGCGGTCATCGCGATCGCGGCCTTGAACACAGGGAACAACCTTCTCTTCATCATTCTGGCCAGTCTACTCGCCGCCATCCTGGTTTCAGGCATCCTCTCGCAAATCGTCTTATCGCAACTGGAGCTGGATTTTGTTCTACCCGACCACGTCTTTGCCGAACAGCCCATGATTTCCCGGCTGACGGTCAGCAATCTGAAGTGGGTCTTTCCTTCCTTTTCCGTCACGGTCTCGGCTCGTGATGCAGATAGGAAAAAGCGCAAGAAGAGTTTGGGCCCGCGGCCGCGGCAAATCCTGGAGGCGCCGGTCTACGTCCCTTACATTCCTCACCGGTCCTCCGTCACGCAGCACGTTGAAATCACTTTCCCGCGCCGTGGCCGCTACACTCAGGAGGGCTTTCGCGTAAGTAGCAAGTTTCCTTTCGGCTTCCTCCGCAAGTCCCATGAAGTCCCCACCAAGCAGGAGATCCTTGTACTGCCCAACATACAGCCCACGGAGGAGTTTTACGAGATCCTTCCACTGATCGGTGGCGAGATGGAAAGCTTCTATAAGGGACGAGGTCACGACCTCTACGCCATACGTGATTACCAAGAAGGCGACACGGCGCGGCATGTGGATTGGAAGGCGACGGCGAAGGCGCAGGCTGTGAAGGTGCGGGAATTTACCCGCGAAGACGAGCGCCGCTTGTTGCTGGTCTTTGACGCCGTTTTGCCCCAGGCCGACTCAAGTCTCGAGGCGAAGTTTGAAAAGGCCGTCACCTTTTGTGCCTGCCTGGCGTGGCATTTCTACGAAATCGACGCGCAGATGCAATTCCTCACGGCTGGGTTCGAAACCGCTATGGCGCCCTCCCAGGAGATCATCTATCCCGTGCTCGAGGCCCTGGCGCTCATCGAGCCAACGACCGGCGTTTCCACCCACACCCTGCTTTCGGAGGTTGCGTCCTCGCCGCGGGCGTTCAACATCATCATCACCGCTCAGCCCCGTGGATCGATTCCCACCAGCCTCTGGGGTTCCTCTTACCTGGTTTTCATCGATTCCTTGTAGCTGCCAGTTGGCACGCCCCACCCCGACGTGGAGAGTAGAAGTCAGGAGTCAGAAGTCAGAATGAACCTGAATTCGCAAGTTGAACGCGAATTCGTAAGCTGGATGGAGATCTACCCCCATTCAAAGGGACAGGACCCCTCACCCGGCTCGCTACGCTTGCCACCCTCTCCGCAAGGGAGAGGGCCGCTATCTCATCTATTTTCGGTGGCCAGCCCTCTCCCGAGGGGAGAGGGTGGCCCGCTGTCCCGATGCACTTCATCGGGGAGCGGGCCGGGTGAGGGGTTACTTGGAAAGGCGCGAAGCCCAATACCGAGGCTATCAGAGCGCGAAGGATAAATCCGGCTGGTGAGGCAGGCGCGATCGTTTGCGAAGATTGCCACAACCGGGGCGTCCAGGGATACTTGCAGCTTCAGCGTTTCATCCTCGGCGAGCGCGAACGCTCCCCCCTGCGTTCCGCGCTCCACGTCCGGGCTCAGGCTGGAGCGCTCGCGTTCTACAAGGAGGTGTCCGCTGGTCCGGTTGTACGTAATTGAAGTCTGCTCTTTTTCACTTTAGTCATGTGTCTTGGCACATCAATGCTCAACATTCGACTCTGGGGTTTCAGCCTTAACACCCCTGACCACTTCCCCGCCCTTCAAAACCACCTTTACGTTTTCCAGTGTGGTTACGTCTTTGAGGGGATCGCCTTCGACTGCAATCAAATCTGCGTACTTCCCGGGTTCAAGGGTACCGATCTGGTCCGACCACCCAAGCAGGTCGGCGGCATTAACGGTCGCAGCTTGAATAGCTGCCAGTGGTGTTAGGCCCAGCTTCACCATGACGGCGAATTCATGAGCGTTCAGTCCATGCGGGTAGACGGCTGCATCGGTGCCGAAGGCGACCTTCACGCCTTCACGAAAGGCCCTGGCAACGTTTTGGCGGGCGGCGGGCATTACAAGTTTTGCCTTTGCCACCATGTCGTCCGTAAGGCCAAGTTTCTGGTAGTTCTCCAGGAACCAGTCGCCAAGGTAAAGTGTCGGCACAAGATACGTCCCGTGTTGCTTCATCAGTTGAATATCTTCTTCGTCGATAAAGCTGCCATGCTCGATGGAGTCCACACCGGCCAGGACGGCGTCCTTGATGCCTCGCGCGCCGTGGGCGTGGGCGGCTACCTTTCGGCCCAGGCGGTGAGCCTCTCGGACGATGGCCTGCATCTCCTCGGGGCTGTATTGCTCAAATTCGGCATTGTCACCTTTCGAGAGGACGCCGCCGGTGGCACAGAACTTGATCAAGTCCGCGCCATACTTGATGTCTTCCCGGACCTTGGCCATCACTGCGGGAACGCCATTGGCCACCCCTTCACTGAAAAAGTGGAATTCCGGGGCCAGGAGATTCTCATCGCAATGTCCACCGGTGATGCCAAGCGGCGGGCCGGAGGCGAGAATTCTAGGGCCAGGGACATCGCCGGCGTTGATGGCATCGCGCAAGGCGATGTCGGCGAAGCCGCTGGCCCCCACGTTTCGCACTGTGGTAAAGCCTGCCTCCAGCGTCACGCGGGCGTTTCTCGCACCCAGGAGCGCTTCACGGGGCACGGACACTGCGAGGCCTCTGTAACCCATGAGGTAGGGCGAGCCGGTAAGGTGTGTGTGGGCGTCGATCAGTCCAGGCAACACCGTGTAACGAGAGAGGTCCACAACACGAGCGTCCGAGGGCACATGGGGAAGGAGTTCACGCTCATCGCCGACCTCGCGGATCCGGTCGCCTTCGATGAGGATCATTTGATGATCCCGGTACGCCCCCGAGCGGACGTCGAGAACTCGTCCAGCTCTTACGACCACGCCAGCATGTTGGTTGGCTGGCTCTCCTGTTAGGCCAGCGGGAACACATAGCAATAAACTCCAAAGCAGCACAGACCACTTATGCATGACTCCTCCCCTCTGATATGGTTCCTTCCTTGTGAGGCAGGTTCAGGGGAACGCCCCTGATTCAGTTGTGGGACAGTCCGTTCACCGGCTTGTCCCCCAGCCGTTGTCTGGCCAGGACCACCGCTCCCAGCGGTCCCGCGTCGTCACCGAGTACCCCGGGAACAATCTTCACACGCCGGGCATCGTGGCGGCGTAGAAAATACTGGTAAGCTGTCTTCCTGATCGGCGTCACATAATCTCTGCCGAGCCGTCCGGAGATTCCTCCTCCAATAATCACGTATTCAGGATCGAGCATATTGACCACGTTCGCCACCAGGATGCCAAGGTAAAACTGTGCCCGCTCCATCACTTTTTCCATGACCGGATCACGCTCTTTTAAGGCTCTCTGAATAATGCTGCTGGTCATGCGGTCCCTGCCCCGTTCCTTCATAAGCTTCAGGACGAGGCTCTTTTCTCCTCTCCGTATGGCAGCGCGGACGTCGCGCTCCATCGCGGTGCGGCTGGCCAAGGCTTCTGCGCAACCGCGGTTGCCGCAGCCACAGCGAGGCCCGTTGATCTCCACGACCATGTGGCCGACCTCTCCGGCGGCGCCGCGAGCGCCCAAGTAGAGTCGTCCTCCGCTGACGATGCCTCCTCCAATTCCCGTCCCTACGAAGATCCCCACCAACTCCTGCGCTCCCCGGCCAGCGCCCAGGGCGTATTCCCCCATCATTCCAACGTTGACATCGTTTTCTACAAACACCGGGACCTTAAGCAGAGCCTCCAACTTAGGTCCCAGCGCAACCATTTTCCACCCCAGGTTCGGCGCATGATGGACAACACCACCCACCGGATCTACCGCTCCCGGCACGCCAATGCTCACCGTGCGCAGGTCAGATAGTTTCAGGCCCGCCGACTGCACAGCGGCCTGCACCAGAACAGCAAGGTCCGCAACCAGGCGGTCAGGTTTCTGCCTGGGGTTGGTTGGCGCTCTCTGCATACCAAGAATTTTGTTTTCCGCATTCACCACCAAGGCGCGTAAACGCGTTCCCCCCATGTCGATTCCCACCACGACTTCCTTTTTAGCAGGCATCCAATTGTCCCTCCTGGAAACACTCCGAACTCCGGTCAGCAGAGTTTACCTTACTTACTGATTCCGCGAAATGCCAGATTGGGTATGGGTCAGGGCTGCGTCAAAGTCCGCGAAACGTAACATCCCAAAGCGGCTCTGCCGCCTGATGTGCGGAAAGGCTTCGCCTTTCCGAGGGCTTCCGCCGTGACTGACCTCCTCAGCTCGGCTGGAAGGCTGAGCCTTCCAGCCGAGCTGAGGGGAAGAAAGGAGGCAGTCTGCGCCGGAAAGCCAGAGGCTTTCCGCACATCAGGCGGCAGAGCCGCTTCTTATGCGACTTTGAGGCGACCCTGGGGTACTGGTGTAGTTTCGTGTCGAAATTGCTCTATACCCCGAAACCTCTTCTTCATTCTGCTGACTCCTGAATCCAGTTTTGACTGAAATCGTTGACACTGCTCGGATTGAGAAGTAATCTTTGCGCACGTCTCGGGTGAAAGCGCGCCTATGTTTCAACTAAGGGAGGTTTAACCATGTCAGAAAACAGGATTTCCAGACGTGATTCCTTTTTCCTGATCGGAACCGGAGCTGCCCTTGCAGCGTCGGGCATCAGTGTGAATTGCGCGAGAGAAAAACGCCCATCCGCGGCAAAGCCGAGCCAGGCTGAGGAGGAAAGCCCCGAGGTCCGGGCAGACCGTGCGCGCCGAATGAAATGGTGGCATGAAGCCAAATTCGGCATGTTTATTCACTGGGGCCTTTACAGCGTGGTTGGTCATCATGAGTGGGCCATGGAGATGGAGGGCATCCCCGTCCTCCAATACCAGGAGTTGGCCAAGGTTTTCAAGCCGCAGCCCAATGCGGCGCGGGCTTGGGCCAAGTTGGCCAAGCAAGCAGGCCAGAAGTACATGGTGATGACAACCAAGCACCATGAAGGCTTCTGCAATTGGGATACGAAACTAACCAACTATTGCGCGTCAAAACAGGGACCGGGTCGCGACCTGGTTGCGGAATATGTGGAAGCCGCCCGGGCGGAGGGACTTCGTGTGGGCTTCTATTACTCGCTGATGGATTGGCACCATCCGGACGGGGCCCGCTGCGCTACCGACCAAGCGGCACGAATACGCTTTGTCGAGTACACCCACGGCTTGATCCGGGAACTGCTGACCAATTACGGCAAAATTGATGTCCTCTGGTATGACATGGATTGGCCTCTTACCCCTGAGCAGTGGGAGTCCAAAAAGATGAACGAGATGGTGTTCAGACTCCAGCCGGACATCATCGTCAACAACCGGAATGGTCTGCCCGGAGACTTCGCGACCCCCGAGCAGGAGATTCAAGCTGAACGGGGAGGGCGCGCGTGGGAATCCTGCATGACCATGAATGATAGTTGGGGTTACACCGAGGCCGACGACAACTGGAAAAGCGCCAAGACTATCGTCCGGAACCTGGTCACTTGCGCGAAGGGCGGGGGCAACTACCTGCTGAATATCGGCCCGAAGCCGGACGGCTCCGTGCCTGAGCAGTCAGTCAACGTCCTTACCGAGGTGGGCAAATGGATGAGCAAGAATGGGCCGACCATTTATGAAGCGGAACCGTGCAAAGCAAGTTGGCACACGTTTGCAGAATACACGCGCAAGGGGAACACGCTCTATATCCACGTCCATTTTTGGCCCGCGCAAACGGCGGGAACCAAGGCGCTCGAGTACTACAAACCGCCCACGGTGGTGGCCATCGGCGGGCTTCGCACAAAGGTAAAGTCGGCGCGCTTGTTTGCCTCGGGGAAGAAGGTGGATTTCGTGCAGGACGACATCTCCGTAAGGTTTACGGGACTTCCGCAAAACGCGCCGGACCACCCTGTGACAGTCATCGAGGCGGAGTGTGAATCTGAGCCGACCATCGAAAGCGGCTATGTCCGGAGGGAGAGACCAAGAGCTGATGTAGGGGTATAAGAACTCCTTCGGAAACTCCGCCATGAGTTGTTGGTTTGTTTGGAGCGGGGGACGGGGATCGAACCCGCGACGTCCAGCTTGGGAAATCGCACGTAGATTGAAAATACAAAACATAGCGTCTACGGCATCCATTTTCGGCGATAGAAACTCCCCTATTTTCCGTGGCGTGGTCCGATGCTCTCGTTAATGGAGCAAAAATGGAGCAAACCCGCTCACGGCCTGCCCGCTTGAAATTGGCACACTGGCGGGCCGGTTTAATCGCCTTGCCGCATGAGCGCAAGCGCCCGCCAAACCGTCGCAATTGAGACGCCAAGCCTCTTTGCCATTTGCGCTCGTAGCAAGCCCTTCTCGCGCCACTGGCTCAACTTGCGGAGGTCCGCCTTAATGAGTTTCCGTGGCCGTCCACCCTTCCGGCCCCATGCCGCAATTTCATACTTGGTGTGAGCCTTGCTTCTGGCAAGCCCGCCCAGCCTTGCAAGTTCATTGACTGTCATCGGCTTTTCGCTCATGCCCCGATTCTACGCTTTCCTAAATGGCCTGTCAATCAAAAGTTGCAGGTAACTTATGAGTCTGATAAGAGGCGTTATGTTAACCAGAAATGGCCTTTTTGTTTGTTGTAATTACATGATTCTAAAGGGTCGCAAGTCGTGCTTTCGGCAGATTCCCCCGCAGAATGCTTGCCCTTGCGCCACATCTGCCCCAGGATGCGCCGCCATCGTGAGGGAAGGCATTAGTGCGGGGAATTTCTCGCGTGTTGATTCTCGCCGATTCTAGCGAGCCGATGTTTTTTGGAGTGTCTGAAAATGCTGCGTCTCTGGCAGGTAGGCTTACAGCCTTGGGGGAAGGCCCCGCGCGCGTGTGCGTGGCAGCGGACGCAGAGAGTGGCCGTCCTACCAAGCCGCCTACCCCACCCACCGGCCTTCGCGTTATGGCCGAAGGGCCCCCGGAATGAGCGGGGAACGCGCAAAGGAAACCGGGCATCCTGAAAAGGTTGTCAACACTTTTGGCGGGGGCAAGGTTGGATTGACCCGTGCGCGTGCGTAAGGTGGGAAATTCGCGCGTCGCGGGTTACTCGGTTTTGCCGATACTCAGGCCGAACTCTCGCCAGACTTCAATATCCTTCGCTTTGAACCGCTTGGTGAAGCCAGAGCTACCTCCGACTTCCATCTCAACATCCTGACCCGTGGTGATTGAATGAAAGTCCTCCGGTGAAAGCGTCCCCGTGAAATACTCCATCACGCCATCGGTAGTCGTGAGGCCGTCCCAGGTCACGTCGCGCGCTGCTGTACGGTTGCCATCGGCCAGGAAGATGATTTCTTTCAGGCCGTACATCAGAATCCACCCTCTGCCGTGCCGGGTGAAGGTGACGGTAACTCCCCCAGTTTGGCAGTTCGTGGTGTGTCCGGGGCACCGGTATTGGAAATCGAGCGCCCCCCCGCCAAGGATTCCTAACTTGCCCAAGGCCCACCTCTGAGTCCGGCTCTGAACAGTCGTGACATCCTTGAATTTGTCATAGCGCACATTCTCGGGTTTGCGAGCATTGCTGGACGCGCTGGAGGCTGTGTCAGCCGGTACTGAAGGCATCGGGGTAGTTTGGGAGGCCTGCCCCTGCTCTCCCGCTGCACCCGTCGGGGTCTCGCGAGGTGGAGTTGGCGGGGCCACTGGCTTGTTCAACATTGCCCTGATAACCTTCTCTGGGACTCCCGCTTTCTTTAAGGCTATGATGTCGTCCGCGCTGACCGAGTATGTCCCGGGCTGCGTGTTCACCATGCTAACGATAGTGTCCTCGCCCAACCCCGCCTTAGCCAGTTTAACGATGCCGTCGTTGGTTAACTGTCCAGTCGAGGCCGCACTCTCCCCTGACACTGGCGCGGCGACCTCGGGAGCGGGAGCTGGCCTAATTCCCATCTTGCTCGACATCGCGGCAACGGCCCTCTCAGAGACCCCGGCTTTCTTGAGGGCGGTCACGTCATCAGCCCTCAGCGAATAGTTCCCCGACTCGTGCTCGATCATGTTCACGATGGTTTCATCACTAAACCCGATTTTGACCAGCCCCATGATGGATTCATTGGTGAGCGGCTGGCGGGGTTGAACATGCTCTCCACCTTGGACCGAAATCTTACTGCCGCCCGATTGCTGGCCGCCAGCAGCCCACAGCGGACACAGAAGCAGCAACAAAACCGCGAACCCGGTTCTATTCATGGGGTATCCTCCCGCACCCGACCGCCTCACCCAAAGAGCTCGCAAAGTTCTTGAGCCTATCCAAGCTCGTGTCTTCGTGCCACCCTTTCACCGCCTTCCCCGTGTGGGGGTCTTCAAGGCTCAGCGTAGTAGTAATATCGGTGATGTGGTAGGTTCCTGACGTGCAGTTGCCGGAACCGTCACAGTTGGTATAGGTGGTCGTCACCCCGTCCGTGCAGCTTGCGCCGTACGGGCTAGAACCGCATGTGACATCATTTCCTGCATCGTCCGGGCTATACTCCCGGCGCACCACTGAGTTGACTTTCTTCAAGATCGCATCGGCTTGGGCCGCCGAATCGACAACTTCAAGGCACGTGCCATTGCGGATCGTTTTCTTGATCCAACCCGCCCCGAGAAACTTGTCGACGTAGACCTTGCGCACCTTCTCAATCGTTATCGTCCCTCGCTGGTGGCTGCGGACGTAATCTGGGTCATTGGCCATTACCGTGCAGGCGCTCGCAGTGTAATCTTCGAGGCAGGTGTGGTAGGCGCGATCATTTTCTTCGGGACAGGGCTGCTCATCTTTGAACGCTGCTTTCTGTTCTGGTGTCATATTCTTAATCAGGTTCTCGCGGGCAGAACAACGGTGGTATGCGGCGTCGTCGAACACCAAAGCTACCTGATGTGTGGGCATTGGCGAGCGTGGGGGTGGGGGTGGGACCGCAACGGTGGGGATGGTGGGGTCGTTGGGGCCTGGGACGTACAGAATATCAGGATGGCTCCGCATCGCAGCGATGACCTTGTCTGACACGCCCGCCGCTTTGAGAGCGGCGATATCCTCAGGCCAGAAAAAGTATTTCCCTTTGACAGTATTCACCATGTTGATGATATCGTCTTCAGGCATTCCCGTCTTAACGGCCTGAATAATCCGCTCGTTCGTGAGCGTGTAAGGTGAGTCGCTGGATTGCTGGCCTATACAGAACGTCATAAATAATTGCGCATCGTGAGAAAGTGTGGTTTCATGGAGTCATGAAACCACTTACCATCGCCGATGCGGCCACCATGGTTCTGGGACTCCAAGACGAGATTCGTCGT
>Ga0181518_10002261_pt1 | contig 18687 bp, 19 predicted proteins | sample PEATcosm2014_Bin_28_FD_119751 | JGI IMG/M metagenome (GOLD analysis project Ga0181518, IMG submission 119751) | Peatland microbial communities from MTU Mesocosm Facility, Houghton, MI, USA - PEATcosm2014_Bin01_60_metaG | ecosystem: Environmental > Terrestrial > Soil > Wetlands > Peat | place... | reverse complement strand
GCCAGCTTGCAGCCGCAGCCGCCGCCGTGAGCCAGGCTGGTCAATCGCACCACGGGGACATTCATCGGCGTCTTCCCTTATTCGGCTGCCGCGACGGCCGGCTCGCGCGCCACGCGCTGCCATGCTTCGGCGAGTGCCCGCGCCGCAGCCGCAATATCGTCTTGCTTGGTGCCGCGGCCGAGCGACAGCCGCACCGCGCCGAGTGCCCTATCGTGCGCAATGCCCAGCGCGGTCAAAATGGCGGACGGCTTCTCGCTGTCGGCGTGGCAGGCCGAACCGGTGGAGGCCATGACGCGCGGACATTGTTCCAAGATTTTGCGGCCGGACACATTGGGAAACAGCACGTTGAGCGTGTTCGGCAACCGTCGCGTCGGGTGCCCGACCAGCACGATTCCCGGAATGTCGCGCTCGAGCGCGGCGAACAGTTCACCGGCCAAGGTGGAGAGCCGCGTCGCTTCGCGCTCCAGCAGCGCGCCGGCGATACGGCAGGCTGCGCCGAGCGCGACAATGTACGGCACGTTCTCGGTGCCGGGTCTGCGGCCGCGTTCCTGGCCGGCGCCGAGGAGGAGCGGCGGTAAAGCGATCCCGCGACGGATGTAGAGGACGCCAACGCCTTTCGGCGCGTAAAGCTTGTGACCGGCGATCGAAAGCAGGTCGGCGCCGAGTTCCTCGACGTCGACCGCGATCTTGCCGACCGATTGCGCTGAATCGACATGGACCAGCGCACCGCGGCACCGCGCCGCCGCGGCGATTTCGGCGATCGGTTGAATGGTGCCGATTTCATTCTGCGCGTGAATGATCGTCACCAGCCCCGTCTTATTGTCGATCGCAGCGGCGACACGCGCGGGATCGATCAGGCCATCCGCTTGCGCGGGCACCCGCGTGACCTTGTGCCCCTCGCCTTCCAAGTACGCGCAGCACGCCTCGGTCGCCGGATGTTCTATCGTGCTGGTGACGACGTCGCGGCGCTTTTCGTCGATGCGCGCCGCGCCGCGAATGGCGAAGTTGCTCGCCTCGGTGCCGCCACTGGTAAAAATGATCTCGTCGGGCGCGGCGCCGATCAGGGTGGCGACCTCGGCACGCGCGGATTCAATGGCGTCGTGGGCGCGGTTGCCCAGACCGTGCGCCGACGACGGATTGCCGAACTCGCCCTGCAGATAAGGCAGCATGGCCTCGAGCACCGCTGGATCGACCGGCGTGGTGGCGTTGTAGTCGAGATAGATGGGGGTCATCGCCGCTTCACGATCTTGAAAATGTAGACCTCGCCATCGCGCGTCTGGGCGCTAAGAGTGTGGCCGGTCTGAGTGGTGAATGCGGGGACATCGATCACGGTCAACGGATCGGTGCATTCGAGCACCAGCGTGCCGCCGACCGGAATAGCGCGCAGTGCCTTCTTGGCGCGCAACACCGGCTGCGGGCAGCGCAGGCCGCGCAGGTCGAGCACGGTTTCAGAGTTCGAGACCATCGGTCGCGTCAGCATGGGCGCGACCGGGAAATATGACTAGGCGCTATTCGGGCGTCTCGTTGGCGCGAAATTGCCGCGGCGACCCCTTGAGATCCAAGCCCGTCGCCATGAAAGGCTGATTCTGTGCGGCTTCCGGATCGGCCTTGTCCCGCGACGTCGCGGTCGGGTTCGGATTGTCCTGCGCGGACGACATCATAGGTGCCGCAGCCAGCATCGCGCCGGCAAAGAGCGGCACAATCCAGAAAGGTTTCATCGCAATCTCCAAGGTGAGACCCGATGAAAAACCCTCGCATCAGTGAAAAGGTTCCAGTCACGCCGCGGTCAGTTCCTTCGACCTGATGATGTATTTGAAGTTGTCCGCATCGAGGCAATCGAGCCGCGTATTGCCGGTCTCGCCCTGCGGATACATCAGGAACGCGACCTTCGGCCCGCTCGAGCCAGGCAGCGCCACGTCGTGGGCAAAATTATAGGCGAGCCAATTGCCCTCCCAGGCGCCGAACAAGGTTTTGCGGGCGGCGGCGACCTTCGGGTCGTCGATGGCGAGATTGGTGGGCGGCTCCTCGAGCACGACCTTGCGCACGTCGGCGGGATCGGTCGCCACCCAGCCGTAGCCGTTAAGGAATACTTCGGCGCGGCAATGCTGCGCCTTGGTGATGACTTCGGTACCGGCGCCGAGCGACTTGTAGCCGAACTTCGACGGCGCAACGCGGATGCCATAGACGTCGCGCGCCGGAATGCCGGCGGCGCGAACGAGGCCGACGAACAGCGCATTGAGATCGGCGCACTTGCCGCCGAGATTGCCGGTTTTGAGCATCGAGGCGATATCGCCGACGCCGCAGCCGCGCACTTTGGCGTCGCGGAAGGTGTTCTCGACGATCCATTCGTAAATGGCGTGGACCTTCTCGATCTCGTTCGTCTTACCGGCGGTGATCTTGTCCGAGGTCTGCTTGACGATGCCGTCGACCGGAATGAGCTCGGTGCCCATGGTATTGAATTTGCGGTCGGCTGACGTGAGATCGATCGCGGGCTTGCCCGGCTTGGTCAGATCGACGGCGCGGTCTTGCGTCGCAATCCTGCTGGCGACTTCGACCACCGGCGCCTCTTCGTTTGCCGCCCAGGCGACGTGCAACATCTCGGCGCCGTAATGGAGATCGCGCGCCAGCACCGCCTTGCCGTTGGTGGTCCATTGGCTGTCGCTCGATTTGATCCAATCTTTCTGATTGACCGACGGCAGCGGGATCCAGGCCTGGCTGACGCCGGCGGGCTTGGCGATCTCGAGCCGCGTCGTGATCTGATAGTTGCGCCAGGTGCCGGGCGTCGGGTCGAAGTTCACGTCGGCATGGGCGAGCGTCGGCCATTCCGCGGCAAATGTCAGCGCTACGCCGGCTTTGAGAAATTCGCGTCTGTGCATGGTCATCCTCCCAAACTATCGGTTGCCGGCATCTTTGATCGACGTGGAGCCGGCCGCGTCCAGCGCGGACGAGAGCTTGCCGGGATCGATGGTGTCCCAGGCGAAATCGGTTTCGACGACGAATTTTGGCTGCAAGCTCGCGTCGAGAACGAAAGTGGTTGGCAGTGTCGCGACGTTCCACGCCTTGGCGACGGCGCGATCGCGATCAAGCAGGATGGGGAAATCGACTGGTGTGGTTGCGAAGAAACGCTGCACGCTCCGGTCGGCGTCGGCGACCGCAATCGCCAGCACCGTCACGCTGCCGCCGGCACGCGCGGCCAGGCGATTGAGAGCCGGCAATTCCTCGCGGCACAGCTCGCACCAAGTCGCGAAGAAGTGAACCAGCACGGCATGGCCGCGCGCCGCTTCGAGCGCCGCGGCAGCACCACCGATCGTCGGCAGCGAAAATGCCGATTGTCCGCCGCCGCTCCAGCGCTGCAATTCGGCGGCCGTGGCGCCCGCCGGCTGCATCGCAAAACAAAAAACAGCCCCCGCGCAGGTCAGCGCAGCGACTGCTTTCAAACGCAATGTGCCCCGAACCTCGGGAGCCAAGCGGAACGTCACGACAAATACATTCTGCGCTGGACCACCGTCCCAATCAACGCCAATGCGGCTTCGCTTGCGTCCCGCACCGAATTATTTTGTCGCATTGCCGGGAATAACCATCGGTTGCGTCGAAAAGCTGAACACTTTCAAGCCCGTTCCAGTGTTATATTGCGCCGCACAAACGATCGCCGAGGAACTGGCATTGTTTGACACTGTTATCATTCAAAAATACGCTTCAATACATTGGTCTGCGTAACATTCATCGACGCCCTCTATCGGCCGATAGAGGGCGGCAGGAATGTCCCCCGTAGGGGGCAAACGTCTGAGGAGACGACCTTGAATATGGAACTCTCGCGGCGCCGGTTCTTGGCGGGCGCCAGCGCGGGTCTTGCAGGCACCACCATCGGAGCGCTTGGATTTGGAGGCGTCGAAGCCGCATACGCCGCGGCTATACGGCCCTTCAAGCTCATCGGCACGACCGAAACCCGCAACACCTGCACCTATTGTTCCGTCGCCTGCGGCATCATCATGTATTCCAAGGGCAACCTTGCGAAGGGTGAGCAGGCTGACATCATCCACATCGAAGGCGACGTCGACCATCCGACCAATCGCGGCACGCTGTGCCCGAAGGGCGCGGCGTTGCTCGATATGGTCCATGCCGAAACGCGCCTGAAATACCCGATGGTGCGCAAGCCCGGCTCCGACAAGTTCGAGCGCGTTACCTGGGATTATGCGCTCGACCGCATCGCGCGCCTGATGAAGGACGATCGCGACAAAAACTTCATCGCCAAGAACGCCGACGGCACCACGGTGAACCGGTGGATCTCCACCGGCTTCCTCGCGGCCTCGGCAACCACCAACGAAACGGCCTGGGCGACCTACAGAGTCGTGCGCAGCGCCGGAATGCTCGTATTCGACAACCAAGCGCGGGTCTGACACGGCCCCACGGTGTCCAGTTTGGGCCCAACGTTTGGTCGCGGAGCGATGACGAATTCGTGGACCGATATAAAGAACACGGATCTCGTCGTTATCATGGGTGGCAACGCCGCCGAGGCGCATCCGTGCGGATTCAAATGGGTCACGGAGGCGAAAGCCAATCGTGGCGCCAAGCTGATCGTCGTCGATCCGCGCTATACGCGCTCGGCGTCGGACGCCGACTACTATGCCCCGATCCGCCAGGGCACCGACATCGCGTTCCTCAACGGGCTGATCAACTACTGCATCCAGAACGACAGGGTGCAGTGGGAGTACTGCAAGAACTTCACGAACGCGACCTACCTGGTGAAGGAAGGTTTTGACTACCAAGACGGCCTGTTCACCGGCTACGACGAAACCAAGCGCGATTATGACCGCTCGACCTGGGATTACCAGATCGGGCCGGACGGCTATGTCCTCTCCGATGACACGCTGCAGAATCCGCGCTGCGTGTGGAATCTGCTGAAAAAGACTATCGCGCCTTACACGCCGGAAATGGTCGAGCGCATCTGCGGCACGCCGAAGGACAAGTTCCTCAAGGTGGCGGCGATGATCGCCGAGACGTCGGCCAAAGATAAGTTTATGACGTCGATGTACGCGCTCGGCTGGACCCAGCATTCCAAGGGCACGGAGAATATCCGTACCATGGCGATGCTGCAGCTCATCCTGGGCAATGTCGGCTGCCGTGGCGGCGGCATGAACGCGTTGCGCGGTCACTCCAACATCCAAGGCCTGACCGACCTCGGACTGATGTCGCATCTGATTCCGGGCTATCTGAACATCCCGCTCGACAAGGAGGACAGCCTCGACAAATACATGTCGACCCGCGGCTTCAAGCCGCTGCGGCCGGACCAGACCAGCTACTGGCAGAACTACAAGAAGTTCTTCGTCAGCTTCCAGAAGTCGATGTGGGGCGCTGCCGCCACCGCCGACAACAACTGGGCTTACGACTGGCTGCCGAAGCTCGACGTGCCAGCCTACGACATCTTGCGTGCCTTCGAGTTGATGTTCCAAGGCAAGATGAACGGCTACTTCTGCCAAGGCTTCAATCCGCTGTTGGCATTCCCCAACCGGAAAAAGCTGACGACGGCTTTGTCGAAGCTGAAATGGCTCGTCATCATGGATCCGCTCGACACCGAGACCGGGCGGTTCTGGGAGAACCACGGCGAATTCAACGACGTCGATACCGCTTCGATCCAGACCGAAGTCATCCAGCTTCCCTCCACCTGCTTTGCCGAAGATACCGGCTCGTTGGTCAATTCCGGACGCTGGCTGCAATGGCACTGGGCCGGCGGCACGCCGCCGGGCGAGGCCAAGCACGACATCTGGATCATGGCCCAGCTCGGCCAGCGCCTCAAAGCGCTCTACCAGAAAGAAGGCGGCGCGTTCCCGGATCCGATCGTCAACCTGACCTGGAATTACAAGGACCCGGGCGATCCGACGCCGGAAGAACTGGCCCGCGAGCTCAACGGCTCGGCGCTCGAAGACGTGCCCGATCCGAACGACGCGACCAAGATGATCCTGCAGAAGGGCAAGCAACTCGTCAGCTTCGCCGCGCTACGCGACGACGGCACGACCGCTAGCGGCTGTTGGATCTATTCCGGCTGCTTCAACGAGGCGGGCAACAATATGGCTCGCCGCGACAACAGCGACCCCGCCGGTCTCGGCACGTTCTCGAAATGGGCGTGGTCGTGGCCGGTCAACCGCCGCATTATTTATAATCGAGCGTCGGCGGACCTTTCCGGCAAGCCGTGGGATCCGAGCCGCAAGCTCATGGAGTGGAACGGCACGATGTGGGTCAGTGACGACGTGCCCGACATTGCGCCGAATGCCAAGCCGGAGGTGGTCGGCCCGTTCATCATGAACGCCGAAGGGACCGGGCGGTTGTTCGGGCGCACACTGTTGCGGGAAGGGCCGTTCCCCGTGCACTACGAGCCATTCGAATCGCCGATTGCCAATCCGATCAATCCAAAGATCAGGGGCAATCCGGTGGCGCGCGTGTTCAAAGGCGACATGGAGCAGTTCGGCGACGCCAAGGAGTTCCCCTACGCGGCGACCTCCTACCGGCTCACCGAGCATTTCCATTATTGGACCAAGCACAGCCAGATCAATGCTTCGCTGCAGCCGGAATTCTTCGTCGAGATCAGCGAAGAACTGGCCAAGGAGAAGAACATTGCCAATGGCGGCTGGGTCCGCGTCTGGTCGAAGCGCGGCTCGGTAAAAGCCAAGGTTTACGTGACCAAACGCATCAAGCCGATGATCTGCGACGGCAAGACCGTCCATGTCGTCGGCATCCCGCTGCACTGGGGCTTTATGGGTCGCGCCCGCAAGGGCTTTGGGCCCAATTCGCTCACCCCCTATGTCGGCGACGCCAATGCCGAGACGCCTGAGTTCAAGGCGTTCCTTGTCGACATCGAGTCCATCCCGTCCGGGCCGGTGGCGTAGGGAGGAAGCCATGGCATTCGTACCATTCGAATTCGAGCTTCCCAACCCGAATACGGTGAACCCGACGACTACCCTGAGCGACGCCGATCTGGTGCGCCGCTCGGCCTCATCGGTGCCGCCGCCGGCGCGTCAGCTCACGCCCGTGGCCAAGCTGATCGACGTGTCGAAATGCATCGGCTGCAAGGCCTGCCAGGCGGCATGCCTGGAATGGAACGACAAGCGCGCCGACATCGGCACCTTCGCCGGGTCCTACGACAACCCGGCCGATCTGACGCCGGAAATGTTCACGCTGATGCGGTTCACTGAGTGGGTGAACCCGGACACGAATAATCTCGAATGGCTGATCCGCAAGGACGGCTGCATGCATTGCGAGGACCCGGGCTGCCTCAAGGCCTGCCCGGCGCCCGGCGCCATCGTGCAGTACTCCAATGGCATCGTCGACTTCGTGCACGAGAACTGCATCGGCTGCGGCTATTGCGTGCGCGGCTGCCCGTTCAACATCCCGCGCATCTCGAAGGTCGATAACAAGGCCTATAAATGCACGCTGTGCTCCGATCGCGTTGCCGTCGGCCAGGGTCCGGCTTGCGCCAAGGCCTGTCCGACGCATGCCATCACCTTCGGCACCAAGGAGGAGATGAACAAGCACGCCGCCGACCGCATCAAGGATCTGAAATCTCGCGGTTTTGCGAACGCGGGCCTGTACGATCCGCCTGGCGTCAGCGGCACCCACGTAATGTATGTGCTGCATCACGCCGACAAGCCGGAAATCTACGCCAACCTTCCCAACAATCCGCGCATCAGCCCGATCGTGCAATTGTGGAAGGGCACCGCGACCAAATATCTTGGACTGGCCGCGATGGGCCTCATGGCCGCAATCGGCTTCGTCCATCATATCGTCGAAGGCCCCAATAAGGTCTCGCCCGAGGATGAAGAAGCCGCCAAGCGATTGGCAGGGAGTGGCCGGCCATGACGGCGTATGATGTCGAGCCGGGCGACAGCGTCCATCCGGGCGATCCGGTCACCGTCGACCGCTATACGGCCGGCGCGCGCGTCAACCACTGGATCACGGCAACCTGCCTGGTGCTGCTGGCGCTGTCCGGCCTGGCGCTGTTCAGTCCGTGGCTGTTCTTCCTCACCGATCTGTTCGGCGGCGGGCAGTGGACGCGGGCGATCCATCCCTGGATCGGCGTGGTGCTGTTCTTCAGCTTCGCCGGTCTGTTCATCCGGTTCTGGCGGGCCAATCTGTGGAAGGCCGAAGACGGCACCTGGCTGGCGCGGCTGCACGACGTGATCACCGGGCACGAGGAGAGACTGCCCGAGGTCGGCAAATACAATGCCGGACAGAAGGCGGTGTTTTGGCTGATGTCGATCCTGATCATCGTGCTGATCAGTAGTGGCCTGGTGATGTGGGACCAGTATTTCTACGGCTACACCGCCATCGAGCAAAAGCGTATCGCCGTGCTGGTCCATTCCATGGCAGCAGTCATCATCATCTGCGTCTGGATCGTGCACGTTTATGCCGCGATCTGGGTGCGCGGCACCATCGGCGCCATGACCCGCGGCCAGGTCACCGGCGGCTGGGCGTGGCGGCACCATCGCAAGTGGCTTCGCGAACTGGTTAGTGGTAAGAAAAGTAGTTGAACGGCCGGCGCCCGGCAGCAACGGGCGTCGTTCACCGGTCTGTCACGTGGCCCGTGCGGTTCGTGAGGTAGCAAATGAGTAAGGCCGGCGCGCCTCGGCACGATCCGATCCCAATCGGGGAGATCGCAGCGCCGCCATTCGTGCGCCTGCCCGATCCGCTCACGTTATTTGCCACACGCTCGCTGCGCTTTCGCACGCTGGCCGAAGGCCATCAGCTCGGACCTTATCTGCTTTTCCTCGCCGCGATCAGCGAATGCCAGCATCGCATCCAAAAGGACCTGCCAGAGCCCGATCTGCCGGCCGATGACACGCGCGAAAGGGCGCACGAGCACGCCATGCCGCCGCTTGACCGCGCCCGTTTCACCGTCGACGCCGCGCTCGATGCGACGCTGGACCGGCTCTTGCCCTTGGCCGCCACCATCGACATGCCGGGCAATGCCCGCGCGGCGATCGAGCGCGCCCGCGACGCCGATGCCGCTGCGCGCGACGGCATGGTGCGCGCGGTGCTGGCGGATGCCATTCCGATCGAAACACTAGCTGATCACGTTTACATCGCCGCCGCCCTGCAGGTGCATTTCGCCCGGCTTGCGGCGCGGCTCGATCCGGCTGCGCTAGTGCCGATCGGCGACGGCGTCTGCCCGGCCTGTGGCGGCGCGCCGGTGGCGTCCGCGATCGTCGGCTGGAAGGGCGCCCACGGCACGCGGTTCTGCACCTGCTCGCTGTGCGCCACGCAATGGCACGTGGTGCGCATCAAATGCGTGCTCTGCGAATCCACCAAGGGCATCGCCTACGAGGAACTCGACAGCGGACCGGATACCATCAAGGCGGAGACCTGCGAAAATTGCCACGGCTATGTGAAAATTTTGCACCAGCACAAAAACCCTCAGCTCGAGCCCGTAGCCGACGATGTCGCCAGTTTGGGGCTCGATATTCTGCTGCGGGAGACCGGCTATCGGCGCGGCGCCGTCAATCCGTTCCTGCTCGGTTATTGAGGCGCAAATGGCAAAAGCCGAATCCGCCGCGTTGCGCAAGCTGCCCTCGGTCGACGAGGTGTTGCGCACGGCCGTGGCGGCGCACGCCGCGTCCCGGTTTGGCCGTTCTGCCGTCGTCACCGCCGTGCGCGAGACGCTTGCCGCGGCGCGCGTCAATGGCGCCGCGCCCGGAGGCTCGGAGTATGTCGCTGCGGCGGCGCTGACGCGGCTCGAGATCGCGCAGCGACCCAATCTACGGCCTGTGTTCAATCTCACCGGCACCGTGCTGCACACCAATCTCGGCCGCGCGCTGTGGGCGGAAGCCGCGATCGAGGCAGCGCAGGTGGCGATGCGTAACGCCGTTGCGCTCGAATTCGACCTCGGCGCCGGTCATCGCGGCGACCGCGATGACCTGATCCGCGATCTGTTGTGCGAATTGACGGGCGCCGAGGACGCCACCGTGGTCAACAACAACGCCGCCGCAGTTTTGCTCGTGCTCAACACGCTGGCCAAGGGCCGCGAGGCGATAGTGTCGCGCGGCGAACTGATCGAAATCGGCGGCGCCTTCCGCATGCCCGAGATCATGAGCCGCGCCGGCGCCAAACTGGTCGAAGTCGGCACCACCAACCGTACCCACAAGAAGGATTATGCCGGCGCGCTCGGACCGAAGACCGGGCTCATGCTGAAAGTCCACACCTCGAACTATCGCATTGAGGGTTTTACCAAGGAGGTTTTGGCGCGCGACCTTGCCCCGCTGGCGCGCGAGCGCAAAGTGCCGCTGGTCAACGACCTCGGCTCCGGCACGCTGATCGACCTCGCCCGTTACGGGCTGGCCCACGAGCCGACGGTCAAGGAAGCCGTCTTAGCCGGCGCCGATCTCGTCACCTTCTCCGGCGACAAGCTTTTGGGCGGCCCGCAGGCCGGCTTCATCGTCGGCCGCAAAGATTTGATCACGCGCATCAAGAATAACCCGATGAAGCGGGCCTTGCGCATCGACAAAATCCGCCTCGCCGCGCTGGAAGCGACGCTGCGGCTCTATCGCGATCCGGATCGGGTCGCGGAGCGCCTGCCGACACTGCGTCTGCTGGCGCGGCCTAAAAAAGAAATCGAGGCTGCGGCACGGCGATTGCTGCCGGTCATCGCCGCCAAAATCGGCGACGGCTTCGACGTGGCAGTTGCACCCTGCGCGAGCCAGATCGGCTCCGGCGCGCTGCCGATGGAAACGGTGCCGAGCGCCGGCCTCGCCATCAGGCCGCGCGCCGCCAAGAAGGGCGGCCGACAGCTCACCGCATTGTCGATGGCGCTCCGCATCCTTGCGATCCCGGTGGTCGGACGGATCGAAAACGGCGCAGTGCTCCTCGACCTGCGCTGCCTGGAAGACGAAAAAGCCTTCGTCGCCAATCTCGCCACGCTCGTTGTCGTGGAGGGCGCCGATGCGCTGGCTTGAGGCTCTGGCAAAAAAGGCGCCGCCGAGCGATGACGCCACCGTCGCCGACCGCATGGCCGAGGCCTACGAGGCGTCGAGCCGCGGCGACTATGCGCGGGCGCTGGAAATCTGGGCGCCGCTCGCCCAGGCCGGTGTGGCCCGGGCGCAGAATAATGTCGGCGCATGCTTCAGCGACGGCCTCGGTGTCGAACGCGATCCCGAGCTCGCGGCGCAATGGCTATCGCTGGCCGCCGCCGCCGGCGATGCCGTCGGCCAGCGCAATTGCGCCGCGCTCTACTTCAAGGGCGAAGGCGTCGAACAAGATTATGTGCGGGCGCTCGAGCTTTATCGCGCCGCCGCCGAACAGGACGACGGTGCCGCCCAGGACATGCTGAGCTGGATGCTGCTCGAAGGCGAAGTCGCCGCGCCGGATTACGTCGCTGCGCGCGAATTCGCCGAACGCGCCGCCGCGCACGGCATCGCCGCCGCGATGACGCGGCTCGGCATGATTTTCCACAACGCGCTCGGCGTCGAACGCGATCCGGGGAAGGCGGTCTATTGGTGGCGGCGCGGCGCCGAACGCGGCGACGCCGACGGCCAGGCCATGCTGGGCGCGGCGTTCCATCTCGGCTCCGGCGTCAAGCGCGATGCGCTCGAAGCGTGCGTCTGGCTGTTGCGCGCCCGCGCCTGTGGCAGCCCGCTGGCGGGACAGTTCTTTCAAGCCGCGCGCGCCGTGCTGACGCCCGGGCAAATCGCCGACGCCGAGCGCCAAGCCGCCGCGCCGTTGCCGGAGTCGGCACCATGATCGTCGGAACCGCCGGCCACATCGATCACGGCAAGACCTCGCTGGTGCGCGCGCTGACCGGGGTCGATACCGACCGGCTCAAGGAAGAAAAAGCGCGCGGCATTTCCATCGATCTCGGCTTCGCCTATCTGCCGGCGCCGGACGGCGCCGTGCTCGGCTTCGTCGACGTGCCGGGCCATGAGAAATTCGTGCACAACATGCTGGCCGGCGCCACCGGCATCGATTTCGTGCTGCTGGTGATCGCCGCCGACGACGGCGTCATGCCGCAGACCCGCGAGCATCTCGCCATCGTCGATCTGCTCGGCATCGCCCGCGGCGTCGTCGCGCTGACCAAGATCGATCTCGCCGCGCCGCCGCAGCAGGCGAAAGTTCTGGCCGACATCGGCGAACTTCTGCGCGGCACCGGCCTGGAAGGCGCCGAGGTCGTGGCAGTCTCCACCGTGACTAACGACGGCATCGACGCATTGCGCGAAAAACTGTTCGACGCCGAACGCACGATCCGGGCGCGGGCCGCGGCGGAGCGTTTTCGCCTCGCCGTCGACCGCTCGTTCACCCTTCCCGGCGCCGGCACCGTGGTGACCGGCACCGTGCTGTCGGGCGCGGTCGCGACCGAGGATCGCGTGACCATCAGTCCGTCGGGCCTGGTGGCGCGCGTGCGCTCGATCCATGCGCAGAACCGACCGACGCAACACGGCGTTGCTGGACAACGCTGCGCCCTCAACCTTGCCGGCGACGGCATCAGCAAGGACGCCATCGCCCGCGGCCAGGTCGTGCTCGATCCCGATCTGCACGCGCCGACCGACCGCATCGACGCCACCTTGCGCTTGCTCGCCACCGAGCAGAAGCCGGTGACGCAATGGATGCCGGCGCGCCTGCATCATGCCGCGACCGAAATCGGCGCCCGAATCGTGCTGCTTGGCGACGCCGCCGTCGCGCCCGGCAGCGAAGCGCTGGTGCAGATCGTGCTTGAACGTCCGATCGCCGCGGCGGCCGGCGACCGCTTCGTGCTGCGCGACACAACGGCGCAACGCACCATCGGCGGCGGCAAATTTCTGGACCTGCGCGCGCCGCCGCGCAAGCGGCGCACGCCGGAGCGGTTGGCGCAATTGCAGGCGCATATGACCGAAGATCCTGCGCGCGCGCTCGCGGCTTTGCTCGAAACTGCTCCGCACTACGTCGATCTCACCGCGTTCGCCCGCGACCGCGCGCTCAGCGAAATGCAGACGCAAACCATTTGGGAACGTCTGAGCATCGTCCGGGCAACGGCAGCCGAGCGCGTGTTCGCGCTGTCGGCACCGGTCTGGCTGCAATTCAAGCGCGGCCTATTGGCGGCGCTGCAAACATTTCATGCCGATAATCCGGATCTGCCTGGCATAGGCCTCGAACGGCTCCGCCTGCAGCTTGAGCCCCGACTGCCGGCGCCGGCTTTTCTCTCGGTTCTCCAAGGACTTGTGCGGAGCAAGGAGATCGCGCTGGATGGCGCCTGGGTGCGGCTGTCCGGCCACGAAGTCCGCCTCACGCCAGCGGACGAAAAAATCTGGCAAAAAATCGCGCCGCTCCTTGGCGGCGCCGAGCGGTTCCGGCCGCCGCGCGTGCGCGATATTGCAACATTGCTGACCAAGCGTGAGGCCGACATCCGGCGCCTGCTCAAGCTTCTCGGCCGCATGGGCAAGGCCGACGAAGTCGCGCACGATCACTTCTTCCTGCGCGAGACCGTAGCCGAGATGGTCGGCATCGTCGTCGATCTCGGCGGCACTTCGCCGAACGGCCAGTTCACCGCGGCGCAGTTCCGCGACAAGGTCGAGAATGGCCGCAAGGTCGCGATCCAGATTCTGGAATTCTTCGACCGCCACGGCGTCACCTTGCGCCGCGGCGATCTGCGCCGCATCAACAAGCATCGGCTCGACCTGTTCCGCCGCGCGGCGGACATGGCAGGCCGCGACACATCCGATTTAGGAAGAGACTCGTCCCCGGTGGGGCGTCCGGACTTCAAATCCGGGAGGGGCCGCGAGCCGGTCCTTGGTGGGTTCGACTCCCTCTCTCTTCCGCCACGTTAAAGCGAACGGAGAAGTCTGTTGTCGAACACCGAACCCAAAACGCCGGTGACCGATTTCGACCGCTGGCTCGCGGACGAATTCGCCACGACCGGCGCGTTCACCGCGCTGGTAGTGCTGGTCTCGATCACCGAGACAAAAGTGCTGCCACTGTGCTCGACCTATCTCAACGTCATCGGCACCGAAACCGAATGGGGCGAGATCGTCATTCTGTTTGCCGGCGCGGGATACGAATGGGACGGCGCATCGTTTTTCCCGGTGACGGCGCCCGACGGCGGCCCACTCGACAATCCGACGGCGCGGTTGCGGCTGCGCGACCTGGAATGCCGGCTCGACGCCAATCCGCTGGTGCTCAACGAGGGCCACTTCTTCGACAAATGGGGACGGCGGCTGAAGGTCGAGGAGACCGAGTTGCAATGAGCGCGCGCCGCCTGCTCATCGTGTTGATGAACACCGACCCGCGCAATCCTGAGGAGCTCGGCGCGCCGTTCTATTACGCCGCGGTCGCCGCGGCGATGGACCATCCGGTCGACGTGCTGTGCACCGCGACCGCCGGAAAATTGATGCTTAGGGGCGTCGCTGCGGCAATCACCGTCAAGCCGGGCGACCCGATGACCGTCTACGACTGGATCAAGGAAGCCCACGGCCAGGGCGCCAAATTCTGGGCCTGCCCGGCCAATCTCGAATTGTTCGGCAAGACCGAGGCCGATCTCATTGCCGAATGCAGCGGCGTGATGGGCGCCGCCGCCATGATCCAGGACGTCATGGGCGACGATTGCCGTGTGCTGACGTTCTAGAGGTGCCGCATTGGCGCGCGTCCAAGATAACGAATTTCCCGAGCATCTTCTCTACGACGTCGAGAACCAGATTTGGTATGCGCCGCTCGGCGACGGCACGCTACGCACCGGCTTCACCAGCTGGGCCGCGGCGCTGATGGGCGAAGTCCTCGTCTTCACGCCGAAGCGGCTCGGCCACGCCTTCGAGAAGGACCGCTGGTTCGCCATGGTCGAAGGCGGCAAATGGATCGGCGCCGCGCGCGCCGGGTTCAATGGCACCGTGGTGGCGCAAAACGAAAATCTGGTCGACAAACCTGAACTGCTAACCCGCGATGCATTCGGCGACGGCTGGATGCTGATCGTGCGGCCTTTTGGCGACGATTGGCAGACCGGCTTGGTCACCGGGGCCGCCGTCGGGCCGACGATCGAACGCTGGATCGCCGGCGGCGCATACAAGGATCGGACCGCCTGAACCGGCGACGAAAAGATCGTTTCCGGTCCGCTTTTTGTCTGCAATGATGGCATGGGGCCGGTCCCACCCGTTCGCGCGAGTGGGGCTGGCAAGTAAAACGGCAAGTGACAAGGGAGAAACCGACCATGACGCCAAAAGCGGGGGCACCGCAGGCCAAGCAAAGCGGAAAAATCGACCGGCAACGCCGCAAGCTGGTCAAGCTGATCGCCGCCGGCGGCGCTGGCGCCATTGCCTCGCCGTGGATGTTTCAATCCTCGCGCGCCGCGGGGAAGACCATCAAGATCGGCATGATCACGCCGGAGACCGGACCGATCGCCGCCTTCGGCGAGCCGTCGAAATGGGTGGCCGAGGGCGTCGCCAAAGCACTGGGCGACGGCATCATGGTCGCCGGCGACAAGCACCCGGTACAGATCCTCAACCGCGACAGCCAATCCAATCCGAACCGCGCCTCGGAAGTGGCGGCGCAGCTCATCAACAACGACAAGGTCGACATCATGATCGCCTCGTCGACCTCCGACACCACCAATCCGGTGGCCGACCAGTGCGAGCTTGCCGGCGTGCCCTGCGTCACCTCGGACGATCCGTGGCAGGCCTGGTTCTTCGGCCGCAAGGGCGACCCGAAGAAGGGATTCGACTGGACCTACCACTTCTTCTGGGGTTTCGACATGGTCGCCAACATGTTCGCCGATATGTGGCTGACCTTGCCGACCAACAAGACCGTCGGCGTCATGCTGACCAACGATCCCGACGGCGTCGCCGCCTCAGACCCGGTGCACGGCCTGCCGGCCACCATCAAGAGCCACGGATTTGACGTGCACTATCTTGGTCTTTATCCGCCGCTGTCCGACGACTTCTCCTCGCAGATCGCCGAATTGAAGAAGGCGAATTGCGACATCGCCTGCGGCATTTTCAATCCGCCGCAATTCGCGATCTTCTGGACGCAATGTGCGCAGCAGGGCTACCGGCCCAAAATCGTCACGCCGCCGAAAGCGCTGCTATTTCCCACCGCCGTCGAGGCGCTGGGCGATCGCGGCGCCGGCATGTCGACGGAGGTGTGGTGGTCGCACCATCACCCGTTCAAGTCGGGGCTGACCGGTGAGACGGCGCAGCAATATTGCGACGCCTACGAGAAAGCGAGCGGCAAGCAATGGACCCAGCCGCTCGGCTTTAAGCACGCAAATCTCGAAGTCGCGATCGATGCGCTCAAGCGCTCGAAGAAACTCGAAGCCAGCGCCATCCGCGACGCCATCGCGGCGACCGACTACCAGTCGATCGTCGGCCCGATCACCTGGAAAGGCGGGCCGACCAACCCGGTGCCGAATGTGTGCATCACGCCGCTGGTCGGCGGCCAGTGGGTCAAGGGCACCAAGTTCAAGTACGACCTGAACGTCGTCTTCAATAAGTCTGCACCGAACATCCCGCTCGATAGTCCGTTTGTTCCGATTCAATATTCTTGAGACGTTCAGGGGTGATGCGATACAGCCGTCGCGCGACATGCGCGGCGGCTGTCCGTACAAAAGCCGCTCATGACAGTGCTTCTGCAACTTGACGGAATGTCGAAATCCTACGGCGCGCTCAAAGCCGTGGACGCCGTGAATCTTGCCGTCGAAGGCGGCGAGGCGCTCGCCGTGATCGGCCCCAACGGCGCGGGCAAGACCACATTGTTCAACCTGATTACCGGCGACGTGGCGCCGAGCAAGGGCCGCATCCTGTTCGGCTGCGTCGACATGACCGCCATGGCGCCGCACGCGCGCTCGCGGCTCGGCATCGGCCGCTCCTATCAGATACCGCATCCGTTCGCGAATATGAGCGTGTTCGAGAACCTTTTGGTGGGAGCCATCTATGGCGGCGGTACCAGCGAGCGCGACAGCTATCCACGCTGTTGTGACCTGCTGCGGGTGACCGGCCTTTACGACAAAGCCAATGTGCCGGCGCGGACGCTAACGTTACTCCAACGCAAACGCCTGGAACTGGCGCGTGCTCTCGCGATCCAACCGAAATTGCTACTGCTCGATGAAATCGCGGGGGGCCTCACCGAATTCGAATGCGGCGAGCTGGTCAAAACCATCAAGACCATCCACGCCAGCGGCACCACTATCGTCTGGATCGAGCATATCGTGCATGCGCTTATGTCTGTCGCCAGCCGGCTGATCGTCATGAATTTCGGCCAAATCCTGGCGCAGGGCGAGCCGCGCGAGGTCATGGCCGATGCCAAAGTGCGCGAAGTCTATATGGGCATGCCGGTATCATGAGCCTGCTCGCGACCAACAACCTTTCGGCGTCCTACGGCGACTTCCAGGCGCTGTTCGATATCAACGTCACTGTCGAACAAGGCGAGACTGTCGCCATCATCGGCGCCAACGGCGCCGGCAAGACCACGTTTTTGCGTGCGGTCGCGGGCGCCCTGCCGACCGCGCCCGATATGGTGACGTTCGACGGCGACCCGATCGGCCACAAGACGCCACACGAGGTGGTGCGGCTTGGCATTGCCATGGTGCCGGAAGGCCGCCGGCTGTTTCCGAGCCTTTCGGTCGAGGAAAACCTCCTGCTCGGCGGCCATAGCGAGCGCAAAGGGCCGTGGAATTTAAAGCGCGTCTATGAGTTGTTCCCGCGCCTGCGGGACTTGCGCCACCTGCCGGCGCCGGCACTGTCGGGCGGCCAACAGCAGATGGCGGCGATCGGCCGCGCCTTGATGGCCAATCCGCGGCTATTGCTTTGCGATGAGCTGTCGCTGGGCCTGGCGCCAGTCGTCATCCGCGACATCTACGCGTGCCTCAGCGCCATCACCGCCGAAGGCATCACTGTCATCCTGGTCGAGCAGGACATCAATCGCGCGCTCGACGCTTCGGCGCGGTTCTATTGTTTTCAGGAGGGCCGCCTGGCGCTTAGCGCCCCGACCAAAAACTTCGACCGCGCCGCGATCACGGCCGCGTATTTCGGTTTGTAAGGCAGCGGCGATGGAATGGCTCAACATTCTCATTCAGGGCAGCCTGCTTGGCGGCATCTACGCGCTGTTCGCCATCGGGCTGTCGATGTCGTTCGGCATCATGCGCCTCGTCAACATCGCCCACGGCGACTTCATCGTGCTCTCGGCCTATGTGGCGCTGGTCGTCACCCAAGGCACCGGACTCGATCCGATCTCGAGCCTGATTATCGTCGTGCCGGTGATGTTCGCCGTCGGCTATGCCATCCAGCGCGGTTTGCTGAACCACACCCTGAGCGGCGGCCTGTTGCCGCCGCTTCTCGTCACCTTCGGCATTTCGGTAATCATCCAGAACGGCCTGCTGCAGGGCTTTGGCGCCTATACGCAGCGGCTGCACGAAGGCGCCATCGAAACCGCGAGCGTGCAGATTCCGGGCGGCATCGCGATCGGCGTCTATCCGCTCCTGGTTTTTGCCGTGGCAGTCGTCGCCATCGCCAGCCTGCAGATTCTGTTCTACCGCACCGGCCTCGGCCGCGCTTTCCGCGCCGTGTCCGACGATGCCGATACCGCCGAACTCATGGGAATCGACAACCGCAAGCTCTACGCGATGGCGCTGGGCATCGCCATGATCTTCACCGCCATCGCCGGCGTGCTGTTCGCCATCAGAACGATTTTTGATCCCGCCGCAGGGCCGATCCGGCTCATTTTGGCTTTCGAGGCGGTGATCATCGGCGGGCT
>Ga0181518_10002257_pt1 | contig 18717 bp, 12 predicted proteins | sample PEATcosm2014_Bin_28_FD_119751 | JGI IMG/M metagenome (GOLD analysis project Ga0181518, IMG submission 119751) | Peatland microbial communities from MTU Mesocosm Facility, Houghton, MI, USA - PEATcosm2014_Bin01_60_metaG | ecosystem: Environmental > Terrestrial > Soil > Wetlands > Peat | place... | reverse complement strand
GACCGGAGCGAAGCGGAGCGGAGGGATCTGCGGTTCTGCCGTGATGGCCGACGACGGCTGAGTGCTGAATACTGAGTGCTGCGGTAATCTATACTTTATGCCCACTCGCAAGCTATCCGGCTCTGAAGTTCGTTCCACGTTTCTGCGCTATTTTGAGCAGCACGGCCACAAGATCGTCCATTCCTCCTCGCTCGTTCCGGCCAACGATCCCACCCTGCTGTTCACCAACGCCGGCATGAACCAGTTCAAGGACGTCTTCCTCGGCCTGGAGAAGCGCGACTACAACAAAGCAACCTCGTCGCAGAAGTGCGTGCGCGCCGGCGGCAAGCACAACGACCTGGAGAACGTCGGCTTCACCAATCGCCACCACACCTTCTTCGAGATGCTGGGCAACTTCAGCTTCGGCGACTACTTCAAGAAGGAGGCCATCGCCTACGCATGGGAGCTGGTGACCTCGCCCGACTGGTACGGCATCCCCAAGGACAAGCTCTACGTCACCATCTTCAAGGGCGAGCAGGGCATCGCCCCCCGCGATAGCGAGGCTCACCGGCATTGGGCCGCGATTTTCGAAAGCGAAGGTCTTCCGCTTGGGCGCATCCACGAGATGGGACCCACGGACAACTTCTGGATGATGGGCGACACCGGCCCCTGCGGCCCGTGCAGCGAGATCCACTATGACATGGGCCCTGCGGCCAGCGACGCCGGCCACACCGACTGCCAGTTCGGCTGCGAGTGCGGCCGCTACGTCGAAATCTGGAATTTGGTTTTCATGCAGTTCGACCGCCAGCCCGATGGGGAGATGCGTCCGCTACCCAAGCCGTCGATCGACACCGGCGCCGGCCTGGAACGCGTGACGGCCGTGATGCAGGGCGTGATCTCGAACTATGAGACGGACTTGTTCACGCCGCTGATCAAGCGCGCGGCCGAGCTGACCGGCACGTCGCTTGAGACGGAGACGAAAAAAGAAGACGTCGAGCAGTCGCACAAGCAAGCGGCATCGCTGCGCGTGATTGCCGACCACGCGCGCTCGGCAACATTCCTCATCTCCGATGGCGTGCTGCCCGCGAATGACGGTCGCGGCTACGTGCTGCGCAAAATCATCCGCCGTGCAATTCGACATGGAAGATTGCTCGGGCAGGAAAAGCCGTTTCTGTTCGAGATGGTCTTCGCCGTCCGCGACCTGATGAAGGACGCGTATCCCGAGCTGGTCGAGAGCGCGAACCGCGTCGCGGAGATGATCAAGGGCGAAGAGACTCGGTTTGCGCACACACTGGACTTAGGGCTGCAACGACTCGAAGAGGTGATTTTGGAAGCCGCTCCACCAACGGCGCCCGAACATTTCATAAGGCAAGGCTTTCAGCCAGATAAAGCAGAGAGACTCGCTGGTGTGCTGCGCGAGTTGCTTAAGGTCAAGCCGCTCGACAAGGCGACAGATTCCGAGATATGGGAGGTACTGCGGAACGCCGACCCCGGCGGTTTCGGCCCGTTCTGGCAGAACATTACGGCCAAGCGAATACGAGAAAATCCTACTTGGGTTTTGCCCGGGGCCGAAGCGTTCAAACTTTACGACACCTTTGGACTCCCTTTGGATTTCATGATCGATGCCGCGCGCGATCGCGGCATCGGCTTCGATCAAGCCGGCTTCGATGCCGCGATGGAGGAGCAGCGTAAGCTCTCTCAAGCTTCTTGGAAGGGTGGCTCCAAGCAAACCGCTGCGCCCGAGTATCAGGCGCTGCTTGAGGGCAGAGATCCCTACGCTGGCCGGGGAGGAGTGCTACCTGCCGCGCATGAGCCTTACAGGTTTAGCTTCGTTGGGTACAACACTCTGAGACACAGAACCCGGGTCGTGGCTGTGTTCTGGATCGATCCACAAACGGGTGTGGACAGGTCAAACTCGTCAGCCGTCCCGGGGCACGATTGGCATGTCGTGCTCGAGGAAACTCCATTTTACGCAACAGCCGGCGGCCAAGTCGGCGATACGGGCTGGCTCTTATCTGAGGACGGTAACGAAACCCTTGCTGATGTCATCGCAAGCGACATGCCCCTCGCAGGGCTTAGGGTCATCACTGTAAGACCGAGAGGAACCGTAAAACCCGGAATGGGCATCGAAGCCGGTGCGATTGTGGTCGCCGTCGTCGACGGCGAACGCCGTGCCGAGATCATGCGCAACCACACCGGCACGCACCTTCTCCACGCGGCGCTGCGCAATGTGCTGGGCACGCATGTGAAGCAGGCGGGCTCGCTGGTCGATCCCGGCCACCTGCGCTTCGACTTCTCGCACTTCGCCTCGCTCGACGACGAGGAGCTGCAGGACATCGAAGACCTCGCCAACAAGGAAGTGCTGCGCAACGACCGCGTCGAGGTCATCGAGGACGTGCCCATCGACGTGGCCGTCAACGAGTACAAGGCGATGGCGCTCTTCGGCGAGAAGTACGGCGACCGCGTGCGCGTCATCCGCATCGGCGACTTCTCCACCGAGCTGTGCGGCGGCACGCACACCGCGGCGACCGGCGAGATCGGGCTGATCAAGATTCTGAAGGAAGGCAGCGTCTCCAGCGGCGTGCGGCGGCTGGAAGCCGTGACCGGCGAAGGCTCGCTGCGCCATTTCCGCAAGGACCATCAATTGGAGAATGTTGTCTCGGCGCTGGTGCGCGGCGATGACGAGTCTCCCGCCGACGCGCTGAAGCACGAGCTTGAACGCCGCGAAGACGAGCTGAAGAAGCTGCGCAAGGAGTTGGAGCAGGCGCGCATGAAGTCGGCCGCGTCCTCCGTCTCATCGGCTACAGAGAACGTGCGCGAGGTGAAGGGCGTGAAAGTCCTGGCCACGCGCGCCGACAACCTCGAACGCCCGCAACTGCGCACGCTGATCGACAACCTGCGCAACAAGCTGGGATCGGGCGTGGTCGTGCTGGGATCGGTCAGCGATGGCAAGGTCGCGCTGATCGTCGGCGTAACCAAAGACCTGACGCAGCGCATTCAGGCGGGCAAGATCATCGCTGAAGTTGCAAAGAAAGTCGGCGGCTCCGGCGGCGGACGTCCCGATATGGCCGAGGCCGGCGGCAAAGATCCCGCCGCACTGGATTCGGCGCTGGACGCCAGCTATGGCGTGGTGGAAGAGATGTTGGGGTAGATGTCAGCAATCAGCAATCAGCCAATTCATTTTCTGTCATCCTGAGCGGAGTGAGGTCGCGGAGCGACCGAACGCAGTCGAAGGACCGCTATAGTACGAGAATGCTCCCCAATAGGGGTCCTTCGACTCCGGCGGCGAACAGCACGCCGCCTCCGCTCAGGATGACAATTCGTAAAACTCCTGCGGTGTTCTCTGTGTTTCTGTGCTGAATCGCTTTTGGCCGCAAGCTACGGGGGGACGCACCCATTCCGCGGGCGTAAAGTCTGTTGAAAGCAGGCGGGTGCGGCCCGAATTGGCAACAAAAATCCTGCATCCGAATACCCTGCTTAACCCTCTAAGAGCTATAAGGCGGTTAGTCATGGCAATTGGTGAAACGGCTTATGTGAACAGTGTCCGCGAGCAATTGCTGGCGGGGCGGGCGCGGCTGGCCGATGTGCTGGCCGGCAAGGAAAAGGAACACGTCGATCACCTGCTCAATCAGGTGGATGAGGCATTACAGCGCATTGAGCAAGGCACGTTCGGCATCTGTGAAGAGTGCCACACCGATATCGGGGAAGATTGGCTGCGAGAAGACCCGCTGACCACGGTCTGCCTCGAGCACATGACGCCCAAGCAGCAGCGCGCGCTGGAATACGATCTCGAGCTGGCGGCGCAGATTCAGAAGGGGCTGTTGCCGCCGTGCGATCTGGCCTTCGCCGGATGGGACATTGCCTACCACTATCAGCCGGCCGGCGTAGTCGGCGGCGACTACTGCGACCTCATCAAAGGCAATGATGGCGAGCTGTATTTCGTGATGGCCGACGTCTCCGGCAAGGGCGTGGCCGCAGCCATGCTGTCCTCGAATCTGCGGGCGATTTTCCGTTCGCTGATCCCCGTGGGCCTGGGTACCGGTGAGCTCATGACGCGGGCCAACCGGCTCTTCCGGCAGGGCGCGTTGCCGACACAATACGCCACGCTGGTATTCGGCAAGACGACCTCCGGCGGCGATCTGGAGATCGTCAACGCCGGCCATCTTCCGGTGATGCTTGCTGGCAGCACGAAAACTCGCTTCATCGAGAGCACCGGCCGGCCGCTAGGCGTATTTGACAATGAGAAATTCACGCCCGCCAAGGCGCGGATGCAGCCTGGAGATACACTCGTCCTCTACACCGACGGCATCTCCGAGGCGGAAAACGATGGCGGCGACGAATACGGCACCGAACGCCTGCAAAGGCTGATCGAGGAGAACGGGCTGGGATGCCCGATGAAATTCGTGGACGCGTTCAAGAAGCATCTGGACGGATTTCGCGGCGGGCGGGAGCGCTTTGACGACGAGACGCTGCTAGCCATTCAGTACGCGCCAGCGGCAGCGCACGATCCTCGTGCGGTAGCGTGAATGTCCACCGCGTTAGAAGGTCATGCGTACAGAGTAATGGGCAGATATCGGGCGTAGCGCTCGAAATCGCGATCGGCGGTGTAGATGGCCCATCCTCGGCGTAACGCGATCGAGCACAGCAGCATGTCGATATGGGTTACAGCAATGCCACGCGCCCGGCAGGTGTTGCTGGTTTCTGCAGCGATTTCGTAATCCGCAATCTCGAGTTCGACATCGGGAAACACCCGCAATTCCGCCTGCAGCCGTGCGAACTGCTCCGAAGATCTGACGCCCGACAGAAGTTCCTGCCGGACGGCACCGAGCAGGCGTGCCCTGCCTCCGGTCACCAGATCTCTTAACCTTTGCAACTGGGCAGACTGATGGGCAGCAAGCGTGTGCCGCTGTCGGCGGAGGAGCAAAGACCAAATAGGAGTGTCGACCAGCACGATCATCCGCGTTTGCGACGCCGTTCGGCTTTGTAGTCGTATGCGGGATCGTAATCGATGGTTCCGGCCAGCTTAAAGATCCCCATCTGCTTGCGCCGCTGCACATATTCCGTCAGAGCCGCGGTTACAGCCTCTTTCTTCGTCTTGTGCCCGCCAATGTTGCGGGCTTCTTCAATGAGACGGTCATCAAGCGCCAAATTTGTTGCCATGTGTAAAGCATTACACATCCATATGTGTGAGTCAAGATGGGCAGCATGGGCCTTGAAAGCCGGCCAGCAAAACGATGAAGCTCGGGGATATAGCGGAGGACGAACAGCGAAAAGCGAAAGGGATAGAAGCGGCCCCTCTCAGCTTGCCACTTCCGCGGTCTCGCCAGAGCCTTGCGCGCCGTATTCCTTCAATTTATTGTGCAGCGTCTTCAGGCTGATGCCGAGGATTTCGGCGGCGCGGGTCTTGTTGTTGTTGGTCGCTTCCAGCGTTTTCAGGATGAGCAAACGTTCGGCTTCGTCCACGGTCGTGCCCACACCGAGGCGGACGGCATTGGCCTCCTGCACCGGAGCGCGCGGAACTACCTGGCCAAATCCCGGCGCCAGATGTTTCATTTCGATTACCGCGCTATCGCACACGATGATGGCCCGCTCCAGAGTGTTGCGCAGCTCCCGAACATTGCCCGGCCAGGCATACGACTGAAACAGACCGCTCACCTGATCGCTGACGCCGGCCACGTTGCGGTTGTGCTTCTGGTTCAGGTCAGCCAGCAACGATTGCACCAAGTCGGGCAGGTCTTCCTTGTGCTCGCGCAAGGGCGGAAGCTGAATGTTGAACACATTCAGGCGATAAAAAAGGTCGTTGCGCAGGTGTCCGCTGGCTACTGCCTCTTCAGGGACCTTGTTGGTCGCGGTCAGCACCCGAACGTCAACCGCGGTCTCGCTCTTGCTGCCCAGGCGGCGGAGCTTGCGGTCTTCCAGCACGCGGAGCAGCTTGGCCTGAGTGGCGATGGGCATCTCGGCGATCTCGTCGAGCAGCAGAGTGCCGTTCTCGGCCAACTCGAAACAACCGATGCGGCGCTCAAGTGCGCCAGTGAAAGCGCCCTTTTCGTGGCCGAAGACCTCGCTCTCGATCAAGGTCTCCGGGATTGCGGCGCAGTTGATGGCGACAAAGGGGTTGGTTTTGCGGTTGCTGAGCGAGTGAATGGTGCGAGCAACCAGCTCTTTGCCGGTGCCGCTCTCTCCGGTGATCAGCACGGAAGCGGTACTGGGCGCAACCATCTCGATCAGCCGGAAGACTTCCTGCATTCGTTTGGAAGGTCCGATCAGCGAGCCCAGCACGCCGATGTCGCGCAGCTTGCGGCGGCTGGCTTCCAGTTCACGCTCAGTGCCGCGCAAGCGCGAGGCGTTTTGCAGGATATTGCGCAGCCGCGTGGCATTTACCGGCTTCTCGATGAAGTCGAAGGCGCCGATCTTCATGGCGCTGACCGCGGCGTCGATGCTGCCCTGAGCGGTCAGCAGGATGACGGCAACCTGCTGCGGCTGAGCGGCAATATGTTCCAGCAGTTGCATGCCATCCATGCGAGGCATGCGCAAATCGGTAATGACGATTGCCGGATTCCACCGCTCGACCGTTTCCAGCCCTTCCACGCCGTCGCCGGCGGTCTCGGTGTCATAACCCCAGGCACGGACTAGCTCGGCCAGGCCGCTACGCGCATTTTCTTCGTCTTCGACGATCAGAACTTTTTCCTGGGTCATGGGCACAGCGCCTCTCGGGAATTTATGATGACAGCGGCTTCTGCCAGCCAGCCGATAGAACGGCCATAAATGCGAAACACGGCAGTTCGGCCGGTTCGCAGGCCCGCGCCCGCGGCATCCAAGGTATCCCACAGCGCTGCCAATAAAGTAACATTTCTGAGCCGCTTTAGCGGAGTGGGGTGAATCTCAATTAGGTAAGCGTAGAATGAAAGGCCCGAGGCCATGTAAGGCGCCACGGCGCGGCTATTTCCTTCCCGGGGTTTAATCATCATGAACCGTCGTATCTCTGCCATTGTCTTTGCGCTGATCGCTACCGGCTTGTGCTTCGCACGGAGTGTGCCCTTGACCGCTGCAACCATGCGAACAGCTTTCACGCTGGCGCAGGGGAGTTCTGGGCCGGCTGCGCCTGTAGCACAACAGAAGCCGTCAGGCGCAGATCAGCAGTCTGCCGAGCCAGGGGTGCTTCTCATACAGTTGACAAGGTCACTCGACTCACGAAAGCTCAGAGCAGGTGATGCAGTGGAGGCCAAGGTCACAACCGAATTGCGTTGGGGGACGGGAACGGTAATTCCACGGGGCTCCAAGGTCATCGGCCACGTCGCCCAGGCATCCGCTCGGGCCAAGGGCGATGCTGAATCCGCCTTGGGCATCGTCTTCGACCGGATTGTGCTAAAGGACGGGCAAGAGCTAGCGCTGAAGGCCAGCATCCAGGCGGTGGGTCCGCCGCCCAACTTTGGCCCCGCAGCAATGGAAATGGGAAACCCATCTTCAATGCCCACTCCTGGAATGCCTACCCCTGGCGCACCCGGGCCGATGGGTGGCACGACCGATCGCACTGGACTAGGAGCGCCGCCGGGCAACTTTCCCTCGAATCCATCTGCCGGCACGCAATCCCCGCCCGCCGCTCAAGGCAATCGGCAGAATTCCGGCGAACTCACAGAGCACTCCACCGGGGTTGTGGGAATGCGCGATCTCCAACTGGGACAGGGTTCCACGCTATCGTCCAGCGGCAAAGAAGTGAAGCTGGGCGGTGGCAGCCAACTGGTGTTGCGGGTACAAAATCAGTAAACAGCGCCGGGCAAATGCCCGGAGATTGAGATGAATATTTTGTTAATCTCCTTGGTTGCTGTACAATAGCCTGCTGTTGCGAGCAGGACGTTATGCCTGCACTTGTACCAAGAGATTAAACCAAGCTAGGCCGCTTTGCTTACGGTACTGCTGAATTCCGGAGGATTAAGAATGTCTTCTCGTATAGGAGTAGTTCCGACACGCCGTATTGCGACAACGATTGCGCTGGCACTTATGCTATGCCTGGGCGGCGCGTATGCCGAGGCGCAAGTTACCATCCAGCCGCAGATGGAGGTTTACGCTGGATACTCATGGTTGCACCCTGACGGACACTACGACTACGGTCAGCCCACCACTGACCATAACAAGGGCGTAGACGAGTCCATTGTTTGGTACATGCCGTTCTCCCACAACCTTGGCGTTTTGTTTGATGGCAGCGAGCATTGGGGCGTCCAGAATCAGGACATCGATTACGCATTCGCTGGCTTGCAGTACAAATACCACACCGACAGCTTCTCTCCGTTCTTCCGCGTTTTTGCTGGTGCCGTTAAGCAAGACGCGCCCACCTACGTTGACGAGTGGAATGCCGCGCTCGGCGTCGGCGGCGGTATCGATTACAACGTTTGGCACGGCTCCATGGGCGGACACGATCCCAGCCTGGCGATCCGGGTCGCGCAAGTTGACTACATCTATAGCAACTACAACCCGGTTTTCCAGGTCGCCTCGAAGCAGTGGAACAGCATTCGTCTGTCAGCAGGCATCGTGTTGGGGTTGGGCAACTACTACACGCCGACTCTCACCGCAGCTTGCACGGCGCAGCCCACGGAAGTAACCGAGGGCGAGCCGGTAACGGTGACGGCGACGGGCAGCAACTTCAATCCCAAGCACACCATGACCTACGCCTGGACAACCAATGGCGGCAAGCTGGACGGCAGCGACAAGCAGTCGGCCCGGATCGATACCACGGGCGTGGCGGCGGGCAGCTACAGCGCCAATGCCACCATCAGCGATGCCAAAATGAAGAAGGGAGGGTCGGCGACCTGCGCGGCCAACTTCAGCGTGAAGGCGAAGCCGATGAATCCGCCGCAGGTGAGCTGCTCGACCAATCCCAGCACGGTGCAATCGGGTAGCCCGTCGACCATTACGGCGACGGCGAGCAGTCCCGACAACGCACAGATCACCGGTTATTCCTACACCTCGACCGGTGGCCGGATCAGCGGCGCAGGCATGACGGCGACGCTGGACACGGCAGGCTTAGGCGCAGGTCCGGTGAGCGTGACCGTCACGGCGACGGATGCGCGCAATCTGACTGGTAGCGGCACGTGTACGGTGAACGTGGAAGTACCGCCGCCACCGCCGACGTGCAGCAAGGCCGCCACCATCCAGTTCCCGGATCTCAAGCGTCCGTGGCGCGTGGATAACACGGCGAAGGCCATTCTGGATGACGTGGCCAGCAAGCTGAAGAACGATCCCAATGCGAAGATCGTCATCGTCGGTTACGCCGATGGCGAGACGGCGCCGATGGAAGGCAAGGGCAAGAGCCGTCATCCGATGAACCTGGCAGCGCAGAGGGCAGTGAATGCGAAGGCGTACCTGGTGCAGGAGCAGGGCATCGACCCGAGCCGGGTTGAGGTCCGCCAGGGCATCGGTCAGCAGAAGCTGGCCGACATCATCTGGGTACCGCAAGGTGCGGATGAGAACGCGTGCGCCGATCTGCAGAACACGACGCCGGTAGATGAGTCAATGGTGAAGCCGAGCGAGAACGCCTATCCGAAACCAAAGAAGATGGCGGCTCCGATGCATCATCACAAGAAGGCCGCAGCGATGGCGCCAGCCGCCACGCCGCAGCAATAACCAGGTTCCTTGACGGGAACTCTGTTGCCGGTGAGAGCACGAAGCTCTCACCGGCTTTTTCTTGCCGTCATGACAGAACTCAGCAGTGCTTTGCAACGGCAACATGTTCGCAGCAGCGCCAGGTGCGGGGATTGTTCAGCAGTTCCGATTTGGGTGGAATAGCCCTAACGTTGCAGATGCTCCGTGCTTTTGGTGAGTGCGCGGTGTTGCAGCCTGGTTTATGCTTAAGAGAAATTAGCAACTCTGTTTGCAATTGCGGCGGTCATGGATAAAACTATTTTTTCTTCGATAAAGCTGGTTGTTTGCGGGCTCCTGCTTCTTGCCCTCACCGCGTTCGCTTCCGACTGGCGGCTGATCGGGCCGGAGGGCGGTGACGTGCGCAGTTTCGCCTACGATCCGGCAAACCCGAGCCACATCTTGCTAGGTACCAGCGCAGGACAAATGTTCCTCTCGCAGGATGGGGGCGGTTCCTGGTCGCTCTTCGCCCATTTGGGAGAGAGCGACGATTATGTGTTGGACCACATTATCTTCGATCCCGCCCATCCGGCCACGATCTACGTGGCAGCGTGGAGCCTCTACCATGCCGACGAAGGCGATGTATTCCGTTCCGATGACGGTGGCCACAGTTGGCGAGCGCTGCCCGGCGTACATGGCAAATCGATTCGCGCCATGGCAATGGCCACGAGCGATCCCAACCTGCTGGTGATTGGGGCGCTGGACGGGGTCTTCCGCTCGCGCAATGGCGGGCAGACGTGGGAGCGTATCTCACCGGAAACCCAGGCCGAGATCAAGAACATCGAGTCGCTGGCAATCGATCCCGTAAATCCTGACATCATCTACGCCGGAACCTGGCACCTGCCCTGGAAGACCGATGATGGGGGCGCCAGTTGGCATAGCATCAGCAAGGGCATTGCCTTTGACTCTGACATGTTCAGCATCATCGTCGATCCGAAAAGCCCGGCGACGGTTTACGCCAGCGCCTGCTCGGGAATGTATAAGAGCGTGAACGGCGCAGAGTACTTTCATCGCCTCTCTTTAGCGTTGCCCCAATGGGCGCACCGCACGCGCGTATTGAAGCAGGATCCGCAACGGCCGTCGATCGTTTACGCGGGAACCACCGGAGGATTGTGGAAAACCGTCGACGGTGGCGATAAGTGGAAACTGGTTTCCGATGACTCGGTCATCGTCAACGATGTCCTGATGGATCCCCGCGATCCCGACCACGTGCTGGTGGCCACCGATCGCGGCGGCGTGCTGGCCAGCCACGACGGCTTCGCCCATTACCAGCCCTCGAACCGGGGATTCGCTCACCGCGTAGTAGGCGGGGTGGTAATCGATAACAAGGATCCCAATCGTATCTATGTAGGGGTGGTCAACGACAAGGACCTGGGCGGCTTCTTCATCTCCGACGACGGCGGCGCGAGCTGGAGGCAGTCGAATCGCGGGCTCGACGAGCGCGACATTCTAAGCTTGCAGCAGTCTGAGGACGGTGTCATCTTTGCCGGAACCAATCACGGAGTTTTCTATCTCACCTCGCTGAACGGCGAATGGCAGCCGGCAACGATGATTCGCGGACCACTGCCCCAGCCGCAAGAGACAGCCAGCGCGGCCCAGCCTTCGAAATCCGCTAAGTCATCCGCGGCTCGCTCCAGACGCGTGGCAGGGTCGCATAAGACGGTTGCGCCGGAGGATGTCATTCCGTTGGAAAGTACCCCGCGGATTCGGGCCTTCGACGTGGCGGGCAATACCTGGTACGCGGCGACCAACGATGGCCTGTTCGTCAGCGTTGATCACGGGCGCAAGTGGTACGGCACCATGATTGAGGGCGAAAGCGACTTCATCGCGGTAAACAGTTTTGCCGACGATAGGTTGAGTCTGGTCACACCCAAGCGTGCGTTCCTGTCCCCGGACGAGGGCAAATCGTGGAGCGAGATTACCTACCCTCAGTATGTCACCGGGCTTTACAACTTGACGGCCGTGCCGGAGGGGTTGTGGCTGGCGACGCGGGAGGGTGCGCTGCACTCGACCGACGGTGGCAAGACGTGGGAGCACACCCTCGGTGGCTTGCCGGCGCGCAATGTTTTCGCCGTGGGCTACGATCCAGCCGAGCAGCGGCTGCTGGCAACAGCGTTGAACGCACACGTCGTTTTTGAAAGCAAAGACGGCGGTCAGAGCTGGCAGCGCTCCCCGGATACGGGAGTGTCGATACGGACTGCGGTGGATTATCAGGGAAGGCTGTTGGCCGCATCATCGTACAACGGCTTGCTGCTGCAACAGGGCGCTGAGACGGCGCGCGTCGGCGGGACAACTGCGACAGCGAATCGTCAATAGCTGACAAGACCAGGAACCACGAAGCGTCAGGGGGAGTGGAACTCCTCCTTTTTTTTGCGCGCAAACGGCGCGGCTGGCCAGAGGAGTCGAGATTGTTCCCGATATGGAGATTAAGAGTGTTTGGCTTTCACATACGGGAATAGCCGTAAGTGCCAATGACGGTCCCACTTTCGCTTGATGGTAGAGAAACACGAGTTTCAAAATGGGAGGACAGCGAAGTTACTGGATCCGACAGATTCGAGTAGTTGCTTTCAAATGAGTGTGCAACTGCGCTTCGGCTTTGGTGTGAGACGTGCTTTAGAACAGGCGTTAGCGAGGGGCATGCGGAGAGTGGTTGCATCATGAAGCGGAATAACTGGAAAATGCGCGATCGAGCGGGGCTTGAGTCAAGTCCCAAGCCTCTTGCGAGCTTCGCCGAAGGCAACAGGGGTGAACGTGAGTCGCCTGACTTCGACGAGGGACGGTGTCAGACCAGGGCGGCAACCGAAGTCCTTTCGAGCCCCGGCGAAAGCGGCCGGCCGTGCGACGTGATGGGGTCCTCCTGCGGTGACGGCAAGGGGCGTGTTGCGGAGACGGCACGTCCCTTGCGACTGCAATGCAGCGATTGCGAGATTTTGTTGCACGAGCTTTCCAATGTCATCACCGGGGTGTTGATGAATGCCCAGGTTCTGCAGTGGAAGCTGCCGCCTTACAGCCATTTGAAGCGATCGGTACGCGAGGTGGAGCGCAATGCGCAGCGTGGCAGTGAGTTGCTGAAACGGCTTATGCGGCCCTTGGCTCATGTGGCGCCGGAGAGCAGCGCGGCCGTGCCAGGCGAACTGGTGAGCACCTTACCCGCCGGCGTTCCAGGCGAGCCAGGCCGGGAACGGAACCGCGGCTGGCCTGCGGACCTCACAGGTTGGTGTGACCCATGCACTAGCGGCGTTTTCCCAAAAAGGGATGATAGTAACAAGTGCTGAAAATCAGCACGGACCGGTAGTTGTTATGACCGGTCAGGGAGGCGAGTCACGTGATTGCAGAAGAAGCAGTTCCGGTCAGCGAGCAGACGGTCGAGACCAACTTATTGAACCTGTTGATCGTGGAAGATGAGCGGTCGGTGCGGGAGTGCTGCCGGGACGTAGCCCGTTCGCTGGGCTTCAGCACGCAACTGGCGGAATCGCGCGAGGAAGCCTACCGTATTCTGGACAGCGCCAACACCGACGTCGTATTGCTGGACCTGCGGTTGCCGGGCGGCAATGGCTTGGAGATCCTGCGGGAGATCAAGCAACGGCGGCCGGAAGCGGTCACCATCGTGATGACCGGTTTCGCCACCGTGCAATCGGCGGTGCAGGCCATGAAGCTGGGCGCTTACGACTACATCACCAAACCCTTCAATTTTGACGAACTGCGCCTCGAACTGGAGCGCGTAACCAACCATCTGAAGCTCACCACCGAGAACCGGCTGCTGCGGGAGCAGTTGCGGTCGAAACACGGCTTCGGTCAACTGGTGGGGCATTCTCCAGAGATGGAGAAGCTGTATCGCATCATTGCCAAGGCGGCGTACAGCACGCATCCGGTGCTGATTCTGGGCGAGAGTGGCACCGGCAAGGAGCTGGTGGCGCGCTCGATTCACTATGCCGGTCCTTACAAGGACAAGCCCTTCATCCCGGTGGACTGCGGCTCGCTGGTGCCGACCTTGATCGAAAGCGAACTTTTCGGTTATGTGCGCGGGGCCTTCACCGGAGCGGTGCGGGCAAAGGAAGGTCTGCTGGCGACCGCCGAAGGCGGCACCGTCTTTCTGGACGAAGTGGGCGAACTGCCGGTCGACCTGCAGGCCAAGCTGCTGCGGGCCATTCAGGAGAAGGAAATCCGGCCGGTGGGTGGGACGCGGGCGATGCCCATTAATGTGCGTATCCTGGCCGCCACCAATCGCGATCTGGATGCGGCCGTGAGCCAGGGAACCTTCCGCCGCGATCTTTACTTCCGCCTGAATGTGCTCACCTTGCGAATTCCCCCGCTGCGGGAGCGCAAGTCGGACATCCCGTTGCTGCTTGGGCATGCGCTGGAGCGGATCAACACTGTCGGCAACGGCAGCCAGCACAGCCTGGGCGACGATGCCTTGCGGCTGATGCTCAACTACGACTGGCCGGGCAATGTCCGCGAGCTGGAGAACTGCGTGGAACGCGCCTGTACGACCTGCTCGCTGCCCACGATTCATGTGGTTGATTTGCCGACGCAGATACGGGACTCGCAGGCGCTCTCCGCATCGCCCGAGGCGGCGACGGCCGACACGGCCGCCATCACTCCTTTGGACGAACTGGAAAAGCAAGCTATTTTGCGCGCCATTCAGGTGCTGGACGGCGACAAACTGGAGGCCGCACGCCGCCTCGGCATCGGCAAGACCACGCTGTATCGCAAACTGAAAGAATACGGCTCGGCGCTTTGACGTTCCTGTGGTTGCCCCCGGTTCCCCGCAAGACAGTTGCGGGGCGCTGAGGGCGGCGCGTGACATGCGAAAGAGATTTTCGCATAACACGGAAGATCGGCAGGCGCCCGGCCACGGCAGTTGAAACCGGTACACGCACCGCAGGCGAGCCGGAGAGGTGAAGTGTGCTCTCGCCATGCGGAGAAGGGGAAATCATGATTCTGTTGGTGACGACATCATCTCGGGCGAAGGAATGCGCCGCGGCGCTGGAACAGGGAACCGGTCATAAGACATATGTGGCCAGCTCGGTGCCGCAGGCGGTGAGCAAAATGCAAACCGCGGAATACGATGGCTTGGCCGTTGACCAATCGCTGCTAGAATCGGACTTTCGCGCCCTGGACACCCTGCTGAACCGTTGCGGCGTTGCCATACCGCTATACGTGAATTTGGCCCTGCATAGCAACGAACGAGTAGTGCGCGAGGTGCAGGTGGCTTTGCGTCGCGCCGAGAAGGAAAAGCTGATGGCAACGCGCACGGCGGAACGGGTGCTGCGTAATCAACTGCGCGGCGAGCTGACGGGTATCCTGCTGAACTCAGAGCTGGCGCTGCGGCAGAAATCCATCTCTCCCGACGTCGCGGAGAATATCAGGTCAGTGCGGGAGCTGGCGGAAAAGATGCGCGCGCAACTGGAGATTGGCTAGAGAAGGTCTGATTAAGCCAATGGGGAGTTCCTCAGGAGCTAAAGCCCGCTCCTATAGCGGGCATTTGCGCTGAAGGCTGTCCCTTTCAAGGAACCAGACTTAATCAGAGCTTCCCCAGTGTTGGATTCCGCTTTCACGTCTTCGCAATTGGGAGAGAAAAACCTCTCCGGCGGGAGAGGATGGCAAAGTCCGGGACAGGCAGAACCAGGCGGACTATGCTTTCTTGACCTTGCCGCTGCGCAGACAGCTGGCGCAGACCCGCATACGGCGGCTGCCGCTCGAAACTTTGGCGCGAACCGGGCGCAGGTTGACATTCCAGCGCCGCCGCGTGACGTTGTGCGCGTGACTGATATTGTTCCCAAACTGCGGGCGCTTGCCGCAGACTTCACAAACCTGTGCCATGATCACTCCAGAAGATTGCCAGGCTGGCTGAGTAAACAACGATTATATCTGCTTTGCGGGCGATCCTGCAATTGGCTATGCCAGTTGCAGAGTTGGGTAGAGCCAGCCTCCAGGCTGGCGTCCAAGACCGCCCCGCCTACCAGGCTTGAGCGATTCGTTAATCCACGACGAACGCAGCGCTGAAGCGCCGCTCTACCCGAACTCGCGCGACTACGTCAACTCTGAAACCGCTCTAGCAGTGCAAGATTCAAACTGCACTACTACCGCAATCGAGGGCATGACGAAAAACGAGACCGCACGATCAAACTGTGCCACCATCCCTCGACTGCGGGGGAAGGCAAGAAAAAAGCCGGTACCTGTATGGTACCGGCTTGCGCTGCGCTGGTTACTGAACTACCGCCCGTAGGCAGTCACTCTCGGGTTCGGATCGATGGCAGCATTTCCGTTCGACTGCACCAGTCCGAGGTTTAATCCGCCCAGCCCGCTCTTGCCACCGGTCGCACCAGCCGCACCGGAGCCCAGGATGTAGAGAACATCAACTGGCGGGTTGTTGGGATCGTAAGTAAACGAGCTGCAGTACGCGTTATTGGTCGCGCAAATCGCAAATCTCCCGTAATGAAGCCCGTAGGTGGGGTCGATCGCATAGGAGCCGGTGAAGTTTTCCAGTTGCGACGGCCCGTTCGGTCCGCTGGTCTCGTAATATTGCTTCCATTTCCCACCCGGCGGCGGCGTACTTGCCTGGTCAATTTCATTGGTCACTGTGGGCGACACAGGAGTGATAGTGCCGCCCAAGTAGGAGCCAAGGAAGTTCACCAGGGTGAAGCCGGTAGCGGGAACGGTCTGCGACTGCAGTGTGCCCGACATTACCGTGGAATCGGTACCCAGAGCGAAGCCCTGTCCGGTTTGTATCATGTACCACACAGGCTGGTTGGTCGCACCCGTGAGGTCGACCGTTACGCGTCCGCTGGAATCGACGCTGTAGGTCCCGCCAGGATAGCTAACCGCGGTGTAAGTTCCACCGATGCTCTGGTCGGTATAGTATCCCGGCAACCCAGCGGGTCCAACGATGTTTCCGGTGCTGTTAGTAGTCCCCGTACCCGCCACCACCCCGATGGCCGCGACCGGTTCGGAGGCGCCACCGGATGTCGAAATGCCATTCATCTCGACCACACTCTGGCAGTTTGAACCGGTCTTGCACAGGGTCAGCGGTCCGGTTAAGCCCGCCGATGTCTGCTGCTGAATGTCGGCAATCGTCATGGGCCCGCCAGTGTTGGTTTGTATGGCGACCAGCTCGCTGCCGGAGGCGACGTAGTAGACGTACGTGGCTGTCCCTGAGGAGGTCGTCAACGTGGCAATACCGCGGCCCGGATTGTTCGGGTCGGGCGCGAGACTCCCGCCGGTAATGAGGACTGCACCGTTTGAGATCGTGCCGTTGTCGTTTGTGTCCTCTTCCCCTCCCGTCACTTCCAGTAATGCGTTGATGGAGAATGCGCCGGCCCCGGCGTAGCGATTGCCAGCGGAATCGTCGCCGAACAATCCAAAGGCATAACTGGCGCCATTAGCGGGGAGCGACGTTGTCGTCTGCTTCTTCACCAGGCCGGAACCGTACACCTGGGGATGATTGGGGTCGGCCAAGATCAATTGGGAATCACTGAGGGTTGAGAGCAGGATGTTGAACTGGTAGGTGCCAAGAGAGGAGGTCAGGGTCACCGTTCCAAAATTGCTGTTGGTGGGAATGGTAAACGTTCCCGTTAAGGCCAGCGCGCTGGAAATGGTCGATCCTGGCCCGTTCTGATCCAGAACTCCGGTTAGGGTGCCATTTCCGCCGCTGCCGGGCGTGGCGTTAATAGAAGCCACCATATAAAAAGCCTGAGCGTTAGCCGGCTGGGTGGTATCGAAGCCGTTGAAGGTAATCGCGTAAGGCCCTTGCAGCCTGCCGGTCACAATAATCTGATAGGCAGCAGTCGCGTCCTCGGCGAGCGAGTCGGTCGCCTGTATGTCGAAGTTGAAAACTCCTGCGTCGGTGGGAGTGCCGCTGATGGTCGCGCTATTCGCTCCGCCCAGGTTGGTATTCGTGGTCAGGGTCAGGCCGGGGGGCAAACCGGTACCGACGTTCGGGACGACTGTATAGGTGTACGGAGGCACTCCATTGCTGGCGACGATGGTCGCCGAGTACGCACTGCCCACCAGTCCATTGGCCAACGATGAGGGCAGCAGCGAGATGGGCGGATTGATTGTGATGCTCAAGGGCGCGGTGTCGACGGCGTGAACCGGGGTTTGCGAGTCGACGACCTGGACGGTGAAGTCAGAGATTCCCGTCGTGGTGGGCGTGCCGCTGATGATTCCGTCGCTGGTCAAGCTCAACCCGGGAGGCAGAGTTCCGGCGGTGATTGACCAGGTGTAGGGCGTTACGCCTCCGCTAGCTATCAATAATTGGTTGTAAGGGATACCGGGAACACCATCGGCAAAGGCGAGCTCTGCGATGTACAGCGCGGGCGCGCCGTTCTGCGGAGCCTGAGCGGCACAACCGCTTAATATCACGCATACCAAACATCCCAACAGCAGGGACGGGAAAGGTTTGAGCCCTTTCATGGATCTCCTTGTCAAATCGGCAGAAGCTGGTTTCAGAACACTCCGGGGAATCGGCCGGCCAAGCTGAGCGAGCTTTCGCATAACCAACCACTCGCCAGCTCACGGACCATGGCGACCGCAAAGTGCGTATGGCAGCAGAGTAACCGAACCATAACTAATTGCAAAGCTCTTTTTTGCGCTGCGCTGGTTGGTCGCTCTCATTTGGGAACGGCGTTCCCTTTTCGGAGTAGCGCCACCTGCCAGCCGATGCAGCACGTCCACTCTTAGGCGCACACCCACGCCGTTACCCTTGAACCAGACCGCGGCCCGCAATGGCTTGGCTCGCATCGGTAGTGGTGCAGTTTGAATATGGATGCGTGCCTTTCGCGCACCGGCGCGAATTGGCACGCCCAGATCCCTCGCTTCGCAAAGGAGGCTCGCTCGGGATGACCGTAGCACGGTTTCTCCCGTCCTGCCCCAGAGCCAAACTGCACCACTGCTGCTCGCATCGCACGCCTGCCTCTGCTATTCTCATCGTTCGCTGGAGGATGTTCGTGAGCTTCAAACTATTTCTGCTTTCATTAGCATTTGCCGTGGCCGCAAACGCTGCTGCCCAACAATCTAACACGCAAACCACGGCTTCTGGTGCGGCCAGCCCTCAATCGCAAATGTACGTCGAGCCCACGATGGCCTACACGCCCAGTCTTGACG
>Ga0181518_10002255_pt1 | contig 18720 bp, 11 predicted proteins | sample PEATcosm2014_Bin_28_FD_119751 | JGI IMG/M metagenome (GOLD analysis project Ga0181518, IMG submission 119751) | Peatland microbial communities from MTU Mesocosm Facility, Houghton, MI, USA - PEATcosm2014_Bin01_60_metaG | ecosystem: Environmental > Terrestrial > Soil > Wetlands > Peat | place... | reverse complement strand
TGACATTAGTAAAAAGCCCCCCGAGATCCCAGTGCCATCCGTCTGTTTCCCTGACGGCATCATTCGAAAAACGGCTCAGTTCATTCAACTCCAGACGAGCGCCGTCATAAACTCCGGCGACGACGCGACCGCTGCCCGCGCCGAGGTCCACCGCAAGACAGACACGCTTCCTGCTCATTCTTAATTGATTGTAGCCGCGTCAGTCTGTAAATAACACACACGAAATCAAAGATGAAATTTCATTACGTCCATAATCTTTGGGACGATGCCGAGGCGGCGAAGCTGTCCGGTGTTGACCGGCTCGTTTACCGCTCGAACAAACTCGGCAGCGACCAGCGCATCACCAACACCGGCGGCGGCAACACGTCGTCGAAGCTTCTGGAAACGGATCCGCTGACCGGCGAAAAAGCCGAAGTGCTTTGGGTTAAAGGTTCCGGCGGCGATTTGCGGACGAGCACACGCGAAAATTTTTCGTCACTTTACCAGTCCAAATTGCTCGGCCTGCAAAACACCTACGCGACCCGCGGCGACAAAGGCCTCAAGTCGCAGGCCGAGGACGACATGGTCGCGGCCTATAATCATTGCACGTTTAATTTGAACCCGCGGGCGAGTTCCATTGACACGCCGCTGCACAGTTTTATTCCGGGCAAATTCGTGGATCACATGCACCCGAATGCAATCATCGCCATCGCGGCGTCGGCGAATTGCGAAAAATTGACGCGGGAAATTTTCGGCGGCGAGATGGCCTGCGTACCCTGGATGCGTCCCGGCTTCGAACTGGGTCTGGCGATGCAGGAAATCTGCAAAACGACCCCGAACGCGAAGGCGATCATGATGGGGCAGCATGGATTCATTTCATGGGCGGATGATGACAAAGAATGTTACTGGCGCACGCTGGATTTCATCGAACGCGCGTCGCAGTTCATCGAGAAAAAATATGCGGAAAAGGGCGGCGATGCGAAAGCGTTTGGTGGACAAACATTTCAACCGCTCGCGGCAGAAAGGCGCGATGAAGTTTTCGCAACGATTTTGCCGTGGCTGCGCGGACAGGTTTCGCAGCAGAAACGTTTCATCGCCACGATTCAGGAAGACGAAAAGATTTTGCGCTTCGTGAATTCCAACGATGCGCCGCGCCTCGCGGAATTCGGCACAAGTTGTCCCGACCATTTTCTGCGCACGAAAATCAAACCGCTTTACGTCGCGTGGAACCCGCAAACGGAAGACGTTTCCGTTTTGAAAAGGAAAATTTCCGAGGGACTGGCGCAGTATCGGAAGGATTACGCCGAGTATTACGAAAAATGCAGGCACCCGAATTCACCCGCAATGCGCGACCCGAACCCCACCGTGATTTTAATTCCCGGCCTGGGTCTGATTGCCTGGGGCAGGGACAAGAGCGAGTCGCGCGTGACGGCGGAATTTTACAGCTGTGCCGTCGAGGTCATGCGCGGCGCGGAGGCGATTGACAAATACGCTTCGCTCCCGCAGCAGGAGGCGTTCGACATCGAATACTGGCTGCTCGAGGAAGCAAAGTTAAAACGCATGCCGCCGGAAAAGGAACTCGCACGGCAGGTCATCATCATCATTGGCGCGGGTTCCGGCATCGGGAAGGAAACCGCGCATCGGCTCGTTCGTGAGGGCGCGCACATTGTCTGCGTGGATTTAAACGAGGACGCGGCGCAGGCGACGGCGAAGGAAATCACGGACAAATACGGCCCCGGCATCGGCGTGGCCGGAACGGGAATCTCCAATTGCGGCCCGGCGGTTGGCCTGGGGTGCGATATCACGAATCGCACTGACATACGCAAAATGCTGGGCCAGGTCGCGCTCGCTTACGGCGGCTTCGATTCCATCTGTGTCACCGCCGGAGTTTTTGTGCCGAGCGACACGACCGGCCACATTCCCGACGACAAATGGGACGTGACGTTCAGAATCAACGTCATCGGCAGTTACCTCGTGGCGGACGAAGCGGCGAAAATTTGGAAGGAACAGGGTTTGCGCGGCAATCTGGTATTGACGACGAGCGCGAACGCCGTTGTCGCCAAAAAAGGCTCGCTCGCTTACGACACGAGCAAGGCGGCGGCAAACCATCTCGTTCGCGAACTCGCCATCGAACTCGCGCCGCTCGTGCGTGTCAACGGCGTCGCGCCCGCGACCGTTGTACAGGGCAGTGCGATGTTCCCGCGCGACCGCGTCATCGGCTCGCTCGCGAAATACAGCATCCCTTACAAAGACCAGGAGCCGACGGAATCGCTCGTGAAAAAACTCGCCCAATTTTACGCTGATCGCACGTTGACGAGATCACCCATCACACCCGCCGATCAAGCCGAAGCATATTTTATTCTGGTATCGCAACGCTTGAGCAAAACGACCGGCCAGATCATCCCAGTTGACGGCGGACTGCACGAAGCCTTTCTGCGCTGAAGTATCCGGGAAACGACGAACCCCGAATACCCTAACGGCACCCGAGTATTTACATAGTACAGGACAGTATCCGTGTCCCCACCAGCCGGCTACCAGGTAAAGACCCACGAGCGAATCGATTGCCAAAAAAATCCTGCTGGGAACCGGGAGCCGCCGCCGAATCATAAAAAGGCTGCTGAATACTTAAATGTAGATGACATAATTAACGTTAATGATTGACACTGTCTCCCCAGGTGTTGGAATCAACACGTGAGCCCGACTTATCTGTTGATGGGAGTTCTGCCTGGTTTGGGAATGGGGCCAAAACATACCCGCTGTTCTTTGGTACTTGGCGAATGGGGTTGTCTCCATCGCGGTGGCGCATTCATTCGAGAGGAAGGGCTCCCTGTCGGCACCGGGCAACTGAAAACCAAACAAACCCAGGGGCGTACGCAGAACAACCGCCCCATCAGCCGGCTGGTCCGGCGGAAAGGAGCAAACGTATGAGTGGCAAATCAATGACCGTCTATGGCGCCTCGCTGGCCGCGGTGCTTTTTTGTGCCGGCTGCGTTTCAAGTACAATCATATCATACACCGATTCTCAGGGCATTACTCGCGACCCCAAAGCTGGGGGTGCCTATAATGAAGGCACTAAAGAAATGGACGCGGACCAGTACGACTCTGCGATCACTAATTTGACCAAAGCGTTGACCATAGACCCAACTTATTTCGACGCCTACGTCAATCGTGGCTTGGTCTTTGCTATTCTCGGCCAATATGACCAGGCCATTGCTGATGAAAACAAGGCGATCGAGCTGGCGCCGAACGACGCCTATGGCTACGGCAGTTTAGCATTAATCCTGGTCAGTTGTCCCTCTGAGCAGTATCAAGATAACGCCAAGGCACTCCAGCTCGCGCTCAAAGCGGTCAGCTTGAGCCCGGACGACTATGAGTCCTTGGATTCTCTGGCCTGCGCCTACGCGGCCAACGGCGATTTCAAAAACGCTATCGCGACTGGGCAGCAAGCCATAACGTTATGCCCGGACGGCGAAAAACGTGATGTGTACCAACAGCAAATAGCGGGCTTTGAACAAGGCAAGAATATATGGCAACAGTAGAAGATGGTGAAGCGAAGAGCCCAAGGCTGGCAACATCGCGGCTTTCGTGTTGTGATAACACGCTTGCGTTGCGGCCCCGTTCCGCGCAACCACACGGGGGACGGTGTGCAAGGGCCGCCGGTCGCTCATCGGCCCAGCCCAACCAGCTGTGTCCCGGCAAACTTAATACACGGAAACCAAACGTGCTCCATCAGCCGAATACGATGTAACAGCGCCGTTCAATCCAAAGTGTTTCTACCGAGTTTCGCCGGGACAGTAAGAATCGCAACGTGGCCGCGCAACGGATGAACCTGGCTATTCTGCGTTCAGTGTGCCAGTGCAGCCGGGCAATCCGAGCGGGGCGCCGGTGTGCGAGGGCGGCAACGTAATGGGCGTTGTGCAACTGGCTCGCAAAGGTTACGGTGCCGAGCCGCCCGCGCCGGACGAACAATTCGGACGCGCCGGTTAATACGCGCGCGGGTCGTTGAAATTCAACGGCGAACTCGTATTCGTATTGATTTGGTTCATGGAAGGAGGTTAGGTCACTGCCCCAACCAAACGGCTCGGTAGAAGATGGGATTTCCGTTGGTAGCTGGATTCGGCAGGAGGAGGTTAAAACCGTTAGTCAGAATGGTGTTGGTGCTGACGGGCAACCATGACCCGCTGGTCAGATTGGTCCGGCCTTGGAGTTGATAGACCGTGCCGGTCGTACCGGTGATGCCCAGCCCAACGCTTTTGCCCGCCACCAATACCGGGTTGGTCACGGCGTAAAAAGCGGTCTGACTGATAATCTGTCCCGGGAACACCATCACCGTCTGATTCATCGGCAGATTCCACCCCGCGATCGGCTTGAACTGAACTACAATGGCGTTAGTCTTAGACACCGCCCGCGTATAATTGGTAGCCGTTGACCAGGCAGTGTCACCCTGCAACCGCCAAGCGGCTCCAGCCTGCACCGCCGCCGGCGGAGCCAACTGGCATTGTAGATACCCCGGGTTGCTTGCACTGACCTGGGTCGGGATGATGGTGATGACGCCACCACCCGCGTTGTTGGTTCCCGTGTCCCCCAAGGTCGCCGCATTGGTGATCAGGTTGACCACCTCGCTGTCTATCGCCCGCACCGCCGACGCATAAGGCACAGCGCCATTGAACAACGTCCCCAGATACACGCCCGCCGGATAATAATAACCGTTGAGTTGCACATACACCGGTCCCCCGCTGTTGCCCGGATAACTCAAAAACCACGTCGCCGTATAAACCTCCTGCTGGTTGGTCACTTGATCGGTGGCCAGAACGAGTGGATACGGTTGCGGGCCGATCTGATACATCTCGCCCGGCACAATCGTGGCATCCCCAAACTGCGATCCATCCACCGGATATCCCACCAGCATCTTCTCTGCCGTGCTCGTCAGCCACGGGTTCGGTGATTCATCCGAAGGCAGATAACCCCCGTAACCACCGCCAGGCCCAGCCACCGGCGACAGAAAATACAGCGCCGCCACATCCAGGTTGCGGGATTGCGGCGTGGAGGTGTCCGGGGCGTAAATTTCCAGATCGTTGGTGCGTTGCTCGGCGTAGCCGCTCAACACATACCAGCCGCGCGCCGCCAACGGGTCCGGTTCAAACACGCCCGCCTCCTCTTGAAAATACCAGTAGGCCTGGCTCACATAAGACAAGGTCTGGTCGTTAAAGACCAGATGCGCCGCCGTCAACACCACATTGGCCTGCACCGCCACCCCGCTCCCGTAACCCACATCCGACTCCAACTGCCCATTGAATCCGAACGGATAATCCGTCAGGTCATTGATATTGGCCGAAGGCACCAGTGTGGGCAACAACACCCCGCCGGGGGCCGATTGAGCTAAAAGATAATTTTCAGCCAACAAGGTCGTCAGGCCGGCCTGAACCTGCACGGACAAATTGGGTGGGGTGACCCGGCCACTGACAGGGGCGAACTCGATCAGGTAGGTGCCGGCCACCAGATTGGTGCTATAACCGGAAGGATACCAGGGCGGGCTGTTGCCGAGGAACCCCCAACCGGCGCCGCCGGGCGGGTTGGGGCCAAGCGACACCGTCAGCGTGCCGCCGTTGTTAGTGTTCACGGTGCTGAGGGTCGGGTAATACTGGTTGGTTACCACCACATACCCAACTTGGTTAGTCACTACCACATTCTGGTTGGTTACGACCACAATGTTCGGTAAGATCACCGGCCCGGTAAAGGGAATGACCAGATAACCGGGCACAGTGCTGAATTCCACCGGATAATTGCCGGCGACCAGGTTCGACACGGTGTCCCCGCTATTATGCCAGCCCAATTCCCACGGAAAGCGCCACTGGCCGTTGGCATTAGTCGGCTGCAACCACACCGTCAACGAATTCGTCATCGGGGGCGGGCTATGGGATACCGCATTCGCCGCTCCGTAGGCCGTGAACACCCCTTTGCGAATCGTGTTGTTGTAGGTATCCGCCACGTAGAGGACGCCCGCGTTGTCCACCGCTACACCGAAGGGCCAGTTAAACAACGCGGCGCTGCCCGTTCCGTCGGCGCTGCCGAACCACCCAACCACCCCGCCAATCGTGGTGACCATCCAGGTGGTGCCTGCGGGAGTCATTTTTCGAATCGTTTGGTTGTACATGTCCGCCACATAGAGATTGCCCGCGTTATCCACCGCAATCCCCGCAGGATTGTTAAAGCGTGCAGCACTGCCCAAACCGTCGGCGCTGCCCGCGTTTGTAGCCAGGCCGGCAATGGTGCGCACCACCCAATTGGTCCCCACCGGCGTGAGCTTGCGAACGATGTTGTTAGAGGAATCAGTCACATAGAGGTTGGTCGCGCTGTCCAGCACAATCCCGTAAGGTGCGTAAAAGCGCGCGGTACTGTTCGTGCCGTCGGCGCTGCCGGCGTTTGTGGCCAACCCGGCAATGGTGTGCACCACCCAATTGGTCCCTACCGGCGTGAGCTTGCGAATCGTGTCGTTCAGGTAATCCGCCACATAAACATTGCCCGCGCCGTCCACCGCAACCCCGGAGGGGCAATTAAACCGTGCGACACTGTTCGTGCCATCGGCGGTACCTGTCGTTCGGGCCAACCCGGCCAGAGTGCTGACCACGCCTGCAGGTGTAATCATCCGGATCTCCTGATTACCATAATCCCCCACATAGACGTTGCCGCCAGCATCCACCGCGACGCCGAAGGGATAGCTGAAACGTGCGTAGCTGCCCGGGCCATCGTTGTTGCCCAAGACCCCAACCATCCCGGCCATGGTGCTCACCAGACCCGCTGAAGTGATCCGCCGAATCGTGTGGTTGTCGGTATCCGCCACATAGAGATTGCCAGCACTATCAACCGTAACGCCACAGGGCGAATTAAGGCGCGCAGTCTCGCCCGTGCCGTCGGCGCTGCCGATGCTCCCAGTCATCCCTGCCAACGTGCTTACTACCCCGGCCGTAGTAATCTTCCTGATGGCGTTGTTGCCGGAATCCGGCACATAGATGTCGCCGTTGATGCTCGCCGCGATACAAGCCGGTTCGTAAAAGGATGCATTTGTTCCCGTGCCATCGGCACAGCCACGGTTCCCAGCCACTCCCGCCCAGGTCGTTACGACCCAGTTGGTTCCAGCCGGCGTTATCTTCCGGATCGTGAAGTTGAAGGTGTCTGCTACATAGAGGTTGGTAGCGCTCTCCACTGTGATCCCCACAGGACTGTTAAAGCGTGCGGCGCTGTTCATTCCGTTGGCGCTGCCGGCGTTTGTGGCCAGGCCAGCAATGGTGCGCACTACCCAGTTGGTACCCATCGGCGTGAGCTTGCGAATCGTGTCGTTCAACTTATCTGCCACGTAGAGATTGGTCGCGCCGTCCAGCGCAATCCCCGAGGGGCCGTTGAATTGTGCGGCGCTGTTCGTGCCATCATTGCTCCCGATGCTGCCGGCGGAACCAGCGATCGTGCTCACCACCCAGTTCGTGCCGACAGGCGTTAACTCCCGAATCGTGGAGTTGCCGGTATCGGCCACATATAAATTGCCCATGCTGTCCACTACGACTCCTCGCGGGTAACCAAATGAAGCGTTTGTACCAACACCGTCAGCACTGCCGATGTAACCCACCGACCCCGCGATGGTGCTGACCACCCAGTTGGTGCCTGCAGGAGTGATCTTTCGAATTGTGCTGTTGTCGATATCTGCCACATAGATAATACCAGCGCTGTCTATTGCCAGGGCGCCTGGCGAATTAAAGCGCGCAGCGCTGTTCGTACCGTCGGCACTGCCCGTAGTCCCGGCGAAACCCGCGATGGTACTCACCACTCCTGCGGGAGTGATCTTCCGAATCGTGTTGTTGAAAGTATCCGCCACATAGACATTGCCGTTGATGTCTGCCGCCACGCCAAATGGCCATGAGAACTGCGCGGCGCTGCCCACCCCATCGGCACTTCCTGCACCTGAGAATCCAGCCAGGGTGCTGAATGTGTAGACTTGGGAATAAACAGACTGCGCCGCCGCTGGCAGGGTGGAAATGCTGGTCAAACCCAACAGTAACAAAGCCAGCCAGGCCCCCGAACAGATTTTCTCAATGGCCATGAAAAAGAGGAGAGTGTTTTTCACGGGGAACAGGCGGAGGTAAAAGTCATCCCTCTGACGCCATTCGGCAAAAAAGCAGGCGTTCAAATGGTTGGCCATTCTGTCACCCACAACGCGGACATTTTTAATCTTTCCAGCACATCTAGTCAATTAGAATCACGTAATCGTTGCGATCGTTCCAACACATTAAGTTAATTTGAATTGCATAACCCCGTCGTCTGATACAAAATCGCCTGTCGAAACAGAACCATGTCCTCGGCACCCAATAATTCTTCCCGGTTTTGGGGGATTTGTTTGAGTTTGTCCGTCCTGTTGGCATTGGGGGCGTGGTGGTGGTTTCGGCCCTCAGCGGTCCCCGCCGCCCGCAAAGCACCGATGACAAACGTGGCTCCGGCCGTTTCTCGGGCGACGACTAATCAATCGCCGGTGGCAACCAATCCTTTGCCAGTCACCAGTAAAACTTTGCTGATAACCAAAGACGCCGCCGCGTCGCGACAACGGTTGGCCGAGTTGAGCCAATGGCTCGCCACGCTGCCGCCGAAAGAGGCCGTGGCGGCGATTCGTCAGTTTCTCGATTCCAAAGCGGATGCCCCGACCGGCCAGGGTTTTAAAATCGGCGCGAATGGGGCTTTGAGCAGTGCGCCGACGTTGCGGGTTTTTCTGCTGGACCAACTGGGGCGTCTCGATCCGGCGGCGGCGGCCGATTATTCCAAAGTCATTCTAAGCAGCATGGATTCACCAGACGAATGGGCGGTAGCCTTGCGTAACCTCGCCTGGGGCGACCCCAGTGATGAGGGGCGCACTCTGTTGGAACTGAAAACAAGTGAAATGCTGCAATACGGACCGTGGCATCAAAACCCCTCGGTCGGATTTCTGGAAGCGTTTGACGTGGCAGTTTATCTGGGCGGTACCAGCCTGATACCCACGTTGACGAATTTGGTCCAGCAACAGGATAATCCCGCCGTGGCGCACGCGTCCTACCTGGCCTTGGACCGGCTGGTCATCAATAATCCGACAGCGACGCTGACCGCGCTTTTGGCCGATCTGGATTTGATGCAGGGCCGCGAGACGACGCGGGCGAATTATTTTGCGCGGGCCGATGTGAGTAATCCGCAGCAACTGCAGATTCTGGAAAATTACCTGCTCAATCCTCAAATCAGCCCGGCGGAAATTAATACGTTTGCCGGCATTTTCCCAAACGCCAATTACATGATTTCGCCCAATCTGCTCACGCAAACGCAAACGTCCAACCACGACGCGTTGGTGAGTCGCGACGCAGCCTCGTTTATTGTCGTCCAGCAGTGGCTTGCCGATCCGCGATTTGCGTCATTGTATCCAAGCCTTGAAAAGACAGAAGCGCGTTTGGCGGGTTACGTGCAGCAGGAAAATCGGCGACAGTAACGTCAGAACACGAAGTTCAACTTTGCTTCAAACACCCGGCTGCGGGGCAGCTCCTGATAAGGCGTGAGCGGGCTCAAATTATAATTCCCGCCCGTCAGATTCAGGATGCCCAGCAGCAATGCCGCGCGGCGGTGCGCAAAATAGTAACCGGCGAACAGATTGGGCTGGAAGAAATGATCGCCTGGCTCGGCGGGCGTCCAGCCGGAATTGGACTGGCCATACCAGTGCGCTTCCGCCCGCGCAAAAAAACCGGAGGGATGGTTGAATTGTACATAACCTTCCGCTTGTTGAAGCGTGGACTTCTCCGTTTGGTCCGCCGTGGCATAAATCGAGACGGGAATTGCAGTCAACACGTCATGCAGGTCGGACCGGGTAATGCTGTAACTTGTTCCCAGGACAATTTTATCGCCGACAAGCTGATTCAGGCTCACGGCCAAATCATACTCCTTGTAATTCAGCGTTTCCGGAGTGGACCCGGGTAAAACTCCATTTTGCAGGACGAAAACGCCGATGTTCCTCTGGACGTCAGTTGCGAGCCGCTCCGCCTGAATTCCGGCGAAAGTGCGCGGTCCCAGTTTAAGGTCAAGCGCAACCCCCAGGGTTTCGTAACTCGGCGCGGAGACGGAACCAACCAGGGATTCGGAAATCAAGCTGCGAAATGCCTGTGGAAATCCAGCCAGTTGCGTCGGCTCAAGCCGGTAGCTTTCGTCAAGGCTGACGCCTCCCAACGAGCGTGTATAAACGCCGCGCAATGTCGCCTGTGGAATCGGACTCCAAACCAGAGCCGCCTTTGGACCAGGTTGGGAGCGCTCGTCTTGGCCTGAAGAGACGGGTGGTTGCCGATAGTTATCTGGAAATGTTACCCGGTCATACGCAAATCCACCCGTCAGCCAAAGCCGCTTCAGGGGTTCGACGGTAAGATAGCCGTAGCCAGCGATTCGCTCAAAATCTTCGCTGACGGAGTTCGCGGTGGGCGTAAACAGTATGGGTAGAGGCGTGTTACCCAACTGATCCTCGGTTTGAAAGGATCCGGATTGGTACCGCGCTCCCGCGGATAAGGTGACGCGGTCCCATTCACAGATTTGATTCAGTTCGGCGGAGTAGATTTCGAACTGATTATGATAATTCACGTCGTATGGCTCGGAGCTGGCGCCATAGACGGTGCCATCAGGGAATTCATCCAGCACAAGTTGCGGCGCGGCTTTATCACTGAAATACTGCTCGTCAGTCAGCCGGCCTAACAACACGAGGGTCCGAATTCCCGGTGACCATTCGTGATCCCAGCCGCCGACCAGAATCGGATGCTGGTATTCATCGAATTTGTAATACGGCCGTGCATTGGCCTGGTCGTAATATTGAAAATTGTCGCCGGAATGATAATCCTGATATTGCACCAATAGCAGCGCGGTATCCTGCGGAGTGACCTGCTGCTTGATCGTCGTATCCCATTCAATGTCATCCAGGCCATTGTTCACGCGGATGCCTTCATTGTGATGATAGTCCAGATCCAGCGCATAAGCGGTGTTGCCGAAAGTGCCAAACTGGGAGGTTTGCTGATGATACATTCCATCCGAGCGCACATCAGTCGAACTGGCCAGACTCAACCCGTCCTGCTGAAACAGTTTGGAATATTCCTGTTGCGAAATTTCCTGTGAAAGCCGGCCACCGCCAACCGGCGACAACAGATTCGCCAGCAGCAATTCATTGAACCAAACTGTTTCATAGCGGAGGTTGAATTGCGTCGGGTCGCGCAAATCATTGTAGGCATCGGACAGAAACAAATGAGCCGAGGCATTTGCGTAATCGTCGTTCACCGCACTGGCGGCTTCACGCACGCTGACATCGCTCATTCCTGCATCGCGATAAATGGAGGCGAGATTCGCGCCTTCCACCGCCCGGTCTTCGTCCAGCAAAAGCCGGGAGCGATAAACTGCACGGTTGTCGTTCAGTTCAATGGAGTTTCCCAAATCATTCACCGCACGGTTGATCTGGTTATCCATGCGCTTCTGGAGAGCAGAGTAAAGCCAGGGCGTTGGGTCATTCGGGTCCAGGCCTTCCGCCCGGTTGAATTCCAGCGCCGCCTTTTCATCCGCACCGGCATCACTGAACGCCTTGCCCAGATAGCTCCGCAGTAATGACCGGTCAGGCTCCAAGATCGCCGCCATCTGCAAATCCATCCGCCCACCTGACGCATCTCCGCTCCGGATTTTTACCAAACCACGTCCCAGCCAGGCATTGCCAAGATTCGGATCCAGACGAATGGCTTCCTCAAATTCCGCCCGGGCTGCTTTGATGTGATTGTCCGCGCTAAGCAAAAAACCTTTCAAGGCGTGCGCCTGTGCATTGCGTGGAGCCAGTTGCAGGCTCTTGTCCAGCGCCACTTTTGCATTTTCGATTCGTCCGAAGCTGAATTCCAACTCAGCCACCCGCTCCCAGCCGAAGGCGAAGTTGGTGGAAATCATCACTGAATGATTCGCGGCGTCCAAGGCCTTTCCCAATTCATGGCGTGCCTGGTAGTAATAAGACAAGCCAAGCCATTCGCTGGCCGAGGTGTGAACCTGAGGAGGTTTATCAACGTTCCCTTGCACTGCGGCAATCACCCAGCGCAGGGACGCTGACAGCGAGGAATTTGTCGCCACTTTATTCAACAAGGCTTGAGCTTTGTCCACCTCGCCGGCCGACAAAAACAACGCGGCCAGGTAAATTCGTCCGGGATCCGTTCCCGGTTCAGCGGGTGACGGATAACCAGGATAACTGGATAACGCCGCGCGCAAATCACCGGTGCGATAAGCCTTGAGGGAAGATCCCAGTGCATCTCTTTCAACTGCGCTTAAATCCAGTTCATCGACATCCAGGACCCCAGGATAAAAGAGCCACCACTGGACGAGGTTCTTCGCTTCCAGCCGTGTCTTGGTGGGAGGTTGCCCGGCCTTGGCTATGCCCATTTCGCCACTCTGCAAGTCCACCCGGCCCGACTCATTCGTCAAAGTCGCGGTCCCGTCGAAGACCGCCAGAACGGTGCTGTCCGCGTCCACCGTCAGGACGAATTCTGTTCCGCGGGGCGCCCCGGTGGCGTGAGGGGTACTGATCTGCACCTCATGGGATGAGTCCCGGCTGAAAAAATACAAAGCGCCGTGCAACAGATTCAATAAGGGACTTGAGTTGTTTTTCTGCTGGAGGATTTCCAGCGTGCTCAATTCGCGCAATTTGATGGAACATTGGTTGTTTCTAACCCACACCACGGCCGTGCTGTTTTCCAGCGTGCGAATCGAATCCCGCGCGAAAAGCGGAAGTTGATCGGGGGCAAAAAAGAAGCCTTGTTGATCTCTCGGTTTATATTGAACGGTTCCTGTTTTGTTGGTGAGTACGGCGTCAGGCTGCCCATCGGCTGCGGACAGAGGCAACGACATAAACCGAAAGAGGATTAATCCGATAAGAATGATGGTTCGTTTGGCACTCAGACATGATGGCTCTGCTCTTACGAACGCGGCGCGTTCACTGAGTGGGCTGTCCGGTGCGCTCATGGCAAAGGAAGTGAGAATTCTTTATCAAAGCCTTTCGTACAACGCAACAACTTAATCATCCAGATTGTCCCGGATTGTTACAGAGGCAAATACAACGAGGGGTTTTATAAAAGAAGATTGATGTCGGTCGGCGCCGGCGAGGCGCGTTGACTTGGACACAATTGGAGACATACTCTCTCACTGAAAATCCATTGAGATGCCGAAGACATTTCAAACCTGGTTGTACAAGGTCAGCAGTCGGCGCATTTTTCGACTGGCACTGATGGTGGTTGCCGTCGGCATGCTTTTGGTAAGCCTGACGCCATTGGCAGATTTGAGTTATGACTTGTCCTGCCAGACAAAGCCGGACATGGCAATTACAAATGCGGTATTGGTTTATTTCAATCAGAAAACGCTTCGCGATTTGGGAAGTGACCACGGCAATCTAAACCGGACAAATCATGCTCTGCTGCTCAATCGTTTGGCGCAGGATGGAGCGAAGCTGGTGTTTTACGACGTTGTCTTCGACCTGTCGAATCAGGTGCCGGAAATTGATCAAACCCTGGCCCAAGCCATTCGCAAGCAAGGCGCCGTCATCCTCGTCTGCGGGTTCGAAGATTCGCAAGAGCAAGGCGTCGCATTAACAAAGACGCCGTCGCTGCCGTCCCCGCTGTTTCGCGATACGGCGAAAGGCTGGGGCCACGCGGAACTCCTCGGAAACGTGGTGAGAGAAATCTCCGGCGATTACACGTCCATCCCCTATGCCGTGTGGGTGGCCGCCACGAATCTTGAACCGCAGAAACTGAAAGATGAAGACCCCAACCGGGATCGTTGGCTGAATTATTACGGGGGCCCGGACAGCACAGCCTTTGCCCATTGTTCGCTACAGGATGCTTTGGCGAACAACATTCCGCCCGGGTTTTTTGCAAAGAAGATCGTTTTTGTCGGACAGAATTTTCCCTCCGACAAAGTCGGCCTCCGCAAAGATACTTTTGCCACTCCATTTTCCCGTTTTGGGGCAGGTCCCATGCCGGGAATGACAATCCACGCGACAGCTTTGTTGAATCTGCTTCGCGATGACTGGCTGCGGCCGGTTCCGTGGCAGTGGCAATGGCTCGGAGCGACACTTTGGGCAATCATCTGCACCGGTGTGTTGTATTCGCTTTCGCGAAAGCCGAAGACTGTCCTGATTCTCGCCGCGCTTTTTCAGGCCGCGCTGTTGTGTGCAGTTTCCTTGTACGTTCAATGGCATGTTCACTGGTGGTGGTCGTGGATCGGTCCGACATTCGGTCAAACTGCCCTGGCCCTCGTCCTGGTGGCGCGCCACCCGAAGCCTGATCCGTACATTGCCTTTCTCAGTTATCGCACCGACGAGGATGGAGCCGCGGCGCTGCTCATCGCTCGGAGCCTGTCTGATCGAGGACATAAAACTTTCGTGGACGTGCGGAGTCTGCATGCGGGCAAGTTCGACGAACAACTCCTTCGTGAAATCGAGGCCGCCACCTTTTTCATCCCGATCCTGTCGCCCAATTCTCTCGCCCGCTGCGTGAATAAAGACGATTGGGTGCTCAGGGAGATCACCCACGCTCTCTCACACGGAAAGAGAATCATCCCGGTTCTCAAAAGCGGTTTCAACTTCGACGCCAGGGAAGGCATCCCCCCGCTTCCGCAAATTGCTGAACTCAGGAATTATCACGGCCTCCCTTATTCCAATAGCGACTTTGAAGGATTTATGAGGAGGCTGACGGAACTGCTGAAACTACCGTAGCAAAATTTCCTTCCAGGACGCTGCCAGCATCTGTCTTTAACCATTCCTCTTTGCATCATGGCGGGGGCAGATTCCATACCGCTGATTCAAAAAAGCTCCGCTGGTTTTAAACTGCGGGGCTTTTCTTTTGAGAAAGGAAGAACGGGGTCTGACGCGAATTTCAAAAGGCCTTCACGGGCAAAAAGGGATCACCCGTAAACCGTCCTAATAAGTTGAAATACGAAAAGCTATGGCAGGAGTTGCAAATGACAAACTCACCGACACGCCCATAATATGGCAATAAGTCAACCCCGCCATTTTTTCTCGACGGCTTTAAGCGGTTGGGATAATACGCGCGCAAAGGTTCGTTGAATTCAAGTGCCAACGGCCTCAAACAACCCGGCGAAAATTTTATGCTGCCTGAATGGACGGTGGTTGGATTCAGCGGTCATCGGAAGCTGGCTGATCCGAAGGTCGCAGCAGACGGAATTCACAACGTGCTGGAGCGGCTTGCCGCCAATTACAACCCGCTCGTGTCGGTTTCATCGGCAGCCAGGGGCGCGGACACTTTGTTCGTCGAAGAAGTTGCGCGCCGAAAATTGCCCTGCTGGCTGGTGCTGCCTTTTCCCAAAGCCCGTTTCCAGCAGGATTTCAGTCCCGCCGACTGGCAGCGGATTCTTCCGCTCATCGAAAACGCGACGCGAGTGGAAGAAGTCGCGGGCGAGGAATCCGCCGAGGGTGCTTACATGGAAACGGGTATTCTCACCGCCGACCGGGCCGACATCATGGCCGTGGTCTGGGACGGCAAACCGGCTGCCGGTTTCGGCGGCACGGGCGACGTGGTGGCTTACCTCCGCGAATTGGGAAAGCCTTTGATCATCATTGATCCGACCAGCGGCAAAACTGCCGAAGAACGATTGGAACAGTTGCCGGCGAAATCCCTTTTGACCGGCTGGAGCGAAAATCCGCGCGAAACGGTCAAGGAACATTTTCAGGAATTGGATAAAACGGCGCAGGATCATGCGCCCAAATCACGCCACCTCGTCCTGCGCATCATTCTTTTTCAACTCATCGCTTCGGCGATTGGATCCATTGCGTTGGCGTTTGAAATTCACGGCCGCACGGGTCAATCGCTGGAGCTGATTGAACTGATTCTGCTGGGTTTCGCTTTCATTTTATCTTTGCAACATCGCAAAAAACATCAGGAATGGATGAAAAACCGGATTGCCGCTGAAATCTGCCGGTCATTCCATGCCCTGTGGCACCTGCGGCGGGCGGATTACTCTCCAAAAATTTCCATTGAAGGTTTCGACCGGCTTTGCCGAAATCTGCGCTTGATCCATGTCCTGGACAAAACGCCGCCTTTGTCTCTGGAAGCGGTTCGCGACCAGTATTTGAAAGAGCGCGTGGAAGATCAAATCGCCTATTTTTCACGGCACAGCGGCAAGGCACGATTGATTCACCAAAAGCTCAAAGCCTTCGCGGTGTTCAGCACGGCCACGGCCACCTTGCTTTCGCTGCTGGCACTGACATTTTCGTTTTTGAACATTTCCGGTCTGGTTCTGACCGTGCCGAAATGTCTGTCGCTGCTGTTGCCGCTCGCGAGCGCGGCGATTTTTTCGTTGCTGATTACCCAGGATTATTCGCGCCGCGCCGCGCGCTACGGCGAAATGGCCTCGATGCTCGAAGCTGCGGCCAGGCGTTTGAAAATGGTGAGAACGTGGAACAGTCTGGCGCGCATCACCACGGAAACCGAGGAGGCATTACTTCAGGAAGTAGTCGAATGGTATTCATTCCGGCAGTTTGCCGGCGAACCGCATTAGCAACCGGGCTTCATTATGAAACGTATTCTGGCACTGAGCGGCGGCGGCGTTCGCGGCGTGTTCACGCTGCAAATTCTCGCGCGCATCGAGGAACTGTTTCGAGAAGAACAAAAAAACAAAAATCTCGTGCTGGCAGACATATTCGATTTGATTGCCGGTACCAGCACCGGTGCGATCATCGCCGCGTTCCTCTCCTGGGGATTACCGGTGCGCGAAATCGAAAAATTATACATTGATTACAGTCCGACAATGTTTGCCAGGGAAGGGTGGAAACGGTGGAAATCCATATATAAACCGGAGGCCATCGCCAGCTTTTTCCGCGAACGATTCACAGAAACCGACGGCACACCGGCGTTGCTGGGGACGAAGCGTCTGAAAACGTTACTGTTGATCGTCACGCGCAACGGTTCCACGGGCGGCTCCTGGCCGGTCACGAATAATCCCGCCGCACAATTCAACGTTCGCATGCTGAAGGACGGAACACGAAATCCTGAGTGCAATCTCAACTTTCCGCTCTGGCAATTGCTGCGGGCCAGCACCGCCGCACCATATTTTTTCCCGCCGGAAGAAATCGAACTGGCCGGGAAAACGCATATGTTCACGGACGGTGGCATGACGCCTTACAACAATCCCGCGCTCATTGCCGTGCTCACGGCCACTTTGCCGTGCTACCGGATTTGCTGGCCGGCAACACGCGAGGCGCTTCACGTCACTTCGGTCGGCACGGGTTTGGCGCGGGCGCGAATGCCCGGCAAAGCCGCCTCGGACATTCATAAGCTTGATCATCTCAAATATATCCCTCCGGCTTTGATCGGGTGTATTGCGTGGGAACAGGACTTTCTTTGCCGCGTCATGGGTGATTGCGTGCATGGTGCGGCTTTGGATTTCGAAATCGGTGCACTGGAAATGCCAACGCTTTTGGGCCCGCAGGAACAGAAATTCACCTACGCGTGCTACGACCAGCCGCTGGATTCAACCGATCCCAAAATCAAGGAACTGCCCGGCGGACAGGCCGAACTGGACGATCTCAAACTCATCCCTTTGTTGCAGGAATTGGGAAAGGAATATGCGAACGAACACGTCAGGAAAGAACACCTTTATCCGCGTGGCCCTGGTTTTGCACCCTGCCCATGCAGTGTGACTCCATCATAAAACATTGTTCAAATCGGAATTTTTATGTCAGCAGCTGCGGGCACATACGCCGTGCCGGTCACGCAGTGAGCAGCCGGGCGTTGTGACAATATTTTGCCATGGCACGCCATCAAACACACCGGGGGCTTGCCCCGCAGGACGAGCGGCTCTTCGCCGACCGGCAACTCCCCGCCCTGCGCGCCGCCGCCGCCGACCTCTGCTGGCTGCTCGACCGCGGCTACGCCTCGCGCAGCGCCGTCGAACTTGTCGGCAACCGCCACAACCTCACGAGCCGCCAGCGCAACGCCGTCGCCCGCCACGCCTGCGCGGACGAAGATGCCCAACGCCGCCGCCGACTCCGCGTCGAACCCGCCCAACTCGCAGGCCATGAACTCTGGCTGGACGGTTACAACGTACTGACGATCCTCGAAAGCGGATTGGCCGGCGGGATTGTTTTGCTTTGTCGCGACGGCTGCTGCCGCGACATCGCCGGCATCCACCGGTGTTACCGCAAGGTCACCGAAACGTTTCCCGTCCTGCGCATGGTGGGCGAAGCGGCTGCGGCCTGGGGCGTGAGCTGCTGTCGTTGGTGGCTCGACAAACCGGTGTCGAACAGCGGGCGTCTCAAGGCTGCCATCCTCGAAGCCGCCGCTGAGGCGGGCTGGAAAATGGAAGTGGAACTTACGTTCAGCCCCGACCACGTCCTGTCGCACACCGGTGAAATCATTGCGACTTCCGACGGCATCGTGCTCGACCGCTGTCAACGCTGGGTGAACCTGGCCCGGCTCCTGATCACGGAACGCATCACGCAGGCGCGACTCCTGGATTTGTCACCGGCCGAAGGCTGACACGGACATGGAAAGCGAAACCGGCTTCATGGCTTCATGGGCGCGCCTTGCGCAGGTCCGGCCACAACGGTTTCAAATCCGGGTCTTCCAGCGCCATGAGCTTGACCTTGTTGGCGCCACCCAACGCGCAGGCTTTTTCCAGCCACGACCTGGCCGCGCTCAAATCGCCCAACTGGCATTCGTAGCAGGCGAGGTT
>Ga0181518_10002248_pt1 | contig 18758 bp, 13 predicted proteins | sample PEATcosm2014_Bin_28_FD_119751 | JGI IMG/M metagenome (GOLD analysis project Ga0181518, IMG submission 119751) | Peatland microbial communities from MTU Mesocosm Facility, Houghton, MI, USA - PEATcosm2014_Bin01_60_metaG | ecosystem: Environmental > Terrestrial > Soil > Wetlands > Peat | place... | reverse complement strand
CGTGCGGATGCGGTTCATCGGCCGGCGCGCCGACCCGGTCGCGCCCGAGCTGCTGGAGCGGATGTCGTGGGCCGAGCGGACCACGAAGGACAACACGCGGATCACCCTGTTCGTCGCCTTCAACTACGGTGGACGCGCGGAGCTCGTCGACGCCGCGCGGAACTTCACCGGGACGACCGAGGAGGAGTTCCGCGCCTGCCTGTACGCCCCGGACATGCACGACCCCGACCTCGTCATCCGCACGAGCGGGGAGCAGCGTCTGTCCAACTACCTGCTCTGGCAGGCGGCGTACTCCGAGCTCGTGTTTCGCGACGAGCTGTGGCCCGATTTCTCGCGCGCGGCGTTCGAGGAGTCGCTCGCCGAGTTCGCAGCGCGGCGGCGCCGGTTCGGAGGTCGGTGATGCCGGCCGGTCGGCGCCCGCCGGCTGATCGGCGCGGGCGCTCGACCGCTGCGCAGCCGCCGACCGGCGAGCGAGGAGGCACGGCGGCGGCGCGACGCACACCGGACGCGTCCGCCGCGCGTCCGCGACGGGGGGCGTCCGCCGACGGCGGCCGTCCCCGCGCGGGCGGGCAGCAGCCCCGCCGGCGCTCCGACCTGCTGGCGCGCATCCTCGTGGCGGTGCCGGCGGCGATCCTGGCGATCGTGCTGATCGACGTCGGTGGAACCGTCTGGGCGCTGGCGATGGTCGTCCTCGGCGGACTGTGCCTGAACGAGCTGTACCGCCTGCTCGCGCGGTGGCGCCCGGTCGCGCTGGTCGGCTTCGCGTCGCTGGTCGCGATGGTGCTGGCGGCACGGTTCGGCTCCGAGCGCGATGTGCTGGAGATCGCCGTGGCAACGCTGCCGGTCGCGTTCCTGGTCGTCATCGGCCGGGGCCAGGGCGGCATGCCGACCGTGTCGATCGCCGGCACCCTCCTCGGAGTGTGGTGGATCGGGGTGGCATTCGCGCACGCCGAGTTGCTGCGCCGCCTCCCACACGGAGGCGGGATCCTGATCGACATCCTCGTCGGGACCTTCCTGGGGGACACCGCCGCGTATCTCGGCGGACGCCTGTTCGGACGGCGCCCGCTCGCCCCGAGCATCTCTCCCAAGAAGACCGTCGAAGGCCTCGTCCTGGGGATGCTGATCGCGGTCCTGTCGGTGTTCGTCGCCGGCCTCAACCAGCCCTGGCTGACCCAGACCGACGCTCTGCTGCTGGGGGTGACGGTCGCGGTGCTCGCCCCCCTGGGCGACCTGTTCGAGTCGCTCGTCAAGCGCGACGCCGACGTCAAGGACGCCGGCCACGTGTTCGGCGCGCACGGAGGTGCCCTGGATCGCCTCGACGCGGTGATCTTCACCGTCGTCGCCGGCTACTACATCTGGGTCGCCGTCCACTGAGCGGCGTCGAGATGACGACCGGGAGATCTACGATGCCCGGCGACGATGCGTGAGATCGTGCTCGTCGTGGCCGCCGAGGCGCTCGACGGCGTCCTGGACCGGCTGCTGCCGCTCGTTCCCGACGGGGTGCGCGAGCGGCGCCGCGGTGAACGGCGGGTGGAGCTGACGATGCGCGGCGCCGAGCTTCCGGAGACGACGCGGATCGAGGGCGCGCTGGCCGGCATCGCCCACGAGATCTCCGAGCGCCACATCTCTGACGACTGGCGCGAGCGCCGACTCGCCGAATACCGACTGGCGCCGATCGGCGGCCGGCTGGCCGTCCGGCCTCCATGGGCGCCGGCGGTGGGCGGCGACATGATCGAGATCGTGCTCGGGGAGGGCGGCGCGTTCGGGCAGGCGACCCACCCCACGACGCGCGGCTGCCTGGAGATGCTGCTCGACCTCGCGCCGCGGGGATCGTTCGCCGATCTCGGCTGCGGCACCGGCGTGCTGGCGATCCTCGCCTGTCGTCTGGGGTGGAGCCCCGTGTGCGCGATCGACCTCCAGCCGGGCAGCGTCCAGGCGGCGGCCGAGAACGCCGCGCGCAACGGCGTGACGATCGCGACACGGGTCGCGAACCTGCTCCACGAGTCCGCGTCGGCGTTCGACGGCTTCGCGGCCAACGTGCCGGCGCCCGTGCACGTCCGGATCGCGTCCGGATGGCGCCGTGCTGAGGCTCCGGCGACCGGCCTGATCAGCGGCCTGGGCCCGCACGAGGCACCCGCGGTCGTGGCCGCCTATGCACGGTGCGGCCTGCGCGAGCGCCGGCGCGTGGAGCTCCAGGGCTGGGTGATCTCCGAGCTGATCCGGGGCTGAGCCCCTTGCACCGGCGCGCGGCCTGCGCGAGACTCCGGTCACACATCCACGGCCGCACCTGGAGGAGACCGGAATCGCCGATTACATTCAAGTTGCGCCTTGCCGCCGCGAGGATCGAGTCTTGAAGATCTCCGACGCCAACAACGACTTTCTCAAGATCGATGGCACGGCGGCCGACTCCGGCGAGCTTGGAGGCTTGACGCCGGATGCGTTCTTCCAGGGCAGCGGCAACGTGGTCAGCGGCGCGGTCACGGCGAGCGCCACGGCCGGCCAGTTACTCTCGCTTCCCGGCGGAATCATCGTCGTCTCGGTCTTGCTCCTGCCCGGCAACAACCAGGTGAACCTGCAGATCCAGAACAACACCGGCGTCCTGCTCTCGGCGGTACAGGACCGCGGCAGCGGCGTAACCCAAGCCACGCTGGACCCGACAACCCCACGCACGATCACCCTCCAGAGTCCCGAGCTCACCCTCCAGAGTCCCGAGCTCACCCTCCAGAGTCCCGAGCTCACCATGCAGATCTTCCCCAACCAGCCGGCGTTCCCGGATGTGGTGACACTGATCGTCAGCTCCGACGGCGGCGCCTCGCCGATGGTCGTCGCGCAGGCCTTCACCGACGGCGTCTGATCGCCACGTGCACCGCCAGCTCGCCAGCGAGCTTGCGCCCCGAGACGGCCGGCGCGGGCTGGTGATCTCGGCCTCCAAGGAGCTCGAGCCCGGCGTCCGGGCGATGCTCGTGCTGGCCGAGGGCCTGTTCCGGATCGACGTCGTCGTCCGGGGCGACTCGCTGCAGACGGTCGTGCGCAACCTGACCGCCGGTCCGGTGCAGATGTGGGATGTCGGCCAGTCCGAGGAGGTGGGCAGCATCGTGCTCGGGGAGGCCGCCGCGCTCGGGCCGGGCAGGGCCCACATGGGCTTCGTGATCGGCAGCGGCGATGACCGCCTGATGGTGAAGGTGACGCTCGCCACGCTGAGGTTCGAGCAGCGCGGCACGTTTCGCATCTCCGCGCAGGCGGTTCTCAGGGTTCAGCCACTAAGCAGGCCGCCGGGGAAGGAGGACTAGGATGAGCGGACTGTCGAGCGGTAGCGCGGACTGGACGTGAGGATCTCGAATCTGGTCAGCGCGGAGGTGGTTTTGTGGTGAGCGGTCGCGATGGGAGTGGCGTCGGGCTCCGCGAGCGCGGAGCGGAGCGGGTTGCGCGGGGGTACGCGACGCTATCGATGGCGGTTGAGGCGATCGTGCGGGTCAGGGAGCGGTTGCCGCTCTTGGAGCAGATCTGCCGGGTGCTCGTCGAGCAGGGGCGGCTGCGGATGGCGTGGGTGGGTGAGGTCGACGATCATGGGTGGATCGTCCCTGTTGCTGTCGCGGGGGTCACGGACGGGTATCTCGACGACCTTCGGATCTCGGTTCGCGACGTTGCGGAGGGTCGGGGCCCGACTGGCACCGCCGCGCGGAAGTGTCAGCACGTGTTCGTTGGGGACATCGCGACCGACGAGCGCACGGCTCCTTGGCGGGAGGCGGCGCTCGCGCGGGAGTACCTGTCTTCGGCTGCGTTCCCGCTGGTGGTCGACGATCGTTGCGTCGCGGTGCTCACGGCTTACGCGTCCGAGCCAGGGTTCTTCGACGGGCATCAGGTTGAGTTGTTTGATCGAATGGCGGCCGATCTGTCGTTCGCGTTGGAGGCGATGCAGCGTGAGGAGCGACGCCACGCGCTCGAAACAGAGCTTCGCTTGAGTGAAGAGCGCTTTCGGCAGGCGACCGAGTCGATGCTCGACGCGTTGACGATCCTCTCGCCGGTGCGGGACGATGATGGTGAGATCACCGATTTTCGCTATCGCTATGTCAACGATGCGTATTGCGAGCTTGTCGGGTTCGATCGCGGGCGGCTGCTCGGGCATCGGGTCGGGAAGCTGTTTCCGCAATTCGCGAGCGGTGAGCGGTTCGGGCTCTATCGCCGCGTGGCTTTGACTGGCGAGCCATGCCGGACTGACGATGTGCAGCTTCCATCGGCGTGGGCCGGCACGGCGTTGGGCTCCCGGGTGCTTGACACCGTGATCGCCTCGATGGGTGAGGGTCTCGTGGTCTCGGCACGTGACATCACCGACCGCAAGCAGGCTGAGCGGGAGCGCGAACAGGCGCTCGCCGAGCTGCAGGAAGCGCAGCAGATCGCGCAGCTGGGATCGTGGCACTGGGATCTGGCTACGGGGACGCGAGCGTGGTCGGCCGGGATGTACGCGGTCTATGGTCGCGATCCGGGCGGCGGACCAATCGACACCGAGCAGACGCTCACCTGGGTCCACCCGGATGACCTGCAGCGCGTACAGCAGGCGTACGCGAACATGCTCAGCGGCGGTGAGCGGTTCGAACTCGACTACCGGCTCCTGACCAGTGACCGAGGGTGGCGAACGGTGCGCGCAATCGCGCGCCCCGACCCCGAGCGGCCGGGTAGCTACCGCGGAACGTTGCAGGACGTGACCGCGCTACGCGAGGCCGAAGCCGCCGGCGCTTTGGCAGCGATTGTCGACTCCTCGAATGATGCGATCATCGGCAAGACGCTTGAGGGCCAGATCACGAGCTGGAACCGCGCCGCCGAGGAGATCTACGGCTATAGCGCCGCGGAAGCGGTGGGCAACCACATCTCGATGTTGCTCGCACCGGGTCAGGAAGACGACCTCAGCGAGCTGCTGGCTCGGCTCGCGCGGGGAGAGCGCGTGAGCCATGTCGAGACGACCCGCCGGCGCAAGGACGGCGGGATCATCGATGTGTCGATCACGACATCGCCGATCCGCGACCGGCAGGGGCGGATCGTCGGTGCGGCGACGGTCGCTCGCGATGTCACCGTGCGCAAGGCGCACGAGCGCGAACTGCAACGCCTCGCGCAGGCGGCCGAGTTCGGTAGCGACGCGATCCTGTCGATCGGCCTCGATGGACGCGTGCGACATTGGAACCACGGCGCGGAGAGGCTCTACGGCTACAGCGCCGAGGAGGCGATCGGGCACGACCTTCGCGACCTGACGCTGCTCGACAGCATCGACGAGCACATCGAACAGGTCGAGCGGGGCGTGTCGGCGTACCAGTACGAGGCCCAGCGCCGGCGCAAGGACGGCACGGTCATCGACATCCTCACCAACGTTGTGCCGTGGCACGTCGATGGGCAGTTGGTCGGCGTGACTGGAGTCACAATCGATGTCACTGAGCGAAAGCGCGCAGAGCAAACCGCCGCTCGGCTCGCCGCGATCGTCGAGTCGACCGATGACGCGATCCTCTCCTATTCCCCCGAGGGCGTGATCGAGACCTGGAACGCGGGGGCCGAGCGCCTGTCCGGCTATAGCGCGCAGGAGGTGGTCGGGCAGCCACGCGAGCTGCTGGCTGCTGAAGGGTGGAAGCGCGACCCGTTCGAAGACGCGCTCGCCGGCCGCACGGCGCGGTACGAGAGCCGGGCCATGCGTCGAGACGGAAGCCTGCTCGATACCGGCGTCACGATGTCGCCGATTCGCGAAGCGGACGGTGCGATCGTGGGGGTCTCGTGCATCTGGCAGGACATCACCGAGCGAAAGCGGATCGAACGCGCGCTACGCGAGCACCAGGCGACGCTCGAGGCGGCGCTGTCCAGCATGACCGACGCGGTGTTCATCTCCGACGCTGAGGGCCGGTTCGTCCTCTTCAACGAGGCGTTTACGACGTTTCATCGCTTCAGCAGTCGTGAGCAGACGCTCAGCTCGCTTGAGGACTACCCCGCGATCCTGGAGGTGTTCATGACCAACGGTGAGCCGGCGCCGCTGGAGCAGTGGGCCGTGCCGAGAGCGCTGCGCGGCGAGCTCGGCACCAACGTCGAGTACGGGCTGCGGCGCAAGGACACGGGCGAGCGGTGGGTCGGCAGCTACAGCTTCGCGCCGATCCGCTCCGCGGACGGCACGATCGTCGGTTCGGTCGTGGCGGGCCGCGACATCACGGCTTGGAAGAACGCCCAAGCCGAGCTCGAACAGGCACAGCGGCTGGCTGCAATGGGGTCCTGGACGTGGGGCCCGGGCGCCGACCGGGTGACCTGGTCAGCGCAGATGTATGAGTTGTTCGGACGTGATCAGGCGCTTGGGCCGGCGATCGGGGACGCGCTCGTTCGCTACGTTCACCCCGAGGACCGCAAGCGGGTCACCGAGCGCTTGGAGCTGGGCGCCGCGTCCGAGAGCGAGTTCGAGCTCGATTTCAGAATCATCACCGAACAGGGTGAGGAGCGCGTGCTGCACGCCGTCGGCCGCGAAGACCCGTCCCGTCCGGGCCGCTACCGAGGCACGTTCCAGGATGTCAGCGATCAGCGGCGGGCGGAGGCCGATCGCAGCCAGCTGCTTCTGGCGGCCGCCCGTGCCGAGGAGTCTCGCAGGCTGAACGTCGAGCTCGAGCAGCGCGTCGCGGCGCGAACGTTCGAGCTCGAGCGAGCCAACAAGGAGCTTGAGACGTTCGCGTACTCGGTCTCGCATGACCTGCGCGCGCCGCTGCGGGCCGTGGAGGGGTTCAGCCAGGCGCTGCTCGAGGATTATTGGGAGAAGCTGGACGAGCAGGGCCGTCACGATCTGGAGCGGGTACGTGCGGGGGCGGTGCGGATGGGCGATCTGATCGACGCGCTCTTGCAGCTCTCCCGTCTGTCGAGATGGCGCTTGGCGCGGGTGCCGATCGACATCAGCGCGCTGGCGCGCGAGGTTGTCGCCGAGCTGCAAGGCGAGTGGCCCGATCGTCACGTCGAGGTTGAGATCCAGGAGGGGCTGCTCGCCGAGGCCGATCTCAGCCTGGTCAGGACCGTGTTGCAGAACCTGCTCGCCAACGCGTACAAGTTCACCTCCAAAGCCACGCACGCGCGGATCCGTTTTGGAGCGGTCCAGCAGGCCGGCGTCTGCGTGTACTTTGTGGCCGACAACGGCGCCGGGTTTGACATGGCGCACGCCGAGCGACTGTTTCTCCCGTTTCATCGACTACACCGCGAGACGGAGTTCCCGGGCGACGGGATCGGCCTGGCAACCGTAACGCGAGCCGTGCGCAAGCACGGCGGCACGATCTGGGCGCAGGGTGCTGTGAACGAAGGTGCGACATTTCATTTCAGCTTGACGCCCGGAGCGCAACCGCCGCCATCTGCGGCCACCGGTCAGGACGTCCTCCCGACCTGGCAGCCGACCGAGAGAGAAGGACGCCAGTGAGCGATCATCCGTCAACAGTTCTGCTCATCGAGGACAACCGCGATGACGAGGAGCTGACGATCCGCGGGTTCAAACGCTCGAGCCTGGCGAACCCGGTCGACATCGTACGCGACGGCCAAGAGGCGCTCGACTACCTGTTCGGAACCGAATCACAACCCGCCCACAGCGCCCCGGTCCTGGTTCTGCTCGACCTCAAGCTGCCACGAGTCGGCGGCCTCGAGGTGCTGGAGCGCATCCGCAGCGATCAGCGCACGCGCCGGGTGCCGGTCGTGATCCTGACCAGCTCGAACGAAGACCACGACCTGATCGACGGGTATGAGCTGGGGGCCAACAGCTACGTCCGCAAGCCGATCAGATTCGAGGAGTTCGCCCCCGCGATCGCGCAGCTGGGGATCTATTGGCTGATGATCAACCAACCGGCCCCAAACGCAGACGACGACACGTGAGCAGACAACGACAACAGGATGCGCGCGGCGTACACCGCCGCGCCTGACGCTGGCGCTCCTACAATCGACGGGTGCCGCGCCGGCTGATCATTCTCGGCTCCACGGGCTCGATCGGCGTCCAGGCGCTCGACGTCGTGGCGCGCAGCCCTGGTCGGGAGCTCGGCGTCGTCGGGCTCAGCGCCGGTACCCAATGGGAGCCGCTCGTCGAGCAGGCGCGCGTGCATGGGGTGCGGCGGATCGCGCTGTCGGACCCCGACGCGGCCGCCCGGGCCGCGGAGGCATGGACCGACGGGGAGGTGCTCGCCGGGCCCGACGGCCTGGTCGCGCTTGTCGCCGAGACGCCGTGCGACCTCGTGCTCAACGCGATCGTCGGCTCGGCGGGGCTGGTGCCGACCGTCGCCGCGCTCGGCGAGGGCATCGACCTGGCGCTGGCCAACAAGGAGTCGCTGGTCGTCGGCGGGGAGCTCGTCACCCAGCTGGCCGCGGCGACCGGCGCGGCGATCATCCCGGTGGACTCCGAGCATTCGGCTCTGCACCAGCTGCTCGCCTCCGAGCAGGCCGCGACCGTCGAGCGGCTCATCCTGACCGCCTCCGGCGGACCGTTTCGGGGCGCCACGGCCGCCGAGCTGGCCGGCGCGACGATCGAGCAGGCGCTCGCCCACCCGACCTGGGCGATGGGCGGCAAGATCACGATCGACTCCGCGACGTTGATGAACAAGGGCCTGGAGCTGATCGAAGCCCATCACCTGTTCGGGATGCCCTACGGCCAGATCGACGTCGTCGTCCATCCGCAGTCGATCATCCACGGCTTGATCCAGCTCTGCGACGGCGCCACGCTCGCCCACCTCGGCTATCCGGACATGCGGGTCCCGATCGCCTACGGGCTGCACTATCCCGACCGCGTCCGGCTGCCGGTCCAGGCCCTGAACCTTGTCGAGCTGGGCGCGCTGACGTTCGAGGCCGTCGACACGGAGACCTTCGGCTGCCTGCGCCTGGCGCGCGCGGCGGGGATCGCCGGCGGTACCGCGCCGTGCACGCTCAACGCCGCCAACGAGATCGCCGTGCACGCGTTCCTCGGCGGCCGGCTGCGCTTCGCCGACATCCCCGCGGTCGTCGAGCGCACGCTGGAGCGGCTGCCCGGCGGCCGCGTGCACTCGTTCGAGTCGCTGGCGGTCGCCGACGCCGACGCACGGCGGGTCGCCGGAGAGCTGGTCGAGGGAGCCGACCGAGTCTCATAGAGGGCCTTAAGCGGGCCCACAGGTCGCGCTTGTCACACTGGAACACGTCCGTGCCGTTCGTTCTCGCATTTCTCGGCTTCGCCGCGCTCATCATCCTGCACGAAGCGGGCCACTTCGCCGCCGCCAAGGCGGTCGGCATGCGCGTCGAGCGGTTCTCGCTGTTCTTCGGTCCGCTGCTCGTGAAGTTCCGCCACGGCGAGACCGAGTACGGGATCGGGCCGATCCCGCTCGGGGGCTACGTGAAGATCACCGGCATGAACCCCAACGAGGACATCCCGCCCGAGGCGCTGCCGCGTGCGTATTTCAACCAGCCGGTGTGGAAGCGGGTGGTCGTGATCCTCGCCGGGCCCGCGGTCAACCTGCTGATCGCGTTCGCGCTGATCACCGGGATCTTCATGTCCCTCGGCCAGGCTGTCGCCAGCAACAAGGTGGAGGACCTCGTGGCGCCGGCGTCGCAGTACCTGCGCCCCGGCGACGCGATCGTCGCCGTCGACGGCCGCCGCGGGCTGTCGGTGGCGCAGATCACCAACCAGATCCGCCTACACCGCTGCGCGGGAGCCCAGACCGAGGGCTGCGTCGCCACCACGCCCGTGCACCTCATTGTCAGCCGCGACGGCAGGCTGCTCTCGTACACGATCTACCCGCGCTACTCCGACCAGGTGAAGGCCGTCCGGGTGGGCTTCACGTTCGGCGTTGGCGTCGTCCCGCTGGGCGTGGTGAGCGCCGCGGGCGACAGCCTCAGCGAGATGTGGTACGTCACCCACAGCACCGTGACGACCGTCGCCCGGATCTTCGAGCCCAAGGTGCGCAGCCAGTTGCACGGGGTCGTCGGCGGCTACACGATCACCGAGGAGTCCTTCGCGACGAGCGCCAGGCAGGCGCTGTGGGTGCTCGCCCTGATCTCCCTGTCGCTCGGCGTGATCAACCTGTTCCCGTTCCTGCCGCTCGACGGCGGACACGTGTTCTGGGCCGTGGCCGAGAAGGTGCGAGGCAAGCGGATCCCGTTCGCCGTGATGGAGCGCGCCGGCGTCGTCGGCTTCGCGTTGATCGTGCTGCTGTTCGTGATCGGGCTCAGCAACGACGTCTCGGCGCTGACGGGTCCAGGCTTCCCGTTGAGGTAGCTTGTCGCAGGCCGAGGCCTGCTTGACCCGACGATGGACGGAGGACAGATGGAGAGCTCCACGATCACACCGGCCGCCCCACAGGCGATCGACGCCTCGACCCTGACCGAGGCCCTGCGTCGCACAGCCGCCAACCATCCCGACGTGACCGCCGTCAGGACGCCGGACGACACCGTCTCGCTGACCTGGAGGCAGCTGCTGGCGAGAGTGGAGGCGCTGGCGGGCGGGCTGGAGAAGCTTGGTGTCGGCCATCGGGACACGGTCGCGCTGATGCTCGGCAACCGCCCCGAGTTCAACATCGCCGATCTCGCCGCGGTCAGCCTCGGCGCGACGCCGTTCTCGGTCTACACGACCTATCCGCCTCCGGAGATCGCCTACCTGATCTCGGACTCGGAGGCCAGGGTCGCGATCGTCGAGCAGGCGTTCCTCGCGGCCGTGCTGGAAGCCCGCCGGAGCCTGCCCGGCCTCGAGCACGTGATCGTCGTCGACGGGGACGCGCCGGACGGAGTGCTGGCGCTGGCGGAGGTCGAGGGCTCCAATCCGGACTTCGACGCCGCCGCCGCCGCGGCAGCGGTCTCCCCCGAGGACCTCGTGACCCTGATCTACACATCGGGCACGACAGGCCACCCCAAGGGCGTCCAGCTGACCCACCGCGCGGCGATGTTCACGGCCTACAAGGTCCGGGAGCTCCTCGAGCTCCCGGTCGGCGCCCGCGTCATCTCCTGGCTGCCCTCGGCGCACATCGCCGAGCGCATGGCCCACCACTACATCCCGGTCGTCTACGCCGGCACCGTGACCTGCGCGCCGGACCCGCGCCAGGTGCTCACGTATCTGCCGCAGGTCCACCCCAACTGGTTCTTCGCCGTCCCGCGCATCTGGGAGAAGCTGAAGGCCGGCCTGGAGGCGATGTCCGCAGCTGCGCCCGAGGAGCAGAGCCGTCCCCTCCAGGAGGCGCTGGCGGCATCGTTGCAGCGGGTGCGGCTGCGCCAGCGGGGGGAGCCCGTGCCCGCTGAGCTCGAGGCGACGGTCGCGCAGGCCGACGAGCAGATCTTCTCCAAGATCCGCGCGATGCTCGGGCTCGACCAGCTCGTGGCGGTCAACGTCGGGGCGGCGCCCACGCCCGTCCCCGTGCTCGAGTTCTTCCACGCGCTCGGGATCGAGCTGTCGGAGCTGTGGGGGATGTCGGAGACGTGCGGCACCGGCGCGGTCAACCGCCGGGGGCACGTAAAGATCGGCACGGTCGGGCCGGCCTCCCCGGGGGTCGAGCTGAAGATCGCCGATGACGGCGAGCTCCTGTGCCGGGGGGAGTTCCTGATGAGCGGCTACCGCCACCAGCCGCAGATGACCGCGGACGCCCTCGATGCCGACGGCTGGCTGCACACCGGCGACATCGGCCGGATCGACGACGAGGGCTTCCTGACAATCGTCGATCGCAAGAAGGAGATCATCATCAACACCGCCGGCAAGAACATGTCACCGGCCAATATCGAGGCGGCGCTGAAGCCGGGCGGCCCGCTGATCGGCCAGGCGTGCTGCGTCGGCGACGCGCGCCCCTTCAACACGGCGCTGATCGTGCTCGACTCCGACTTCGCGCCCCAATGGGCGGCCCAGCACGGGCTGGGCGAGCTGTCGCTCGCGGAGCTGGCCACCGAGCCCAAGGTCGTGGCGGCCGTCCAGGCGGGGGTCGACACGGCGAACGGGACGCTGGCGCGTGTGGAGCAGATCAAGAGGTTCCGGATCGTGCCCGGCGACTGGTTGCCCGGCGGCGACGAGCTGACGCCGACGATCAAGCTCAAGCGCAAGCCGATCCTGGCCAAGTACGCCGACATGATCGAGGAGATGTACGCCGACTGACGGCGTTCCGCAGCCCGGTCGCCATCCATGTGGCCGGGCCGCGGCGTCTAACCGTCCGTGTAGCCGCGTCCAGCCGGGAACTTCGGTCTAGCGGTCCGTCTAGCCTAGCCGACGGCGCGGAAGACGATCACCTCGGAGAAGTCGGTGCCGTCGATCTGGTAGCCATAGCAGCCCGGGGCGGTTACCCGTGTGTACGCCACCCATGCCCGCTGGCCGGCCGAGGGGGTGGCGTAGCGCCCAGAATCGAGCAGCTGCAGCTCGTCGTAGGGCACGTCGCCGTCGCCGAACCCCACTGCGCCGCTGCCGCCGATCTCGCGTCCGCGGATCAGGATCGGCCCCTGGTAACTGGCGGCGGCGGTCCATGTGACCCGCGCGACGAGCCACGCGCTACCGAGCACCCGCGCCACTCCCAGCTCGGCCGGGCCCGATGATGTGACCGGGCGGGCGGTGCCGACCGTGATCGGGCACGGGCCGCCACCGAGGCTCGGCAGCGCGAGCGGGCGCCGCAGCGCCGGCGGGACGGCGCCCGAGCACTGACCCTGGCAGAGCTCGTAGGTCCCGTAGCCGGTGGTCTGCGCCAGCCCGCCCGCCGGCGACGCGCTCGAGGCCGTATGGGCGGTGGCGCCCCTACGCGCGGTCAGGGTGGAGTGCCCGGCCGTCGTCGCCGAGGTGGTCGCCACGGACGCCGACGCCGACGCCGACGCCGGCGCCGAGGAGACGGGCGCGGCGGCGCCCGGCGTGCTTGCGCCCGACGACGACGCCGAGGAGACGGACGCGGCGGCGCCCGGCGTGCTTGCGCCCGGCGACGACGAGCTCCCGCCGCAGCCCGTCACCGTGAACAGCCCCACGAGCCCCAGCAGCGGCGCCAGGCAGGCCGTGCGCGTCGTCATCGCTCCAGACGCGCCGCGTTGGTCGTGAACTGCAGGCGCGGGATCAGCTCGGGAGCGCCGGACGGCATCTCCCGTGAAGTATTCCCGATCCGGGAGCGGTCAATGCACCTGGATGCTGAAGCTCCGGCTGTAGACGGTCTGACCGAGGTCGCCGATCGGCAGCAGCGGGTCAGATTTCGGGTACGTCCACGCCAGCCGGACCGTGCCGCTGCGCGGGAACTTCATGTGGACGTCGAAGTAGCCCCTCGAACCGGTGACGGTCACCGTCTGAATCGTCTTGCCGTTGAGCTGCACGGCCACGCTCTGTGGGCCGTCGCCGTCGGTCGCCATGAACGGCGCCGGGCGCGCGTCGCCCCAGACCTCGACGCTCGAGGTGTGCGAGAACGAGGTCACCGGCATGTACAGCGGCAAGCGGTAAGCGGCGTAGTCGGCCTTCGGCTTGCCGTTGGAGAACTCCAGCCCGCTCGCAAAGCCCGAGTACGGGCCCGCGGTCGGTGGCGGATCCTCCAGCAGGTACTGCATCGTGCTCGCGATGCGCGGCTGCCTCCAGCTCAGGTACTCGGCCCAGTTGATGTAGTACGCGGCGGTCGCCGGCGAGACGTAGTGGCCGCCGGTGATCGCCACCTGACCTCCCGAGGGGGGATCGGTGATGTAGCCGTACTCGTCGTTGTAGATGCTGTAGCGCTTCCCCGATCCGTAGACGCGGTTGACGCGGTCGAGCACTGCCTCGAGGTTCCCGAGGTCCGCGAAGGCGGCGAAGTTGGGGTCGGTCGTGCCGTCGACGAGCGGGTTCTGGTTTCCCGGATACGGATGGTCGCTGACGCCACTGGCGGTGAACAACGCCGGGTTCTGGCTGCGGAAGCGCCGGGCGGCGGCGGAGCTGGTCGGGCAGCCGATCGCCGCGGCGGCGCTTCCGGTCAGCGGCTGGTAGAAGGAGTTGACGCAGAACAGCTCCCGGATGAAGATCAGCGGCTTGGTCTGTGCGTAGTTGCCGGGATGCGTCTGCGGGACGCCCAGCGTGGCCGGGGCGCCCTGCCCGCGGGCGGCGAACTCGCCCCACAGGATCGTGTCGTGGCTGTGCGACGGGAACGCGTGCAGCGCGCTCCAGCCGGCGTTGAGCAGGCTGCGGAACATCATCGGACCGGTGGCCACCTCGGAGTTGTGCGTCGCCTGAGGGCCGAGGTCCAGGCCGAAGTTGGGCTCGTTGAAGATCGCCCAGAAATGGACGGCCGGAAGCGGGGTGCTCTGCCCCTTGGGGGTGAAGCTGCCGTCGTAGCGCTCGGCCACGGCGCGAAAGAACTGCCCGTAGGCGGCCGCGCTGGGCTCCCAGGCGACGAACACGGCCGGCGTGTCGAGCGGTTGCGGCGGGGCGCCGCCCTCGGCCCATCGGGGCGCGCCGCCGGTTACCGTGAGATCGACCGTCAGCCCATCGACGTGCGCCTGGCGCACGATCGCGTCGTAGGGCCCCCAGGCACTCGCGGAATACGCATTCGGGTCGGTGGCGTTGAAGTTCGGCTTCTTTGTGCTGTAGGGATTCGGGGCGATGGTCGCCCAGGGCACGACCACCCTGATCGCGGTGGCGCCGAGCGCGCGGAACTGCTGCAGAGTCGCGGCCGCGTTGGTCAGATCTCCGCCATCCTGGATGATCGCGATCTGCGAGTGGCTCGCGCTGGCGGTCGCGGGCAGCCATGCGGCCCCGGCCATGGCGAGCACCGCGCCGAGGAGCGCCGCACGGCGCCTCTGGATGAGGGTGATGGGGAATGAGCGCATGGTTTGGATAACAGCTCCCGACGAATAGAGTTGCGGCGCCGCCGGCGTCCGGTGGCCGCTGTCGCCGGTGGCCGCCGGCGTCCGGTGGCCGGTGTCGCCGGTGGCCGCTGTCGGCCGGTGGCCGCGGCTGAGGTGGCGCAGGGCGTCGATGAGGCTAGCCGAGCGTGACCGAAACCGTGCGGCTGAAGATCTCAGGGCCGCGGGGATAGGTCCATGCGACGCGCACTTCGCCGCTGGCCGGGAATCTGACCGGGATGTCAAAGTAGCCGTGGGGGCCTGTCAGGGGCACCGTCTCGATCGTCCGGTACGCGGCCGTGCCGGCGGCGCGGAGCTCGATCTTCACTGTCTGCGTGCGATGCGTCGACCGCGCGGCGTTGGGGGCCGGCCGCACGCAGCCCCAGACGGCGAGCGGATGGCCGAGGCGCGTGGCGGTGTAGGGCAGGTAGAGCGGCATCCGGTAGGCATAGAGGCCCGGCTTGGGAGCGCCGGCGGCGGTGAACAGGCCGGTGGCGAAGTAGCCGTTGGTCGGATCGGTCAGCAGGTACTGGTCATAGGAGCGCTGGCGCGGATCGACCCAGGTGAGGTACTCCGACCAGTTGAGGTAGTAAGCGGCCTCGGCCGGCGTCACGGTTCCCGCCTCCGGGTCGGGCGGCGTCGTCTGATAGCCGAACTCGGTCGACCAGATCGGGAACTGCTTGTTGGAGCCGTACACGCGCTGCAGGGTGTCGAGGACCCGCTCCAGCTTCCCGATCGCCGCCAGCTCGGCGAAGTCCGGTTCGTTCGGGGTGGCCTCGTCGGGCGGCAGCCCCTGCGAGTAGGGGTGGTCGGCGTAGCCCGTGGCCTCGAACAGCCCGGGGTTGTCGGCTCTGAACGAGGCCGAGGCGGCCGCGGTCGTCGGGCAGCCCCGGACGGCGGCGGCGCTGCCGCGCAGCTGCCGGTAGGCGGAGTCGACGCAGTACAGCGCCCGCAGGAAGCGCAGCGGGGCCATCGAGTTGAAGTTCCCGGGCCCGGCCCCGGAGGTCTCGCCGGCCGGACCGAGCTCGCCGATGAGGATCGTGTCGTGCCCGTGCCCGGTGGTCTGCAGGGCTGTCCAGGCGCTGTCCACGAGCGCGCGGTAGTACCGCGCCGAGACCTCGACCTGCGAGTGGTCGATTGCCTGCGGGGCAAGCTGGAAGCCGAGGTTGGGCTCGTTGTAGATCGACCAGAAGCTGACCCGGGGCAGCGGCTGGGTGGCGCCGGGAGGGGTGTAGTGGCCGCTGTAGCGGGTGGCGACGGCCTGCACCCACTGTCCGTAGTCGACCGCGTTGGGCTTCCACTCCGGCTGCGTGCTGGGATGCGGCGCGCCCCTACCCGACGCCCAGTGCGGGGGCGGCGGCACGAGCGCGAGGTTGACCGTCATCCGGTGCGCGCTGATCGCCTGCACGAGTGGGTCGTACTCCGCCCAGCCGGCGGCCGGGTAGGCGGCCGGATCGGTCGCGTCGAAGTTGGGCCGCACGCGGGAGCTGGGGTCGGGCGCGATGTCGCCCCAATGCATGTAGATGTGCACGCTCTCGACCCCCAGCTGCTGCAGGGTGCTCACCAACGTGTCGGCGTCGGCGGCGTTCAGCTCGGAGGCCGGGGTGAACATCGATTCCGGGCCGGGGCCCGGATGCGGGAGCGGTACCGGCGCGACCCTCTGGGTGCTGCTCGGGCCCCCACTGCTCACCGCGAGCACGACGACCACGACCGCGATCACGAGCGTCAGGGCCGCGCCGATGCCAAGCAGGACGGGTCTGCTCGGGTGCGTGTGGCGAGATGTCGGGGAAGCGGGCAAGCGGGTGACAATAACGTCCGGGAACGCCGCAGGTTGCGCGCAATCCCCCCGGGACGGGGCCCGAAGAGGGGCTGAGGACCGCCCCGGAAGAGGGGCTGAGGGCCGGATGTAGACTCCCGCCGCATGCTCCTTCCGGCCCGGACCGGCGCCTTGGCACGGGCGCACACGGGCCGCGCGCGGTGGCCTGGCGAGGTCGCGACCGAGACCTGGGTCGTCATCGGTCTGACCGTGCTCGCGGCCGTGCTGCGCCTGGCCCTGATCGGCAGCCAGAGCTACTGGCTGGACGAGTCGCAGGCCGCCCACGAGCTCGGTCTGTCGTTCGGGGGGATGCTGCGCGCCTGGAGCTCGGCGGAGTGGAACCCGCCGCTGTACCTGATCGTGGCGTGGCCGTGGGCCAGGCTGTTCGGCACCGGGGCGGTGGCGCTGCGATCCCTGTCGGCGCTGGCCGGCGTGGCGGTGGTGCCGCTGATCTACTTGTGCGGCCGCGAGCTCGTCTCGGCGCCGGCCGGTGTCGCCGCCGCCGCCCTCGCCGCCGTCAATCCGTTCATGATCTGGTACTCCCAGGAGGCGCGCGAGTACATGCTGATGACCGCGCTGTGCGCCGGCTCGCTGCTGTTGTTCGCGCGGGCATGGCGTACGCGGTCTCGACGCGACCTCGTGTGGTGGGCGGTGCTGTCGGCACTGGCGCTACTGACCCAGTACTTTGCCGCGTTCCTGATCGCCGCCGAGGGGCTGGCGCTCGTGTGGCACCTGCGCAGCCGCGCGAGCGTGCTCGCGCTCGGGGCGATGGCTGTCGTGCTCGCCCCGTTCGTGCCGCACGTGATCCCGCGGCTGCAGAGCCCGGCGCTGTTCATCACCGCCCAGCCGCTGGCGCTGCGCCTGCAGCAGGTTCCGGTCACGTTCGGCCTCGGCCAGCTCTACAAGGGGCCGATCGTCTCCGACGGCCTGCTCGGGGCCGCCGCGCTGGCGGCGGCGGTGGTCGGGCTCCTCGTTGCCGGGGCGGGCGACGGCGAGCTGCGCGGCGCCGCCATCGCCGCGATGCTCGCCGCCGCCGTCCTGCTGCTGCCCCTCGCGCTGGCGCTGCTCGGCCACGACGACTACATCGCACGCGGCCTGATGCCCGCCTGGCCCCCGCTGGCGGTCGTCGTCGGCGCCGCGTGCACCGCTGAGCGGGCCCGGATCGCCGGAGCGGCGCTGGCGGCGGTGCTCATCGTCGCGTTCGTGTGGGCGGGCATCGAGACCGACTCCGATCGCTTCTACCAGCGCGACGACTGGCGCGGCGTCGCCGCCGCGCTGGGCACGGCGCGCGGTCCGCGGGCGATCGTCACCACCAGCGGCCAGTTCGCGACCGGCCCGCTCTCGTATTACCTACCGGGGGTGCTGTGGTCAGGGCCGGGTGCGCCGAAGGTCCGGGGCACCGGGCCGGCCACGATCGACGAGCTCGACGTCGTCGGCAACGTCGGCGATCAGGTGGCGTCGCGGCTGCCCCGCGGGTGGTCGCTGATCGCAGAGCGCGGCGTCGACGGCTACCTCGTCGTCCGGCTCGCGCTCCCGGCCCCGTGGTCGACCGATGGCGCGGCGATCACGCAGACGGCGACCCGGCTGCTGTCCGACGCCCCGCTGGCGCCCCCGGTGATGATCCAGCGCCCGTCCGCATCGGGGTTCTCACGGTAAGAGCCCTAAGCTGTGCCCCAATGAGGCCCTGGTCACGATGGCTCGCGGTCACGTGCGTCGCCCTGAGCGCGTGCGCCCTCACCGCCGGCTCGGCGCTCGCCGCCGGCGGCAACGCGGTCATCAACGACTGCGAGGCCAACGGACGGCTTACCCATGCCTACACGCGCCAGGAGCTGAGCCACGCGCTCGCCGTGATGCCGTCACCGGTGAGGACTTATACCGACTGCTACGACGTCGTCGAGCAGGCGTTGACGAGCAAGACGCCCGGCTCCGGCGGCGCCGGCAGCGGGGGCGGGGGGTCGTTCCTGCCCACCCCGGTGATCGTGATCCTCGTCGTGTTGGTGCTCGGGGGTGTGACGTTCGGCGCGCTTGCCATCCGCCGCCGCCGGGCGGCCGGTGCCGAGGGCGCCGACGGTGCCGAGGGCGCCGAGGGAGCCGACGGTGTCGAGGGTGCCGAGGGCGGCGAGGGAGCCGAGTCCGGTGACGAGGGCGGCGAGGGCGGCGAGGGAGCCGAGTCCGGTGACGAGGGCGGCGAGGG